>Ga0315283_10003792_pt1 | contig 12986 bp, 7 predicted proteins | sample YL17G09_0_MG_FD_204541 | JGI IMG/M metagenome (GOLD analysis project Ga0315283, IMG submission 204541) | Sediment microbial communities from Yellowstone Lake, YNP, Wyoming, USA - YL17G09_0 | ecosystem: Environmental > Aquatic > Freshwater > Lake > Sediment | place: USA: Wyoming | collected...
TCAAATACTGGCATGTGGCACATTTACCTTTTGCTCTTGTTATGCTGATCATTATGATTATACATGTTGCTGTTACTCTGGTATTTGGATACAGATGGATTTTCTGAGTATGGAACAAATGGTTGAAAATATATTGGTTTATTCTCTTGTAATCATCCTCTGCGTTGTAGTAGTAGCAGTATACCTGAGGAAGAAAAGCAAGGCATCGAAAATCGTTGACGAAAAAATCAATAAAGCCAGGGAAGAAGGTCTTAATGAACCGGTTTCTCTTCACCCATATATTGATGTTAACAGTTGTATTCAGACAGGAGCCTGCATTTCTGCATGTCCTGAACATGATATAATAGGGATACGGAATGGTAAAGCAGTAATAATTAATGCTTCTCAGTGTATAGGACATGGGGCATGTTTTCATGCCTGCCCTACGGGAGCAATTAGTTTGCGGATAGGTACCGCCAAAAGAGGTGTGGAACTTCCTCATGTAGACAAGAACTTCGAAACAAACGTTCCCGGAATATTTATTGCCGGTGAACTTGGAGGTATGGGTCTTATAAAAAATGCAGTTGAACAGGGAAGACAGGCTGTAGAAAATATTGTTAAGTCGATTAATAAAAATCACAGGGCTGGTTACGACCTGATAATTGTTGGTGCAGGTCCTGCAGGAATATCTGGCTCTCTTACAGCAAAAAAGAACGGATTGAAGTTTTTATTTCTTGATCAGGATACACTGGGAGGCACCGTATTTACTTTCCCCAGACAGAAAATTGTAATGACCTCACCAATGGATCTGCCTCTTTTCGGTAAAGTGAAACTTTTAAAGACCAGTAAATCAGAATTGCTTGACCTATGGCAAACTGTTAATAAGAAAAACAATATCACCCTTCAGGAAAATACCAAAGTTGATTCTATTCTTTTTGAAGAAGAGATGTTTAAAGTAGTCACTCTGAAAGGAGAGGAGTATACTGCTCACAGGATTTTGCTTGCAATAGGCCGGAGAGGAACCCCTCGTAAACTGAATATCCCCGGCGAAATGACGGAAAAGGTGGCGTATCGTCTTCTGGAACCTGAAGACATTTCAGGTAAACATATAATTGTAGTTGGAGGTGGTGACTCAGCTGTTGAATCGGCACTTTTGCTTTCAGATCAGAATAATGTTATTCTTTCATACAGGAATGAGGTTTTTAACCGCATAAAGCCATTGAATAGTATGGCTCTGAATAAGGCTGTGGCAGCAGGAAAGCTGGACGTCAGGTTAAGTACAAATCTTATATCTATTGAAGATGAGTATATTATGCTTGCAATTGGGAAGGATGGTGAAACACTTAAACTAAAGAATGATCTTGTTTATATCTTTGCAGGAGGAGAGCTGCCAACTCAATTTCTGGAAAAAGCGGGAATAATGATTACCAAAAAGTTTGGGGAGACTGTTATGAAACACTAGGTAAAAGACAAAAGATAAAAGTAAAAAGGCAAAGGGCAAAATTTCGATGCAGAAAAAAGCTGAAAAATCAGTATTTATTGTTCTTATTATGTTGTTGCCATTTTTTAGAGTGACAGCGCAGCTTTCGCCTGGTGATTTATCCAATCCACATGCACATCTGGAGGGACTTTCAAATTGTACCCAGTGTCATATTCTGGGGAACAAAGTGTCAAATGATAAGTGTCTTGCATGCCATACTGAAATCAAGGATAGAACGACTGGCAATAAGGGCTATCACGTTTCAGCAGATGTAAAGGGCAAACAATGTATTGTCTGCCATAGCGATCATAATGGAATAAATTTTCAGCTTATACGACTCGATATTACTAAATTTGATCATAATCTGACAGGTTACACTTTATCTGTGCCTCATGCCAGGAAAGAATGTAAAGATTGTCACAATGCAAAATATATTGCAGAACAGAAGATTAAAGCTAAAAAATATACCTATTTAGGTGTAGGTTCTGAATGTCTGAACTGTCATGCAGATTATCATCAGAAGACACTATCCTCAACCTGTCTGAACTGTCACGATCCTGATGCATTTAAGCCTGCCCCAAAATTTAATCACACTGATACCAAATTTCCATTAGCCGGGAAACATGTAACTGTTGATTGTATTAAATGCCATATAGTTGAAATGACAGGCAGCAGAAAATTTCAGAAATTTCAAGGGATCGTTTTTGCCAATTGCACAAACTGTCATAAAGATCCTCATCAGAATAAGTTTGGTCAGAATTGCAGTCAGTGTCATAGTGAGGAGTCATTTAAGGCTGTTAAGGTATCTAAAAATTTTGACCATAATAAAACTGATTTCAAACTGGAGGATAAACATCTGAGTGTAAGTTGCCAGGCATGCCACAAGGCAAAGTTTACCGATCCTCTGAAACATGAGCGTTGTACCGAATGTCATATCGATTATCATAAAAAGCAGTTTGTAAAAAACGGGAAAGCTCCCGATTGTTCACAATGTCACACTGTTAAAGGTTTTAAATTATTTTCATATACCACTGAACAACACAAAGCAGGAATCTTTCCACTACAGGGGGCCCATGAAGCTATACCTTGCATTGATTGTCACAGAAAGCAAAAAGATTGGAACTTTAAAGAGATCGGAATTAACTGTAAAGATTGTCATAAAGATATTCACCTGACTATTATACCGTCAAAATACTACCCTGAAGCAAATTGTAAAATTTGTCATACTGAAAGCCGTTGGTCTGCAATAACTTTTAACCATTCAATAACTGATTTTAAACTTACCGGGGCACATGCAAGACAGGAATGCAGGGCCTGCCATTTCAGGAAAGTTTCCGATGGAAATGAAATGCAGAAATTCTCAGGTCTGGAAAAGAATTGTACAGAATGTCATATTGACAACCATTATAGGCAATTTGAGAAAAACGGAAAAACAAATTGCACCGATTGTCATGACACCGGGAACTGGAAAGCTTCAAAATTCGATCATAATACTACTGCATTTAAACTCGATGGGAAGCATGTAAATGTTCAATGTAATAAATGCCATAAACCACAACAGGAAGGAACTCTATTCTATACTAAGTACAAAATAAAGGAATTCAAATGCGAATCCTGCCACTCCTGATATTGAATCTCCTGACGGTCTTACAGGACCGTCCGCAAGTTCAGCCTCACGGACCTGATTTCAAAATCAGCTGTGGCACCTGCCATAGTTCCAAAGGATGGCATCTTGATAAGGAGATATATTCTTTTAACCATAGTTCCACTGCGTTTCCACTTACAGGAGAGCACACAGGAGCAGATTGCCGTCAATGCCATCCGACCCTGATATTCAGAGATGCTAAAACTCAATGCTCTGATTGCCATAATGATGTGCATCAGTCAACAGTTGGTCTTGAATGTTCCCGTTGTCACACAACTAAATCATGGCTGGTTGAAAACATAAATGAGATCCACCGCATGAGCAGGTTCCCGCTCGAAGGTGCTCACAGGACAGCGATCTGCTCTGATTGTCATAAATCAGAGTCACTTGTAAGGTTCGATGCTCCGGGAGTTAATTGCATAGATTGTCACAGGCAGGACTATCAGTCTGCCGAAGAGCCCAACCATGTTAAGGCTGGATTTCCTGAAGATTGCTCAATGTGTCATCAGGTAAACTCTGTTCAGTGGACAGAAAGTGAATTCACCCACAATGTGTTTCCGCTTGAGCAGGGCCATTCAACAGCAAAATGCGCCGATTGTCACACAACCCGTAACTATTCTGACGCAGGGAGAGAGTGTTATCAGTGTCATCAGAAAGATTATGTGGAATCCAAAAGTCCGGATCATAATGTTTCCAGACTGCCCACTAACTGTGAGAATTGCCATACTCTGGTCTCAGGCTGGAAGCCTACCCTGTTTGATCATAATACTTTTCCGCTGACATTCGGACATTCAAAACCAGCGTGCATTGAATGTCATGTCGGTGGAAGTTATTCAAATACAAATCCGGATTGTTTGTCATGTCATAAACCTGATTTTACCGATTCGAAAAATCCAAATCACCAGGCAGCAGGTTTCTCAAATGTGTGCATGACGTGTCACACCACTAATCCCGGATGGATACCGACAACATTCAGTCATGGAAAATTTCCGCTTGAACTGGCGCATTCAATACCTGATTGCATTGATTGTCATATCGGTGATAACTATTCGACACTGACTTCTGATTGCTATACCTGTCACAACAAAGATTACACTTCAGCCGTAAATCCCAATCATTCAATAGCCGGATTTCCTCGTGATTGTGCGACATGCCATACAGTGAATCCCGGATGGAAACCTGCAAATTTCAATCATAACAGTTTTCCTCTCACACAGGGTCATTCAACACCTTTATGCATTGAATGTCATAAAGATGGAAATTACACTTCTGTGCCCAAAGAGTGCAACTCCTGTCACCTGGAAGATTACCTTTCTTCAGCAAATCCTAAACACTCTGCTGCAGGTTTCTCACAGGATTGTCTTAGTTGTCATTCTACTGATCCTGGTTGGAAACCAACATCTTTTATTCATAATATGTTCCCGCTGACATCAGGACATTCTACACCTGCCTGTTCCGATTGTCATACAGGTGTAAATTATGCATCAACAACATCTGACTGTTATTCATGCCACAAGCAGGATTATACTTCAACTGCCAATCCAAATCATTCGGAAGCCATGTTCCCGAAAGAGTGCCAGACATGCCACACTACTAATCCGGGCTGGAAACCATCAACTTTCACCCATAGCAGTTTCCCCTTAACTCTGGGACACTCAACCGCTGCATGTATTGAATGTCATAAGGGTGGAATTTATACATCAACGTCTGCAGATTGTTATACATGTCATCAGGCCGACTTTTTTGCATCGGCTAATCCGAATCATATCTCTGCTGCCTTCAGCCAGGTTTGTCAAAACTGTCATTCAGTGAATCCAGGGTGGAAACCAACCACTTTTGGACATAATAATTTTCCACTTACTCTTGGACATGCGACTCCTTCATGTATTGTATGTCATACAGGTGAGAAGTATGCCGGAACCTCATCGGAGTGTTATTTATGTCATCAGCTTGATTATACAATTTCATCCAATCCGAAACACAGTGCTGCCGGATTTCCAACACTCTGCCTGACATGCCATACTACAAATCCGGGCTGGAAACCTGCTACATTCAATCACAGCAGTTTCCCACTGACCGGGGGACATTCAATACCTGGTTGTAACAACTGTCATATTGGAGATAACTTTACTTCGTTACCAACAGATTGCTATGCCTGTCACCAACATGATTTTCTTGCAACTACTAATCCCAATCACGGGGATGCTATGTTTCCCCAGACTTGCCAGACATGCCATTCAGCAAATCCGGGATGGAAACCGACCACCTTCACGCATGGAGCCTTTCCACTGACACTTGGACATGCTTCAGCATCGTGCAATGATTGTCATATTGGCGGAAATTATACTACAACGCCAACAAATTGTTATTCATGTCATCAGACTGATTTTACAACATCGTCAAATCCAAATCATACTGCTGCAGGTTTTTCTCAGGCTTGCCAGACCTGCCACACAACAAATCCGGGATGGCATCCGGCAACTTTTAATCATAGCATTTTCCCTTTGACTTACGGTCATTCAGGTCCGACATGCATTGATTGTCATAAAGGTGAGAACTATACTACAACTCCTACAGACTGTTATGGTTGCCATCAACCTGACTATACAGCGGCAGCTGATCCAAATCATGTTATTTCGGCATTCCCGCAGGTATGTCAGACATGTCATTCAACCAATCCGGGATGGAGACCTACAACATATAATCACAGCAGTTTCCCTCTTACTCAGGGGCATTCTACACCGCAGTGTGCTGATTGCCATATTGGTGGAAATTATACAACTACCCCTGCAAATTGTTATTCATGTCATCAGAATGATTTTACGACATCTACAAATCCGAGCCATACTGCTGCAGGTTTTTCGCAGGTTTGCCAGACCTGCCACACTACAAATCCTGGTTGGGCTCCCACAACTTTTAATCACACCGGTTTTTCACTGACACTTGGACATTCAACGCCCCAGTGCATTGACTGTCATAAAGGTGAAAATTACACAACTACTCCTACAGATTGTTATTCCTGTCACCAGACTGATTATGTGGCAACTACCATGCCGGGACATGTCGCCGCTGGGTTTCCGCACGAATGCCAGGTATGCCATACGACAATCCCTGGTTGGAAACCAGCCACTTATGATCATACAAGTTTTCCTCTTACACTGGGACATTCAACGCCTGGATGTACCGATTGCCATATTGGAGGTAATTATACCTCAATACCTACTGACTGCTATGCATGCCACCAGAATGATTATACAACAAGTAGTAATCCCAATCATCAGACTTTGGGATTTTCTACTGTCTGCACTCAATGCCATACTACAAATCCAGACTGGAAGCCAGCCAAGTTTGCGCAGCACGATACTCAATTCTTCCCGATTTATTCCGGAAAGCATTTGGGTCAATGGGATGCATGCACCGATTGTCATACAAATACTTCTGATTATAAGATATTCAGCTGCATCCTTTGTCATGAGCATAGTAGTGCAGCCGAAACGAATTCACACCATTCCGGTGTTCTCCTTTACGTCTATAATGCTACATCTTGTTATGATTGTCATAGGAATGGAAGAGCTAAATAAACTTTGTATTATTGAAGAATGCTGTTTATTAATTGATAGAAATCCGAGGCAGAACGAGATTTGAAGATTAATTACGTTATTTTTAAAGATTTATATCATAGATGCAGATACTATCACTCTTATTTATTTATACGTTTCTTTCTATACTTAACCAGAAGACCGTACATCCGCACGGGACTGATTTTAAGGTCAGTTGCAGTCAGTGCCACAGTCCGAATGGCTGGCAACTTGATAAAAAGATCTATTCATTCGATCATAATGTCACAAGGTTACCACTCGTTGGCCAGCATATTGAGGTTGAATGTCGCCAATGTCACAAGTCACTTGTATTCAAAGAGGCAAAATCGGAATGCAAGGATTGTCATAATGATGTTCACCAGGCAACAGTGGGGATGGAGTGTACAAGGTGTCATACTCCTGCGTCATGGCTGGTCAGTAATATTACAGCGATCCACCAGCTCAGCAGATTTCCCCTTTTGGGAGCACACAAAACAGCTGACTGCAAAGATTGTCATAAATCAGAAAGTATGGTACGTTTTGATGCTGTTGGTGTAAATTGTATCGATTGCCACCGTCAGGATTACGAGTCAACAACAAAGCCAAATCATATTCAGGCAGGTTTTTCCACAGATTGTATTACCTGTCATTCAATTAAGGCGTTCGAGTGGGGAGGAGCTGGTTTCAATCATAATTTTTTCCCTCTCACAGATGGTCACTCCCAACCAGAATGTGCTGATTGTCATAAAGGGGGAAATTATACTTCCTTGTCAAAGGAGTGCTATTCCTGTCACCAGGCTGATTATACAAATACAACCAATCCAAAGCATTCTTCCCTTGGGTTTCCTGTTACATGCGAAATATGCCATACCCTTGACCCGGGGTGGAAACCAGCGTCATATAAGGAACATGACAGTAAATCGTTTCCAATATATTCCGGCAAGCATAATGGCGAATGGAATTCATGTACAGAATGTCATACTAATCCATCCAATTATGCAGTTTTCAGTTGCCTTAACTGTCATGAACATAATAAAGCATCAATGGATAGTAAGCATGCCGAAGAAAGAGGATATTCATATGACAGTGCTGCCTGTTACAGGTGTCACCCCAGAGGTCAGGCTGGCGATTAACACTTTATTATGAGAAGATCAGTTATTCTATTGTTTTTGATGCTTTTGGTTATTACCCGTCTGAAGGGACAGGAATTAAAAGAAAACCAGTCCGGTCAGGTCTCATTTATCAGTTCAAAGAATGTTTATGTTAAATTCAAATCTACCAAGGGCATATCTGCAGGTGACACTCTGTTTATCTCCTCAAACGGGGCACTGATACCTGCACTGACGGTTAACAACCTTTCTTCAACATCATGTGCATGTACAGTCATATCAACTGTTTCTTTATCAGTGGCCGACCAGGTTATTGCAAAAACCAGGGTTGACCAAAAAAAAGAAACAGCAAATACATCTGTTGCTGCAAATGAGCTTTTGTTGCCTGTGGCAGCTGTTCCTGTGATCGCGGATACTGTTAGTCAGAAGCAACCTGTCGCAAGTGAAAAGCCAAAGCAGTCGGTAAGAGGCAGCATTTCTGCCTATTCTTACTCTGACTTTTCAAATACCGGCGCTGATAACTCACAGAGATTCAGGTATACCCTCTCTTTGAGTGCCAGGAATATTGGTGACTCAAAAATTTCTTTTGACAATTACATGTCATTCAGGCATAAATTGGGAGAGTGGTCTGAGGTCCAGGATAATCTGTTCAATGCCCTCAAGATCTATAATCTCTCTGTAAGCTATGACCCAAATAAAACCATGCAGATAAGCTTTGGCCGCCGGATAAATAACAATATTGCAAGTATAGGTGCAATGGATGGTCTGCAGGTGCAAAAAATATTTAACAGGTTCTCGCTTGGTGCAGTAGCAGGCTTCAGACCCGATTATGAAACTTATGGCTTCAATACCAGCCTTTTTCAATATGGCGGTTATGCAGCGTATAAATCTAATAAAACAGGTATTGTCAATGAAAGCTCAGCTGCATTCATGCAGCAGATGAATGGTTCCAAAACTGACCGGAGATTTCTTTATTTTCAGCATTCCAATTCTTTTATCAAAAACCTTTATTTCCTTGGGACATTCGAGGTAGACCTATATCAGATGACAGTTGATTCGCTGGGCATTGAAACCCCTTCAAATACATTCAGCCCGACTGGCCTTTATCTGTCATTGCGATATAAAATATCACAGAAACTTACATTCTCGGGAAGTTACGATGCCAGGAAGAATGTAATGTATTATGAGACTTATAAATCATCAATAGATCAGATACTTGAAAACGAATTAAGGCAGGGATTCAGGCTTAATGCAAATTATCGTATAACACGAGATCTCTCATTCGGATTGCAGGGCGGTTACCGTTATATGAAATCAGATCCGCATCCGTCGACAAACGTATACAGTTATCTTACATATAGCCAGATACCTGTACTTAAGTTATCTGCCACCGTATCAGGTACATATCTTCAGTCAAGTTATATTAACGGGATTGTTGGAGGAATAAACATTTCGCGCGACTTTTTTAAAGGAAAGGTATATACTGGCATTGGATATCGTTATATTGACAATCAGATCCCCGAAAATCTTACAAGCCTGAGACAACATATGGCAGAATTCAATCTGTCGTGGCAATTTTACAAAAAGATGATATTGTCGATGAATTATGAAGGAACTTTTGAAAGCCAGTACCAGTATAATATGATTTATCTTCAGGTAAGAAAAAGGTTTTAGGACTATTCATATTCTTTAAGAATTCCCTTAACATCATCAGGTGCAACCCTGCCATAAGTTTTATCACTAACAAGTACCACAGGAGCAAGACCGCAGGCTCCGACACACCTCAGACTCGACAATGAGAATTTATTGTCCTTGGTAGTTTCTCCAACCTGTATCTTAAGCTCTTTTTTGAACTCATCCAGGACTTTTTCCGCTCCTCTGACATAACACGCCGTTCCCATGCAAATGCTAATGGGATTTTTCCCTTTAGGGGTCATTGTAAAGAATGAGTAAAATGTGACAACTCCATATACTTTGGCTACAGGTACGATAAGGTGTTCAGATATGACCTCCTGAACCTCGGCAGGCAGATATCCGAAATGTCCCTGGCATGAGTGAAGAACATTAATCAGTTCCTGCGGATCATTATTAAACTTTGAACATGTTGCTTTAATAAAGTCCACATCTTCATTCCTTAATTCTATTTTTATGCTAGACATAACCGTGAATTTTTTTATTGACCTTTGATTTATTTACTATTTTTTGACGATGATCTTTTTCTTTTTATCAAAGTATTGAGTATGAAGCAGGTGGTGAGCTTTTTCGCTTCCTGGTTTTCCAAGGAACTCATCATAAAGTTTAATGATGAATGGGTTCTCATGGGATTTTCTGAGCGGCTTTTTCTTATCTTCTGTATAGATAGCTGCTACCCTTGCTTTGATTATAGCGGAATTTCCATGATGCAGAGGCTGTCCTCCGCCACCAATACATCCGCCGGGGCATGCCATAACCTCGATTGCATGGAACTGAGATTTTCCTGATCTTACATCGTCGAGAAGCTTTCTGGCATTACCGAGTCCGTGAGCAATACCTATATTCACAGGCAGCCCGTTAAAATCTATTGTTGCAGAACGAACGCCATCCATTCCCCTGAGTTCTGTAAAATCGACTCTTTCGAGTTTTTTTCCGGTATATACTTCATACGCTGTGCGGCATGCTGCTTCTATTACACCACCTGTTGTACCAAATATAACACCAGCTCCTGTAGATTCACCGAGAGGTGCATCAAACTCCTCATCATGAAGATTTTTAATATCAATGTTTGCCTGTTTTATGAAATTTGCCAGTTCTCTTGTTGAGATAGAATAATCGACATCAGGATTACCATCAGTTGAGAATTCATCTCTCTGGCATTCATATTTTTTAGCCAGACATGGCATAATTGAAACAACAACCAGATCCTTACGGTTTATTCCGATCTTATCTGCGAAATATGACTTGGCAATAGCGCCGAACATCTGTTGCGGCGATTTTGCTGTAGAGGGTACATCCTTTAGATCAGGGAAATAATGTTCAAAGAAGTTAACCCATCCCGGGCAGCATGAAGTAAGAATGGGAATTCTGGCAGTTGTATCACCCTTGAGGTGCCTGGAAAGCCTGTCAAGAAGTTCAGTACCCTCTTCCATTATGGTAAGATCAGCTGCAAAGTCAGTATCAAATACATAGTCGAATCCAAGTGCTCTGAGCGCAGCTGTCATTTTGCCTGTAACAATGGTCCCCGGAGCCAGTCCGAATTCTTCTCCAAGAGCAACGCGCACAGCCGGAGCAGTCTGTACGATGACAGTTTTTGTAGGGTCATTCAGAGCTCTTAAAACCTGGGGAACATGATTAACCTCAGTAAGTGCACCGGTAGGGCAGACCGAAACACACTGACCGCAATAAGTACATGTTGAATATTCAAGGTTTTGTTCAAATGCAGGCGCCACAGTAGCCATGAAGCCCCTGTTAACAGCCGAAAGAGCGCCAACTGTCTGTACTTCATTACACATCATTTCGCAGCGGCGACACAGAATACATTTATCAAGGTCCCTGATGATTGAGGGAGAAGTGTCTTTTCTGTAAGTAGAGGTAGCAGCATATTCCTGTCCCGGAATCTCTCTGATACCTAACCGGTGCGACATGTCCTGTAATTCGCAGTTTCCTGATTTAGAACAGACCAGACAATCTTTGGGATGGTCGGAAAGGATGAATTCCATTACAGTTCTGCGGGCGTTGAGAACTCTGGTAGAATGAGTTTTTACAATCATCCCGGGCTCACATTTCGTTGAGCATGCAGGTGCCAGGTTTCTTCGGCCATCAACTTCAGCAACGCAAATACGGCAACCTGCAGGATTATTTTCAATATTCATATCATGCAGTTCCATATAACAGAGAGTCGGAATATCTATTCCCAGCTCCTTTGCAGCTTTATATATTGTAGTACCTCCTGGTACATCAATCTCTTTATTATCAATAGTAAGCTTTATTGTTTCCATTATTTCTTTGATTATCTGATAAATATTGCGTCAAACTTACATTTATCCATACATGCGCCACACTTAATACAGGTGGCAGGATTGATCAGATGAGCTTCTTTCTTTTCACCGGTAATAGCATTAACCGGGCAAACCCTTACACATGCTGTACATCCCACACAATTATCAGGAATAATAACATATTCCATAAGGCTCTTGCACTGACCGGCCGGACATTTCTTATCAGTTACGTGTGCAACATATTCTTCCCTGAAATTGTCCATCATAGACAGTACCGGGTTTGGTGAAGTCTGACCAAGGCCGCAAAGTGAAGTGTCTTTTATAACAAGACTCATATTCTTCAGCCTGTCGAGGTCGGCTAACGATCCCTTTCCTTCACATATCTGTCCGAGCAGCTCATGGAGACGTTTATTTCCAATACGACATGGAGCACATTTCCCGCATGATTCTTCAACTGTGAATTCAAGGAAGAACTTAGCCATGGACACCATACAATCATCCTCGTCAAGGACTATCATTGCTCCCGATCCCATCATTGAACCAGCTGCTATCAGATTATCGAAATCGATGGGAGTGTCAAGGTGTTTCTCAGTAAGACATCCTCCTGATGGGCCACCTGTCTGTACTCCCTTGAATTTCTTACCGTTCCTGATACCACCTCCGATCTCAAATATAACCTCCCTGAGGGTTGTTCCCATAGGTACTTCGATCAGCCCGACATTATTTATCTTGCCGGCTAGTGCAAATACCTTGGTCCCTTTTGATTTTTCTGTCCCAATGCTGCTGTACCATTTGGCCCCTTTCAGGATTATTGCAGGAATAGATGCAAACGTCTCAACATTATTTACGTTTGTCGGTTTACCACGATACCCTGATTCTGCAGGGAACGGAGGCTTAACTGTTGGTTCTCCGCGGAGCCCTTCCATAGAGTGTATCAGAGCAGTCTCTTCACCGCAGACGAATGCTCCGGCACCGTATCTTATTGTAATATCAAAACTAAAATCTGTACCGAAAATATTATTACCGAGCAGACCATATTCCCTTGCCTGCTTTATTGCAATTTTAAGTCTTTCGATCGCCAGAGGATATTCTGCGCGAATGTAAATCAGACCATTTGATGCACCTATACTATAACCGCATATGGCCATGGCTTCAAGTACTGAATGAGGATCTCCTTCCAGAACCGACCTGTCCATGAAAGCTCCCGGGTCACCCTCATCA
>Ga0315283_10003793_pt1 | contig 12984 bp, 13 predicted proteins | sample YL17G09_0_MG_FD_204541 | JGI IMG/M metagenome (GOLD analysis project Ga0315283, IMG submission 204541) | Sediment microbial communities from Yellowstone Lake, YNP, Wyoming, USA - YL17G09_0 | ecosystem: Environmental > Aquatic > Freshwater > Lake > Sediment | place: USA: Wyoming | collected...
GGTCTCTTCGACGCGTTCCCTGCCCTCGTTGCTGACCAGGGCGCGCACTCGCGCGCCGGCGTGCTCCACCAGGCCCTCCGACAGGGTGCGCACGACCGTCTCCACGCCGCCCAGGTGCGGCGGCGAGTAGTACTTATTGACCATCGTGACGCGTAGGGGGCGCTCGGGCAGATTCATCGGGCGCTATTCTTTCACGCCCTGACGCGAAGCGATGGCTGGGGGCACGGGGGGATGCTCAAACTCCTGTGTGCGGCTGGCTCGAGTCGCTCGCCTCCTCACCCCTGGGCGACGCGTACCGCCCGACGCTGGCCAAGGCAGGCGAGCTCGTCGTCCCCACGGTGTGCCTGCTTGAGGTAGGGCGCCGGCTGCTCGCGTGAAGCGGAGAGGCGGCCGCGGCCTCAGGCGTCGCCGTGATGTCGCAGGCGACCGTCGTGCCTCTCGATGCCGCCCTGGCTCTCGAGGCCGCGCGTCTTGGCCCGGCGACCGGACTGCCGTGCGCCGACAGCATCATCTACGCGACCGCGCTCCACCACGGCGCCGAGCTGTGGACCCGCGACGCCCACTTCCGCGAACTGCCGTGGGTGCGTTTCATCGCGGCTCCCGCCCAGGGCTGAAGCGCCACGGCGGCATCTGCATCGTCACCGCGCCGCGGCCGTCGACGTCACCCTTGTTTACTGCATGCCTCCTTGAAGGTACCATGGCTGCACGGGCATACTCACGAGGAGATGAACGTGGCGCTCACCATCAAGAACGCTGAGGTCGAGAGACTGGCGACGGAAGTCTCGCAGCTCACCGGCGAGTCCAAGACGCAGGCCATCAAGGTCGCGCTCGAGGAGCGGCGCCGGCGGCTCACGAGCGGTATCGACCCGCAAGCTCGGATGGTCGAGGCCCTGGAGTGGCTGGAGCGCGAGGTATGGTCGCACGTGCCGGCGGAGCTGCGCGGGCAGCCGCACGACCCCCACGCCGACGACGAGCTCCTGGGCTACGGACCCGATGGCGTATGATCGTCGATACCTCTGCCATCGTCGCCGTCATCCTCGGTCAGGCCGAATCGGCGGTGCTGGCGCGCGCCTTGCTGGCCGACGCTCCTTCGGCGGTCGGCGCTCCTTCGCTGGCTGAGGCGGCGATCGTCCTGCAAGCCCGGCTCGGTCCACGAGGGCTGGCAGACCTTCACGGGTTCCTCGTGGAGTTCGACGTCCACGCCGTCCCGTTCGGCGACGAGCACTGGCGCCAGGCGGGCATGGCGTTCGCACGCTACGGCAAGGGTCGCCACCCCGCCGGCCTGGACTTCGGCGATTGCCTCACCTATGCCGTCGCCAAGCTCTCCGGCCTGCCGCTGCTCTGCGTCGGCGACGACTTCTCGCAGACCGACCTCACGCTGGCGCCGCCGACCGCATAGCTCGCCGGAGACGCTTGACGCTCCGCTCAGGGGCGCCCGCTGGCTCGCATCCCCCGACGCGGATCCCAATGTTGCAGCGCCTCGTGGTACACAGCGACGGTGGCGGCCGCAGTGCGCGCCCAGGTGAACCGACCCACCGACAAGGTCCGCACGACCGAGTCCACACCGCCCAGATGCGGCGGTGAGTAGTACTTGTTGACCATCGTGACGCGCAGCGAGCGCTCGGGTGGTTTCATCGGGCGCTCTTCTTTCACGCCCGGCGAAGAACGAGGACATCGGGCAGGCGTTGTGCAAGAAGCCAGGACTGCGGTGGGATCCGTGGAGTGGCCCGCGGACGCAGGTCGTCGCCATACGCCGACAGGGTCCCGTGGATCAAGATCGTGGTGGATAAGAGCCCGAAGGCCGGGGCTGGCCTAACGATGGACGCAGGCGCCGTTCATGCGCAGCTCGGGCGTGTGGCGGTACCACGCCCTGAAGGGTCGTCAGGTCAAGAACGTGAGAGGATGACAGGGTCCAGAGTGTGCCAATATGGGAGCTCCGGGAGCAAGCCAAGGGAGGAGCCGGAACCGCATGACCGTCGACGCGATCGTGGTGAGTTTCAACACGAGGGTGCTCCTCCGCGCGAGCCTGGCGTCGCTGCGCGCGTCGCGGTACCCGATTCACCGCGTGTTCGTGGTGGACAACGCGTCCGTCGATGGCAGCGCCCAGATGGTAGCCGCTGAGTTCCCCGACGTCATGCTCGTGGAGATGTCCGAGAACCTTGGCTTCGCGCAAGCGAACAACGCCGCGTTCGAGCATTGCGAGGCGGATGCGCTTCTACTTCTCAACTCCGACGCCGAGCTGTCTCCCGACACCTTGGGGGAGCTGATGACCAGCCTCACAGCGGACGACCGGATCGGCGTCGTCGGGCCGGTGCTCCTCGGCGACGACGGTCTCGTCCAATACGAGGGAGGCCGACGCGACCCGACGATCCTGGGGGAGTTCGGCAACATCAGCCATCTGAACACGCGCCTGCCGCACAGCGTGTTCGGGCGCTATCTCATGAACGAGTGGGATCATCGCTCGACGCGCGATGTGGACGTGCTCTCGGGCGCCTGCATGCTGATCCGGACGTCAGCGCTCCGTGGCCGGCTGTTCTGCGCGGACTTCTTCATGTACGGCGAAGATATCGAACTCTGCCAGCGCCTTCGGGCGGACGGCTGGCGAATGCGCTACGTGGGCACCGCACAGGTGGCTCACCGAGGCGGGGCGGCCTCACAGAAAGCCCGCGCGAAGATGCGGGTCGCCGGCGTCGTCAGCATGGCTCAGCTTCTGCGACGCACGCGCGGACCCCTCTATTCCGTCGGCTACGCCGCGATCGTGCCGATCGCCTGGCCACTCGGCAGCGTCATACGCAAGGCGTGGCCAAAATGAGCGGTCGCCGAGGCGCACGAAGGCCGCGCGTGCTACTCATCGCCGCCGGGAACGTCACGACCGGAGGCGGCGAGAGGCACGTGGCGGATCTTATGAGAAGGCTGCCCCAGGCCGGGTTCGACGTCGCTCTCGTGTGTCCGGACGGGGGCGATCTGGCAGGCCTCGCACGCGGGCTCGGCGTGGCGGTCTTCAACGTGCCCCTCGACATTGGCTTCTCACCGGACACGGTGCGTGCTATGCGCGCTGCGATCATTTCGGCGGCGCCCGACGTGGTCCACGCCCACGGGTCACGCGCCGCCGCCTTCGCACGTCTTGGCGACCCGCACGCCGCCCGACGCGTCGTGTACACGGTCCATGGCATCCACGTCGACCAGGCAGGCTCGACGGTGCGACGTATCGGCTTCACGGCCATAGAGCGGCTCCTGAGACCCCGCACAGCGCGCTTCGTGACCGTCTGTGAGGCCGATGCGGCCAAGGGCGTGCGCCTTGGCCTCCTCACGTCGGCGCGCACGACGACCATCCACAACGGCATCGAGCTGCCCCCACCAACTGCGCCGACCGGCCGTTTTCGCGTCGAGCTTGGCGTGGGCGCACACGTGCCGCTCGTCCTCTCCGTCGGGCGCTTCCACGAACAGAAAGACCAGGAGACGCTCCTGCACGCCTGGCGGATCGTCGCGAGGTCGCACCCTGACGCCCTGCTCGCGATCATCGGCTCGGGCGACCTGGCCAGCAGACTCCGCGAGGTCTTGGTGGCCGACGGTACCGCCCACAGCGTCAGGCTGGTGAACCCTCGAGCGGCGCTCGCCGAGGCTTACGTGGATGCCAATGTCTTCGCGCTCTCATCGCGCTGGGAGGGCTTGCCTTACGTGCTCCTCGAGGCGATGGCGTACGGCCTGCCCGTGGCGAGCACAGACGTTGATGGGATCCCCGAAGCAGTCGTCGACGGCGTCTCAGGCCTGCTCGTGCCGCCACAGGACCCGGTGGCCTTGGGCAGGGCGCTTGGGCAACTGCTGTCGGACCCCGCGTGGCGCCGACGTCTAGGCGAGGCCGGTCGTGAGCGAGTGACCGGTGAGTTCTCTCTACAGCAGATGGTCGCGCGCATCATCGAGGTGTACCGCGATCTTGCCAGCCCGCGCCGAAAGGCTGCAGCCACCTAGCGCGACCCTTCCTAGAGCTTCTCGCGACACGGCCGTCGCCTCTGCGCGGATGGCGAGCCTCGTCAGCGCTCGTCGCAACGGTCTACACGGAACCCGTGCCCTTCACGAGCCAGCGGACGATCTGCGCGTGCGACGCCGCCCGCCGGCGCCATACTTCGCCGCGTTTCGCGAAGCCAAGCCGGATGCCATCGAGCTCGGCGCGGGCGATGAGCGGAGCCCGCTGCAACTGGACCGCAAGCGGGCGCCGCCTCTGCGGCCGCATGAGCACCGTCTCCCGCAGGAGTCTCCACGGCCAGATGATCGGAAGCAAGAGGAGGATCGGCGCCGGCAGGTCCTTGGCGGCTACCATGGCCTCGTTGCGGAATGCCAGCCGTTTCGTGGGCCACTCCGACTCCGTGTCGATCGAGGCCCGGAACTTGTGCCGCACGCGCGCCTCGGGCACATAGAGACAGCGCTTCCCCGCGATGAGACAGCGGAGGTTGAAGTCCGTGTCCTCACTCATCAGAAAGAAGTCCTCGTCAAAGAGCCCGACTTCGGCGAACAGCGTGCGCCGGTACAGAGCTGCCCCGGCGCACGCCCCCAAGACGCGTCTGAACTCCCGGTATCCGTGAGCCGGCCGGCCGAATCCGCGGTTGCGGCCGACGAGACGGAGAACGTCGTAGATGTCACCCGCCGCGTTCACGCGGCCCGGGTCCGCGTAGAAGAGCAGGAGCGAAGCGGCAGAGGAGTAGTCCGGACGCCGCTCGAGCGCGCTGACAAGCGCCTCCAGCCACCGCGGCTCCGGCACGGCATCGTTGTTGAGCAGGGCCACGTACTCGCCGCGAGCCGCGGCGATGCCTCTGTTGACGGCAGCCGCGAATCCGCGATTGGATGTGAGGCGGTGAATGTGGACATCCGCGTGATGCGCCTGCACCCACTCGAGACCGGCGTCGGTCGACGCATTGTCGACGAGCACCACTTCGAAGTCCCGGACGGTCTGCTTCTCGAGGGCGGCGAGGCACTCGGGCAGATGCGCCAGCCCATTCCAGTTGGGGATCACCACCGTTACTCTTGGCGCGTGCGCTGGCACCAGACTCCGATCAACGAGAGGGCGATGTGCGGCGGCTCCATGGTAGCACTGCTAGCTCCGTGCCCGAGAGAAGGACGCCTCGAAGCAGGCGGCGGCCGCGTGCTAGACTCGAACACCGCGGAGCGCTCCTTGGCGCTCGCAGGACGTAACTGCTCGCATCCCGATGCCGGTCGCGCAAGGAGGGGGCCGCGTGATGCAGGTGTTCAAACTCGATAGCGACGGCGGCGAATTCGCGGCCGTGGGCGAGGCGCCGGGGGGCGCTGGGACGCTATGACGCTTGAAATCGCCGCAGTCGTCGTCCTGTACCGCCCGGCCGGAATCCTGCTCGCCAACGTCGACTCGTATCGGGACCAGGTAACGAGGGTCATCGCCGTCGACAACAGCGAGAAGCCGGACCCGCAGGTCGTCGCGCAGCTGGAGAGCCGCGGGGTGACCTACGTGTCCCTGGGCGGCAACAAGGGCATCGCTGCCGCCCTCAATGAGGGCTGTCGGCGGGCGCGCGACCTCGGCTTCGACTGGGTCCTCACCCTTGACCAGGACAGCACCGCTACGCCCGGCATGGTCGCTCGCCTCTCCGCGTGCGTCGAGGTTGAGCAGCCTCTGGCGCACGATACCGCCATCGTCGCCCCGCTCTGGCAGCAGGTCGGCGGCCTGCCGGTGGCGACGAGCAAAGGCTGCCGAGAGCTGGACATCGCCATGACCAGCGGCAGCCTCACCCGCCAGTCCGCCCTCGCAGAACTGGGTGGCTTTCGCGAGGACCTGTTCATCGACCGTGTCGACAACGAGTACTGCCTGAAGGCGCGGCGCCGCGGCTGGCGCATCGTGCAGCGCAAGGACGCGGTGCTTCTGCACAGGATGGGCCACCTGCGCAGGGTCACCTTTCCGGTGCGCTGCTGGGTGTCCGATTACAGCCCCGTACGCAGGTACTACATGGTCCGCAACCTCCTCGAGATCAGACGCGAGTACGGACGCGAGTTCCCCGCCTGCACGGCGATCGAGCGCCGCTACTGGCGCAAGGAGCTCGTGAAGATCATCCTGGCGGAGCCACACCGCCTCGAAAAGGCGAAGATGATGGTCCGCGGGTGGCTCGACTACCGTCGCGGCCGCTTCGGCAAGTACGAGGACCTCCATTCGCCGTAGGCTCACGCTCGGCCCCGACGATCCGCGGCTCAAGCCCGCTCCTCGTACCACAGGGTCGCCAGCGGGCGAATTCCTCGGTCCCGTGCTTGATCTTGTCTCATCACCACTGGTTGCCTCTGTACCAGCGAATGGCGCGACGGCAACGATAGGGTTCACCGGCCAACTCGGGTGCCGGGCGGCCAGAGGACAGCGGCCAAGCAGTTCGGGCAAATAGGTCGCTGCCGCCTGCGGCAGATGGCGGACAGGGCTATCGCCTGCGTTGTTCGAGTACTCCTCCACAGCCGCAGCGCCGATCGGCTGCCGAAGCAGGTGCAAACTGGAGCAGCCGCGGCGCGCCGAAAGACAGCCAGACGAGAGCTGGCAACGTTTCAGGGTCCTGGCTCGCCAGGCACCAGCCGCGATTGGCATGAAGACCTGCGGGCCGCACCCTCGCACGGCCTTCTCGGCCAGTGGTCTGAACCCACCCCAGCCGAGCGCCTGAACGCACCTGGCGCCATCAAGCGGGCGCTACCTCAGTCATCGCGACCAGCGACTGCTGACTCAGGTCACTTCACCCATCAGGCAATCGAACTCGTAGACCAGGTTCACAGGCGTCTTGGCTACCTTCTCGCCGAATAGGTTGACGTGCAGCCATGCCGGGTAGTCACGTCCGTCAGGATCGACGCGCGAGTAGATCGCGGCTGGCGATGCGTACCCGGTCAAATGCACCTTGAACCCCATCTGCGCACCGAACAACGACGCCAGGGCCTCGCGTGAGAAACGGAAGTAGTCGTGCGGAACGGCGTGGATTGGGAAGGTCTGGTGCGTCTGCACGAAAAGCAGGCCGCCGATGCGCAGCGTCCGCATGATTTCGTGCGCGGCGAGGTACGGGTATTTGAAGTGCTCGAACCCGGCTTCGGTGAAGATGATGTCGAAGCTTTCTTCGCCTGTCACCTGAGTCAGACGGTGAACATCGGCGACGAAATCAACGTCGACTCCCATTTCGATATCGGTGCCAAGATACTCCCCGGCGTTGGGAAACAGGTGTTGGTGTCGGGTAGAGCGCTCGGGAATCGAGCGTCGCGTGCCGAGTTCGAGAATACGCGGTCGCTGCATCGCCTGAGCTCGGTCCATGAAGGCAATAAACGGTGAATCTGCCGGCGCAGGTTGAGGGATTCGATCGATTGCTTTCGCTGCCAGCTGATAGGCGAGGCGGTAGCGCACTTTGTCCGTGAATTGCGTCATCGTCGGGACAATATAACAGGCTGAGGAAGTAGTGCGGCATGGAGGGAGTGCTGCGGCGTCAACGGGCCGTCGGGCTCCGCAGACAGCAATTGACCTCGACGAGCGCGTGAAGGAATGTGGTCCCCCCATTCATTCCAGTCCCAGTGCCGCGAAAATGCGCGCCTGTTGATTGAGCCAACTGTACTTGGCACAGGCGTCCTCGTGGCTGCGCTCCGCCATCGCCTGGTAGTCGCCGATATCGGTCACCGCTCTCCGGATGCAGTCTGCCCACCGGTGGGCCTGCGCCACATACCCGTTGTCGCCATCACGAATCGCCCTTGAGTAGGTGTACGTAGGCGACGCAATGGTCTGGGTGCCTACGATAGCCGCCTCAAAGTACTTGAGCTCCGACTTGCAGTTCGTGAAGGCGTTGTACTGCAAGGGCACCAGATTGAACTCGACAGAGCCAATCAGCCGCTGCAGGTTGATGAAGTCCTGGAATGGATACTGCTCGACTCGAGCGCCATATTGCCTAAAGGCGGCGCCGGCCTCGATATATCCGGCCACCACCAGCCCGAGACGAGAATCTTCCTCGAACAGCATCTCCAGAGCCGGCGTCACAATCGCGAAGTCCCGACTATGGGAGGGTGAGCCGCTGAAGTAGCCGAGGCGGATGCGGTCATCCCCACCGATCTTCATCGACCGCTTCGCAGTGAAGATGCGCTCGGAGATCTCAATCTGCTCCCGATTCATGAAGTTCGGGATAATCGACACAGGCAACTGCACATACGCCCGAATCCGCTCTGCCAAATACTCATTGGTCGTGATTGCGCCATCGCAGAGCCTGAGCGTCGCGCCGAGCCGGCTCGAATAGGCGAACCAGTGATCCCAGACCTCCGAACTGCGCAGATCCCGATCAAGCGTGAGTTGGATCAGATGTCCATAGTCCGTGCTGAAGACGAGGTCATCGACATCGAAGAGCACCCGTTTTCCGCGGCGCCGAAACGCGCTGATCAGGTGGTTCACGCGGTGGTCGTAGCGCGTCCGGCAGATCACGAGCAAGTCGGCGGTGTCGGCGATCTCAGCAAGCCAGTGGAGGTCGTCGAGAAAGAAGAAGGAGGCCGACACGACGTTGCCCGTGGAGTTTAGCACCTGCGTCATGTTGTAGATTCGATAGCGAAACGTGCTGTCGTCCGGCTTTTCGTAGAAGTAGGCGACGGACGTCTTGCCTCGGGCCAGCATGCGCATGCGCTGGGGAAGATCAATATTCCATGGGTCCGAGTAGGGAACGGCCGTAACAACGTCGACAGACAGCATCAGTGATCGTCCACGATCTGCGCCACGATCTGCCCCAGCGCCTCGCGCCAGCTCGAGGCCAACGAGGACGCGCGGTAATTCTCGGCGCGCTCTGCCTCGTTGACCGCCAAGCGAACACCGTCGGCCAGGGTCGACAACATCGATTCGCGATCCAGATCGCCACAGAGGATGTTCCTTGAGTAGCCGCTCAAATCACGCTTCTCGCCCCAACGATTGGTCACCACTACTGCGCCACTTGCGGCGAGGTCCAGCGGGGGATAGCTGGGATGGGGCGAGTACATGAGGCACAGACCCAGGTCGACAGTGCCGGCCAGCTCGGCGTAGTCAGCCCAGGTCAGGTTCTCGTACCTTTCCGGTGCGTACCCGGTGGAGAACACTAGTTTGGGGATGTCCTTGCCGACCAGAAGGACGTCCCACTCCTCCAGGTCGATGATCCCGCGCATGATTGCGTCTTCGAGAAGCTCGATGCCGAAGTAGAACAGGTTGCGCAGATTGTTCGGCCGTGCGTAGAAGATCGCCCTTCGCTTGCCCGATGCGGGTCTGCTGCGCGGATGGAACACCTCTCGCGGGAAGGCCGGTTCGAACCACACTCCCTTCTCGGCGAGATTGCTCAGACCGTCGGCCACCAGATGATCAAACAGTAGTCGGGTATTGAGCACGAATCGAACATCCCGGCTCCTCAGGACCTCCTCGCATCGCAAGCGATCATCGTCGAACGGATAGAAGGTCCTTTCGTCCTCCTGCAGCAAGTAGATGATTGAGTCGTTTGGGACACTGGCCATGGTCGCCGCCGTGGTCCACCACGAAGTGGTGAGGAACAGTTCGTCGGCAAAGACGTCTATTTCGTAGTCGCTGTCGTAGACCGGAGCGAACACGAACTCCACCTCGTGCGCAACGTCGATCCCATACAACCCGAGGACGTGGGCGAGGTTGCCGGGTTGCGCTCGTTCAGTCCGGGTAACGATCCTGAGCCGGGACTGCCGGGCCTCTACAAGCAAGGCCGCCAGGATCATGGCCGTCCCCACTCCGCCGTAGAGGCTCCCACTGTTGATGCTGTCAGTTACGATGCTGATCCGCTGTGGCTGGGCTTTTGGCACGGAGAACACGCGCAGTGATGTACACGCCCCGAAGCGGCCGTTCGCGATCTGGCGTGCGCTGGCGCCCTCGTGCACACCCGGGCGAAACTCGTTGGTGCCCTGGTGGGCGGCTATGAATGAGTGCGTCAAGCCGAGTTTGAATAACACAAGGCGAAAGAAATCCTTGCTGCCCTCGTCGCGCCAGACGCGGAGCGCTGTGTGTAGACGCTTCCTCACAGGGAACCTCCAGACCATTCTGCGGAACACACGGACACGTTTGTCCTGATTCGTGGCGTAGCGCGGTGTCACTTCGCACCCCAGTGCTCACTGCCCCCATTCTCCTGTAGTAGAGCACGAGGGCGCGAAGGCTGTCCCAGATCTCGTGGGACTTATGGGGCGGCGGTCCGGCGTTACTTACCTGCGCGCTTGATTCCTCGAAAAGGCGCCGTTACTCGCCACGAAGCACTAGACTCCATTGCTTCGTATGCCCGAGCCAGCTGCGCAAGCTCCTGACGCACGGCCTCCGCATTCACATCCGCCTGCCGAGCTACTTCCTCAGCCTGCCGGGCTGCTACCTCGGCCTGCCGGGCGTCTTCTTCGGCCTGCCGGGCGTCCTTCTCGGCCGCAGCGGCCTGCCGACGGGCAAGCTCAAGCTGGTCGACGATGCGGAGCAGCTTCACTTCGGGACTGTCTCCGGCTAGCTTGCGCAGAAAGCCATCGGGATTGAACGTAATCAGGAACTTCTCGCGCGACCGATCCACCACGAAATCGTCGGTGCCGGCGAGAAAGATCTGCGTCGCCTCCATCGGACCGTGCCCGAATGCGGAGGCCACGGGGTGCCCGTTGATGTTGGTGTCCTCAACAATCAGGTAGCTGCCGCTGGTCACAAGCTCCGCGTAGATCATCATCTCATCGAGCACGTGCGTCATATGGTGGTCAGAGTCAAGGATGATCATGACTGTCTTCGCTCCCTCGATGGTCGCACGTACAGCAGCCACGGTCTCAGGCGCCGTTGAGGAACCGGTGATATAGGTGATACGTGGACGAGGCGGCCGCACGGTGTCAGTGGACGCCAGTTCAGCGAGGTCGATCGTGATGACATGGCCATGACCGAGTTGCTCGCAGACAGATGCCATGAACACAGCACTGCCGCCGAATCGCGTGCCCGTCTCGACGATGTAGTCGGGTCTGAGCTCCTGGATAATCTCCTGATACACCCAGAGATCGCACGGGAACTTCTCGGTGGCCACGCCCAACCAAAAGGTCGAAGCCCATGTGTCGAGCACCGACTCGTAGAAGAGCTTGTGGAACTCCTCGATCGTCTCTCGATTCGTCATCGTGGCAACCCTCCGCACGTGCATCGACTTGCCCGCCCCGGGTTCACTGGGGGCTCGGTTGTTTGAGTCTATCAGTGTCCGCACAGGCCTTAGCCCCCCGGCTCAGCTATACTGACGCCTGGCCCGTCCTCCCACCCAGTGACCCGGGACGTGAAAGACCTCCTCGCGCGCATCCGCATCCGCTATCGGTACCCCCTCATCCTTCTGCGGGCGATGGTGGGCACCGACTTCAAGCTGCGCTACCAGGCCTCGCTCCTGGGGTATCTGTGGACCCTGCTGAGACCCCTCGCCCTCTTCTCGATACTGTACATCGTGTTCGTGAGGTTCCTCAGGCTGGGAGCGTCCGTCCCGTACTTCCCCGTCTACCTGCTGTTCGGCATCGTGATCTGGGGGCTGTTTGTCGAGGCGACGACTCAGGGGTTGTCCTCGCTCGTCGCCCGGGCAGATCTCCTGCGCAAGATCAGCTTTCCGCGGTACGTCGTGGTCCTCTCGATCGGCGCATCCGTCCTCATCAGCTTCGCTCTGAACATGCTGGTCATCGTCTTCTTCATGGCCCTGCTCAGCGTGCCCGTGCGGCTCGACATTCTTTGGCTCCCGCTCCTCTTTCTGGAGCTGGTCGCCCTCTCCATCTCCCTGGCGTTCTTCCTGAGCGCCCTCTACGTGCGCTTCCGCGATCTCAACTACATCTGGGAGGTGTGCATGCAGGCGGCCTTCTACGCCGTTCCCATCATTTACCCGCTGACCCTCGTCCCCGCCAGGTATGCCCGCCTGCTGGTCCTCAATCCAATCGCCCAAATCCTCCAGGATGCGCGCTACGTCATGGTCACCGATCAGACGCAGACAATTACCCAGCTCTACGGCACGCCCTGGGTGCGCGTGATCCCCGTGGGCATCACGATTGTCCTGGTGGTGGCCTCAGTGGTCTACTTTCGTCGGCAGTCGGCGTCATTTGCCGAGGAGGCCTAGGTGGCCGAGCCCATCATCCGCGTGACGAACGTCTCGAAGGACTTCCTCCTGCCGCATCTGCGCCAGACGACGCTGAAGGGGAAGGCCCTCAACGTATTCCGCAAGTCGCTGACCATCGAGGTCCAGCAGGCCCTTCGCGACATCAGCTTCGACGTGGAGAGGGGTGCGTTCCTCGGCGTCGTGGGGCGCAACGGCTCGGGCAAGAGCACGCTGCTCAAGATCCTCGCCGGCATCTACATGCCGACGCGCGGAAGCGTGGCCGTCGGCGGCAAGCTGGTGCCATTCATCGAGCTCGGCGTAGGCTTCAACCCCGAGCTCACCGGGCGCGAGAACGTCTACCTTAACGGTGCCCTGCTGGGCTTCTCGAAGAGCGAAGTCGCGGCGATGTACGACGACATCGTCGCCTTCGCGGAGCTCGAGGAGTCCATGGACCAGAAGCTCAAGAACTACTCATCGGGCATGCAGGTGCGCATCGCTTTCTCTGTCGCCACCCGCGCCAAGGCCGACGTCCTACTGATCGACGAGGTCCTGGCCGTCGGCGACGCCGCCTTCCAGCGGAAATGCTTCGAGCACTTCCGCGCCCTCAAGAAGAGCGACACCACGATCGTCTTCGTCACTCACGACATGGGGGCCGTGCGCCAGTTCTGCGACCGCGCCATCCTCATCGAGGATTGCAGCATTCTTGCGCAAGGGAGCGCCGAGGACGTCGCGACGAAGTACACGGAGCTCTTCAATCCACAGCCCACTACGGCGCCACCGGCCGAGGAGAAGCGCAGAGGCAGCGGGATCATCCGGTACACCGAGGTCGCCGCCGTACCCAGCCTGCTCGGCGAAGAAGTCGGCCTGACGCTCGAGCTCGAAGCCGTGGCGGAACAGGATGTGGACGAGCCCGTGTACGGTTTCATGA
>Ga0315283_10003794_pt1 | contig 12982 bp, 12 predicted proteins | sample YL17G09_0_MG_FD_204541 | JGI IMG/M metagenome (GOLD analysis project Ga0315283, IMG submission 204541) | Sediment microbial communities from Yellowstone Lake, YNP, Wyoming, USA - YL17G09_0 | ecosystem: Environmental > Aquatic > Freshwater > Lake > Sediment | place: USA: Wyoming | collected...
CCATGCATCAGCGGCTGCTGCAACGGCGTATCGGTCTTGCGGCGGATGACGCGGGCGTGGTCCGCGTCGCGCAGCGCTCGCAACTGCTGCAACTCGATGGTGCCTATTCGTTGCTCGCCCGCGAGTCGGAAGAGCAGTTGTGCGCCTGGGCGGGCCTCGAAATCCGACGCCCGTTCTGGGATCCCCGCCTCGTGGAGTTCGCATTTGCGACTCCAGAACGACTGCGGTGCCAGGGCACGATGTCCAAGGCCCTGCACCGCAGTGCCATGGCGGGCTTGCTGCCCGAATCGGTGCTGGGACGGCAGAGCAAGGCCGACTTCATGGTAGCCTTTCGCTGGAGCACGGCGGAGATTCGCGATCACCTGTCCCGGGCGTCCTCCGACCTCTCGGACTGGGTAGCTCCCGACCGCCTTGCGGCCGCACTGGAGGGCTACTCGGACCCCCGTCTCGATGGCTTGCCGGAATGGCAAGCCTGGACCTTGTACAATTGCGAGTCGATGCGAAGAATCTCTGCACCGAATGCACGAGGACCCCATGCCTGACGCCACCCGGGAAAAGGCGCAGCGGCCGGGCCAAGCGCGGCCCGCCAAGCAACCGTACTCATCACCCCGGCTCGAAGTTCTCGGCAGCCTGCGCCGCGCCACGCGGGGCAGCGGCGGCATGGGAGCCGATGGGGCGCTCGGCATGACGAGGATGTCCGATCGCAGGGCCAAGGAAGACATCGTGGAGATCGGCCGCCACCCGCTCGGGCTTGGCATCTATCGGTTCCGCTACACGTCGCCGTTTTCGATGAAGTTCGGCAGGCAGCGTCGCGTCGGCGTCATGGCCGACGAGGTGGCGGTAAAGTACCCGTTCGCCGTGTCCCGTGACGCCGACGGCCATCTTATGGTGGATTACGGCCTGCTGTTCCGGTGAACCGCGGATACCCGCCTCGGCCTCGAGCGGGGCATGGACGATTCTGGTACACCGGTCACTGGGACTTGGCGAGAACTTGAGTTAACGTTGTATAGTGCGCGTTGGATTCCGCGGACTTGCGGTCAAGGATCAGGAAACAGCTTATGAGTCTCCCCAAGGCAGAATTGGCCAAACAAGCGGTTTGCTCGCCGAAGGCGAAGGCGAAGGCGAAGTACAGCGCGCCCAGGCTGGAGGTGCTCGGCAACCTGCGCAGCGCCACTCGAGGGAGCGGAAACATCACCGGCGATGGCGGTTCGGGAAAGAGAAAGTTCTCGGATCCTCGCGTCAAGGAAGGCATCGTCCGGATAGGCGAACATCCTCTGGGGCTTGGCATCTACCTGTTCCGGTACAAGGCTCCGTACTCGGATCTATATGGCACCGGCCGCCACGTCGGCATGCTGGCCGACGAAGTTGCCGAAAAATACCCGGACGCGGTGTCCCGCAGCGCGGATGGCCATCTGATGGTTGATTACGGCCAGTTGTTCCACTGACACCGCCCGCGGCACCTCCCCTCGAGCTTCTCAACCGTGTCGCGTTGCGACTTTCGCGGCGGGGATGAGGCCGGGCCGACATCAGGATTGACGAGCACTGCCTCGCCGGCCGCTGCTGCCACCTGTCGATGACAGACTACCTGCTGGGCGACACTCCGGTTTCGTCGATGTCGTCTCTGCCCCTCCTGCGAAAACGGTCGACCGGGCCGGTGGCGCCCGGCCTCGCCGTCTCGCGCGCCCGTCGGCCGATGCGACCCAGAGCGGTGCGCGAATGGCGACACCAGTGGCGCGACGAATCCGGACGAGTCGTCATGGGCCTGGCACGGAATCGGACCGGCTACCTGTTGCGGATTCCTCGCGCCTGCGATTTCGACATTTCCCAGGATGCCGGGCGGATCCGAGTGCGCCCGCATCGTCCGGTTGCGCCGGCGACGCTGGAGCACCTGCTTGCCGACCAGGTACTGCCGCGTTGTCTGGGGCACAGGGGGCAACTGGTCGTGCACGCCGCCGGGGTCGCGCTCGGGCAGGACATCGCGGTATTCGTCGGCGAGAGCGGCCGTGGCAAGTCGACGCTGGCCGGTCTGTTCTTGCGCGCGGGACGGACGGTGTTGTCCGACGACTGCCTCGTGCTGCAGCCGACACCAGCGACCGTACGGGCCCTCGCGACGTACCCGAGCCTACGGCTGAGGCAGGACAGTGTCGACGCGCTGTTTCCCGGCGACCAGTCGGGCGCGTTCCTGCCCTCGTACTCGGACAAGCGAAGATTCGCCATGCCGGACAACGAGCAAGAAGCGCCGCGGCACGGCGTCGCGGCGCTGTATTTCCTCGGAGACGTCGGCGGCACCGAGTCCGAGGTCCTGTTTGAACCGCTCGCGCCGGCCACCGCCTGTATCCGGCTACTTGAGCAAAGCTTCCAACTGGACGTTCATGAGCGCGACGCGGTTGCGCGTTTGTTGAAATCTGCAGGCGAAGTGGTCGTGCGGGTGCCAGCGTTCATGTTGAGGTTTCCGCGGGACTTCGGGCACGTCGCTGACCTGGCGGCCAGCGTCGAACGGCACTTTGCCGGCGTTGCCGGCCGCACGCCTCGGCCATGACGGCCACGGAAATCCTACATGCCGCGCAATGACGGTTACTCGATCCGCGACTACGGCCTGATGATCGCCGACACGGCGCGTACAGCGCCTTATATCGAGGCACTGCGCCGCGCTGTCCGGCCCGGAGCCGTCGTGCTCGACATTGGAGCCGGGCCGGGGTACTTCGCGCTGCTGGCGTGTCAGTTCGGTGCAGCTCGGGTGTACGCCATCGAGCCCGACGAGGCTATTGAAATCGGCCGAGAGAGCGCGCGGCGGCAGGCTGGCGGTGAGCGGATCGTCTGGCTGCGCGGGTTTTCGACGGACGTTTCGCTGCCTGAGCCCATCGATGTCGTGATCGCCGATCTCCACGGCATCCTGCCTTTCTACAGCGGCAACATCACCTCGCTCATCGATGCCCGTCGTCGCCACCTGAAGCCCGCCGGGGCGATGATTCCCCAGCGCGACGCGGTATTCGCCGCTCCCGCCGAGGCTGACGATGAATACCTGGACGTCGAGCGCCCATGGGCAATCAACGACGCCGGTGTGGATTTGTCGCCCGGGCGGCGCTTTGCCGCAAACGAGTGGCGCCGGGCGGCCAGCGCACCCATTTCCCCGGGACGCTACCTCGCGGCACCGCTCTGCTGGGCGGAGATCGACTACCGGCTCTGCGATACGCCGAACGCATCGGGGCAGTGCCGGTGGACCGCAGAGCGATCCGGCGTCATGCACGGCTATTACGTCTGGTTCGATAGCGAGATCAGCGAAGGCAACCGCATATCGAACGCGCCGACCTTGCCTGAGCGCGTCTACAGGCGCGCATTCTTTCCTCTCGAGCATCCTGTCGCGATTGCCGAAGGTGACAGCATCCAGGGAGCGTTTGCAGCCAACCTGGTCTCCGACGAATACATCCTGCGCTGGAGCACTCGCATCGAAGACGCAAGCGGTCGCCCCAAGGCGAGCTTCACGCAGTCGAGTTTCGCCAGCCGGCCGGTGCTCAGGGAAGACGTGGCTCGCTCGAAACCCGACTACCGGCCGTCCTTGGGCGACGCGGGACGTGCAGACCTCGTCGTCCTCGAGGCCATTGCAGGCGGCGCTTCATTGGCTGAAATCGCGGATCGGCTGGCCCGTGAGTTCCCCCGACGCTTCAAGGACGCCGCGCAGGCCCTGCGCCACGCGACCGACGTTTCGCTCAGGTACGCCGATCGATAGCCGAGGTTCGCCCGCGACCGACGCAATCAGGCCGTCGCGCCCGCCTCCGTCAGCACCTGCTGCAGTTCGCCCTTGCGGTACATCTCGGTGATGATGTCGGCGCCGCCGAGCAATTCGCCCTGCACGTACAGCTGCGGATAGGTCGGCCAGTTCGAGTGGCGCTTCAGCGCCTCGCGCAGTTCCGGATCCTCGAAGATGTTCACGAACGCAAACTTGGCGCCGCATGCTTCGAGCGTGCGCACCGCAGAGGCCGAGAATCCGCATTGAGGGAAGTCGGGCGTGCCCTTCATGTAAAGGATCACCGGGTTCGACTTGAGCTGTTCCTGGATTCTCTGCGTCACGTCCATCGTTCACCCCTGGCCGCGCACGGCCGTAAGAAAAATTCCCGAGTTCGTCGCCTCAGCCTCGCGCCGCGGAAACCTCGTCTCCCGCAACACGCAGCCGATCGAGGCGCGCGATGACTGTCCACTGCTCCGCCGCGCTCATCCTCCCCCAGCGCGCGATCTCGTCTAGCGTGCGCTTGCAGCCGATGCAGACTCGAGCGGAGTCGAGCACGCAAACGTTCATACAGGGCGAGGCGGGTCCGGCTTGTGTCATGCTGTCTCTTGCGCCTTACGCAAGGCGTTGAATTATGGGGTGGTGTCGCCTATTCTTCAAACCCTTCGCGGGGCCCGGGGAAACATCTAAGCCCCCGTTCTAAATAGAGTTTTCACGCTGGGAGGATCCGATTACATGAACCCATTGAACACGGTTCGCGGCGCAATCACGACCGGTTTCGTGGTGGCGGTCGTGCTGTCACTGCTGATTGCGCCCACGGCGTTCCACGAACTGGGCCTCGCGCGCTGGTTCCACATCCTGTCCGGGATCACCTGGATCGGCCTGCTCTACTACTTCAACCTCGTGCAGATTCCAGCCCTGGCGGAAGCAGGAGCCGACAAGGGCGGCCCCGGCGGCGCGGGCATCAGCAAGTACGTTGCGCCGCGCGCGCTGTTCTGGTTCCGCTGGGGCGCCGTGGCCACGTGGCTCACGGGGTTCTGGTACCTGGCCCGCTCGAGCAATTTCGTCGGCGCGTTCACGCTCGGCATGGGCAGCGATCCGCTCAACTACTACCAGCTGATCATCGGCATCGGCGCGTGGCTCGGCACGATCATGCTGTTCAATGTCTGGGTGCTGATCTGGCCGAACCAGAAGAAGGTGCTCGGCATCGTCGCGGCCAGCGACGAAGAGAAGGCCAAGGCGCGCAGGACGGCCATGCTGGCGTCGCGCACGAACTTCGTGCTGTCCATCCCGATGCTGCTGTGCATGGGTTCGGCCACGCACGGCCTGCCGTTCTGACGAGACGAGGACGGGCGCATCGTGCTCGACCGAAGAAACCCGGCTCCGGCCGGGTTTCTTTTTCTGGCCCTCGCGCCCGATCGAACGAAGTACCGACCATGCTGACGCCCCCGGCCGACCTCTCCGCCACCGTCGCCACCGCGCTCGCAGAGGACGTGGGCAGCGGCGATCTCACGGCCGGGCTGATTCCAGCGGATCGCCGCGGGCGGGCGCGCATCATCACGCGCGAGACCGCGGTGTTTGCCGGCCGGCCGTACGTCGATGAAGTGTTTCGACAGGTGGACCCGCGCGTGCAGGTGGAATGGAATACCGCCGACGGCGAGGCGGTGACGCCCGACCAGGTGCTGTACCGGCTGAGCGGACCGGCACGCTCGCTGCTGACCGGCGAGCGGACGGCTTTGAACTTCGTGCAGGCGCTGTCCGGCACGGCCACGGCGACGAAACGCTATGCCGACGTGGTCGCAGGCCTGTCCTGCCGCATCCTCGACACTCGCAAGACCATCCCGGGGCTGCGCAATGCGCAGAAATACGCCGTGCGCTGCGGCGGCGGCACGAACCACCGCATCGGGCTCTACGACGGCATCCTGATCAAGGAGAACCACATCATCGCGGCCGGATCGATCGCCGCGGCCGTCGCTGCGGCGCGGACCTCCGGCACTCGCGTGCCGGTCGAGGTCGAAGTGGAGTCGCTCGACGAACTGCGCGAAGCGCTCGATGCGGGCGCGGACATGGCGCTGCTCGACGAGTTCACCCTGGACGACATGCGTTCTGCCGTTGCGATGAACCGTACACACCCGAAAGGCCCGATGAAGCTCGAAGCGTCGGGCAGCATCACGCTCGAATCCGTGCGGGCGATCGCCGAGACAGGCGTCGATTTCATCTCGGTCGGTTCGCTGACGAAGCACGTCCGCGCGGTGGACCTCTCCATGCGGTTCGAGTTTGCCGACTGACTGGCGAGGAACTCGCTGCTGCGCTCAAGACCATCAGGCGGATCGATTGCGGGTTCGTCTCGGCTCACGAAGAAGACATGTTCGCCGAAACGAACCCGCAATCGATCCGCTGACAACGGGCGCCGCCATTCAGCGGGCGGGGAACGTTCGTTCCGACCAAGCGGCGCGCCCCGCGCGGCGACTCGGGACGAATGTTTCCCGACCGCCGACAGCGCGGGTGACGCTTCGTTCTCGGGAGCGCCGAGGGGCAGCGCAACCGCGGCGGATCAGCCGTTAACGACGACGCCGCGCTGGATGCGCTGCGGAGAGGCGATCCCGTAGCCCTGCGCGTAATCGACGCCGAGCGACCGCAGCATGTTGATGATTTCCGTGTTTTCGGCGAACTCCGCGATCGTCAGCTTGCCCGTGAGGTGCCCGATCTCGTTGATCGAGCGCACCATCTCGCGGTCGATCGGGTCGTGCAGGATCTCCTTCACGAAGCTGCCGTCGATCTTGAGGAAATCGACCGGGAAGTGCTTGAGGTAACCGAACGACGACAGGCCCGTGCCGAAGTCGTCGAGCGCGAACTTGCAGCCCAGCTCCTTCAGCGCCTGGATGAAGCGATTGGCCTGCGAGAAGCTCGCGATGGCCGCGGTCTCGGTGATCTCGAAGCAGATCTTCGACGCATCGATGCCGCTGCGGTGGAACTGGTCGATGACGAACGGCAGGAACTTGTCGTCACCGAGGCTCTGGCCCGAAAGATTGATCGAGCACAGCGAGAGGTTCGCGCGCTCGTCCGCTTCCGACACCAGCCAGCGGAATGCGTTCTCGATCACCCAGCGGTCGATCGCGGGCGTCAGGCCGTAGCGCTCCGCCGCATTGATGAAGTTGTCGGGCGAGACGATCTTGCCGGCCTCGTCCTTCATGCGCAGCAGCAGCTCGTAGTGCGCGCCCGGGTCCGCCTTCTGCAGCGGCTGGATCGTCATCCGGTAGAGCTCGAAGCGCGACTCCTCGAGCGCGTTGTTGATGCGCGCGGCCCACTGCATCTCGCGGCGGCGGCGCATCAGGTCGATGTCGTTTTCCTGGAAGCTGTAGACGCGGTTGCGCCCCGCTTCCTTGGCCGCCTGGCACGCGCTGTCGGCCGCCGAGAGCACCGCGGCCACGTCTTCGCTGTCGCCGGTGATCGGCACGACGCCCACGCTGCAACCGAGGCGGAACGTGCGCTCCTCCCAGACGAACTTGTAGTTGCGGATCGTCTCGCGCAGCACGTCGGCCATGCGCAGCGCCTCTTCGAGCGCGCAGCTCTCGAGCAGCACGCCGAACTCGTCGCCGCCGAGACGCGAGAGCGTGTCGCGCCAGCGGATCTTGGTCTTCAGCAGCGCGCCCACCTGCCCGAGCAGCGCGTCCCCGGCGCTGTGGCCGCAGGTGTCGTTGATGATCTTGAACTGGTCCACGTCGATGTGGCACAGCGCGTACGCCGTCTCGCGCGCCTTCGCGCTGCGCAGCGCGCGCTCGAGCCGCTGCTCGAATTCGCGTCGATTGACGAGGCCGGTCAGAATGTCGTGGCTCGCGTGGTACGAGAGCTTGCGGTTCAGTTCGCGGCTCTCGCTCACGTCGTGGAACACGAGCACGCCACCCGAGACCGCGCCCGACCCGTCGCGGATCGGCGACGCCGTGCTCTCGATGTACATCTCGTTGCCGTCGCGCTTGATGAGCAGCGTCGGACGCACAGACTTGATGGCCCGGGCGCGGCGGATCGCGACGGACAGCGGGTTTTCGAGCGGCTCGCAGGTCTCCTCGTGGAAACCCCGGAAGATCTCGTCGATGTGCTTGCCCTGGCCTTCCTCGAACCGCCAGCCGGTGAGCTCTTCGGCCACGGGATTGAGGTACTCCACCGTCAGGTGGCCGTCGGTCGTGATCACGCCGTCGCCGATCGACTGCAGCGTGATCTGCGCGCTTTCCTTTTCCTTGAACAGCGCGTCCTCGTAGAGCTTGCGCTCCGTGATGTCGAGTTCGACGCCGACCAGCCGCCGCAACCGTCCCGTGGGATCGACGCGCGCCTTGGCGCGGCTCACGACCCAGCGCCAGTCGCCGCTCGTGTGGCGCATGCGGTGGACGCTCTCGAACATCGGGATCTTGCCCGCGATGTGGTCGCGGATCATCGCCTGCACGCGCGCCATGTCGTCCGGGTGCACGAGGCGGCGCCAGTCTGGCGAGACGTGCGGATCGTGCTCGTCGTAGCCGAGCATCTTGCGCCACGCGGGCGAGAAATAGACGGAGTTATTCTCGACGTCGAAGTCCCACAGCCCGTCGTTGGCCGCGGGCAGAGACAGCGAGTTGCGCTCCTCGAGCCGGGCGAGGTAGCGATGCGTGCGCAGGCGCTCGAGGCCGGCCGCGAAGCTCGACCCGACCAGCTTCAGCATCAGGTGCAGGTTCGCGTCCCAGCCCTCGGGCCGCGGCTGCGACGAATACAGGCCGATGAAGCCGCACACGCGCTGGTTGGGAGAGAACCCGCAGATCAGCGCGGAACGCACGTTGAGGGCGGCGAGGCGCGCCGCGTCGACGGCATGTTCGCGCCGCGGAGCCAGCGTGTCGCGGAGCTCGGCAACGCGCAGGTGGGTCAGCTTCTCGGCGAAGAAAGGCAGCGCGTCGTAGGACTCGCCCTTCAGCACCTGCGGATCGAACGGGGCGAGCAGCCCGACGGCGCTGGCGATGCGATCGACGATGCGCTTCTCGGGATCGAGCAGCGCGATGAACATGGCGTCAGTCTGGGTGGCCTCGCGCAGCGCCCCGAGGTTGCGCTTGACACTGTTGTCGCCGGCTTCACTGGTGAGACCCTGGAAGTCGACGGCGACTTTGGTGACGAGGACATCGAGCCCGACCGTCGCGCGGTCGCCGCTGCCGAAAACGACCTGGGTCGCGAGGAAGTCAGTGTTGTCCTGCTCGTCGCTCCCGTCGGGCGGGGTTATGGCCATCGCGCTACTCGATACTCCCCTGTCCAGCCGAGCCAGACTGGCGGCCTCAGTCTGGCAGTCCGTCGTCACCACGCACGGACCTGCCACACAGTTTCAGCGGCAGGTTCCCCAATCAGTTGCGGCGCATTCTGACACAGTAATCTAGGAATTCAAGCTAACTTACTGTATTCATTGACGCATTTGGTGGCACATAAAGTCGTGCCCGCGCGAGATCGCCGCGCGCCGCGCAGGCTGCGTCGGGAGCCCCGGAAATCAGGAACCACCGCGCACGATTGGCGCGCCCCATCTCGGCGGCCTGCGTGCCCTTGAAACACAGATCCCGTGTCTTGTGATCGACCAGCAGCATGCGGCCGGGCTTCGCGGCAAGCCACGCCGCTGCGTCGTCGGCTTCCCTCTCCTTCTCGCGCCAGCGTGCGTGGCCGAAGTTGAAGCTCGGACGGCGCAGTTGGAGCAGGTATTGCTCCTTCGCGCTGACGAGGCCGAGTTCGGGCACGCCGGCACTCGCCTGCTCGACTCGCGCCATGAACTCGCGGCCGGAGCGTTCGGCATCGATGCGCGGGTACACCACGAACCCGACGGTCAGGAGGCCCATGGTCAAGGTGGCTCCGTAGGCAAGCCACGCGTCCTTCAGGCGAAAGATCGCGATCGAAAGGCCCGCGCCGACGGCTGCGATGCCGAGGGGCAGCGCAGGATGCAGGTCGTAGCTCGCGAACGCGCGCGCGTCCGCTTTGGTGCTGAAGGCAAAGTACAGCGCACCGAGCGCGGAGCACGTGGCCATCGCAACGGCAAGGCCGAGCGCGAGCCGGCGCGGTCCGCGCGCGCGCAGCAGCGCCGGCAGCCATGGGGCTGCCGCCATCGCGAGCGCTGGGACTGCAGGCAGCACGTATACACCGCGCTTGCCCGAACTGGCGCTGAAGAACACAAGGACGATGAAGACCCACACCAGCAGCACGGCGGTGAACGTATCCCGGCTGCGCAGAGCCTCGCGCCAGCGCGGCCAGAGCCAAGGCACGAGCGCAACGAGCGGCAGCCAGAGAAATGGCACGACCTCGACCAAATAGAACCAGAAGGGCGCGTGGTGATGCCACGCCTCCGCGTAACGCGTCACGGTCTGGTGGAACAGGATCTCGTTGCGATACGCGAGCAGTTCGCCGCCCGCGGAGGTCGCGAGCATCATGGGCAGGAACCAGATTGCGATGGCGGCGAGCATGCAGACGGGCCCGGCGAACCAGCGCGGATCGCGACGCGGCGCCGTGACGGGCCAGCCACGCGCGGCCAGTACGGCCCACGGAATCAGCGCGAACAGCGGCAGGAACCCAACGCCCTTCGTGATTACACCGAGGCCGGCCGCCGCCCAGCCGAGCAGGAACCAGCCGAGCGCCGGCCCTGCCGCGAGGTGGCGCAGGAGCCCGTACAGGCTGAGGGTCGTGAAGAAGCACAGCGTGGCGTCGATCTGCGCCTGACGCGCCTGCCAGACGAACTGGAAGGTGACGAGCAGCATCAGCGCGCCGGCAAACGCGACTTCGCGGCCGCGCACTCGCCGCAGCAGGTCGTACACGAGCAGGATCGAGGCGACGCCCGAGAGCAGCGATGGGACCAGGAAGCCGAGCTTCGTGGAGCCCGCGACAGCCATCGCGAGGGCCATCAGCCAGAAAAACAACGGCGGCTTGTCGGCGTAGAGATCGCCACCGACACGCGGGATCAGCCAGTCGCCCGAGCGCAGCATGTCCTGCGCGACGAGCGCGAACCGCGGTTCATCCGCGGGCCAGGGATCGCGCAGGCCCAGACCGGCGCCCATCAGGAGCAACGCGAGTCCGACCAGCCACAGGACGTCGATCAAGACATCGCGCGGGCGATTGCCGCCCGCACGCAGCAGCCGGTCGAGCAGCGACGGGGCCGCGGCTCCCGTCACTCAGGTTTCCTCGGTGATCCCGACGCGCGGCGACGCGCGCCTGATGAGCCACCGCAGGCCCCAGAGGTCGACGATGCCCACCCACAGCCGGTTGTGCAGTCCGTACTTCGACTGCCCCATGGTGCGCTCGCGATGATTGACCGGGACGGAGATCACTTCGTATCCCTCGCGCTGGTAAAGCGCCGGCATGAAGCGATGCATGTTCTTGAAGCGCGGCATGTCCATGAAGATCGCGCGGTCGAAGACCTTGATGCCGCAACCCGTGTCGGGCGTACCGTCCTTGAGGAACCAGCCGCGCACGCCGTTCGCCACGCGCGAGGAAAGCCGGCGCAACCACGTGTCGCGACGCGTCGTGCGATTGCCCATCACGAGCTTCAGCTTCGGACCGCCGCGCTTCATGGCGGCGAGCAGGTTCGGAATGTCGGCCGGGTCATTCTGCCCGTCGCCGTCGAGCGTCGCGACCCAGGGGGCGCGCGCCTCGCGCACGCCCGTGGCCACCGCCGCGCTCTGGCCGGAGCGGATCGAGTGGCGGATCAGGCGGATCTCGGGCATGCCCTGCGCTTTGGCCGCGAGCACTGCCTTCGCGGTGGCGTCCGTGCTGCCGTCGTCGACGAAGATCGTCTCGAAGGCATGGCGGCCCTGCAGGGCGGCGTGGATTTCCTGCGCGAGCGGCAGGACGTTGTCTTCCTCGTTGCAGACCGGGATCACGACGGAGACGTCGAGCCGGCCCACGGACGACTGTGGTTGATTGACTGTCAAGGATCGGCCCCGCTGCAGACTGTCGTAGAATTCCGGCCCGCCACCCCGGGCCCGCCGGCGGGTAGTATAAACGGTCCAGGACCCGCGCCCCGACAGTGACGACCCACGCCCCCCATTCCCACGATCACGCGCATGCGCACGGCGCCGACAGCCGCCGGCTCGGCTGGGCACTGGCCATCACGGCGGGATTCATGGGGATCGAGGTCGTGGGGGGCTGGCTCGCCGGCTCGCTTGCGCTGATCGCCGATGCCGGCCACATGCTGACGGACACGGCGGCGCTGCTGCTGGCCTGGATCGCAGCCCGCCTCGCGGAACAGCCGGCAAGACCCGGCCGGACCTACGGCTACCATCGTGCGCAAGTGCTGGCGGCGTTCGTCAACGCGATCGCGTTGTTCGTGGTAGTGGCGTGGATCGCCTACGAGGCCGCGCACCGTCTGGCCGAGCCGAGACCGGTCGCCGGAGGCACGATGCTCGGCATCGCGCTCGCCGGGCTCGTCGCAAACCTCGCCGTGTATTTCATGCTGGGGCACCGCGATCACGAACGGGGCGCAACGAACCTCAACGTGTCGGCTGCGCGCCTGCACGTGCTCGGCGACCTGCTCGGTTCGATCGGCGCCGCGCTCGCCGCCGTCGTGATCCTGGCGACGGGCTGGACACCCATCGACCCGATCCTGTCGATCCTCGTGGCCGTCCTGATCGTGCGCGGCGCGTGGCGGCTGCTGCGCGAATCGACGCACATCCTCATGGAGAACACGCCCGAGCACGTCGACCTCGGCGCGCTGCGCTCGACGCTGATGACTTCCGTGCCGGGCATCCGCGACGTCCACGACGTGCACTGCTGGTCGCTCACCACCGGCCAGACCATGCTCAGCCTGCACCTCGCGCTCGGCGGCGGCGCGGATTCGACGCTCGTCCTGCGCGAGGCCAAGCGGGTGCTCGCCGAGAATTTCTCCGTGGCGCATTCCGCGCTGCAGATCGAACTCGGCGACTGCCCCGACGAAACCTGCCGGCTATGAGCGAACCGCAAGACGACGAAGCGTCTGCGGAGCCGCCGCGCAAGACGCTCTACCGCAAGGTCGGCAAGGGCCGGCGGCGCCTGACGCCGGCTCGCATGTTCATGTATCGCGTCGCGGTGGTCGCGGGCTGGTGGCTGGTGCGCATGTTCTGGGCGACGTGCCGCGTCCATCGCATCGTGGGGCTCGACGCCGCTCGCGCGGCGGTCTACGCCTCGAAGTCGGTGATCCCGGTGTACTGGCACCAGGACATCGTGTTCGGGGTGCGCGCCCTGCTCGACCTGCGGCGGGACGGCCTCAAGGTCGGATTCCTCATCAGCCCGTCGGTCGAC
>Ga0315283_10003795_pt1 | contig 12981 bp, 13 predicted proteins | sample YL17G09_0_MG_FD_204541 | JGI IMG/M metagenome (GOLD analysis project Ga0315283, IMG submission 204541) | Sediment microbial communities from Yellowstone Lake, YNP, Wyoming, USA - YL17G09_0 | ecosystem: Environmental > Aquatic > Freshwater > Lake > Sediment | place: USA: Wyoming | collected...
GTGCGGCGGAGGTCGGCGTGGACTTGGATCGGCGGGTAAAGCCCGCCGAAGCGGATCAGGTTGTCCAGGTTGTGGACATAGTGCGGGTAGAAGTTGTTCTCGGGTGAGGAGCGGAAGTAGGCGTACTGGACGCCGATCTTTTTGTACTCCTCGCGACACCACCCGAGTTCCTGGTCGACGTTGTTCGCCGAGATCATCGGGCAGTTGGTGTACCACACCTCTTTCCAATTCAGCGGTACGGTGGTGGATACTCTGCCTGCCTTCTTGGTTTCTCGCTTGCTCTCGTCTCCCGCGGCTTGCGCTAGTGTCCCAATGGAAGCGAGGGCGGCGCCGGCCGCGGCTGATCCGGCTGCAACCAATACTTCGCGTCTTTTTTCGTTTACAAGTTTCTCGGTCATCGGTTTATCTCCTGTAATGAGGCCATGACTTTGCGGACAGTGAATCGCATCCGTACGATCGGAGTCTAGCCTGGATTTCCACGGATGGTAGTTCCCCTAAGGATTTCCTGCATCGAGCGGCAAATCGGACTGGCACGTCAGGCGAGCATTCGAAGGGTTGAGCCGTTCCACCATGGCACCTTCACGGGGGAGTCGAGCATGCCCGAGTCGATGATGATGGGGAGGTGGGCGCGACGATGGAAGCGCACCGTCACCTCAGATGCGTCAACGGTGACGGTTGCGGGCATGTTGATTAGGTCGCGGAAGATGTGGCCCGCCTGGGCGTCAGCGTAGCCGCGCATTTTCTTGGCCACCTGTCGGTACAGCCCGCTGGCGATAACCAGCAGCGCCATGTCGAAGTCCACCTTGATGCCCACAGACGAGGAGAGCGCGTTCATGTGGAAGAAGCGAACCGCGTCGGACAGAGCGTTCTCGATGAGCATGCGCTTGGCGTAGCGGGTGATGACGTTCTTGGCGCTCTTACTGTCGTTGGTCAGCAAGATCGTTGATTGCTCATGTCCGAGGTCTTTGATGAACATCTGACGGAAGTTGCGCTCGGCGATCCGTACGGCCTGCTCGTAGACCTTGGGGAAGCGGTACTTGCGAGTGGGCACATCGAGTTCGACCTCACGAAACGCGGAGGCTGGCAGAAGGGCGACCTCTTTCTTGAGCGCGGGAGATCGCCCCCGCAGTGTCATGAAGGTGATGCCCATCTTGTCCAGCCGTGCCAAATTGGCCAGCGTGGTCAGCTTTGAGTCGAAGACAAGGTGGCGCGGGAGCTCACCGTGGACGCGCTTCCAGAAGGCGATGAACTTGAAGATCTCCTCAGACTCATCTCCTTTGCGCAGGTCGGCGTTGGAGTAGCAGAAGGCGCGACCGTCAATATCTTGGGCGAGGAAGGTGAGCACGCTCTTCTGACGTCGGCTGCGCATCGCCACAAAGTGGCACTGCACCAGAGGGTGCTCTCCGTAGTAGGGGATCGAGTGGAAGTCCAGGTTAAAGGACTCGCCTTTGAAGAGCTCGCTGCCCTCGATTTGCTTGTGGTGGGCTGCCTGGAGATCGACGATTTGCTGGTGACCCACACGAGAGGAGTATTCGGACAAGAAGCTGCGCTTGGGGATGACGTTCAGACCGGCGAGAAGGCTCAGCCCCTGGTCGGCGACATGGGGCATCACGTGACTGCGGTGTTCGATGGACCACAGCTTGAGGACCAACATCGAGCGCAGTGCATGGCTGGCGGGGATCATCTTGGAGCCGGGGAGGCTTGCCGACTCGGCGAGCTTGTCCAGAGCGAGACTCACCAAGCCTGGAACGAACAGGAACAGGCCGCCGCACGCGGTGTCGAAGCGGCGCGGGGAGAGCGAGAGTTGGCGCACGTCGGCGGGGGCCTCGATGGTGGGGCGAGGTCGCTCGGGACGTTCCTCGTCGAGCCGGCGCGGCAAGGGGGCGAACCCCTCGGCCTTGAGAACCTCGCGCACGGCGGTGGGGCTGAGGGCAAGCTCGCGAGACTTGAGGACCTCGCTGATCTCGTAGACGCAGTGATTGCGCTTGCGCAACTCGACGATCAGGTCACGAGCCGCTGACTTCTTCGGTTGGGAGCGCGGACCCGGTCGGGGCGTGAGGAAGAACGAAGGCGCCGGCTCCCGGCGAAATTGATGGCACATCACTTGGAAAGAGCCAGGGGTGTAGCCAAACGCGCGGGCTGCTTCCGCGGACGGAAGTTCTTCAGCGAAGTAGGCCCGGAGGGCCTCGTACTGCCGCTGCTTTGGGGAGCTGGGTTCAAGGAAGAAGCGCTTGCACGTTCTTATGCTCTTTGGTGATCCGATAGGCATATATGGACAGTACTCATAATAAGGCTAATCGTCAAGCACAATACACGGGTCCGAACCGCTGCTACCGCTATCTGGCTCAGCTTGCCTATGACGCTACCGGATTCTGCCTGTGCACCCTGCGAACGATCAGACAAGACAACGAGCCATACATTACGAAGGATGGATGTACCACAGAGTCGATCAGAGTACCATACGCACTCAGACTCCGGTCGGAATCCGTTCAGGCTTGGGCCGGTGAGCGAAAGCCGGAGGATCGCGCGCTCGCCGACCCGAACTACGAGGCAACGCCGGCTGCCGACACTGCACTCGGCCCACGCTTTAACCGCGCCGGCGAGGAAGCCAACCGGAGGCCGATCCCGGTCAGTTCTTAGGGGAATTCCCCTCCGTGGAAATCCAGCCTAGACTCGGTCCACCAATGTCGATACAGGCGCCCATGCATCGGATTCCGCCCCAAGCTACGCCCGCCGGGAACCGAGGCAGTCCCGCACTGAGGCGCGTTGTGTGCGCCTCGCCAGGTCGAGTTCCGCAGTCGCCCCGTCGAGGCAGGCAGCACAGGGGCGCCCCTGACAAGGGGCGCGACACCAGGGGTGCCTTCTCTTGGTTACTTTTCTTGGCCGCGCAAGAAAAGTGACCAGCCGCCGGGCTGCTCCCGGCCGAATGAAAAAAGACGTGCCCGACTAAAAGGGTACTCCGACGTGCTACGCACGTAGGGTATTCGCTGGATTCCCGCAAGGGGATACAGGCTCTGCCATAACCGGGCTACCCCCATAACGCGTGACGAACGTGACGGGGTAACGGGCAGGACTCGGAACGAAGTACCTATTTCCCGGGACTTCAGACTTGGAGCGGCAGGGTGTGGGGCAGAGGACCGCGGCCGTTGCAGGAAATCGATCAGGCGTCGATTTGCTCGGGGGGAACCAACACAACCCGACCATTTCGCCAGACAGCGATCGAGTTCCCCATCAGCTTATGTTCACGCAAAGCAGCCCGCACCGCCTTTTGCGCAGCATCGATCAACCGACGATGCAGCCCTTCCTTGGGGCCGTATTTTTCTTCGCCGGAAACGGTTACCTCAGTTACTGAAGCTGTCTTTCTCATAAGCCTTTCGAAGCCCTTCCCACGGACCTCCCGACACAATGTGAATCGGACCGCCTATTTCACGCCACGCGATCGCCCCGGGAGCCGTCTGCAGCGAATTGTCCAGCATCAGCCAGGAGTCGGCAAGCATCCGGTAAGAGTTGAAGAAATTGGAGAGGCTTCTCTCATAACGCCGCCGGATGACGACTTCAGGTACCGTGTGTCCACCCCGACGCACGCTTTCCGCCACTCGCGCGACCGCCAAGTCGGCACTCGGCAACCACAGATATATCAAACGGCAGGTCGCAGGGGTCACGGCAAGGAGGTGTCCTGGGCCACTTCGCCGCGATGGCCACTGTCCGGCAATAGGGCAGGTAATCCGCGAGGAGTTCGTGCTGCTCGTCGACAACAAGCTTGAACTTCGGATAGCCGAGCACGCGCATCAGTTCGTCCACCGTCGCCTTCGAAACCAGCGGCTCGCAGCGCCAGCCCTTCCCCACGGCGATTCCGCCGCCGCAATATCGACCCGAAGCGCAGCCATCAGCTGCGCTGCGCCTTGATGATCTGCCATGCAGTTCGACCCGGCAAACGTCCTTCCCAAAACGTCCAGCCGTTGACCGGCTTGCCGGTAATGGACATGGCCGCCGCGGAAGGCGAATCGAATCGCCGGCCATTCAAAACCAGCGCCCTATTTTCCGCCCGGGCCAAATAGGTCTTGCCTTTGTAAGTTGCACGAAACTCGGTGCCTGCCGGGAATCTCACGCCTTTGGTCACCCATTCGCCAGGCGCGGAGCTCGAGCTCGCGTTCGCCGAGGCCCTCTGGTTCGCGAGGCCCAATACTTGGCGAAGCACGTCGTTCTCACTCACGGCCTCGCTCGGGCGACGCCTGATGATTTCTTTGTAAACTTCAAAATCCACTTCAATGGCCGGCATGGGACTTCCTCGATCATGGCTGATAGCGTAAATAGTAATATAGTACTATTATAGGAGTCAAGAGCAAGAACTCCTAGCGTTAGCCCCTTGCGGCCTCCCTTTCCTTTCTATAATGTTAAGCATACTTAACATTATGGTGGGGCGATGAGAGTACAGGAGTTGGGATACGAGGTCCGCCAGGCCCGCACGCGGCAGGGCATGACGCAGGCCAGGCTTGCCCGTGCCTCCGGTATTTCCCGCGTCACGCTCAATCAACTGGAGAGCGGACTGTTCCCAGATCTCGGCATCCGAAAAGTGCAGGCGCTGCTGCAGAATCTTGGTCTTGAACTGGCCCTTGCCGAAAGTCCTGCGCAACGTAGACCTGACTTCATCCGCATGGCCAGCACTTCAGCGAGCGTTAGTTTCAGGGAAACCCTTACGGACGAAGAACTGATCCGCATTCTGCTGACAGGCAAGGTACCTGCGAACCGGCGTCCGCATATGAGAGCCCTGCTCGACGAAGCCTCGCCCAAAATGCTGCAAGGATTGGCGGCAGAGGTTGGCCGCTGGACCAAGCCGGGACGAATCGAAAAGAATCTTGCGGCCATATCGAAGGCTTTAGGAACATCCCGAAAGATTTCGGCATGGACGAAGAGCGGCTGAAGATCTGGGAGACGCTGTTTCAGCGTGCCCTTACGATAATCGAATCCGTGGCGCGGTCGGGCCATGCGCTCGAAGATTGGAGTTTTGGCGGTGGAACCGTACTCATGCGGCGGCATCATCATCGCTTCAGCAAGGACATCGATATCTTCATTCCCGATCCGCAGTACCTGAATCACCTGACTCCGAGACTCAATAACGAAGTTGAGATCCTGACCACTCATTACATCGAACATCAAGGCGCATTGAAACTGACCTTTCCTGAAGGCGAGATCGACTTCGTCGTCTCCGGCCCCCTAACTCCCAAACCGACATCAGTCGAGATCTTGTTTAACCGGGAAATTAATGTTGAGACATCTACGGAAATCATCGCAAAGAAAGTCTGGCACCGTGGTGCAGACTTTGCTGCCCGGGATATCTTCGACCTGGCGATGGTGGTGGAGAAAGAACCGGACGCGCTTGCCAGCATAAAACCCATACTGCAAGACCGTAGAGAAGCAATCATGACAAGGATCGGCAAATACGGCGCCGATCTGCGTGAAACGTTCGCCGCACTGGAGACTATTGATTACCGGCGAAGCTTCGACGAATGCGTTGATCTCGTCACAAAGGCTCTCGGCTAGCAGATCGTGACCGCGGGGTGAAGCCGTGACGGCGTGCCCCGCAAGGGGATTCCCTGAAGGGATCACGCAAGGTGTACTGGCTACGCCATAACAGGTCTATGACCATAACCGACGTGCCATATCCGGGCTGTGCCCATAACGGTCGTGACAGGGATTCGCTCCCCTGTTCCGAGCACGTTACACTTCGACCGGCGAACGCAAAGAGGACAGCCGCGAAGACGGCCGCATTGACACCGGCGAACCCCACGCCATTCATCCACCGGAGGAGCTGATCATGATCAAGCCATACACGGCCGTTGGCCTCATTCCCACGGTGCGCGGCATCCGCAAGCGCAAGGACATCGAGGTCAACCTGGAGCACCTGTCGCACCTGGTCAAGGCGGCGGCGTGGTTGTCGAGCCTGAGCCTTCCGGTACGCTTGATCGCCATCCCGGAGGGCGCGCTGCAGGGGTTCAACGACGAAGTGCTCGATCTGGATCATGTGAAGTTCGCGCGCGAAGGCGCGATCGACATTCCGGGCGAGGAGACCGAGTACCTGGGCAAGCTGGCGAAGGAGTACGACACCTTCATCATGGGCCAGGCCAAGGCCCGGCATCCGGATCTCAAGGACCGCTTCTTCAACGTGGGCTTCATCATCGATCCCAAGGGTGAGGTGATCCTGCAGCATTACAAGGTCTCTCCGCTGTTTCCGGTCGAACACTCGGTCTGTCCGCACGACGTCTACGACTGGTGGGTAGCCAAGTACGGACGCAATCTGCAGGCCTTCTGGCCGGTGGCGGACACCGAGATCGGGCGCCTGGGCATCATGATGGCCAACGAGGGCTCGTATCCGGAAAACGCGCGGGCGCTGGCCATGAACGGCGCCGAGGTGGTGTACCGGGCTTCCTACCCGCACCCCGCCACCGGCAATGAGTATTTCGAGATCCAGAGCCGTGCGCGCGCGCTCGACAACAACATGTATATCGTGGCGCCCAACATGGGGACCTACTACCTGACCGCCGACGAGGCTACGCCGATCGACACCTTCGGCGGGCGTTCCTTCATCATCAACTACCGCGGCCAGATTGTCGGGCGGCAGGATTACGGCGCCGGCTCGACCTACGTCGGCGGGGTGATCGACATCGAGGCCATGCGCGACCACCGGGCGCGCGCGCAATGGGACAACTGGCTGAAGGACCTGCGCACCGAGCTCTACCAGATCGTCTACGAAAAACCCATCTACCCGAAAAACCTGTATCTCGATCGCGTGCCCATGAAGCATGCGGAATATCGCGAGAAGGTGATCAAGAAGCAGATCGAGCTGATGCACAAGCGCGGCATCTGGAAGAAACCGGCGCGCTGACAGTTTGTTGAAAAACATCTGTCGCTCCCGCGAAAGCGGGAGCCCATGTTTTTCGCCTGCCGTCGAATCAACAACATACTGGATTCCCGTTTTCACGGGAATGACAATTCGATCACGACCAGTGCGATTTTCAACAAACGGCTAAGGGCCGTTGCGGCCGGGGTGCCGATTGCCGTTGCGGCCTGTGGCCGCGTCAGACGCCGAGATAGCGGCGCCAGAGCGCGTGGTCGGCGGCAAGCTGGGTCGAGTTGCCCTGCCACGCTACGCGACCACGTTCGATGATGGTGTGGCGATCGGCGAGCGCGATCAGGCGCTCGACGTACTTGTCGATCACGAGGAGGGTCTGTCCCGCGGCCTTGAGCGCGGCGAGCAGCCGCCAGATCTCTTCGCGCACCAGCGGCGCCAGCCCCTCGGTGGCCTCGTCCAGGATCAGCAGGTGCGGATTGGTGATGAGCGCGCGGCCGATGGCGAGCAGCTGCTGTTCTCCGCCGGAGAGTTGGGCGCCGAGGTAGTCCGCGCGGGCGGCAAGCGAGGGGAACTGCGCGAAGATGCGCTCGAGCGTCCACGGATCGGGCGCGGCCGAGCGGTTGGCGCGGAAGGCAACGAGATTCTCGCGCACCGTGAGGTTGGGAAAGATCTGGCGTCCCTCCGGCACGAGGGCGATGCCGAGGCGCGCGATTTCGTCGACCCGGCGCCGTTCCACGCGCTCGCCGCGGAAGGTGATGGCGCCGCGTCGCGAGGGCGTCAGGCCGAGCAGCGAGCGCACCGCCGTGGTCTTGCCCATGCCGTTGCGCCCGATGAGCGTGGCAACCTCGCCGGCGCGGATCTCGAAATCGAGGCCGAACAGGACCTGGCTGATCCCGTACGCGGTCTCCAGCCCCTCGACCTTCAGCAGCGTTTGCGCACTCATGCGGCCAGTTCGTCGCCCAGATAAGCGCGCCTGACTTGCGCGTTGGCGCGGATCTCCTGCGGCCTGCCGCTGGCGATGATGCGGCCCGAGACCAGCACCGAGATGCGGTCGGCCAGCTCGAACACGGCGGTCATGTCGTGCTCCACCAGCAACACGGTCACCGACCCCTTCAGCTTCGCGATCATGCTCGTCATCGCCTGCGACTCGTCCGGTCCCAGGCCGGCCATCGGCTCGTCGAGCAGCAGCAGGCGCGCGCGGGTCGCCAGCGCAAGCCCGACTTCCAGTTGCCGCTGTTCGCCGTGGGCGAGATCGCGCGCGGCGAGGTGCGCGCGAGCGCCGAGCCCCACCTGCTCCAGGACACTGCGCGCTTCATCGTAAAGGAGTTTCTCCTGCGCCACGGCACGCCAGAAGCCCATGCTCGATCCGCTGCGCGCCTGCACGGCGAGCACGATGTTCTCCAGCGCGGTGAAATTGGCAAAGATGCTGGTGACCTGGTACGAGCGCGCCAGCCCGAGCCCGACGCGCTCGTGCAGCGACGTGCGGGTGACCTCGCGCCCGCCGAAAACGATGCTGCCGCTGTCCGGCCGCAGGGCACCGGAAAGCTGGTGAATCAGGGTCGTCTTGCCGGCCCCGTTCGGGCCGATGAGCGCGTGCAGTTCTCCGGCCGCCACAGTGAGGCTCACGCCGTCGGTGGCGGCGACGCCGCCGAAGCGCTTGCGCAGATCGCGCACTTGCAGCAGCGCGTCAGCCACGGGGCCCCGCCGCGCTGCCGGGCATGAGGCCGGCCAGGCCTTTCTTCGCGAACAGCACGACGGCGAGCAGCACGGCCCCGAGGCCGAACTGCCAGTGAATGGTGTAGGCGGACAGCACTTCTTCGAGGATGAGATACACCGCCGCACCGAAGACGCCGCCCATCAGGCTGCCGGCCCCGCCGAGGATCACCATGATCATCAGCGTGCCCGACTGCGTCCACTGCATCAGGCTCGGGCTCACGAAGCCGTTCTGGTTGGCCAGCAGCGCCCCGGCGAGGCCGGCGCCGCACCCCCCGATGGCGAAGCAGGCGAGCTTGAAGCGGAACGTGGGAAACCCGACGGCCTCCATGCGTGTCTCGTTTTCGCGGATGCCTTCGATGACACGCCCGAAGCGCGCGCCGACGAGCCGCTGCAGGAGGAAGAGCGCTCCGATCAGGATGAGCGCCGCGACGTAGTAGAACGTGACTTCGTCGCGCAGCTCGATGCCGAAACCGACGCTGGAGCGCGCGGCGAGATTCAATCCGTCTTCGCCGCCGTAGGAGCCCATGGAGACGACGATGAAGTAGAGCATTTGCGCAAAGGCGAGCGTGATCATGATGAAGTACACGCCGCGGGTGCGCAGGCACATCGCACCGATCGCCGTTGCGAGCAGCCCCGAGACCGCCATCGCCGCGGGCCACGCCAGCCAGGCGCTGCCCACCCCCTGCGCCATCAGGATGCCGACCGTATAGGCCCCCGCGCCCAGGAATGCGGCATGGCCGAAGCTCACCATGCCTGCATAACCGAGGATCAGGTTCAGGCTGGTGGCCGCGAGCGCGTAGATCATGATGCGGCTGGCGAAGCCCACGTAGAAGAGTTGGTCGGCCGCCTTTGCGACGAGCGGAAAGACGAGCACCAGCGCGAGCACAGTGAGAAGGGTCAACCGGTACGCGCGCATTAGCCTGGATAATTCATGAGGGACTCGGGGTGATGGCGAGTCGAGTTCCGAGCCAGTTGCGGCTCGACTGGCGCAGCCGATAGATCACTCTATCGGCAAGGCAGGCATGCCGCAAATGGCCGGAAATCGGCCGCCAGCGCCCGAGTAGCCCGGCGCGACACACTGTGCCGTGCAAGAACCTGCCCAAAAACACGCCATGCCCATCATTCTCCACAAACAGGGGCGTCTTCATGAATTATCCAGGTTAGTTAGCCGCGCGCCGGGAACAGTCCCTGCGGGCGCCACATCAGGATCGCGGCCATCAGCACGTAGATGGCGATCGAGGCCAGCGCCGGCCCCAGGCTGGACGCGGCTGCCGGGGGCAGAACGCTGCGCAACAGCGTGGGCAGCAGTGCGCGGCCCATGGTGTCGACCATGCCGATGAGCAGCGCACCGACCAGCGCGCCGCGAATCGAACCGATGCCGCCGATCACGATGACCACGAAGGCCAGGATCAGCACGCTCTCGCCCATGCCGACCTGCACCGACAGGATCGGGCCGAGCATGGCCCCGGCCAGCGCGCACAGGCCCGCGCCGACACCGAACAAGGCGGTGAACAGGACGCGCACGTTCACGCCCATGGCGCTCGCCATTTCGCGGTTGGAGGCCCCGGCGCGCACGCGCATGCCGGTGCGCGTTTTGGCCACCAGAACGTAGAGCAGCAGCGCGATCGCCAGGCCGACGCCGATGACGAACAGCCGGTAGGCCGGGTAGCGCAATCCGGGCAACAGCGACACCGGCCCCGACAGGGCCTGCGGCGTGTTCAGCATGATGGGCTGCGAGCCGAAGATCATGCGCACCGCCTCGTTGATCATGAGCAGCAGCGCAAACGTGCCGAGCACCTGGGACAGATGGTCGCGCGCGTAGAAGTGCCGCAGCAGGAGGGTTTCCAGCAGGACGCCGATCACTGCCGTGATCGCGATCGCCGCCACCAGCGCCAGCGCGAACGATCCGCTGGCTTGCGCAACCGAGGCCGCGGCATAGGCGCCGATCATGTACAGCGAGCCGTGCGCCAGATTGATCATGTCCATGATCCCGAACACGAGCGTGAGGCCCGCCGCGATCAGGAACAGCATGAGCCCGAGTTGCACGCCATTGAGTGCCTGCTCGAGCGCCAGCACCCAGGTCATAGCCGGCGAACTGCGCTGTGGGAAAGCCCGGCCGGGGAGCGTCCGGCGTTCATCGTGCCGCGTTCATTGTGGCGTAGACATCAGGCTGCACTTGAGTCAGGCAGGCATTGCGCCGCGAAATATCAGCATCGACCAACGCCCGCGCTTATCGATGATTCCTTAAATCGTGACATACACCTCCCTCATCCCCACCCTTCTGCTCCGCTTCAAGTGTTCCCTTGTCCCGGAGGGAGAAGGGCCTTTCTTCCCTCTCCCTCCGGGATACCCTGGCGCAGCCCGGAGTTATGGCCGACGGCCGGTTATGGTCAACGACCGGTATCCCTTGTGGAATGCCGTGGGCGGCAACCCGTTTAGAGGGACTGAGGGTGAGGGAAAGAGTCGGATGGAAATCTTGTCGTGCATTGTGGAAACATCAATAGGCGTCCGTGCCTCACCGCATGTTGCACGACGATGCATAGGCGTCAGCGTGATCCGCGAGCACCCGCGAAACGGTCTTGTTGGTGATGCGGCCGCCGGCGTCCTTGACGACCTGGCGCAGGTAGATGCTTTGAATCGGGTAATGGTTGGTATTGAAGCGGAAGTTGCCGCGCACGGACTTGAAGTTCGCTGCCTCCAGCGCCTTGCGCAAGGCCGCCTTGTCCTCGAGCTTGCCTTTCACATCGCGCACCGCCGCGTCGATCAGCAGCGCCGTGTCGTATCCCTGCGAAGCGTGCATCGTGGGCAGACGCCCGTACTCCTTCTGGAATTCGGCCACGAAGTTGCGGTTCTGCGGGTTGTCGAAATCGGGACTCCATTGGGCCGTATTGAAGATACCCACCATGGGATCGCCGACCGCCTTGATCGTGTCCTCGTCGGCGCTGGAGCCGTACAGGAACAGCGGCACTTCGCTGTTGAGCCCAGCCGCAACGAATTGCTTGATGAAGTTGACGCCCATGCCGCCGGGCAGAAACACATACGCGGCGTCGGGCTTCGCCGCGCGCAGCGCAGCCAATTCCGCCGAGTAGTCGAGCTGGCCGAGCTTGGTATAGATTTCTTCGGTCGCCCCGCCCTTGTAGAGGCGCTTGAAGCCTTCCACCGTCTCGCGCCCGCCCGGATAGTTCGGCGCGATCAGGGTGACGTTCTTGTACCCTTTCTCGCCCATGTATTTGCCGGCTGCCCCGGGAATATCCTCGTTTTGCCACGAGGTCACGTAGAAATACGGGCTGCACTTGTCACCGGCGTAATCCTTCGGGCCGGTGTTCGGACTGATGTATACGGTTTCGGACTGCACGATGGCGGGAAGGATTGGCAGGAGCACGCTGGAGAAAACCACCCCGGTGAGGATGTCGGCCTTCTGGCTCTTGACGAAGCGTTCGACCGCCTGGCGCGCGACGTCCGGATTCTGCTGATCGTCCACCACGACGAGATCCACCCGCAGGCCGCCGAGCTTGCCACCGGCGTGCTTGATGCCGAGATTGAATCCGTCGCGGATGTCGATGCCCAATGCAGCGCCGGGCCCCGAGAGGGTGCTCAGAAATCCGATCCGGATCTGGTCCGCGGCCTGCAGCGGCGACACCGAGGCAATGCCGAACGCGAGTGCGGCGATGATTCGATTCATGGCGAAGCCTTCTCCCTTTGTTCTGCACGGTGACGAGTTTTCAGGGATTCTACCGTAAGGGCGGTGACGGAAGAGGAAGTGCTGTGTGCTGGGTGCTGGGTGCTGGGTGGTGCGTAATGTGTGCTGCGTGCTGGGTGCTGGGTGGTGCGTGATGTGTGCTGCGTGCTGGGTGCTGGGTGGTGCGTGCTGGGTGCTGCGTGCTGGGTGGTGCGTGCTGGGTGCTGCGTGCTGCGTGCTGGGTGCTGCGTGTTGAGTACTGGGTAAAACACGGTATGGCGTGCGCCGCAAGGGGATCCGTGAACGACCCTCGCCTAGAGGCGAGGGCTTCAAATTACGGGGCGAGTTTCAGCGTTCGCAGAACACTTTCTTGACATTGACGTGACCGCGTCTCAGCGTTGGTCGAACAGCTCTCACGATTTTTGCGGAAACCTCCAAACCAGCTTTGTAGATGGAAATCATGGCATTCTTCGTTCCGCGCAGTAGTTTAAAGCCTCTATCTGCTCTGCATACGTGTTCTGCGAAAGCTGATACATGAGTGTTCTGTTAACGCTGAGACTTACCCAATTACGGCTCAAGCCGGTAACAGTCGGCCTCGCGGCCGACTCGCGAAATCTCCCTTCTGCTGCGCTTCAAGTGTTCCCTTGTCCCCCCGGGATACCCTGGCGCAGCCCGGAGTTATGGTCGCAGACCGGTATCCCCCGGAACCCGTTTAGAAGGGCCGGGGATGAGGGAG
>Ga0315283_10003797_pt1 | contig 12976 bp, 6 predicted proteins | sample YL17G09_0_MG_FD_204541 | JGI IMG/M metagenome (GOLD analysis project Ga0315283, IMG submission 204541) | Sediment microbial communities from Yellowstone Lake, YNP, Wyoming, USA - YL17G09_0 | ecosystem: Environmental > Aquatic > Freshwater > Lake > Sediment | place: USA: Wyoming | collected...
GCGGCCTGGGCCGCTCGCAGCTGCTCCGCGAGCTCCGCCTCCCGCGCGGAGAAGGAGCTTTGGGGAGGAGGAAGGGCAGCAGCAGCGGTCGCCGCTGCTGCTGCTTGCTGCTGCGGAAGCATCGGCATCGGAGGCCGGCCTGCGCGCGCTGCTGCCTCGGCGATTGCGGCCGCGGCAGAGACGGCGGGCCCCCCGCCTTCGATTGCCCCGACTCCCAGAGGCATAATGCCGGACTGGAGAGGGGCCGGGTAAGAGGGGCTCCCAAAGTTCCCGGGTCCTCCTCCTCCTCCTCCCCCTCCTCGACCTCGACCGCCGCCGCCGCCGCCGCGGCCGCCACCGAAGGACTGAGGCATGACGTCTCCTCCTCCTCCTCCTCCGCGCCCTCGTCCGCGGCCGAAAGAAGGTTGCTGCTGCTGCTGATAGTGCTGCTGCTGCTGGAGCGGTTGCTGCTGCTGCTGCCCCGGCGGCTGCTGTCCCGGCTGCCGCTGCGGGCGCGAAGGACCCGAGGAAGAAGAAGGGCCGCCCAGACCCAGCCCCGCCCCCTCTTGCAGCTTCGCCGGATTCGCAAAGCTCACCAGCGACCCCGCCAGCGGGTGCGCCATCGGGGGCCTCTCCCCGGGGGCTGCTGCTCCTGCTCCTGCCCCCGCGGCTCGCCGCTGCTCGTTGTCCGCCGCGGCGGCCTCCGTCGCGGCCGACACCGCCCGCAGCGCCGCGTCGGCGTCGGCCGAGCGCGCAAACTCGACAAACGCAAAGTTCTTGGCCGCGCCCGTCTGCCGGTTCCTCGGCACGTGGCACTCGACGAGCGGGCCGTGCCTGCGCGTCAGCGTCGCCGTCAGCTTCGCCGGGTCGCGGAAGACGGGCCTCAGGTTCTGGAAGTAGAGCACGCGGGAGAAGAGCTGCGAGGGCAGGCGAGGGGAGGACCACTCTCCGTGCGTGAGCCTCGCCGGCAGCCACCTCTGCTGCTGCTGCTGCTGCTGCTGCCCTTGGCCCGGGTTCCCCTGCTGCTGCTGCATCTGCCTCGCCCGGGCCTCGCGCTCCCCGCCGTCGGGCCTCATCGACGCCTCGAGCTCGTCCAGGGACGCCTTGGCCCTCGCCGCGGCAGAGGGGACCGCGAACTCGACGAAGCAGTACCCCTTTGGTTTCGAGCCCCCGGCGGCGGCGCTCCTCGGCGCCAGGGCGCGGACGACGTCCCCGAACCGCGAGAAGTGCGCGTCGATCCCGCGTGGGTCGAGCCACTCCCGGGGGGCGTTGGCGACGAAGAGCTGGACCCTCGGGGCTGCGGCGGCGGCGGCGGCGGCGGCGGGGCCGAGAGCGGGGAAGACGAGCGCGTCGGCGAGCGTGCGGCCGTCGGGCAGCATCAGCGCCGCGTCGGAGGCGCAGGCCCGGAGCAGCGCCCTCGCCGCCGCCGAGGCCGCGGCGACCGTGTCGAGGGGCCCTTCTTCCTCGGCGCCGCCGCCGCCGCCGGAGGGGACGGGAGGGGCCGGAAGGCGGATGAAGACGGAGCGCGCGCCTTCTCCCCCTCCTCCTCCCCCGTCGCCGTCGTCGTCCTCGTCCGCGTGCGCCACCGAGACGCCCGCCGCGCTGGCCACCATCTCGCCCACGCGCGCCGCCGACACCTCCCTGGGCACGCCCCTGAATGCCAGCAGCGGGAGGGGGAGCCACGACTGCGGCAGCGTCGGCGCCAGGAGCTCGAACTCGTCGGGGCCCGTCGTCGGGCGGTAGGCGTCGATCTGTTGCTGCTGCGTCGCCGAGGTGTTCCGAGGGGGAGGGGGTGCCGCGTCGGACTGCCTCTGCTGTTCCCTCCTCTGCGGCTGCCTCTGCTGCCCCTGCCCCTGCTTCTGTTGCTGCCTCTGCTGCTGGCGGGAGGCGGCTGCTGCCTCGGCGCCGGGGGCACCCCTCGGCGCGGGCGGGCGGGGAGGCGACCTCGACCTCGAGCGCGACGGGCGCTGCGCGGCCTCGTCTTCTTCCTCCCCCTCCCGCCCTCGTTCTCCTCGCTGCTCCTCCGCGGCCAGGTCCTCTTCGCTCCTGGGCCTCCTGCGGCGCCTGTCGTCGTCAGCTCCCGCGTCTTCTGCTTCTCCCTCGCCGCCGTAAAAGTCGCTTTCTGGAGAGAGGCGGGGCTCCTCTTCCTGCTTTTTTTTTGTTTTTTGGATGGGAGGTCGGGTCGAGGTCGCGGAAAAAAAAAAAAGGTGAGAGAGAGCCGTCGAGAGGGAGGTCGCCCCATTTCCATTCGAAAGCCTCTCTCTCTCTCTCTAGTTTCTCTTTTCGAGTTTTGTCTCTTTCATCTCTCTCGACCTCGAGAGCTTCCCTTCTCGTGCTTCTCTGTGCACGAGAAGCGAAGGAGAGAAAACGGGAATGTCGAGCCAAGGGAGCCAGGAACCACGACGAGAAACAGACTGCAATCGTCACTTGCAAGCACGCTCAAGCCCCCGATCAAAACGGAGACGAAAAAACGCACCTGCTTCTCGCCGTCGCTCTCGTCAGCGGCACCTGCCCCGCGACGCGTACGCGGCGGCATCTCGCGGAAGAGAGGAGAAGAGAAGAGAAGGAGAGAATGAGAAGTAAGGAGGGAGAGAGTGAAAAGAAAGAGAGAGAGAGTCGAGGAATCTCTCCTCTTCCTTTTGATTTTTTTTTCTAGAGAATGAAGAAAATGCAACAAAAAAAACTCGATCCGAAAAAAACCTCGACGAAGAAAAACACACCACTCTCTCTCCCCCGCACTCACTCGCACCCCGCTCGTGCGTGCGCCTCCCCGCCCCCCCCTCCTCCCCCCTCCCCCCCCCCCTCTCTCTCTCTCAAAGCAAACAAAAAACGCTACGCGTTCCCTGCTCCCCCGGCTCCCTCCTCCTCCTCGTCGTCGTCGGGGTTCTCGAACAGGTAGTTGGCCGCGAGCGCCTCGTTCTTGTCGCAGGCGAGGAACGCCTCGACGGCGACGCCGCGCTCGAACCCGAGCGCCTCGAGCCTGCCGACGGCCTCGATCTCCTCCGCGGTCAGGCTGACGGCCACCATCCCCGGGGGGGCGCCGCCGCCGCCGCCCCCGGCACCCCCCCCCCCCGCCGCCCCGAGCGAGGCGGCGAGCTGCTCGGCGAGGCCCCCGGCCACGCCGCCGCCGCCGCCGCCGGCGACGGGCTCGTTGACCAGCCGCAGGAACTCGCCCTGGTGCTCGTTGATCAGCGCGAGCAGGTCCGGCTGCGCGCGCCCCAGCTCGGCAAGCATCGGCTCGAGCACCTGCGGGTTGGCCTGCACGATCGAGCGCAGCGCGTTGAACTGCGGGTTGCTGCGCAGGAAGTCGAGCGGGCCCGCTCCCGCCCCGCCGGCCGCGCCCGCTGCTGCTCCTCCCGCCGCCGCCGCCGCTCCGGGGGGCGCGAAGAGGTCCAGGGGCTGGGCGTTGGGGCCGGCTGGTGCTGCTGCTGCTGCTGCAGCGGGAGCAGCGCCGCCGGCAGCGGCGGGGGCAGGGGCAGCGGGGGCGACGTCGGCCTCGGGCGGGACGCCGCTCATGAGGTACTCGACTGCCCTCTCCGGGTTGTTGAACGCGGCTCGCATCGCGCGCTGGACCTCGGCGCGCTCGAAGCCCATCTCGCAGATCTGTGTGATTCGAGAGGGAGGGGGGGGGGGTTGAAGGAAAGAGAGAGAGAAAGGAAGAAAGGGGAGGAGAGGGCGAGCGAAGCGAGTGAGAAAAAAAAAGAGCATGAGAGAAGGAAAAAAAAAAGAGTTGTAAAAAACACTGTTCTCTTTTTCTTTCTGCTCCTACTCACCATCGTGATGCTCTGCTCCAGCGCGTCCCCGGTCATCAGCTGTGACGCCGTGTTGGTGTAGGCGTCGCCGGTGGCTGCGGTGGCAGGCGCCGCTCCTCCCTCGGCTGCGGCGGCGGGAGCGGCAGCGGCCGCAGCGGCGGGAGCGGCAGCGGCCGCAGCGACGGGAGCGGCAGCAGCGGCGGGCTCGGCAGCCACGGCAGAGGGCTCGCCGCTCGCTCCCGCTCCCGCTCCCGCTGTTGCTTCTGCTGCCGGCTTGGGCTCTTCCTTCTTCTTGGCGGCGGGCTGTATTGGTTGAAGCGAGGAAGAAGAGTCGAAGGGGATGAGAACGGGAAAGAAGGAGAGGGAGACAAGCCCGCAGAGGCAGAGCAGCGAGCAGCGAGAGAAGGAAAAGAGCACGGGCTCTCTCGTTAAAAAATATTTACCTTGGTCATCAGCACCAGGAAGCTCGCGTCGCCGAAGCCGACACCGCCAAGGGTGTCCTCATCCTTGAGGATCTGTTTTTGTCGGTGAGTTGGGGCGGAGCGGAGAGAGAAAAGGTCGAGGTTGAGAAGAGTGTCCAGGGCCCCGAACCCCATCGCGCAGAGAGATGGCTGTTGTTTTTGAATGGACCCCTCTCTCTCTCTGACTCTTCTCTCGTCCTCCTCCTGTCTTTTATTTTTTACCTTTCCCTGGTGGATGACAATCAGTGTGTCCGCCGTGAGCTCGGGCCTGGCCGCCTCGATGAGCGAGCGGACGGCGGAGACCTGTTGAAAAAAGTGAGTGGGAGGTGAGAGGAGAGAGGTGTTGGGATTCGATCGACGGGCGCGGGGGGGTGCGACAATCAAAACTCCGATCTCTCTCTTCTTCCCTTTCCAAACTCCCGAACACCGATGACGACGCACCGACGTCGACGGCTCTGCGGCGACGTCAAACGACGCGCCCGTGACGGTCTTGCAGGTGACCTTCATCGGGTCTCTCTGTATTTTTTGGGGTGGGAAGCAAAAAGAGAGGGAGGAGGAAAAATCGTCGTTGTGTTTGACGACGAGGGCGAGGGACTTTCGACGCCGATGCTGCTGGACAATGGTTCTCGCTCATTTTTTCAATCTTGCTCTAATAGAACAGACTCTTCTTCTCGATTCCGGGTTTGTTCGTTTCTTTTTCTTCTATCTCTTCGCGATGGTTGCGAGCGATAAATCGCAATCGACCAGCAAGAACCCGCTCGTCTCTTCTCTGGTCGCCCTCGCGGAATCGAAGGGAGGGAACGAGAGCGACGCGGCGGAGAGGTTCAATGCCGCGGTCGCGGGCTCGCTCGCCGATCCTTCGACCTCGACCTCTTCGTTGACCTCTGCTGCTGCCGACGACCCCGCCTTTCTCGAGGCCGCGCGGCGCCTCCTCCTCCTCCGTCCGAGCAGCGGCAGCGAAGACGAAAGCAGCGAAGCCCTGCTCTCCGCGGTGGCGTCGTGGCTCCGAAGCAGCAGCTGCTCTTCTCCGGCCTCCTGCTTCCGCGTCGCCGCCGCCCTGGGCCCGGCGGTCGCCGCGGCCGCCTCCGCCGCCGCGGGGAGCAGCCTCGGGGAGCTGCGGGGCGCGCTCAGGGCCGCGTCCGCGGCCTATGCCGTCGCGGTGCGAGCAGGAGGAGTTCACGGCGGCGGAGGAGGGAGCGCGGGGGCAGAGGCGGAGGCTGAGGCTCCGGCTGCCGCCGTCCCTTCCGCTGCCCTCCTTCCTCCCCTCGCTCTCTCCCCCCTGCGCCGCCCGCACTCCCCGGCGCCGAGCCTGCCGCCACCGCCGCCTGTGGAGCAGGTCCTCGCCCTCGGGAGCCCCTACCACACTCCGAAGAGATCCCCGGGGAAGTTTGCGCCCTTCGAGCAGCAGCAGCAGCAGCAGCTCCCTGCGAAGGGGGAGGAGGCGCGCGGCTCGAGGCCCGAGGCCGAGGCCCTCGTTGACGCCGCCGCCGCCGCCGCCTTCGACTCCGCCTCCGACGCCTCCGAATCCTTCGACGACGACGAGCTCGTCGCTGCCCCCCTGGCGCTCTTCGCGCTGTGGGCCCCGCGCCTCTCCGAAGCCGCGCAGGTCGAGGCCGCGAGGTGCACGCTCTCCGCGGTCAGCAGGGGGTGCCCGTGGATGCGGGAGGAGATCGGAGGCGGAGGGGGAGGAGGGGGGGCGGGAGCGGAGGAGCAGCGGGAGGAGGAGGAGGCGGGAGCCGGCCGCGGCTCCAGGGGCCGCTGGCCGGCGGCGGCGGCGTCCGCGGCGGCGCGGTCGCTGGCGCACTCGAGGCTCCGCGGGCCCCGGGCCCGGGCCGCGGCGGCGCTGGCGGCCGCCGCGCTGCACGCCCGCGCCGCGAGGGAGCTCGACGCGGCCGGGCTGATCAGCGCCAGAGCCGCGGTCGCGGTGCTGCAGAGTTGAAGAACTGTAAGATGTTCTCTTCAGAGACGGGGTCGAGAGAGGATGAAGGGAGAAAAAACAGGCGGAAGCAACAAATCACTCTCTCTCCCCTTTCTTTCCTTTCTCCAAGCGCGCCTGCCTTCTTTTCCTCTTTTTTCCGTCTCTCTTTCCGCTGATCGCCTGCGCCAAACAGAGCTCGGATCAACGGCGAAGAGAGAAAGGGGGATTGAGAGGAGCAGACTCCTTTTCTTGAAAGGAAAAGAGAGGAGGCACCGGGGTCGACTGAGGAGAGGCATTTGGCGAAGAGAGAGAGCACCCATCGATTGACTCTCTCTCTTTCTCTCTGCTCTCTTTACTCGCTCTCCACACGTTCTTCTCCTTGCCAAGAGCATCATCATGGACTGCAGCTGCAACTGCTTCGGCATCGCCGCGGCGTCCAAGGTACGACCGAGACAAGAGGAGAGAGAGAGAAAGAGAGAGAGAGAAGCGGAAAAGAAGAGAAGAGTCGGTGCTCTTTGCTCTCCTCGATCGACAAAACCAAAAAAAACGTCCTCGACCCCTCTTCCCTCCCCCCGACCCTCCGCCCAAAACCCAACCCAAACCCACAACCCCCAAACAGGTCCCAGTCAAGCGCTACAACACCCTCGTCCCGGACATCTTCCCCGTCGCCCCTCCGCCGGCCGGCCGCTCCCCGGACGCCGCGGCCAAGAGGAAGATCTCCAAGCTCGTCGAGTACCTCGCCTGCAACGCGCACCGCGTGCCCAAGGCGTCGAGGCGCCTCGCGCGCAAGGCCCTGGCCGAGGCGTTCCGCACCGAGGGGCGGGGGCTGCGCGGCGGCGGCGGAGGCAGGGTCCCCGCCCCTCGCCTGGGGTACGTCGAGCTGGCCGCGGCGGCCTACGGCCAGCTGCTCGCGAGGCTGCCCAGGGCCGACGCGGCGCTGCTCGCGCGCGAGCTGGTCGTGGGCCCCCCCGTCCGCGGCGGGGGGCCCCCGCCCGCGGGGCCCTTCCCCGCCGCGGGATCGGGCTTCGCGGGGACCGGGCCGCCGGCGTGCGGTCCGGCGAGGCCCGGGCCGCACGCCTTCTCCGTGATCGGGGCCCTGGTGCGGTGCCGAGGCGGCGGCGGCGGCGGCGGCGGCCGCGGCGGGGAGAGGGCCGGCGGCCGGCGCAGCACGGGCGGGGCCGCCGCCGCCTCGCCCGCCGGCCCCGCCGCCCCGCTGGCCGAGCTCGGCGCGCGGCTCCTGGCCCAGTTCCTCGCGGCCCAGGGCGACGCCGACCACGCCGCGGCCGTGGAGGCGATCATGGAGGACGTCTGCCGGCTCGCGACCGAGGCGCCGAGCTCCGCCCCTGCGGCCTCGGCTGCCAGCGGCGACGGGAACGGGAACGCCGCCGCCGCCGCGGCCGCCGCCGCCTCTTCCTCTCCCTCCGCCCTCCTCGAGGCCGGCGCCGCGGCGGCCAGGCGCGACGCCGCCCGCGCCGCGGCCCTGCAGGCGATGCGGGAGTACGTGCGCTTCAGCGTCAGGGCGTCCCGCGTGCCGCGGGCGCTGGCCGCCGTCGCCGGCGCGGCGCTCGACGTCGCCTCCGAGGCGCCCGTCGAGGTTTTCGCCCCTTCCGGTCCTCCCCCTCCCGTCGCCGGGGACGCCTCCGTCGCCGCCCGGACGCCCGCGGCCGTCGCGCAGGCGCTGCTCGTCGACCTCCTCGCGATGACCCGGGAGACGGCGGACGGCACCCGCGTCGCCGCGTGCCTGTTGTCTCACGTCGACGCGCGCGGGGCCTGGCTTGACGACGGCGGCGACGGCGGCGGCGGCGGCGGCGGCGAGGCGCGAGGAGACGGGAACGCCGAGAGCCGCGGAAGCGAGGACACTGCGAGCGTCGCCGCCGTCGGCGTCGCCGGCGGCTCTTCGTTTCCTCCTCGTTCGTCGCCCTTCGCGGCTCGCAGGCGGAGGTCGGCGGCGATCCGCGCCGCGCTGCGCTCGGCCATCGAAGAGGCCGCGACGACGGGCCCGCAGCGGTACGTCGTGTTCTCGGAGCTCGTGAGGCACGCGGCGCGCGGGAGCAGCAGCGGCAGCTCGAGCGGGCAGCAGCAGCAGCAGCGAGCGGCGAGGATGGCGACGACGCCGCCCTCTTCGCCGCAGCCTCCGCTCCCCGCCTCCGTCCCCTCCCCGGCCTCGTCGCCGCCCTACCTGCCCCCAATGGGCCTCATCAAGACGAAGGCAGCTCCTCCTCCCTCGCCGTCCTCTCGGGCCGCCGGGGGGAACGCCGCCGCCGCCGCGCCGGCAACGCCGGCGACGCCGGCGAGGAGGACGGTTTCTGGGCTCCCCGCTCCCCCGCCCTCCTCGGACCCTCCCTCCGCCGCTCGTCCTCCTCCCCTGTCGTGGCGGGCCCGCGCGGCCGTTCTCGCCTCGGCCGAGGTCCAGGGGCGCACCTTGGGCCCGGCCCTGGCCTCCCCGGCCCTGGCGCTGCTGCTGAGGGAGCTCCCCGCGGCGATGGCGGACGAGGAGGAAGCGGCGGCGGCGGCGGCTGCTGCCGCCGCCGCTTCCTCCTCCGCGGCGGCCGCCCCTTCCCCTCCCCCGACCTCCTCCGCGTCCCCCCTCCCGTTCTCCTCGGCCTGCCAGCTGCTCTGCGGCGCCGTGGCGAGCCGCGTGGGGGACGCCGCCCGCCTGGTCGAGGCGCTGTCGTCGGGGCTGGGAGCGTCGCTGCTGCCGGGGCTGGGGCTCGGCGGCAGAGGCGCGCAGGCAGGCCAGAGCCGCCACGCGCACTCTTCCCCCTCCTCGAGGGCCCTCGAGAGGCTCGCGGCGAGGCGCGCGGCCGTCAGGCGCGCCACGCTGGCCTGCGTCGCCGCGGCCTCGGACGGGGCGGCCGTCGCGGGCGTCACGAGCCCGGCCTCGGCCGAGGACCTCGGCGACTCCGGAGCAGCAAGCGCCGGCGGCGGGGGCCAGCGGGCGCGCCTCAGCCTCCGCGCCCCGATCTTTTCCCCCGCTTCCGGGAGGGCCTCGGGCCTCCCGCGGGCCCTCGCCGCCGCTCTCTTGGGAGCTGCAGTCGACGGCGGGGACGTGCAGGCGAGGAGGGCGGCGCACAGGGCGCTGGCGGCGCTGCTGGGCGGGGGCGCGAGGAGTAGCTCGGCCGCCGCCGCTTCGTCGTCTTCTTCGCCGCCGCGGTCGCCGTCGGCGGCAGCGGCGGCGCAGCTGCGGTTCCAGTTTGGCGACGCCGCTGCTGCTCAGCCCTCCGGAGATTCCACTGCTCCGAATCTGCCCCCGACGACCGCGGAGCGCGTCAGGGATGCGCACGCCGCTGCGGCGGCCGTCGCGGCCTTCCGCGTCGCCACGGGGACCGCCGTCGTCATTTCGGCTCCGCCGTCTTGGTCGCCGTGCTCGTCGTCGCAGCCCCTGCCGCCGCCGCAGCCGGCTCTCGGAAACGTCGATTTCGTCCTGCTGTCGAGGCTGATCCGGGCCGCCGCGGAGCACGCGCCTCCCAGGGGCAGGGCAGCCGGGGACATCGCGGGGCTTCCCGTCGCGCTCCTGGAGAGCGCGCTCGGGGCCGGAGGGGGAGGAAGGGGCGGGAGCGCGGGCGGGGGCGAGGGGCCCCCCCCGCCGGCGAGGCTCGCCTCGCTGCGGGCCCTGCTCGCCCTCTCCGCGGCGCGGTCGGCCGTCGACGCGAGGTCCGCGTTCGGCGACGGCGACGGCGACGGCACCGCCCCCCCCAGCTCGTGGTTCGATCCGCCCGGGGCCGCGGAGATCGACGCCGCGGCGGCGGCCCTCGGCGTGCGGAGGCGCGCCGGCGACGGGCTGCTGGAGCTGGCCGACGGCGCCGGCGGCGGGGACGGGAGGGAGGGCGAGGCCTCCTCGCCTCCCGCGCCGCCGCCGTTCCCCTCCGCGGCGGTGAGGGCGGCCAAGGGGGCCCTGCTCGCGACCCTGGCCCCTCCGTGGCCCTTTGCCCCGCCGGCTCTCCCCTCGGAGGCGACGGCGGCGGGGGACGCCGGAGCCGCTGCCGCCGCCGCCGACGCCGCTGCCCGCCCTTCTTCGACCGGAGGGGCCTCCGCGGACGCCGAAGGCGCCAACGGCGGCTCGAGGGCCGTCTCGAGGGCCGGGTCCGGCGGCGCGGCCTCGGCCTTGGCCTCGGCGGCGGCTCCCTGGAGGCTCTCGCCGACGCCCTCGTTGGGCTCGGCGGCGGCGGAGGCTGCTGCCTCGGCTGCCTCGGCTGCCGCGGCCGCTGCTCCAAATGCCAGCGCGCCGCCGGCGGTGGCAGACGTTATTGCCGCCGCGGAAGAGGAAAAGGAAGCAGCTGCCGCTGCACCCGCCGCCGCTCCCTCCCCTTCCCTCTCCGCGGTGCTGAGAGGCCTCTGCGCCCCAGCGCCGCCGCCGCCGCCGCCGCCGCCGCCGACGACGACGACGACGACATCGACAGCAGCGCTCGCGGCGGCAGCAGCGAACGGAAAGAGCGGCAGCAGCTCCGCGACGCTTCTGCCGCCGCTGCCGCCCGCGCGCGCGCCGACGAGGGCGAGGGCCGACGGAGGCGCGCACGCGCTCGCTGCCGCTGCTCTGACGTAGAAAAAGAGACGAAGAGATACTTGGTTTTCTTCTTTGCAAAAACCAAAAATTGAGGGGAAGTACAACTGTTGAACAGTTCCCAACAGAGGAAACTTCTGCGCCTTGCGAGCGCCGGCTCCACACTACTACTCTCAGACTTCTTTTCAAGGTTGCGCTCTCTCCCTAGCGTCTCTCCCTCCGCCTCTCTCCAGGGGACGGAACGAGCCTCTGGCGAAGGGCTTCAGGTCGTACCTGACAGGTATGCGGTAAAAGGCTCGAAGCGCGGAGAGGTTCCGAGCGCGCAACGTTACTTCGAGAAAGTGTCTGGGGGGGGAATCGATGCGGCAAAGGCCATTTCTTTCGCAACCTCTCTTCGGCCGCCGCCGCTCTGGATTGGAGCTCTCGCCAAGTTCTCGAAAGCGATCCGTCTAGATGCTCGAAGAACCGCTGAATGGAATCGGATGCATTGGGACCACGCCCTCCGCCGTCCGGATCGCCGACAAATCGCAGCCATAAGAACTGTCCACCGAAGCGGCTTTGTCGCTCACCTCTCTTTCTCGCCCTCACAAAAAAAAACACGCAGCCCTCCTCTTTCTCTCTCTCCCCTGTGCTGGAGAGTTCAGAGAGAGAGAGTCGAGGGGTCTCTCTCTCCCTCTCCCTCTCTCTCTCTTTCTCTTCTTGTCTTCACACCATGTCGCCGCCGGACCCTGCCCCGGGTCCCTCCTCTCGGGGAGGGGGCCCGGCCGCGGGGGACGCCTACGGCGAAGAGGTAGTCGAGGTGCGCGTTTTTCCAGATTTTTTTTCTGCCGCAAAGCCGAAGTGCTGCAATGAGACCTCTCCCCGATCGCGCCCTCATTCGGGCAAAAAATTCCCCTGCTATGTCGCTCGCGGGCGCAGCCCTCTTGCCCTGTTGCCGCCTGCATCGCGATTGGCGCGAAAAATGCGGCTGCGGCGGCGACTCCGTCTTCTCTTCGAGAAAAAAGAAGCGATCCACGTGCGCCATCTCGCGAAGTCGCTCGCTCGACGAGGGACTTTGCTCATCTCTCCTCCCATCTCACACCGACCCGTGATTCCTCCTCGACGCGATTAAAATCTCCTCTCGCTCATTCGACGGCTAGCGCGACTTCGACGGCGTGGACTTTGGATCGCAGCCGGAGGGCCAACAGCGGACGCTCGAGAGCGTTGCGGCGGAATCGGCAGCAGACGCCCTTCGAAAAATGGAAGCAGCCCCATTCCCTCTCGCTGCCGCGGCCTCCGCGCCGGGCCTGCAATCGGACTCGCCAGGACGCAAATTCGCGCCCGTGTCAAGCGGCGGACGTGGTGGCGGAGCAGAGCAAGGCCTCGGCGACTCGACGCTGGCCCATGACGCGGCCGATGCGGCCGTCGCCGCCGCCGCTGCCGCCAAACCTCCGCCCTCCTCCGCGCGCCTCTCCGGCCCGGCGGCCCCGGACTGGGAGCTCCTCCGAGGAGGAGGCTCCGCCGCCGCCGCCGCCGCAGCAGCAGCAGCAGCGGGGGGCAATGCGGTGGCCCTCGCCGACCTCCTCGCGTCGCTCACCGTCTTTGGAGGCGGCGGCGGCGGGGGCGCGGGCCCCCCGGTCTCCTCTCGCCCGCCGCCCGCAGACGCAGACGCAAACGCCTCCGCGGCCGCAGCAGCAACCGCGATGCTGCTCTCCGCGGCCTCGATCGAGACGATCTCGAGCGGGCGCAGCGACGGCAGCTCCTCTTCTTCTGCGGCAGCGGCTTTCGCGGGGGCGTCTTTTGCGGGGAGGGCGGCGAGCGGGCCGCTGCCCGTCGGGCTCGGCGGCAGCGGCGTCGTCGCGCCCTCGGTCGCTGCGGCCGCAGTCGCCGCCGCCGCCGCCGCGGCCGCCGCTGGAGACATCGCCTCGGCGCCGTTCGCGCTCGCCGGCGTCGTCCGCCAGGTCGCGCAGCACCGGCACCACCCGCACGTGCTGTCGCTGCTGGGAGCCGCGGGGCGGGCCTCGGAGCCGCTGCCGCAGCTGCCGCAGCTGCTGCGGGGGGGGGGGGACGGCGGCGGCGGCGACGACGGCGGCGGCAACACCACCGGCGGCGACTCCCCCCTGCGCGCTCTGGACGATGCCCTGCGGCAGCAGCGCGGGACGGACGGCAGCGTCGGCGGCGAGGTGGCCGCGGCCGCGGAGGTCGGGGGGGGCGCCGCGCTCGCGGGCCTCTGGACTGCCGCCGCGGCCGCCGCATCGCCCTCGCCGCCGCCGCCGCCGCTGCAGCAGCGGTTCCCCCAGGCGCAGCAGCAGCAGCGGTTCCCCCAGGCGCAGCAGCAGCAGCAGCAGCAGCAGCAGATCCAGCGGCAAACCCCTCCGCCTCCTCC
>Ga0315283_10003798_pt1 | contig 12973 bp, 19 predicted proteins | sample YL17G09_0_MG_FD_204541 | JGI IMG/M metagenome (GOLD analysis project Ga0315283, IMG submission 204541) | Sediment microbial communities from Yellowstone Lake, YNP, Wyoming, USA - YL17G09_0 | ecosystem: Environmental > Aquatic > Freshwater > Lake > Sediment | place: USA: Wyoming | collected...
GCTCGGTCGGCGCCCCTCATCCGCGGCGCGCGCTCAGGCGACCTGATCGCGAACCCGCTCGACCGGGTGACCCGGGGCTGGGCCGACCAGATCCGCCTGCTCGCCCGCGAGCTCGGTCTGACGCCCTCGGCCCGAGCCGGGTTGCACATGGAGATCAGCCCCTTCAATTCCAGGATCGAGGACGAGATCGGGTTGCCGCCTCGGCTTCGGGTGGCCGGCGATGGCTGAGCGTTGCGTTGCATCCGCCCTCGTTCGCCCGCGGGCGCCACGGTTGGCCCACGTGCCGCGATGAGAGCACGCATGGCCACTGGCGCCACCCAACGTGGGAGGGCCCCGGGTTGGCGCCCGGGGCCCGAGGGTCGGCTGGTCGCGGGCGGTCTATCCGGCGTCGCCCTGGGAACCAGCCTCTGGTGTGGCCTGCTGGCGCCCGCGCGCGACCCGGGTCCGGATCGGCTCAGGCTTCGCCGCCCGAGTCTCTTTGGCCCCCCGGCCGCCGACGGCCTTGGGAGCGGCGACCGCCGCCGGCTCCGACTCGGTCGGCGCCACCTCGGTGGCAGCCCCGCCCTCGGCGGCCTTGCGGGCTAGGGCCGCCTTGCGCAGCGCGCTCGTGTACTGGTTCCAGTGGGGCTTGCACATCCGGCCGAGACCGTCCTTCTGGCTGGGCTGGGCCGGGAACTCGTCGGGCGGCGCCTCATGCGCCTCGATCCCGAACTTCGTCGACCCGATGCACTTCCGCAGGTCCGCCATCTCGGTGGTCCTCTCGCTCGCCGCCGCTCATCTGGCGTTCGGCAGAGCAGGGTGAGCCCAGCATGAGTCACTCACCATGAGAGACGGGCACCTGCGCGGCGCGCTCTCGTCTCGTGCGACGCAGCGCCAGATGGACGTCCTCGCGGCCTACGTTTCCGCAGGATCCGTCTCCGGCGCGGCCAAGCTTGTGGGCATTCGACCGAGCACCGTGAAGCGTCACCTCGCAGACCTGCGGGCGCGGTCGGGTCCTGCAACCGAGCAGTTGATCTATGTCGGAACAGTTGCCGGGTGGCTGGTTGTGCCGAGTCTGGAGTTCCAGTGAAACGGATCTAGTTCAATTCTGAGTGTCGGCTCCGGTGATCAGAACCAAAGAAGCCGGCCCGTGGGCCGGCTTCTCAGCGTGCCACGACCAACAGGTCACGACCTAGGCCATCGGCGGACCAAGCACGTCCCATCCGTACTTCACGGCGAGGGCCGTGACCTTCTCCATGTCGTAGCCCATGGCCGGACGCACCATGCCCTCGTGAGCCGGCACGCCACCCTCCACGAACATCTCTTCCATGCCAGCGGGGGTGATCAGCACGAGCGCCCGGGCCCCGCCATCCAGCACCTTGAAGCAGTGCGGGACCTCGCGGGGGCCGAAGACGAAGTCCCCCGGCCCGCCGGTGAACTCATCGTCTCCGCGCCGGAACCTGATCTCCCCATCGAGGATGTAGAAGGCCTCGTCCTCTCGGTGGTGGACGTGGAGCGGAGTGGCCATCCCCGCGTTGAAGTGCACCTCGGCGAGCCCGAGGGCGCCGCCGGTCTCTGCGCTGCGACCCTTGATGGTGAAGAGGTTGCCCTGCCACCAGACGGTCTGGGGCTTCAAGCGGGGGCCAGGGACGATGCTGCTCAACGATTCTCCTCGGGATCCTGGCACGTGGTTCCAAGATGGGACGCCAGTCCCATGACATTAGCGTACCATCATGAGCATGTCAATCCCATATGAACTGACGGGGCGCAGCCCCCAGAAGGCCCGCACCCGCGCCGCGCTCGTGGCGGCCACCCGCCAGCTCTTGGCCCGAGGGGTCACGCCGACCGTGGAGCAGGCAGCAGCAGCAGCGTCGATCTCACGGACCACCGCCTACCGTTACTTCCCGAGCCAGCGCCTGCTGCTGATGGCGGCACACCCGGAGGTCGACCGGCAGTCGCTCCTGCCAGAGTCTCCACCCGCGGACCCCGAAGCACGGCTGGCGATCGTGGTCGAGGAGTTCACGCGCATCACCGTCGATACCGAGCCGCAGCTGCGCTCGACCCTCCGCCTGTCGCTCGATCCGGATCCATCGCATCGCGAGAAGCTCCTCCTGCGTGGGGGGCGGGCCATCGGCTGGATCGAGGACGCCCTCGCGCCGCTCCGCGATCAGAGGCCGGAAGCCGACGTGCACCGCCTCGCGCTTGCGATCCGATCCGCCGTCGGCATCGAGGCCCTCGTCTGGCTCACCGATGTCGCCGGGCTCTCTCGCGAGGAGGCAGCGGACGTCATGCGCTGGTCGGCACGCGCGATTCTGAGGTCTGCGCTCGCCAGCGGGTTCCCCGCGACGCCGGATCCCGCACTCAAGGCGAAGGGGCCTAGGCCGGGGAGCAATGGCAGGCGCTCTCGATAGGCTCGGCCACCCGATAGGCCACCGGCACGCCTGGCCACGCGTTGCACGGCGCTCGCGGGCGTCGGACGGCCAACGGAGTGGCTGCTCGATCCCAAACGCTGAACGGCTCAGGCTGACATGCCGGCGGAGAAGGCAGACCTGCTGCACGCGATCTACGAGCGGATCGTGGTCGCGGGACCCGAGATCGTCCGAGTTCGCCTCACGTCGGCGGCCTACGCGCACGGATTGGCGCTGGCGCTGCCCGAAGAGGCTGTGATGGGGCGCCCGACAGATCCGAACACTCTCCGCCAACCACCGTGATTGACGGCGTGGAGGCATTGGTCGAGGCGCTCCGAGCCGCATAGAGTCGAGTTCGCGCCGAGATACGCGAGGGTCAGCGCTTCGGTGGCGTCAGCCCGTACCGCGTGATCACGTCGGGCAGCCAGTCGGGCTCCGCGAACGGCAGCTCGTACCTGCCTGCAAGCTCAGCGATGGTCGCGGGATCCGGCGCGCCCACGGCGGTCAGGTCCGACAGCTCCCGGAAGAACCCCTCGAAACCCGCCGGCGAGATGACCTCGATCATCCGGGCGGGCGTGGAGCCCGCGTTCCACATCGCGTGCACCTCGCCCCGAGGCTTGACGATGTAGCCGCCTGGCCCGAGCACGACCTCCCGGTCGTTCGACCGGAAGCCGATCTCGCCTTCGAGAACGATCGAGTACTCGTCCTCGAGGGTGTGGATGTGGGGCGGCACGAGCGCGCCGACCGCGAACGGATGCTCCACGATCGACAGGGCACCTCCCGTGTCCTCGCCCTCGATCTTGAAGACGACCCCGACGCCGGGCGCCAGCCCGCCGGCCCGGCCTTCGCCCGGCTGGACGACCTTCAGTCGCGCCGCTGCAACCACGGATCCGATTGCTGCCATGTGCGAACCCCCTTGCCGTATCGAGTGAACAGGGGCGTACAATGAACAGAAGGGAGGCGGATGTCAACATTGCATGAGCAGGGGCGTTCTACGAAATCGCGCCCATACCGCATGCGGCGGCGTGCCGAGCAGGTGGGTCAGACTCGCCTTCGAATCACCGAGGCGGCCGTCCGCCTGCACACCACGGTCGGGCCAGCCCACACGTCGATCGCCGCCATCGCCGAGGAGGCCGGCGTCACGCGCCTCACGGTGTACCGCCACTTCGCAGACCTCGACGCCGTGTTCGTGGCCTGCATGGCGCACTGGGCCGCGCGGAACCCCCGGCCGGACGCCTCGGCATGGACCGTGATCCCGGACCTCCGGGGACGGGCTCGACGGGCCTTCGGGGAGCTCTACCGCTGGTACCGGGACCACGCCGACGAGCTCTACCCGATCAACCGGGATGCAGCGGCGATGCCCCTGTCCGCCCAGCAGGCAAGAGAAGCCGGGAATCGAAGGTTGGCGGACGCGCTCCTCGCTGGGCACACCGGCGGCGACTCCGTGCCCGATGGCGAGGGACGGCTCCTCCGCGCTGTTGCCCGCCACCTGGTCGACTTCTGGACGTGGCGCTCGCTCGTGATGCAGCAGGGTCTCGACGACGACGAGGCGGTCGAGGTCGCGGTCACGCTGCTCACGGCCCTCGCCGGCGACACGCCAGGCTGATCCCGTGACGCCCGGTCCGACCGCGTTGGGCCGGGAGGAGACAACGCCGTCCGGCTAGAAGGCACCAACTGGGTCGAGGAACAGGCGCTCCAGCGTCTCGCCATACCAGTGCTCGAACCGGTCGCCGCTCCAGCCGCGATCAACGACGAGGAGGCGATAGGTCTCGGGACTGCCGATGGCATAGAGGACGGCGGCCGCGGTCTCCAGGTCCAGGCCCTCGCGGAGGCCCGTCGCACCGACGACGATCCGCAGGAATTCGCGCTGACCCGCGAACCGCTGGGCCTTGCCGAGGTCCCGGAGCGCAGCGATGTCGGGATCGGCCGAGGCGGCCCCGCGCACGACCTCGTCAATGGCTGACCGGCGCTCGAGGATCAACCGCCCCTGGCCGGCCAGCATTCGGAGCCGCCGACGGGGATCGGGCTCCTCGCGCATCTCCTGCACCCAATCCCGCTCGAGGATCGGTGTCGCGTTGACGTCGCCGGCGATCGAGACGTCGACGAGCTGGGAGAGAAGCGATCGCTTGTTGCCGAATGTCGAGTAGATCGTCTCGGACGACACGTCGGCGCGCTCCGCGATCGCGTCGATCGTGGTCGCGACGTAGCCGCGCTCGATGAACAGCGCCCGGGCGGCATCGAGGACGCGTATCCGCGTCGCCCGCGCTCGCCCGCGACGCCGCGGGAAATCCGGCGTGCGGGAGGGCTTGACACGCTCTGGCATGTGAGTACAGTATCACAATATTGATACAGTATCACTGTATCTACTGAGCTACCACCCGGAGGCGTCCCCGTGCCCGTTCTGCAGATCGAACATCCCGTCCGCGACTTCGAGGCCTGGAAGGCGGCATTCGACAGCGGCCGGGAGCGTCGCGAAGAGGGGAAGGTGCGGCGGTATCAGGTCTACCGACCGGTCGACGATCCGAAGTACATCGCGGTGGACCTGGAGTTCGACAGTCAGGCTGAGGCAGAGGCCTTCAAGCTGGGGCTCGAGGCGATGTGGCGGTCACCGCAGGCCGCGCTCGTCTTGGGAGGCAGCCCACGAGCGCGGATCGTGGAGACGGTCGAGACCAAGGTGAGCGGGTGGGAACTGCCGTTCGGAACGGAACCCTGCGTCACGGACGTGACCCACTGACCTGCCCGGAATCCCCCGGAGAGCGGGTGGGAACTGCCGTTCGGAGTGCAGCCCTGCGTCAAGGTCTGTGCTGCCACGACCGGGGACACCGCCACTGATGGGGCGAGCACGAGGGCGGCTGCGGCCATCGAGACGACGACCACCAGCCGAAGGCGGGCGCCGCGCAAGCGAGACGTCATGTGGACCCCTCCTTTCTGGGCGCAGACGCGCCCAGGTCGGAAGGGTCGGTCTCGCCATTGGCCCAGTGCGACGGTCGAGGCGACCGTGTTGGGACGCCGCGCTGGTGGAACCCCCCGGCTCCATGCCCCCCTGCCGTGTCGGCGGAGTCTAGGCCTGACGCAGCGAAATGGATACAGCGAACTTCGTGGATGTCACGGCCCCCGGACGCCCGGTGCGCGTGCCATCCATTGAGGCTGATGTCGTTCGCTACTGCTGTCTGCGCTGCTGTCTGGCGGCCCAGCCGAGGCCCGATTCGTGCGTGAATCTGGCCAGCCGGTTGAGTGGACGTAGTTGTCAGAAGCCCTGAGCGATAGCCGTCCAAGGCCCCCAACTGAGCGTGAATCAGGGTGTTTCGCGGTGTCCGAGAGAGGGCGATGTCGTTCGGTACTGGTGTCTGCGCTGCTGCCTGGACAGGCGGCGGCAACTACGGACGCATCGAAGAGAAGCGCCAGTGCCCGACAAACGCAGTGACATCGTTCGGCTGACCGCTGCGGCTCAGGCCCTCGCAGCCATCGAGACCCCGCTCACGAACCCCGGCCGCCCCGGGCGACTACTGCGTGCAGGGCGCGTCCTTGTTGTCGCGCATCGACAAGACGCTCCCGTCGGCAGCCTTGATCCGGATCGAAGATGGCCGCGCATCCCACAGGAACAGAGCCGTACACACTCCCTGTGCGTCAGCCTGCGCGACGTCACCAAGGAACGAATCCGCAGGGACGAGGTTGGTGTTGATGACGAGCGTCTCGCCGTCCCACTCATCGCCTCAGCGACGTTGCGGGCGAGGACGAGCGTGGCGCGCCCGGAGGGAGTTGGGCGCGCGTTAGCAACCTACGAGATCCTGATCGAGGGTCGGGATGAGTGGCTCGCGGCGGCCAAGCGCCTGGCATGAGAGCGCGGGCTCGGGCCGATCGAGCGGCCGCCGACCGCGCGACAGATCGTGAGGTCAGCGTCGTTGCGGCCGTCGTCTCCGCCGGATCGGAGAAGGCGGCCGCTCACCGACTCGGCCTCTCGCACTCGACCGTGAAGCACCACCTGGCGAACGCGCGCTCCAAGGTGGGCGCGACGACGACCGCGCAGCTCGTCTGGATCCTCGCCCCTCGCCTGCCCGAGCCCAACGACATGGCCCAAGCGGGCGACTGATGGGTCTTCCCAACCGCCCTTGACCCGACGTGGCCCGACCAGGGCACCTCCCCCTCGTTCCGCAGGCGACCAGCCATCGACTCGATGTCGCCCTCCTACGCGCTCGCGAGCACGTTGAACACGTCGACAGCCTCGACGCGCATGAACGGGGGTCGGGGCGCGGTGCGGGCGGCCTCCAGGACGGCACGCGCGGCCTCCTCGGACTCGAACACCAGCACGTTGAGCGTCCTGCCGGCTCCGTCGCTCATCCACAGTGCCGAGACGAAGCCAGGCGCCTCGCGTACGCGCGGCGCGACGTTCGCGCTCACCATGCCGCCGCTTCCATCGATCTGCGCCGCATCGCCCGCCTCACGGACCACGACTGCGAACATCGGGACGCTCCTTTCACCTATCATGCAAGCCAACATAAGTTCACATAAGGCAGAGTTGCACGAAATGACCGAGAGCGTCAAGCCCCGTCGTCGCTACCAGTCACCACGTCGCGCGGCGCAGGCCGCGCAGACGCGACGCGACATCGTGACGGCCGCCGGCCTGCTGTTCCGCGAACGTGGCTACGGCGTCCCGCTGGCCGAGATCGCGAGCGAGGCCGGCGTCGTCGTCGAGACGGTCTACCGGATCTTCGGCAGCAAGGCCGCGCTGTTCAGGGCAGTTGTGGAGGCGCTGCTGGCGGGTGGCGCCGGCCGGGCCGAGATCCCCGTCGAGGAGCGGCCGGCGATTCGCGCCATTCGCGACGAGCCGGATCCGCGCAGGCAGGTGGCGGGCTATGCCGCGACGCAGCCCGGGATCCACCGCCGTGCAGGTCCGCTGCTGCGCGCCCTCCGCGATGCCCGGGGGAGCGATCCCGAGCTCCGGCGGCTGTGGGACGAGATGGAGGCCTGGCGGCTCGACGGACAGGGGCGGTTCGTGCGGATGCTCGCCGACCGGGGGGCGCTCAGGCCGGGCCTCACGGTCGACGTCGGCACCGACGTTGCGTGGACCCTGTGCTCGCTCGCGGTCTACGACTCGTTGGTCCTCGGTCGGGGCTGGCGCGACGAGCGCTATCAGGCCTGGCTGACCGACGCCCTTGCCCGGGAACTGCTCGCCAGTGGTGCTCCTGGCGGCTGAAACAGCGGGAGAGCACTAGCCCCCCGGAGGAACCGCTGGCTCAGGGCGCGACCCGTGCCCAGGGCCTCGAGGCATGGCCCAATCGGAGGAGTAGTAACGGGGGCCCGCCGCCCGCACCCTTGGGGGCATGACGGCGCCCTGGTCTGATCCACGCCGACCCCCGGGTCCCCCCACCGGATCGGAGAAGGAAGCCGCCCACCGCCTCGGCCTGTCGCACTCGACCGTGAAGCATCACCTGGCGAACGCGCGGTCCAAGGTCGGCGCGACGACGACGGCGCAGCTCGTGTGGATCCTCGCCCCGCGTCTGCCGGGGGCTGACGGCCTGGCCGAGACGGAAGATGGCGAAGTACCTGTTCTTGATCTACCGGAACGAGCGCACGACCGCGACGCGCTTGATCGTGCCGCCCGTGAACGCGTATGGCCGTTCGCCGGGGTAGTCCTGCGTCACGGGATCTCCGACATCGCGGCCGATGGCCAGACCTTCACCGGCGAGCATGTGGGCTGACCTTCCTGCGGAGGGGCACGCGGCGAACGCGGCTCGGCACCAGCCGCCTATCGCCTCGGCCGGGTCCGTGATGCCAGGACGTCTGCGCCCGCATTCGTGACCGACGGGAGCGCGAGTTCGTGGAGCGCGAGCACGTGCTTCGGGCCGGCGCCAGCGTCCCGTGTCGCGCATGAGGGCCGCGAACGCCTCCGGTTGCGCGAGGTGCGGGAAGTCACCGCTGTCGGGCATCACGGTGACCATCGCCTGCGGGACCTCGCGGCGCAGCCACGCGGCCGCGCCGTCGTCAGGCTTCGTCCGCGCCAGAGAGGTCCTTGTCCTCCATCTCCCACGCATGATCGAGCGTGTGGAAAGCCGAGTGCCGGATCAGGTACGGCAGCGTCCAGGACCGCGTGCGCTTCGCGACCTCACCGGCGTTGTACGCGCGCATTGCCGCGACGTAACCCTCTCGGTGCTGGCGCAGCCCCTCCGGCGTGAGCGCGGCTTCCTCGGGGATCCGGATCCCGACCTGCTTCGCGAAGTCCTCGCTCTCGACGCGGATCGTGTGGCGGATGATGCGGTCGCGGTCGCGTCCTCCCCCGCGCGGGCCCTTGCGCATCTCCGGCGAGACTCGCGCCGCGACGCCGTCGAAGAACGCCCAGCAGGCCCGCAGGATGGTGATGCCGCGCTCGAGCTCGGCCTCCTCCATCGGTCCCTGCTCCGTGGAGGACGGCGAGAAGGAGATGCCCCAGAAGTCGACCGAGCCCGTGCCGACCTTGTCCTCCACGACCTCGAGGGGTCCGGCAGCGGCGAACTCGCGCGCCATCCCGGCCAGGCTCGCCACGGGACGGTACCGCACGCGATAGGCCTCGAGGGTCTCAAGGGCGAGCTCGCCGGTCTTTGCGCCGCGGCTCCACCCCGGCCAGTCGAGGCTGAAGGCGACCGACCGCTTGTCCTTGGGCCCATGTTCGACGACGGTGCGGACAGGCATGCGTCATTGTCGCGTGGACGCTCAAGGCACGCCACTACTACCGGCCGACGACCGGCGGCCGTCGACGTGCCGAGCCCGCGGGTACGGTCCGTTCACCCTCAGGCGCCCACCACCCGGATCACGCAGTGAGAGTAAGGGCGCCCGGTGCGAGGGCGCTCGAGATGAGCACCACGAGCCACGTTTGTTCGACAGGATCCACGCCGACCGACAGGCACTCGCGGGTGGCGATGCCCGGGCCTGCAAAATAGAACAGATGTTCTGGCGCGCCCGACAGGATTCGAACCTGCGACCTTCGGCTCCGGAGGCCGACGCTCTATCCGCTGAGCTACAGGCGCGCGAGCCAAGATCATACCGGTCCTGCGTGGATCGCTCTCGGATTCCGGCTCGACGCTCTCTTGAGCTGCTACGTCACCGCAGGTGCGGCGCGTCGGCTTTCGATAGAGAGGAACGCCCGGCGAACCTGCCTGCGTTCGCAGGCGACCCAAGGCGTGGTCTCCGGGTCGCCCCGAGGTCACCCGTCCGGTTCGATCAACCTCGTCGCCGAACCGTCCGAGCCCGCCCGGGTTGCGCGCGCGCACGGTCGCCATCCAGTCGGCGAGCAGCTTCGGATCGAGATCGGCGACGCTGCTGCCGGGCACGGCGTCCTGGTCGCTTCGGGGGTAGGTTCGCCCGACGAGGAATGCCTGACGCTCGAGGTCGGGAACTCGAAGTCGCCGTCAAGGGTCTGCGGGATGCCGCGGCCAGCCGACTTGACCTCGACCGCGGTGGTGGCAAGGCCGGCGGCCCGGAGGGACGGGACGAGATCGGCGATGTCGAACAGGCAACGAAAGGTGACATGACAGATCCGACCCAAGAGGTAACGGTCGATGACTGTGACCTTCGCCTTCAAGACCTTCGGCGCGCGCGATCGAACCAGCTGGCAGTCACGCTCGCCCCAGTGGAGAACCACGCGTCGGCCCGTCGCCTGCCAGGCGCCGACTCACTCCGCGCCCTCGCCGCACGGACGGGTTGCCGCGAGCACGTTCCCGGTCCAGCGGGCGCGGCGGCACGACCACGCGGCACGGCAGCACGACTGCCCGCGGTTGACGACTGCCCTCGCATACGTATGATCTCCTGTATGCGAACGACGCTGATCCTCGATGACACCCTGGTCCGCCGTGCGAAGCGCCGGGCCGTCGAGCGCGACCTGACGCTGAGCGATGTCGTCAACGAGGCCCTCCGCGAGGCCCTCCGGGAACCTCCTGTTGCGGCCCCGCCATTCTCGATGGTCACCTTCGGACGGCCCGAGCGACGCGTCCGCCACGAGCCGACCGATTTCGCGGCGGCCGCGGAGGACCAGGATCGGGAGGGGCTGCGCTGACGATGCTGATGCCGGACGTCAACGTCCTCGTCTACGCCCACCGGCAGGACGAGGCGTGGCATGAGCCGTATGCGGACTGGCTGAGACGGACAGTCGATGGTCCGGAGCCGTTCGCCCTCAGCGTGCTGGTGGCCGTGGGGTTCCTGCGGGTCGTGACCAGCCCGCGGATCTACGCCGACCCGACGCCCCTGCCGGTGGCCCTCGCCTCGATCGAGCAGCTGACCGGTCATCCTCGCTGTCGCCTCGCGACGCCGGGGACGGGGCATCTCGCGGAGGTGGCCCAGCTCTGCCGGTCGGCCGGCGCCATCGGCAAGATGGTCGCCGACGCACAGCACGCCGCGCTGGCGATCGCGGAGGGGTGCACCTGGGTCACGCGGGATGGTGACTTCGCGCGGTTCGCGGCGCACGGGCTCCGATGGGTGCATCTCGTGCTCGAGTAGCGGTCGCGGCCACGGCCACGGCTGCCCGATCGCGCATGCGACGCCCGCGGGCTTGTGCCCCACAGCGCGTGCCCCGGATCAGCCCCGCCGCACCCACCCGGCAAGGTCGGCTCGCACGCGGTACCGGACATGTGACACGACTGCGCTGGGCGCGAGGCGCAGCCAGGCCGCGAAGAGCTCCTCACGGGGTGAGAGGGATAGTCGCGGAGGCGGTACAGGCCTCGCGCAACACGGACGAAGCGGCCACTCTGCGCGTAGTGGGTGATGAGCGGGGAGCCGAAACCGGAGTCGCGGGCCTGGGCCGTGGTGAAGTAGCCCGCCTGCTCGGTTGCGATGGCGAAGAGGCGTTCGTGGTCAGGACGTGTGGCAGCAGTTGTGTCGTCCATGCCTGAGAGGCCGCGGGCAGGGTCTCCAGCCGGGCCACAAGTCCACCGCTGCATCACCCCCACGATTACCAGACGCGGTGTCGGGCGGCCTGGAACATCCAGACGCGCTGCGGGAGGGCCTCCGGCAGCGCTGAGCTTCGTTGAGCGGCGGCAGGACGCTCGGCAGCGCTCGGCTACCCTGCGAACCAGCGACCGGGCGGGCGCGCTCGTCCGTTGGGCGCGGGAATTCCGGGCCACGCGACGAGCGAGCGGGCCTGCTAATCACCGGGCTGATGCCGCGCCGCGCAGGAGGGGGGCCCGACGAGCGAGACGCCGACGAGCGAGGGGGGAAACGTCGAAGCGGCCCCCGAGGGAGCCGCTTCGATGCTGTCCCGGTGAAGCGGGCCCGTTGCCGGACCACTTCTGCCACGTTCCAAGGGCATCTATCACGCCGGCTGCACCGGCTACCCTGACCCTACCTACCCATGACCTTGTAACTGGGGCAGCGGTCGCTTTCGCGACTTCCGTGAGTGTAGCCGACCACGGCGCCGGACTCAAGGGTTTCCGTGCATTTCGTGGTTAATAATCCGCAACCTTGTTCGCGGAGCACGAAACAGGCCCGGATGGCCCCTCGGGCACTCCTCGGTCGGTCCTCGGTCAGTCCTCGTTGACGGTCACCGACGTCATCACCACGGGCTTGTGGGGGTAGTCGCGGTTGTCGCGTTCGGCGGTCGCGATCGCGTCGACGACCTCGAGGCCAAAGAGCACCTTCCCGAAGACCGTGTAGCTCTTGGGCAGCTTCCCCCGCATGTCGGCCTGGCAGATGAAGAACTGCGAGCCATTCGTGTTCGGGCCCGCGTTCGCCATGGCAAGGGCGCCCCGCGCGTAGTCGCCGGAGAACTTCTCGTCGTCGAACCGGTAGCCCGGCCCCCCCTGGCCGACCTTGCCGCGGTTGCGCACCTGGCCCTTGTCGTCGACGCGGCCGTACTCGCCGTCGCCGCCCTGGATCATGAAGCCGGGGATGACCCGGTGGAAGACGACGCCGTCGTAGAAGCCCTCCCGGGTGAGCTTGATGAAGTTCGCCGCCGCCTTCGGGGCGTCGGCGTCGGCGAGCTCGACGACGATATCGCCGGCGGTGGTCGCGATGGTGACCTTGGTCATGGGGATCCTCCTCGGGTGGCGGGGGTGGGGCGATGCTGAGGTGCGCCGACGGTCAGGGCCGGGTCACCGTGGTCTTCGTGATGGCGATGGGCTCGAGGGCCGCATTGGCGGGCTCACCCGAGTTGGGCATCGCGACGATCGCGTCCACGGCGTCCATCCCCGAGACCACGGTCCCGAGGATCGCATACGTGTTGGCCGACTCCAGGGCGGCCTTCGCGCCGTCGTCGGTCACGATGAAGAACTGGCTCCCCTCCGAGTTGGGGGCCTGGGTGCGGGCCATCGCCACGGTGCCCCGCGCGTACGGCGTGGTCACCGGATCGTCCGTGATCGTGTAGCCGGGGCCACCGGTCCCGACGAGGTTGGGGTCGACGTTCGGCTTGCGGCCGTACTGGCCGTCGCCGCCCTGGATCACGAAGCCCGGCACGAGGCGGTGGAAGACGACGCCGTCGTAGAAGCCGCACTCGGCCAGGGCGACGAAGTTGCCCACGGCGTTGGGCGCGAGCGAGCCCTTCACCTCGATGACGACGTCGCCCTTCTCCGTTGCCAGGGTGATCTTCGCGGTGTCGTCGGCGGCGAGCGGGGCAGGGGCGCTCT
>Ga0315283_10003799_pt1 | contig 12969 bp, 8 predicted proteins | sample YL17G09_0_MG_FD_204541 | JGI IMG/M metagenome (GOLD analysis project Ga0315283, IMG submission 204541) | Sediment microbial communities from Yellowstone Lake, YNP, Wyoming, USA - YL17G09_0 | ecosystem: Environmental > Aquatic > Freshwater > Lake > Sediment | place: USA: Wyoming | collected...
ATCAAAATGGCGTCAATCTACGGCGCGGAGATCGGCATCGGCTCGCAGGCACTCCTCGTCGCGATTCTTCTCGTGCAGTTCGTGGGGATCCCGTGCACCTTGCTGTTCGCACGGGTTGCGGAGCGGTGGGGTGTGAAGCCGACGCTGGCGGTGACGCTGGCCGCGTACGCGGGCATCGCGGTATTCGCGTTCTTCATGCGGACCGCGGCGCACTTCTTCGCGCTCGCGATCGCCGTCGGTTGCGTCCAGGGCGGCTGCCAGGCCCTTTCCCGGTCGACCTTCGCAACGCTGATTCCGACCCGGCACTCGTCGGAGTTCTTCGGTTTTTTCGCCGTGGCGGAAAAATTCGCCGGGATCCTGGGGCCGGCGTGCTTCGCGGTCGCGATTCAATTCACCGGTTCCAGCCGCACGGCGATTCTTTCGGTGCTGGTGTTCTTCGTGGCGGGCGCCGTGCTGTTGCGTGGTGTGGATCTGAACACCGGCCGCGCCGACGCCGAGCGAGCCGACGCCCAGGACGCGAGCACCACAACCGCGATATGACGCTCAGCGGCTGGCTTGCCGCAGCGCCCGCACCTCGTCGTCCGTGAGCGGACGCGCTTCCCCGGATCCGAGCCCATCGAGCATCACCGGACCGATGCGCACCCGCTGCAGCCAGACGACGGCGCGTCCCACGCTGTCGAACATCCGGCGGACTTGCCGGTTTCGCCCCTCGTACAGAGTCACGGTCACGCGCAAGCTCGCACCGGGCTGGGCCAGACGCAGCCGGGCCGGCAGCGTGCGGCGTCCCTGGACGACGACCCCTTGTTCCAACTGCCGTGCGATCGCGGTCGAGATCGGCGCGTCCAGCGTCACTTCATACACTTTGGGGACATGCGACGCCGGGCTGGTGAGCTTGGCCGCGAACTGCGTGTCGTTGGTGAACAGCAGCAACCCCGACGATTGGTAGTCGAGCCGCCCGACCGCCGATACGAACGCCAGTCCGCGCGGCAGCAGGTCGTACACCGTCGGCCGCCCTTCAGGGTCACGGGCCGTGGTGACGTAACCGAGCGGTTTATTGAGCATCCAGTACAGGGGTTTGGCCGGCTGTACGGGAACGTTGTCGACCATGAGACGATCGAGGTCGGGATCGACGCGGCGTGTCGGATTGCGCTCGATGACGCCGTTGACGTGAACGCGATCTTCGAGAATCAGGAAGCGGGCTTCGGCCCTTGACGCAATCCCGAACTTCGACACCGCGCGCTCGAGCGAGACGACGCGGCGTGGCGCACGGGCGGGGGCGGGGGCGCTGCGGCGGACGCCACGAGCGGGGGCCGGCGGGGAGCGGCGCGCCGGTCCAGCCGGCGCCGGGGTGCTGGACCGGCGCGACGAAGCCCCCGCACCGGATTTCCGGCGTGGCTGCACTGCCTTCGCGCGGCGCGAACGCGGTGGGCCCTGCTTCTTGCGCTGAGGCAACGAGGAGCCTCCGGCACGAAGACCGTTCGCCGTGTGCGACCCTGGCGCCAGAGCGTGCGGAACTCCACTGCGACGGACGCGAGGTCTCACGGGACTCCGGGCGAGACCGTCATCGCAGGGCACGAGGACGCCAGGCGCGCAGATTCCGGCGCCTGGCCCTCCCCGAGGGGCGGTGCAAGAGGGCACTCAGATCATGCGGCGGCGCGCCACATCCCGTCAAGCTGCGGAGTTGCGGGGCTTTAGACGAAGTCCAGGAGGCGCGGGGCGCGCGGGGAGGCTGCGGCGATCCGCGGGGAGGGTCGGCGCGAGCCGCAGCGATCCGCAGCACGCGGCGGCGGGGCGCGATCGCCCAAGCCGGAGCGCGCTCGATGGGGCCACTGGCGCGCACCGCACGCGCGCGCTATGCTGCGCGCCGATTCGAAAAAACATTGCGCGCTCGTCCAGACACTTCCAACGAACAACGAAGCACCGGCGCAATCCGCACGAAAGACTTCACGGAGGCGTGTCGATGATCAAGTCGGGCTCAGCCACCATCCTGTCAGCCGCGGTTCGCTTCACCGGCGAACTGATTTCGGACGACGATGTGATCTTGGCGGGACAGTTCGAGGGCGTGCTGCGCACCGCACGTTCACTGCAAGTCGCGAGCACGGGGGTGCTCAAAGGCGAAGTGCATGCGGATTCCGTCGTCGTCCTCGGCCGTGTCGATGGCCCCATCTGCGCCGTGGAACGCATCGAACTGCAGCCGGGTTCGTGCGTGAACGGCGACCTCGTGGCACAGCGTGTGCGCATTCACGACGACGTGATCTTCAATGGGCATTGCCGCATCACCGGCACCGAGGCGACGCGCCGCCAGTACCTGCTGCCCACGGTGCTGCATGCCTTCGGGACCGATGCCAATCCGCTGGCGCTGGCCGGCGTGCAGGCGGCAGCCGAAGGTCTGTTGCGCGACTTCGGCTTCGATGTCGAAGTCAAAGCCGAGCGCCCGGGCCCGGGCACGCAGACCGTGCGGCCGATTTTCCGGTCGCGCGAAGCGCTGCCCTATTCCCGGCTCCGGGAGCGCTTGCGGTCGATCGAGGAAGCTCTGCAGTCCGCGACCCTGCCACTGGATGTGGGCCGCGAACGCCGCTTCGGCGTCTTGACGCGGCGCAACGACAAGGATGCAGAACCGTTGCAGGTGACGGGGGCTGATGGTGCGCGGGCTCTGATCGAGGCGCTGGGACAACTGCATACGGCGACTCTAATGCTGGGCCCGGTGATCGTGACCCGGGTGGATGAAGGCCGCGGGCCGCGCTTGACGGTGCGCGTTCGCCAGGACGGTTTGCCCTCGGAAGCGGTGGCCGCCGCCGGGGCGCCGGACCCGAGCCAGCTCCTCCTGTCGCTGCAAAAGGTGCAAACCGAGGTCGTCCGCGATCTGGGCGCCTCCCTGGCGCTCGCTGCACCGCACTCCTCGGCCGGTGCTTGAGCGTAGCCTTCGGCGACCGCTTCACAATGCAAGGTGCCGGCCCGGCTCGGCCGGCACCACCGGAGGAGCCTGCCATGACTTTGGGCGTTCGCAACGGAACCATCGTCACCGCCGTGGATCGCTACGCGGCCGACTTGCGCATCGAGGGTGGCCGCGTCGTGGCCATCGGCGCCGGCGTCGCCGACTCGTGCAGCCGGCAGATCGACGCCACGGGGCTGCTGGTGTTGCCGGGCGGGATCGATGCCCATACGCACTTCTCGCTGCCGTTCGGCGGCACCGTTTCCGCCGACGACTTCGAGACCGGGACGCGGGCGGCGCTGTTCGGCGGCACCACGACCTGCATCGATTTCGCGGTCCAATACAAGGGCCAAGAGCTGCGGACCGGATTCGACGCCTGGATGGCGAAGGCCGACGGCAAGGCGTGCGGCGACTACGCCTTCCACATGATCGTGGCGGATGTGAATCCGCGGTCCTTGCAGGACATGAAGGCGCTCATCGAGGCGGGCGTCACCAGCTTCAAACTCTTCATGGCCTATCCCGGCGTGTTCCTGTCCTCCGACGGCGAGATCTTCCAAGCCTTGCAGCGCACCGCCCAGTTGGGCGGCCTGATCCAAATGCACGCCGAAAACGGCGGCGTCATCGATGTCCTGGTACAGCAGGCGCTCGCCGCCGGCCATACGGCGCCGGTTTATCACGCGCTCACGCGCCCGAGCATCGCCGAGGGCGAGGCCACGCACCGGGCGATCGCGCTGGCGGAAATCGCCGGCGCGCCGGTGTACATCGTGCACATGACGGCGTCAGAAGCGGTGGACGCGGTGGCGCAGGCGCGGGCGCGGGGCTTGAGGGTCTACGGCGAAACCTGCCCGCAGTATCTGTATTTGACCGAGGATCACTATCGCGAGCCGGGCTTTGCCGGCGCCAAATACGTGATGTCGCCGCCGCTGCGGCCGCAACCCCACGGCGACCGGTTGTGGCGGGCGTTGCAGACCGACCAGCTCTCGGTCGTCGCCACCGACCACTGCCCGTTCTGCATGAAGGAACAGAAGGAATTGGGCAGGGGCGACTTCTCCAAGATCCCGAACGGCGCACCGGGAGTCGAACACCGGTTGCAACTGCTGTATCACGGCGGCGTGGCGGGCAAACGCTTCGACCTGCACCGCTTCGTGCAGATCACCTCGACGGCGCCCGCCAAGATCTTCGGCCTGTTCCCCCGGAAGGGCACCGTTGCCGTCGGCAGCGATGCCGACCTGGTGCTGTTGGACCCGCACGGCACCACCCGGATCAGCGCCAAGTCGCATCACATGAATGTCGACTACAGCGCCTACGAAGGGATGGAACTGCAAGGGCGGGTCGCCAAGGTGCTCCTGCGTGGGGAACTGGTCGTCGATGGGGACCAGTGGCTAGGCCGCACGGGCGCCGGGCAATTCGTCCGCTGCGGTGAGCCGGCGCAACTCTAGGCGCGCCAGCAGGGGCCGAAAGCGACGACGGCGCGGCAATCGCCGCGCCGTCGCATTTTCGGCCGCCACACCGCGCCGTCAGAACACGTTCGCGGTAATGTCGGTCGAGGGTTCGATCTGCTTCCACGCGATGCGTTCGATGATCCCCGTCGTCGGATACCCCGGCGGCGGGCTATCCACCAACCGGATGTCGTGGCTGTAGGCCTTTTGATAGCCCGAAACCGTCGTCGAGCCGCTGAAAGTGCCCACCGGGCCGCGACGCTCTTGAATGATGCCGCCGTACAGCTTCAACTTGCCGCGCGGCGAACCCGACGCGTAGTTCTCCGCGGTGAACGACTCGCCCAGCGCCATGATCGACGCCATTACCGTCTCGTCACCCGAGTCCAGGTTGGCGGCCGTCGCCGCCATGACCACGTTGGCCTCGGAGATCAGACCCAGGATGTCCGTCGACGTCGGGTCCGTGCGTGGATCCGTTTTGTAGACTATGTCGTCGACGATGCGCAGGTCGCCTCGCGATGCGATCGTCAGCTTGCCCTGTAGCTTGCCCTTCACTTCGGCCATCCCGTCGATGTAGACCACGCCGTTCGCCGGCAAGTCGTAGGTCACGGCCGCCCCGGTGTCCTTGGTGATGACCAACTGCGACTTGTTGAGTCCGGCGTTGTATTGGATGTCCACGGTGGCTTTGCTCGTGAAGCCGGTGATGAACAAGCCGCCGGTGGCCCGCGACTTGGCCTTCAAGATCGACAGATCCGACGGCAACGGAATCGTCGCCGCCCCCAGTGTGACGCCCTTCTTGAAGTCAGGGTTGTCCGCCGGAGGGCCGCCCGCGAAGTAGTCGATGGTACCCGAATGGCTGCTGGCCTCCTGATGGAACGTCGGCGTCCCGGAAACGTGGAACTGGTCGTTGGTGTGCACCGGCCCATACAGGTTGTCGCCGCTCGCGAACCAGATCTTCGAGCCATTGGCGCGCAACTCGATGTCCGAGAAATACGCGTAGCGCGAGAAGTTCTGCTGGCCGACCCGCACCGACAGGGCCTTCGCCGCCCGGCCGTTCTGGTGCACCGCACGGGCGGAGATTTGCACGTAGCGGGTCGCCTGGCCGCTGTTGCTGTCCTTGGCATCGAGGTAGACCGTGACGGTGCCATGTTCCCGTGCCGCATCGGTCACGAAGGCCACGGGCTGATCGAGGTTGGCGCCCGAGCCGCGGAACGGCTGGCCGAGCGAGTTCAAGTAGTTGACGGCTTCTTCCACCGCCGACTCGCACATATAGAAGGTTTCCTTCTCCTGCACGTCGTTGGAAGCCAGCGCGCTCTCGGTACGCGCCATGAAGCTCATTCCGACGGCGATCGCCGACACTGCCGCCATGATGATCAGGACGACGACGAGCACACTGCCGCGCTCTCCGTCCCGGCTCGTGTTGCCTGCTTGGCGCATGATCTTCGCCTCCCTGGGCATCAGAACTCCTCCAGCTTCAGGTCGTCGATGTTCCAACCCGTGTAGTCGTTCGAACTGTTGCTGGTGATCCAGAACTGCACTTGGACTTCGCGCTGGGCGCCGGCGATCGACGTAATGTCGAGCGTGAAGTTGGACCAGGCGTTCTCGGCCGTGCTGGAAGTACCGTTGCGCCAGACGCGGGACCAGCCGTTGTTGAGCGACCGGACGTAAATTTCGGCCACGTCGCGGCTGTTCTTCTCGACGTTCAACCAGCGCTTGAACACCAGTTGCACATTCGCCGCCGTGTGGCAGTCGATCTTGGGCGACTGGATCCACATCGACGAGTTGCGGCTGTAGATGCCGTTGGCGCCGGTGAGCTTGGTGCCGATGACGTAGGTGCCCCCGGCCGCAGCCGCCGGATCGGGGTAGCCGAGCGCGGTTCCGGACAGCCCCGCCGGGATGGCGCGCTGCCAGTTGTCGGTTCCCGACGTCGCACCGTGGGTCCAGCCCATGTCGGTCTCGAAGTTATCCGTCCAGATGGCCGTGTTGACGACCCCGTCGTGCACCGAGGCCACCGGCCCGCCGACATTCGACAGCCTGGAGACCAATGTGCCTGCGTAAGCGCGCACGCCATAGTAGTACTGCACACCATCCACCGGCGCATCGAGGCTGTACACCAAGTTGTCGGCGAAGGTGTAGTTGGCGGCCTGTACTGCCGTCACGGTGCCGACGTTGGTACCGAGTGCACTCGCAGACGTGCCGCGATAGACTTTGTACGACGTCACGGTGTTGTCACAACTGCCGTCGTGATCCGAGCGCCTGAAGCTCACCGTGATGCTGCGGCCGCCGTCGTTCGGCGTGTCGATCGCCGTGTTGATGACCGGTGCCGTCGGCGTGGCTTCCGCCAGCGCCGAGCTTTCGTTCGAGACGGTCGACAAAATATCGTACGCCTCGTTGTAGGACTTGGCCATGTAGTAGTAGGTGGTTCCCAGTGCCGGTGCAAACGACCCGGAGTGCCCCTGATCATCCAGGATGGTGTACGTGGACGCACCCGTCGCGTCGACCCGCGTCAACTCGTAGTTGTAAGACCCGGCGGTCGTGCCACGCCAGATCCGGTAGTGAGTTGCATCGCCGACGGCGTCGCTCGGCGATGCGAGGAAGGTCACCCGGATGGCGCCGTTCGGGTCGCAAGGGTCATCGGCTGCGGCCACCGACAACGGCGGCAGTAACTGGTTCTCCGCTGTGCCCCGGCCGCTCATCTTGTTCGAGTCCGCGGTATGGCCTCCGGCGTCCACCGCAGTGACATAGAACTCATACGTCGTCGCCGGGTTCAGCAACGTGTCGGCGTACACATAGGTCGGCCGCGCCGACGCGGTAACCCGGCCGGCATCCAGGAACGTCGAGCCGTTCACCGCACGCCGGCGCACGACATATTCCTGCACGTTGTTGGGCGAGGAGCACGCTTCCGACGGCGAAGCATCCCAAGTCAACTTCAAGCGCTCGCCGAAGTCGGCCGGCATGTCCTCGACCAGTTGCAGGGCCGGTCTGGCAACGCCATCGCTGACGTAGACCGGTCCGAACTGATTCGAGTCCACGGACTCGATCTCGCGGCGGACCGCGCGCACAACGTAGTAGTAGGTGCTGTCCGGGGCCATCGGCAGCAGCGAGTTGCTCACATCGTGGACCGTGTACGTCGGCGCGTGCGCCGCCGTAACGTCGATCACCCGAACCTTGTATGCCGTGATATTGCTGCTGGTGCCGCGATACACCCGGTATCCGGTGAAGGAGCCTTGCGACGCGTTGTCGTCGGTCGAGGCCTGAAATGCGATCGTGATGTCATCCCCAGCGTCACACGGAGTGTCGAAGGCCGTGGTGATCGTCGGCGGCTGCGGGCCGTTCGGCTGCGAGGCCACCGGGCCGGCGATGTCCGAAGGGTTCGACTCCTGGGGCTCGCAATCCCACGCGGTGACGTAGTACTCGTACTGCACGCCGTCCTCGGGGGCGTCTTCGGCCTTCTTCGAATTCGTCTGGTCGTTGATGAACGAATACGACGACGCATCCGCGGCCTTGATGTGAAAAATTGGCGCCCCGAAGCTCGACTGCCCGACGCGGCGCCGGTAAATGGAGTACTCCCGGACGTCGTTCTCGCCGCCGGTGTCGTCGTACGACGCCGGAAAAGTAATGGTGATGCTGCGGCCCGCGTCCTCCGGGGTGTCGATCGCGGACAGACTGGAGGGCGTGTACGGCGGATTGCCGCAGGCACTCAAGTTACTCGAGTTGAGACCGATGTTGCGCGGCCGAACCGTGGTGGTCAGAACCGTGCTGCTTTGCTGGCTGCCGGCGACCGACTCGGAGTTGGCGTTCGCCACCGCTTCGACGCTGACCACGATCTCCCGAATGTTCTTGAGTTCGGCCTGCGAAACCGGCGTCAGGCTGCCGACCTCCGAGGTCGAGAGCGCGCCATCGTGGTTGGCGTCGCCCCAAAGCTTCAGGGTGGTGGCGCCGGCAAACAAGCCCCAGTACTGGAACAATGGCGCCGGATTGGTGCCGTCCGGACGTACGACCGGCCCGCGCAGGCCTTGCGCCACGGTCTGAGCCTCGCCGCCGTTGACTTCGCGGACGACTTGGAAGTCCCTGGCGACGCCCGGCGTGTTCGTGAGCGAGTCCGCCAGGGTCACGACGCCATCGCCGTTGGTGTCGAAGGAGTACCGGATGGTCTCAGCGCCATTGTTGAAGCGGTCCAGCTCTTCCAGGTTCTCGTCCAGGAACGCTCCTGGGACATAGTTGCCGCCAGTCGAGAGCGGCACGGTGGACGTCGCATCCATGGCGGCATCTTGACCGACGCCACTCAGGCAATCGCCGCTGAAAACGACCTGGTAGGGCGCCGCGTCCAACAGTGCGTTCTGCTTGTGGAACTTGTCGAGATTCGTACCCGCCATCCGGAGCTCGCGCGTCAGCTGATCGACGGCGGCGCGCGCATTCTGCTGCGCGTCGGTCTGGGCGGCATTCCTATCCGCCGCTTTGTTCTGGGCGCTGAACACCGTCACCGCAGCCACCGCCGCCAGGCCGGCGACCACCAGCGCGATCATCAACTCCACCAGCGTGAAGCCGTCCGGTTTCCCGAGTGGCCGCCGCCGCCATCCTCCGCCGCTCATGTCTACGCCTCCGTCTCCGCCCTGCCGCGGATTTAGAATCGCGCTACGCGCGATTGCAACTCGACCGTACGTTCGCCGTTGGACGCTTCCCAAGCAACAGTTACCGTCACGGACTTCATGCAGATGGTCCCCGCGATATTGATCGAGTCGGCCACTGCAACCGTGCGCTTGAAATTCTTGTAGCGGTCGTCGCCATGAGAAACGTCGCCATAGTCCTCATCCGGGAAATTCACGTCGGTAATCGCCGTAAACGACGGCCCGAACACAATCTCTTCCAACCGGTCGGACGCCAGTGCACTGGCGGTGCTCGTGCGCTTCGAGCTCGTACTGCTGCGGGTTGCCGCAAACTGGACCTGAGCCAGCGTCAGAACCCCGATGGAAAACAGGGTCATCGCGATCAACGTCTCGATGAGCGTGAAGCCGCCCTGCGTCGCCTGGGGTGTGCGTGCCGCCTTCATGGCTCACCGCCCCGCCGCGCGTGACTGGACCGAGCCCGTCGAAGCCGTCAGTTGGAGCACGCGGGTGCGGCGCGCGCTGTCGGCGCCCACATCCGTCTGCGGCGCCAGCGCCACATAGCCGCCCTCGTCCGCCGTGCCGTTCGAGTGGAAGATCACCGCGCGAGTGCCGTTGACTTCCCCAAACGTGATTGGCGCGTCGAGTTCGGTACCGGTGAACGGGTTCTGAATCCCCGTCACGGTCGCGAACGCAATATCTTGCGGCAGCGTGAAGGGGCCCATCACCAATTCGCCGGCGTCCGCCTGGCCGTTGCTTCGGTTCGTGGCGTCGTACCCCGCGGCTCCCGGGATGCCGTTGCCGCCGCCGTCGTCGTCCACCACCTGGTAGGTGCTGGCGCCGGTGAACTGCACGACATAGTCGTTGCCCTCGAGAACCGCCCGGCTGCGCGCCACGCGCAGGTGCGCGCCGACTTGTTCGGTGGCGGTCGCCGCGTTGCGGGACCGCAGGTAACTCGTGATGTTGGGCACCGACGCCACGGCTGCAATGCCGAGGATGGTCACCGCCACCATCAATTCCGTCACCGTATATCCGTTTCGAGGCTGCATCGGACTCCTCCGCGCTTCCTGCGTCTGGAGATGCATCGCGAGTGCCAGTCGCCTCGGATGCGGGTTTGGGTCGATTCGCTCCGGGCGCCCGGGAATCCGGAACCACACCGAGCGACCGCGCCGGACCGCGACTCCATGCGATGCATGGAGACCTCCTTCCACCTGCACAGCAAGGTTCGGTACCGTCGGGCGGCGATCGGGTAGGATTGCGGCGGTGCGGGGCAGGCCCGCGACCGCAACGCAGACTTCGCCGCCGCGGGAATCCAGGGGATGGAATCCCGCGCCCTCACGGCGACACGAACGGGAGCGCAATAAACCACCATGCGAAATGCGATCACGATTGGAGTCGTCTCGTGGTGCGTCTGTACGGGAGCCGCAGCCGCACCACCCGCGACGCATTCCACCGCACCCGGGGCGCGAATCGCCACGCTCCCGGGAGTCCGCGGCACCCGCCAGGTCCTGTTCGACGCCTGGCTGGCGAGTGATGCCGTGGTCGTAGCGACGTACGGTGGTGTGGACTCCGCACGCGGCCCGGCCGCTCACACCGCCGACGTGGACCTCGTATGGGCCGGCACGCCGGCGCGTGGACCGCTGTGGTTCAAGGCGCCGCGCGGCATCGCCGCGGCGCGCGGTGACCGCGCTATCCTATTTCTCTGGGACCGGCTCGCGGGTGCGCCCGATGCGTATCTCGAAGAGGCCAAATCCCGTTACGGCGACCGGGTATGGCAGACCATCGGCCCGGATTCCACGACCGCGTATCTGCTGCCGTTCGCGACATACGCCTACAAGCTCGACGACGGCAAGCTCGTGCTCCGCGGCCACCGCGCCGTGCCGACGACTCTGTCGCTGGGACAGATCGAGAGCGACATCCTCGACTGGGAGTCACAGCACACCCCACAGGCGTTGTTCCAGCGCGCAGCGGTCGTGCTCCGGGCGCATGTCGACTCCGTGGCAATCGTCCCCCGCATCGAACAAGGGATTCTTATCGAGCGCCGCGTGAAGATCGCCTTGCGCAAGCGTGAAGTGCTGAAGGGCGCCGCGCCGGACCCACTGCGCCTCGAGTTCATGTCGTTCCCGCGCGCGCCACGCTTCCGCGCCGGCGATGAAGTCATCGTCTTCCTGTCGCAGGGTGCGGACGGGCTGTTCTTCGAGTTCGGGAAGCGCGGGGTCTTCCACTTGGTCGCGGGCGAGGCGGTGGAGGCGGGGCGGCCGGTGGCCGAGTTCATCAAGTCCCTGCAACCCGCGCGCTGAGACGCGAACCGGCGCGGCGTCCCGGACCGCCAGGGCCGGGGACGCCTTGACCCCCCGGTCCCCACCCCGCTAAAGTTCCACCCGACAAGGCTTTTCGTCCGAGGAGATCATGGAACCCACGAGCCCGCAGAGCCGCCCACGACGCGTCGAACAGCGGACCCGCGTAGTCATTCGATTCGCCGGCGACTCCGGCGACGGCATGCAAATCACCGGGGACCGCTTCACCGCCACGGCGGCCGCCGCCGGCAACGACCTCAATACGTTGCCGGACTTCCCGGCCGAAATTCGCGCTCCCGCCGGCACGCTGCCGGGCGTAAGCGCGTTCCAAATCAACTTCAGCAGCGAAGATATTCAAACCCCGGGCGATGAACCCGACGTCTTGGTGGCGATGAATCCCGCCGCGCTGAAGGTCAACATCAAGGACCTGAAGAAGAACGGCGTCTTGATCGTCAACACCGACGCGTTCGAGGCTCGCGACCTCGAGAAGGCGAATTACGCCACGAACCCGCTCGAGGATCATTCGCTGGAAGCGTACCGGGTGTTCCCGGTGGCGCTGGAGAAGCTGACCAAGGAAGCGCTGAAGGAAACCAAGCTCTCGTCCAAGGATGTGAGCCGCTGCAAGAACTTCTTCGCCCTGGGCATGATGTACTGGCTATACAACAGGCCGCTGGAGCACACGCAGCACTGGATCCAGGACAAGTTCGTCAAGAAGCCCGAATACGTCGAAGCGAACATCCTGGCGTTGCGTGGCGGCTATGCGTACTGCGAAGCCACCGAGCTGTTCCAAGAATCGTACGAGGTGGCGCCGGCCAAGCTCACTCCCGGCAAGTACCGCAACATCCATGGCAATAGCGCACTCGCCATCGGTTTGGTGACCGCGGCGCGCAAAGCCAACCTGCCGTTGTTCCTGGGCAGCTATCCGATCACGCCCGCCAGCGACGTGCTCCACGAACTGTCGCGCTACAAGCACTACGGCGTCATGACGTTCCAGGCCGAGGATGAAATCGCCGCCGTGGGCGCCGCCATCGGCGCGGCATTCGGCGGCAGCCTCGCGGTGAGCACCACGAGCGGCCCCGGCTTGGCGCTCAAAGCCGAAGCCATGGGCTTGGCGGTCATGACCGAATTGCCGCTCGTGGTGATCGACGTGCAGCGCGGCGGGCCGTCCACCGGCCTGCCGACCAAGACCGAACAGGCGGATCTGTTGCAGGCGATGTTCGGCCGTCACTCGGAGGCGCCGGTGCCGATCATCGCGCCGCAGTCGCCCGCCGATTGTTTCTACGCCGCATTCGAAGCAGTCCGCATCGCGGTGCAGTACATGGTGCCGGTGATTCTGCTGTCGGACGGGTATCTGGCGAATGGCAGCGAGCCGTGGTTGTTGCCGAGCCTCGATGCGCTGCCCGACTTCCCGGTGCAGTTCCGCACCGCGACCGAGGGCTTCGCGCCGTATGCGCGCGACCCCGGCACGCTGGCGCGCCCCTGGGTGCGGCCCGGTACGCCGGGGCTCATGCACCGCATCGGCGGGCTGGAGAAAGCCGCCGGCACCGGCAATGTGAGCTACGACCCGGAGAACCACGATCACATGATGCGGTTGCGCGCCGAGAAGGTCGCTCGCATCGCCAACGACATCCCGGATGCCGTGGTGCGCGGACCGCAGTCGGGCGATTTGCTGATCGTCGGGTGGGGCAGCACGTACGGCG
>Ga0315283_10003801_pt1 | contig 12966 bp, 6 predicted proteins | sample YL17G09_0_MG_FD_204541 | JGI IMG/M metagenome (GOLD analysis project Ga0315283, IMG submission 204541) | Sediment microbial communities from Yellowstone Lake, YNP, Wyoming, USA - YL17G09_0 | ecosystem: Environmental > Aquatic > Freshwater > Lake > Sediment | place: USA: Wyoming | collected...
TGGCTGGTGTCGAAGTAGAACGCGTCGACGCCGTTGAAATCCGCGCGCGCCATCCACCCTTCCCCGCTGCCCCATTGCGCCGACAACGAATACTGGTACCCAGGCGCATGTGCCTGCTCGCGACCGTCGAGATTGCGCTCGCCATAGCGGTAACCGACGTACTCCGAATGCAGCAGGCCGAGCGTCGCGCCAAGGCGCAGGCGCTCGACGGGTTGCCAGGCGACCGAGGCTTCGAGACCGTAGTTGCGGCCCTTGGCGGCGTTGTCCGTATAAAAAACGTACGACAGCGGATCGCCCGGATCGAGCTGGAACGACGTCGCCACCTGCTGGTCTTCGCGCCACATGTAGAACAGCGCGATGTCGCCCTGCACGTTGGCGTCGGCATTCGCGAAGCGAATACCCGACTCCGCGTTCCACAGGTATTCCGGCGTGAACAGCCGCCGGTCGTCCGGCACGAACTGCCCGATGTTGAAGCCGCCGGCCTTGTAGCCGCGCGCGACCGTGGCATACCACTGGTTCGACGCACCGAGCGGTCCCTGCAGCGAGACCTGGCCGCCGACCATCGTGTCGCGTGGATCGAAGTGTGCGCCATCGGAATCACGGTAGTCGGCAGACCGCGATTCGACGCGCATTCCGGCGGTGAGCGACAGGTCGTGCGGCAGCATCCACTCCGCTTCACCGTAGGCCGCAAGGCTGGTCGCCGCGTAACTCGTCTCGAGCAGCGGGCGCAGCAGTTCACCTGCGAACTCGTCGCGCTGCTGCGAATCCTCATCGAGCCGCAGTGCATAAACACCGGCCACCCAGTCGACGGCGCCGTCCGGATTGCTCTCGATACGGAGGTCCTGGCTCAACGTCGATCGCTCGCGCGCGTAATGCGAGAAGTAATCGTAGGGAGCGAACTCACCCCAGTACGCATCGTTGCCCCAGTCGCCGTCGAAGCTGTACACGCTGTCGGACCATGCATACGCGCTGACGCTGCGCACCGTGTAATCCCCCAACTTGCCCGCGACGTCGGCGGACACGCCGCGGGTGCGCTGCGCATCGCGACCCGGCCTGTCGGAGAGCGTCGTGCGCGAGTTGTCGGGGGTGAAGGCATCGAAGCCGTTGTCAATATCAACGTACAAGGCGGCAAGATCCGCGCGCCATCCCGGCGCCATTTTCCACCGCAGCTTGCCGCGCAGCGTCGACTCGTCGCGACCGTTCGTGTCGTCACGATTGAGGTAGGCGTTGTGCAGGAAGCCGTCACTCGAGAAAGTCTGGCCCGCCAGGCGCCAGGCCGAACCAGCGTCGCCGATGGGGCCGCCACCGGCCATGCCGGCAGACCACGTGTCATGGTCAGCGCCGGTAACTTCGGCGTGCAGGTCCGGGGTCGTCGATGCGTCCTGCGTCTTGATCTTCACCAGGCCCGCGAGCGCATTCGCGCCATAGCGCGTGCCTTGCGGTCCGCGCAGCACTTCGACCTGCTGCGTGTCGAACAGCGTGGCCGGCATGCCGACGCCGCTCAGGTCGATGTCGTCGATGAGAAAGCCGACCGAAGGATTCGGTGCACCCTGGTATTGCTCGAGCTCACCGACGCCGCGCAACTGGAAAAAGCGGGGCCGCGACGTGCCGCCGGACCAGTTGAGGTTCGGCACCATCCCGAGCACGTCGGCGAAATGCTGCAGCCCGGCGGACTGCAGCGTTGCCTGGCTGAGCACGGTGATGCTGGCCGGCAACTCACTGGCCGGCTGCTCACGCAGCGACGCGGTGACGATGATCTCTTCGAGCGGCGGCGATGGCTTCTCGACGGTCGGACTGGCCGCTGCAGCCGAGCCCGCCGCGAGCACCGCGATGGGCAGCAACGCGCCCCAGGCGGCCACGCGGCCGCGATGAGCGCACGCGGCGCGCAATGAATACGAATAAATTGGAGACAGCCTGAGACGCATACCCGCTCCCTACGCCGGTACTAACCGGATCAGGTTCAACGGGTTCATCGATGAGCGGCGCCAGCTTGCGCGCCCGCAGTCGACATCTCAGGCCCTTCAGGCCACCCCAAGGTGGCGCGAATTATAGGGCCTAAAGGCGCCACGATGACCTGAAAATGTTGACGGGGCGCGGCGGCTGGGCACTAATGCCCCATCCCAACGCTCAGGAAGCCTGCTGCAATCATGACTCAGCGCAAATGCCGTCTGTTCCTCGTCGATGCCTTCACGCAGGAGCGTTTCTGCGGCAACCCTGCCGCGGTCGTGCTCGATGCGGACGTGCTCGAGGAACACGAGATGCGCCGCATCGCGCGCGAGCTCGCCGGCCTCGAAGTGGCGTTCGTCCTCGGTTCGGAATCGCCCGACTACGACGTCGAGCTGCGCTTTTTCTCGCCGCGCCGTGAAGTCGGATTCGTCGGCCATGCGACCGTCGCCGCGCACTACGTGCGTGCGATGGCCGATGGCGTTCCGCAGGGCAAGGTCCGCCAGAAGTCGGCGGCCGGCATCGTCGGCGTCGAAGTGAGCGGCAAGGCCCCGAACCTGCGGGTCACGATCGACCAGACGCCAGCGACGTTCGGTCCGATCGTCCCGGAAGAGCGCCTGGCGCCAGTGCTCGACGCGCTCGGCATCAGTTCATCGAGCCTGCATCCGGCCTGCCCGGTGCAGGTGATGAGCACGGCAAACTCGCGCCTGCTGATCGGCCTGCAGTCGCCGGACACGCTCGATTCGCTGCAGCCGAAGATGGACCAGTTGATTCACCTCACGCCGCACGTGGGCGCCGATGGCTTCTTCGTCTTCGCGATCAAGCCAGGCGCGGGGCCGATGACCACGGAGTCGCGCATGTTCTGCCCGGTGATCGGCGTGCCCGAAGATCCGGTCAGCGGCAATGCACATGGCATGCTCGGCGTCTACCTGCTGCACAACGGGCTGCTGGCGCCGACGGAAGGCGATGCGTCGTTCGTCGGCCTGCAGGGCCGCTTCGTGGACCGACCGGGTCGGGTCGAAGTCACGGTGGCCTGCAGCGGCAAGCGCGCGTCAGGCGTGCGCGTGACGGGCGACGCCGTGATCGTCTTCGAGGCGTCGCTGCCGCTTTGATTCCGCCATCGCCGCGCTGTGAGCGCGGCTTTGATCTCACCGCTTCATGCTGACGGGCGCGCGGCCACGCTTGAAGCGCAGCACGCATGTGACGTACGCCGGCACGTCCTCGTCGTGATGGGTGGCCATCACGATGGTCGCGCCGCGGCTCACCGCCGCGTCCAGCCTTGCCCGCAGCCGTTGCCGCGCAGCGGTGTCCAGGCCGTCGAACGGCTCGTCGAGCAGCCACAAGCGGCGCGAACGCACGAATGCACGTGCGACCAGCGCCAGGCGCAACTGGCCATATGACAGCTCGCGCGCCTGCCGTGCGGCCAGGTCCGTCAGTCCCCACGCGCGCAATTCACGCTGCACGCGCCGGAGTTCGGCGTCGGTCGGCCATTCGTTCAGGCCGATGCTGGCGTGAAACCCGGACGCGACGATCTGCTCGACGGTGCACCCCGTCGCGGCATACCGCGCCTGCAGCTCCGGCGACACCAGCCCCACCCGCGCCTTCCAGTCATCGGCCGCAGCCCATTGCCGCTCGCGCTTGCCGCCGTGCGCGGGCCAGAGATCGCCGTAGAGCATTGCGATGAAGGTGGACTTGCCCGCCCCGTTCGCGCCGCGCAGCCACCAGTGCTGGCCTCGCTCGAGCGCCCAGTCGCACATGCCGACGATGGGTCGCTCGTCACGGTACACCGCAGCGCGCTCCAGTCGCAGCAGCGGTCTGCCGGTGCCCGCCGCGCGTGCGCTCGCGCGCCGCACTTTGTGCTGCGACGACGGCTCGGTTTCGCGTGACGTGTCGATTCGCAACGCGGACCGGGCGACGGCACCCGCGCGCAAGTCCGCTACGCTTTCGATGCCGCCGTGCGCGATACGCGCAACGTGAGTGAGATCCGCGGGCGAGTCGCTGCGCCGATGGCTCGTCAGGATCCACGCCGTCCGCGGTGACGACGCGAGCCGCAGCGCGCGCAGGAATGCCTCGCGCCCTTTGGCATCGAGGCCATTGAGCGCCTCGTCGAGCAGCAGCACGTCCGGTTCGCGGACGACCGCGCGCGCGAGCAGCACGCGGCGGCGCTGGCCGTACGACAGCGTCAGGAATGTTCGCGACACGTAGCCTGCCAGGCCCACCTGCCGCAGCACCTGCAGGATGCGTCGCTGCTGCGCGGGAGTGGCGGGCTGCAGTGGAAAGTCGGAATCGTCGTAACCCGTGAGCACGACCTGCGCGACGTCGAGCGTCGATTCGTAGCGCACATACCGGTCCTGCCGCTCCGGGCCGAGGTAGGCGATGCGCTCGGCCGCAAGCAAAGGCTGCTCGAGCACCTCGCCATCGCGCAGGTGATAGCGGCGGGCTTCGCGCCCCGTGGGTGTAGGCCAGATGTCGCCACGCAGCAGCTTGAGCAGGACGGTCTTGCCGGAGCCGTTCGGTCCGAGTAGCAGCCAGCGCTCGCCGACGCGGATATCGAGCGAAACGTCGCGCAAGGCCCAGTGCCTGCCGAGCCGAACGCTCGCAGTCGCGACTTCGATGCGTGCGAGCCGACGCGCGGCCGGCAAGGCCCGGCTCACGCCGCCAGCCACGTCCAGCGCTCGCCGTCCCGGGCGACGCGCCGTTCTTCGACCAGCTTGTGCAGATGAGCGAGCAACGAGTGCTGCGCCAGCACGTGCAACGCGACCGGCGTGTCGGCGTAGACGATCGGGACCAGTTCCCAGAGCGTCGCGGTGCCGCCAAGTTCCAGCAGGCCATTCACCACCTTGCCCTCGCGCTTGAGTCGATGCGCGATCACGCGCTCGATCTCGCCGAGCGGATTCGTCATCACCGCGCCGTGCCCCGGCAACAGCGCCGTGAGCGGCAGCGTGTGCAGTCGCTGCAGCGATTCGAGGTACAGGCGCATCGATCCGTCCGGCGGCAGGATGACGACGGTCGAGCCGCTCATCAGGTGATCGCCCGTCAGCAACCAGCCTTCCGGCTCGATGAGCAGGCAGACGTGGTTCGAGGCGTGGCCGGGCGTGTGATACGCGCGGATGCGCGTGCCGCACGCTTCGATGACATCACCGTCGTCGAGCGATCCGTCCGGCCGGTACGATTCATCCTGGTAGTCATCGCGCGGTGCAGGCCGGCCCAGTACGGCCGCCTGCGTCAACGCCCTGAGCGCAGCCGCCCCCGGCGAGTGGTCCGGATGCGAGTGAGTGCAGAGCACGTGGCTGATGCGCGCGTTGGTTGCGGCCAGGATGCGGTCGATGTGCGTGGTGTCGTCGGGACCCGGATCGATCACGACGTAGCTCGGCCCGATGCCGGCAATGTACGTATTGGTGCCGGGCCCGGTGAGCGGGCTCGGATTCGGGGCCACGATCCGCAGCAGGTTCGGCGCCAGACGCCGCACACTGCCGGTCAGGGCAGCCGCGAACAGGTCCTCTGCGTCGCTATCCGCGGCCAAGGCTCACTCCGCGGGCAGCTTGAACGCGAGTCCGCCCTTGATCACGACCGCAACGTCCTGCAGCCGCGTGATGTCCGCGAGCGGGTCGCCCTTGACCGCGATGAGATCGCCGAAGCGCCCCGGCTGCAGGCTGCCGCTGCGATCGGCCCAACCCATGTGCTTCGCGGCGAGCGACGTCGCCGACTGGATGGCTTCCATCGGCGTCATGCCGCGCTGGACCATGATCGGGAACTGCCGGGCGTTGAGGCCGTGCGGATAAACAGCCGCGTCGGTGCCGTAGACGATGTCGACGCCCGCGGCGTGAGCCTTGGTGAAGCCCTGGCGTTGCGCTTCGGTGGTCTCGACGTTCTTGCGCAGGAATTCCTCTGGCCATTTTTCGTCGCGGCCGACGGTGTCGATCCAGTCGCCGTTGTAGACGTCCATCGACAGGGCCGTGCCGTGCTCCCTGGCGAGCCGGATGCCCTCGTCGTCGATGAGCGACGCGTGCTCGATCGTATCGGCGCCGGCAAGGATCGCGTCCTTGATCGATTGTGCGCCATGCGCATGCGCCGCAACCTTCAGGCCGTGGGCATGGGCCACGTCGACGACGGCCTTGATCTCCTCGGGCATCATTTCGCGCTCGCCTGGCACGCCGCCAAACGCGAGCACCGCGCCGGACGCGATGACCTTGAGCAGGTCGGCGCCGCCAGCGGCGGCCAACTCGGCCTTCTGCCGGAACTGCTCCGGTCCGCGCGCGACGCCCATCCGCACCTGCGCCGGGATCTCCGATTCGGCATGACCCGGGATGACCAGGTCGCCACCGCCCGCCGGGATCGTCAGGTAAAAGCCTGCAACCTGCATGCGCGGACCCACCGCGTTGCCCTGGTTGATCGCATCCCGCAGGTCGCGATCGACCCAGGCGATGTACGTGCCAACGTCACGAGCGCCGGTGAACCCGGCCAGCAGCGTGGCGCGCGCGCTTTCCCGCGCGATGGAGCCCTGTTCCTCCTTCGTGCGCGTGTAATAGACGCTGAGGTCGGACGTTTCGTGCCCGCTGTCAGTCAGGTGCGTGTGCATGTCGATCAGGCCGGGCAGGCAGGTGTACTGCCTGAGGTCGACGACGGGCAGCCCCTTGGGCGATACCGCACCCGGTTGCACCGATTCGACGCGGCCGTTGCGAATGACGACGGTCGCGGGGCCCTGCGCCTGCGTCGCCACACCGTCGATCAACGTGCCGCACTGGACCGCCACGGAGCCGGAATCGGCCTTGTAGGGCACCGCCGACACGACCGGTATTGGCGTCGCCGCGACAGCCGGCAGCACCGTCACGAGACCCGTTGCCAGGAGCCAGCGAGCCAAGCCCCGCGTGCGCCTCGACGGTGCGCGCGCCGCTTTTCCGCGACATCGCAGTGCAGTAAAAATGACGTTAGCCATCAGTTCGTCGTCTCCAAACAACAGACGGGGGCAAAACGCCACAAGGCGTTTGACTTTGCGGGCGCGGCAGTCTTTCATTCGCCCGCTGTGGTGTCAAAACACGGGGAGTTTGGATGACGAGCGGGCCGGAACCCGTGGGAACACTGGACGTGGCGCTTGCCCACGCGGAAAAGCTGCTGGCGTCCGAGCCGCAACTCGCCGCCGAACAGGCGCGCGAGATCCTTGTCGCCGTCCCGAACCATCCCGCCGCGACCCTGCTCCTCGCGATGGCCAGCCGTCGAACCAACGACCTCGCCGCAGCCCTGCGAATCATCGAACCACTGGCCGCCGCGCAGCCCCGCTGGGCCGCAGCACAGCGCGAACTCGGCCTGGTGCTCGGCGATGCGGGGCGCGGCGACGAAGCCGTGGCGGCCCTGCGTGCCGCCGTGAAGCTGCAGCCAACCATGGCCGATGCATGGCGCCCGCTCGGTGACCACCTGTTCGCCATGGGCGATACCGCGGGTGCCGACCAGGCCTACGCGAACCACGTCCGCAACTCCACCCACGATCCGCGACTGCTGGAGCCCGCCCTTGCCCTGGCCGAGGGCCGCATCGCGGTCGCAGAGCCGCTGCTGCGCAATCACCTGCAGCAGTTTCCGACCGACGTCGCCGCGATCCGCATGCTGGCCGAGATCGCTGCGCGCATCAGTCGCTACACCGATGCCGAGAACCTGCTCACGCGCTGCCTGGAACTTGCGCCCGGCTTCAAGGCCGCTCGCCACAACTACGCCGTCGTGCTGCACCGGAACAACAAGCCGGTCGCAGCGCTCGCCCAGATCGAAGAACTGCTCGCGGCCGAGCCGCGCAGCCCGAGCTTCCGCAACCTGAAGGCCACTGTGCTCGCACGCGTTGGCGAGTACGACGAGGCCATCCGCCTCTACGAGCAACTGCTCGGTGAATACCCGCGGCAGGCGAAGGTCTGGTTGAGCCACGGCCACGCGCTCAAGACGGCGGGACGACAGGACGCTTCGATCGCCGCGTACCGCAAGTCGATCGAACTGGAACCGGGACTCGGCGAGGCCTACTGGAGCCTGGCGAACCTGAAGACGTTCCGCTTCTCCGACGCGGACGTCGCGACGATGCGCGCGCAACTCGAGCGCAGCGACCTGACACAGGAAGACCGGTTCCACTTCCACTTTTCGCTCGGCAAGGCCGCCGAGGATGCGAAAGACTACGCCGAATCGTTCCGTCACTACGCGGATGGCAATCGACTGCGCAAGGAAGTGGTGCCCTACGACAGCAACACGGTCACCGAAAGCGTCCGCCGTTCACGTGCGTTGTTCACGCCGGAATTCTTCGCGGCACGCCGCGGTGTCGGGTGCGCGGCGGCCGACCCGATTTTCGTGGTGGGGTTGCCGCGCTCGGGGTCGACGCTGGTCGAACAGATCCTGTCGAGCCATTCCGCGATCGAAGGCACGATGGAATTGCCGGACGTCATCGGCATCGTCAAGGAATTGAGCGGCCGCAACCGGCGCTCGGAGATCTCGAAGTACCCCGAGGTGCTCGAATCGCTGGACCCCGACGCATTGCGCGAACTCGGCGAGCGCTACCTGCAGCAGACCCGCATCCAGCGCAAGACCGCCGCGCCCTTCTTCATCGACAAGCTGCCGAACAACTGGGCGCACGTGGGGCTCATCCAGCTGATGCTGCCCAACGCGAAGATCATCGACGCGCGCCGCCACCCGCTGAGCTGCTGCTTCTCCGGCTTCAAGCAGCACTTCGCGCGGGGCCAGAACCAGAGTTATTCGCTAGATGACATCGGCCGCTACTACGCCGACTACGTCGCGCTGATGGCGCACTACGACGCCGTGTTGCCTGGTCGTGTCCATCGCGTCGTCTACGAGCGTATGGTCGACGACACCGAAAACGAAGTGCGGCGCCTGCTCGAGTATTGCGGGCTGCCGTTCGAGGATGCGTGCCTGCGTTTCTACGAGAACGATCGCGCCGTCCGCACGGCGAGTTCCGAACAGGTGCGCCAGCCGATCTTCCGCGACGCGGTGGACCATTGGCGCCACTACGAACCCTGGCTGGACCCGCTCAAAGCGGCGCTCGGCCCGACGCTCGACGCTTACCCCGCAGCGCCACCGCTGCAATGACGAAGAATGTATTCACGCGCCCGCCCACGGGCGCATCACTGAGGGAGACCGACCCAAAATGACCCGTAGTCGTAAACGGAAACTGCAGCGCCTGCATGGCCGACCGTCTGCAATGCGCGCGCTGGCGGCCGGCGTGCCGACCTTGCTCGCCGGCATGTCTGCCTTTGCGCAAACCACGTCCGGTGGCCTCGAAGAGATCGTCGTCACCGCGCAGAAGCGAACGGAAGACCTGCAGTCCGTGCCGATCAGCATCCAGGCCTTCAGCACGCAGAGGCTCACCGAGCTGAATGTGCAGAAGTTCGACGACTACGTGAGGTTCCTGCCGAGCGTTTCGTTCCAGACCTCGGGCCCCGGCTTCGCGGCGGTCTACATGCGCGGCGTCGCGAGCGGCGGCGATGGCAACCACTCGGGTCCTTCACCGAGCGTGGGCATCTACCTGGACGAGCAGCCGATCACGACGATCCAGGGCGCACTCGACGTACACCTTTACGACATCCAGCGCGTCGAGGCACTGGCCGGTCCGCAGGGCACGCTGTACGGCGCCAGCTCACAGGCGGGCACGATCCGCATCATCACCAACAAGCCGGATCCGAACGCGTTCAAGGCGGGCTACGGGCTCGAAGTGAACTCGACCGCGCACGGCGGCATCGGGTACCTCGCCGAGGGCTTCGTCAACCTGCCGATCAACGACCGCACGGCGATCCGCCTGGTCGGCTGGCACCGGCATGACGGCGGCTACATCGACAACGTGCCGCGCCAGCGCACGTACCCGACCTCGGGCGCGACGCAGGACAACGCCAGGTTCGTCGAGGACGACTACAACGACGCCGACACGACCGGCGCCCGCGCCGCCCTGCGGCTCGACCTCACCGACAACTGGACCATCACGCCGCAGGTGATGATGCAGCAGCAGAAGTCGAACGGCACCTGGGCGTACGACACGACCATCGGCGATTTCAAAGTGGCCAAGGCCTTCCCGGAATTCGCCGACGACAAGTGGGTGCAGGCCGCACTGACCGTCGAAGGCAAAGTGGCGAACCTCGACGTCGTGTACGCAGGCTCCTACCTCAAGCGCGACGTCGATACCGAGTCCGACTACTCCGACTACTCGTACTGGTACGACAAGCTCTACAGCTACGGCGAGTACTGGTACAACGACGCAGGTGATTTCATCGACCCGTCGCAGTTCATCCACGGCAAGGACCGCTACAACCGCTATACGCACGAGTTCCGCATCTCGTCCGATGCGGACAAGCGCTACCGCTTCGTCGGGGGCCTGTTCCTGCAACGCCAGGAGCATGACATCGAGCAGCGCTACATGATCAACGACCTCGCGTCGGCGCTTTCGGTGACGGGCTGGGAGGACACCATCTGGCTGACCAAGCAGCTGCGCGTCGACAAGGATTGGGCGGTATTCGGCGAGTTCAGCTATGACATCACCGAGAAGCTGACCGGCACGCTCGGCCTGCGTTACTTCGAATCCGACAACTCGCTCAAGGGCTTCTTCGGCTACAGCGAGCAGTTCGGACTCAACTTCGGCACGCGCACCGGCGAGCGGTCGTGTCCGGGCGGCGATCCGGCTACGGCACCCGACTTCAATGGCGCGCCCTGCAAAGTTTTCGACAAGACGACCAAGGAAGACGGCGTCACCCCGCGCGTGAACCTGACCTACAAGTTCACCGAGGACGCGCTGGTCTACGCGACCTACTCGGAAGGCTTCCGTCCGGGCGGCATCAACCGCCGCGGTACGCTGCCCCCGTACAAGGCGGACTGGCTGACCAACTACGAGCTCGGCTGGAAGACCACGTGGCTGAACAACCGGCTGCGCGTCAACGGCGCGGTGTTCACGCAGACGTGGGACGACTTCCAGTTCGCGCTGCTCGGCGCACAGGGTCTCACTGAGATCAACAACGCAGGCGCGGCGCAAATCGACGGTGTCGAGATGGACGTCAGCTTCCAGGCCACCGACCGTTTGGGCATCTCGGCCGGATTCGCGTACCTGAATTCAGAATTGACGGAGAACTTCTGCGGCTTCGTCAATCCGGACACCGGCAATCCGGAGACGCGCAATCCCTGCCCGAAGCCGGGCAAGGATGACGACGGCAACCCGATCCTGATACCTACGCCGCCCGAGGCGCTAAAGGGTACGCAACTGCCGGTCACGCCGAAGTTCAAGGCCAACGCGACGGCGCGCTATGAGTTCCCGCTCGCCAGCTTCGACAGTTGGGTGCAGGGCTCGGTGATCTATTCCGACGAACGACGAACGGACCTCCGTGACTTCGAGAACGGCATCCTGGGCGACATGCCAAGCTACACGACGGCGGACGCCTCGTTTGGCGTCGGCAAGGATGCGTGGAAGCTCGAACTGTACGCGATCAACGTCTTCGACGAGTTGGCTCAGGTCGGGCGGTATGCCCAGTGCCTCGAGAGCGTGTGCGGCAGCCAGATCTACGTCGTGCCGCAGCGTCCGCGGTTCATCGGCCTGAAGTTCTCGCAGGCGTTCTAGTCGGTACTGCGCCAGCTCCGCGCTGAGCAAGGGCGGATCGGCAACGATCCGCCCTTTCTTTTTGCACTCGTTCAGAGCTTGAACGTGAACCGCGCGCCGAACGTCCGCGGCGGCTCGATGAAGACGTCGGCGTACGGCCCGAACTGGCCGGTCGTCGCTGCCGCGAGCACCGCTTCGTTCTCGATGTTCTTCACCCACAGTCCGAGGCTCCAGCGATCGTCGGGCGCGTAGTACGTGACCGAGGCATCGGTCTTGAAGTAGTCCTGCTGCTCCGTGCCGCGGAACTGTGCGAACGTGCCCCAGAACGAATCCTCGTAGCGTGTCTCGAGGCGCGCGAGCAGCCGGCCCGGGCCGACCGGGAACTCGTGCTGATAACCGGCAGAGACAGTCCACTCCGGCGCGTTCTGCAGCGGGAAGCCGCCGAAATCACGGTTCGGGATACCCATATTCACTTCGGCCGGGACGATGAAGTCGTCGTATTCGGCGTTGAGGTAACCCACCGAGAGGTTCAGCCGGTCGCGACCGGTCGGCACGAACAGGACGTCGAGCTGGTTGCCCCAGATCGTCGTCTGCGCCGCATTGAATGTGGTCAGCAGTGCCGTGTTCAGGTTGAACGACTGCACCAGCAGGTCTTCGTAGTCGTAGTAGAAGATTTCGTCGTTGACCTGCAGGCGGTCGTCGAGGAAACGACTCTTGATGCCAGTCGTGTAGGCGGTCATCGTCGCCGACTGCACCAGGTTCGACTGCTCAGGCGTCGCCGGAAACGCGTTGTACGTGCCGGGCTGGTAACCCGTCTGGATCGTCGCGTACGCCATTGCCGTTGCGCCCAGGTCCACTTCCACGCCGAGCTTCCAGTCGACGTTGTCGTAATCTTCATCGGCCGAGAATGGCTGGCCGAACGCCGTCTGGCCCTCGCCCTCGCGCTGGTCCCAGCTGAACCGGGCGCCGGCGGTGAAGCGCACGGCATCGGTGACCGAATACGTCGCCTCGCCAAAAGCCGCATAGCCTTCGAGACGGTTGCGCGATATCTGCGAGAGCGGGAAGCCGCCGACGATGAAGTCGCCGGAGTTCGTCACCTGGTACGCATACAGGCCGCCCAGCCACTGCAGCTTCGAATCCGTGTCGCTCGCGAGCCGCAGCTCGTTGGTGACCTGGTTGTAGTGCGCAGTCAGCAGCGCCGGGATGTTCTCGAGCCAGTAGTCCGCGGTCCAGTCGAGATAGAAGTAGCCGGGAATGTACGTGAGCTTGACGTCGCCGAGGTCCCAGTTGACCTCAGCGCCGAGCACCATGTTCTCGAAGTCCTGCGACGACGCCGTCGGCGCGCCCGGGTCGATGCGGTCGTCCCAGGGGTCGCTGGTGTTGAACGCGTTGGGATTGCCGTCGAACGTGCCGCCGTTGAAGCCGCGGCGCACGAGGTTGGGCGACTTGCCGTCCTTCTTCGCGCC
>Ga0315283_10003803_pt1 | contig 12963 bp, 31 predicted proteins | sample YL17G09_0_MG_FD_204541 | JGI IMG/M metagenome (GOLD analysis project Ga0315283, IMG submission 204541) | Sediment microbial communities from Yellowstone Lake, YNP, Wyoming, USA - YL17G09_0 | ecosystem: Environmental > Aquatic > Freshwater > Lake > Sediment | place: USA: Wyoming | collected...
CGATGCGGCAGCGGTCCATCGTGACCATGCCTTTGACTTGGTTCGCGATGAGCGCGATGGAGGCTCGGGGACGCCCACCGTAGGTGATGGTCGCGCCGTGCGAGGCCCAGCCCTCTGTGCCACTCAGCTTCTGCACGTACGCGTTCAGAGCCCTCTCAACGGAGTTGAGGGTCTCCACAAGGTTCTTCAGCAGCTCGCTCACGTTGCCGCCCAAGACAGCTTCGGTGCGCACGTCTGAGAGACCGCTGAGGTGACGGAACTGGTCGTTCATGAAGCGAGTCTCTATCAGATCCACAACCCATTCAACGAATGGTCTCGTCCGCTTGCCAGTGGCCGTTCCGCGCCCACCACGCAGACGGACCTTGCCGCGCCCCGCGCAGCATGTCGGTGACCGCGTCGTGCTGAGGAGCTGGTAGGTCCCAGACGAAGTTCACGACGGGCGTGAAGGGCGCGCAGGGCGTCTTTCGAAGCGGGAAGCTCTTCTCGGGCGGCAGGTCAGGCAGGCCCCTCCACGGCTTCGCCTTGAGCGCCATGCGCCGTTCCCATGCCGACCAGTCGCGAGGCAGGCAGCTCGGGCAGAGGCGTGGGGTGACTTGCTTGGGCGGGGTCTTGGGGTAGCGGTACGGGGTCAGGGGTCGCCCCTCCTCGCCGCACTGTGCGCAGAAGGGGGTGTTCGCAACAGGGTGAGTCGGCATTCGAAGCCTCCAACAGCTTATGGACCACCAGCACATGCTGGTGAGCGGGGCTTTTTCGCCGTCGTGTCGATTTCCCGCGTCGCTCATATGTCGAGGACTTCGGAAAACCCCTCGCGCCCCACAAAGAAATACTCCGTGGGGGTCGATTCGATAAGGGACCGTGTGGTCCTAAGCGATGCCGGGCCGGGGGCGGAAAACTCGGGCCACCAGCGCCGACTGCTGGAACGCCATGTCCAGCTCGGCTTTCCGGGCTTCGAGCTGCTCGTTCTCCAGCCGCCGTTGCTCACAGGCCGCCGCGAAGCGCTTCTGAGCCTCGTCTATGATGCGCAGGCAGGCTTTGCAGTCCACATGCTCCAGCTTGTCCGTGGCTGCGCTCCAGTTGCGCCTGCCGCAGAGCACCGGGGTGACGAACTCCAGCTCGGCCTTGGTCACCCAGTTTTCCTCGGTGAGAGGCTCGCCGTCGTTCGGCTTGTAGTGGTTGCGCCTCATCGTCGAAGCAGCCGGGGGTGGAGTCCGATTCTCACAGCACCGAATTTAGCGTCTTCTCGCGTTGACGCCACTCCTGAACAGAGGCGCACGTTGCGCTTCGCCCACGTCGTCCAGCGCCAGCGATCTTCCGCCGCCACCTCGCGAATCATCGGCACGCCGTCCGGCTCCTCGTTGGGTCCGAGCACGATGGTCGCGACGTGTAGGTGGTCGCGGTAGCCCATCGAGCCAAGCTCGTCGTCCTCCCAGCGGAGCGTCATCGCGGAACCGGCACGACTTCGATGGAGACCTTGAGGACGATTTCCACTTCCATCTCCGCCTCACAGGCGCGGCAGTAGAGCCCGAGCTTCTGAGGCGTGTTGACCGTCGGGTAGCTCAGGTAGTCGCGGCTGAAGTCGTGGGTCACCTGCTGGAAGCACTGCCAGCAGATCGCGCTGACGGTTGTTCCGGGCAGGTAGAAGCGCTTCACGTCGATGTCGGCGGTCGTGCCATTCACCACCGTCCCGGCGACTCGCTGACTCACGTTTGTTCCTTCAGCACCGCGTACAGCTTGTCCATCAGCTCCAGCCGGATGCGGCTGCGGTTCATGTGGTCGCTCAGCTCGGTGACGGACGCGTCAACGGAGAGCACACCCTTCACCATCAGCAGCGCCTTGCGGATCTCCTCCACGTCGTCGGTGCGGTAGTCCCTGTCGAGGGTCACCGTGAAGCCTTTGATTCGGTCGGTCATCGTTTCCTCGGTTCGGGTCAAATGCTGCTCAGGCCAGAGTCGGCTTCGTCAGGACGGCGGTCGCGCCTCCTTCGGCAATCACGTACTTCGCGTCACTGGGACGGCTGAGTCGAAGCTTGAAGGCTTCCGCTTCGGCGCGCTTGAATCGTTCGGTCCACTCGGACTCGGTCGGAGGCTCAACCTCGATAAGCTTCTCCGCGTCCCAGCTCGCCACCCACCGCCTCGCGGCCCTCGTTTGTTTCGAGAACTCAACGCACTCAAAGCCATCTGAGTTGACGACCATCACGTACTCGAAGCCTTGCCGCACGAAGGGCTTCAGCAGTCGCCTCACAGCAGTCACGGCGGCGGCGTAGGCTTCGTTCGAACAGCTCTGGGCGAAGTTGGTCACAGCGGTCTCCTGCACGTCGGACAGTGGGCGACCGGCACCGGGAGCGCGGTGTACTGCGGCCTCGGCGCGGTCAGCATGAACCAGATGAACTGCAACCACTCCTTCAGCGTCTGCGGCGGCCCCCAAATCATCGCCGCTTCCTCGCCGCCATCCTGTCGATGAAGGGGATGCCCATCGCGTCGGCCTTGCGCTTCGCCGCCTCAGCGCTCTCCATCACGATGCTCTCGAAGCCCGTGGTCCAGTGCAGCTCGCAGCTCACCCACTTCGAGACCGGCGTGTCGAACAGCGCCGGGTTCGGCACCATCTCCAACTGCGGGTTGAAGCGGCGGACAACACCCAGTCCCGTGTAGCTCAGTCCGTTCATGTTCAGAGTCCCCTTGCAGCTCGTGCAGCGTTCACTTCAGACATCCTCTGCTCCACCCACTCGACTCCGAAGGCGTCGTTGCGCACCCACTCGCTCGCGCGGGCGACGCTCGTCGCGATGCCGTTCTTGCACCAGAGCACCTGCCACCGGACGAAGCCGTTGCCCGGCCCGTCGCGGAACGCCTTCACCGCCCCGGTCACGTTCGGCAGCATCTCTCGGCGAGTCTCGCGGCTCATGAGGTCCCCTTCGTGATGTTCACTGCACCCTTCGCGAGGAAACCGTGGAACTGCGCGCTGTGGAAGCACTGGCCGCGCCGGGAGACGAGAACCGGGTTGTCCTTGAACCCCTCCAAGCGGGGCTCGACAGGCCACGTCAACGTGAAGCGGCGCTTGCCGTCCTTGTCGGGGCCGGTGTCCGAGAACTCGATGGTGGTGTCCTTCTGCTCGTCGTAGGGGACCTTCGAGGCGTCGGTGACTTTGGCCGAGCAGCGGGCGAAGGGGGTCGGGGTAGCCATGCCTGCGTTGTACCAGTAGGGCGGGGATTGTCAACTCAGTGGTCTTCGCAGTGCGCGCAGCAGGCGGTGTCGAAGGTCAGGTACCCGAACCGGACCAGCCGGGTCGTGGGCTTCTTGCAGAAGTGACAAGGCACCTTCGGCCCGCGCTTCACGTACGCCTTGGGCGACTCGGGCGGAGCATCGCGCTTCATCATCGCGTTGCGGATGAGCCGCTCCGCCTTGGTCAGCGCGTTGCCGACTTTCGTCACCGGGTGCAGCGCGCCGCAGCCGCCGCCCAGCAGTGGATCCACCACGCGGTCCAGCAGGTGCCGGGCCTCGACCATCGCTTCGTGTACCGCCGCAGCTTCGTAGAGGAGCATCGTCACAGGCTGCGCTCCGTCAGCCTCGCGCGCGAGCTTCACCTGCGCGTCTTCGAGCGCCTTCTTGTTCGCGGCGTTCGCGCCTTTGTACGAATCTCGCTTCATGACAGCCTCGGTCTGACGGTCTCTTCGGGTGGACGTTCGCCTTCGAGCATCAGGCGCACGGGAGGGCTTGGATTCCAATCGGGCGCGTCCCGGAGCAGAGCCATTCCGACAGACATGCCTTGGTCCCGGTTCTCGTAGGTCGCGTGCTGCGACCAGACCAGCTTGCGGCTGCGCACCCAGAGTACGTGCTTCACGAGTCCCTCCCTGCGAGCGAGTAGCGCCCGTCCGACGAGATGACCTTCAGGTCTTCCGACTTCGCCTTGAACAGGTTCCGCACCTGCGGATGGTCCATGCGCACGCTCACCACCGCGCCGACCTTCGTGACCGTGCCGAAGCGCGCGCCTCGCATCCAGAGGTCGGCGCTCGGGTGAATTTCCACGCGGTCTCCCACCTTCACGAACTTCGAGCCGTAGTCGGCGCTCACGGCTGCGCCTCGGGCTGCACAGCCATCTTCGCCGTGTAGCTGCACCCGTCCATCGCGAGGTACACGCGCCCGTCCTTGCCGTACGCCATGTTCGTGCGGCTGTAGCCCTTGATGGGGATGGGCAGGAGGTAGATGAACCCGCCGTTCCGCAGCTCGCGCGGCACCGCGCCGGGGGTCTCCTTCGCGCAGAGGCGACCGAAGGTGACGTAGTTCTTGGCCTCCCCCGCGAACATTTCCATCGGGAGCATGTAGACCGTGGTGGAGCGTCGGAAGTTGTAGCCCTTGTATTTCATGAAGCGTCTTGTCGGCAGCCGATGGGGTTGTCTACTCAGCGGCGGACATTGCGCACCGCCGCAGCACGCTCGGCGCACGCCTTCATCGGAATGAGATGGCAGGCGCAGTGCGGAACGCCCGTAGCGGCCTCCAGCTCAATGCTCCGGGCCGCCCCCTCGTAGAGCTTCGCCCGCGTCTCCACGAGCGCTGGCAGGGCCGTTTTGTCCCACTGGAGGCGTGCCCGCTCCTGTGCGGCGAGCGCGTTCCAGTGCCCCGCGTGAGCCGCAACGGTGTCCGGCACCAAGCACTCCACGTACGTCTGGGCGTAGCGGGCATCTGCCGCCAGCCCTTCGCGCACCGCGTTCGCCTCCGCCTCGCTGAAGTAGAACTGGTCGTGCAGGATACCTGTACGGTCCCGGATGACGAACACCCGGACCGGCTTGGTCTCCGCCAGCTCCGCGCGGATTTCACGCTGACCTGCCTGACGGACCTTCCGCTCCTCGACGCGCTCTTGAGCCCCCGCCGAGGCTTTCGACTGAGTCTGGTGCCGGTTGACGGCGCGCTTTCCGCCGCCTCGGGGCTGCCTCGCTTTGGATCCGCCTTGCATAACGCCTCCGTCAGTCGTCGTTCGCTGTGAGATTCTTCTTGCAGGTGTGGCACCGGTACATGTCCGGGTCGTCGGTGTAGTCCGGGTGCTCGCACTCGTACCCGAAGCAGTTCCCGCGACCGTCCGGTCCGTCGCCGAGGTTCCCGAACTTTGCGAGCGCTGTCTTCTCCGAGGGAAAGTGCCGCTTGCAGAAGTCGATGGGGTTGGACTGCGAGTCGTAGACGCGAGGCACGGGAGCTACCCTCCCCCGCGCATCGCGGGTGGCACGATGACGAGAGCCACTTCGGCAGCCGCAATGCGATTGAGGTTCTCGACCAACTCTTCGTAGTTGTCGCCCAGCACCTCGGGATGAGCGATGCGCAGCTCGTCGATTTTGTCCGCCTTCACTCGCTCAAGGGCTTGAGCGAGACCACGGAACTTCAGCTCGTCGTAAGCCATGACTATCGCCCCTTCCCGGACTTCAGCTTCGCCTCGGCGTCGTTCATCACGCCCCAGACCTTCGCGTAGAGCAGCTCACGCGCGAGGCCGAACACCTCCATGATCATCGACTTGAAATTGCCGTAGTCGATGTCGAGCGAAGCCCGACACAGCGCTTCGGCAAACGCTTCCTTCGTGATGTACGCCCGGTACGGGTAGTCCCGGTTCGGCAGCATGATGGTCGGCCCGAGCTTCGGCGCGTAGGCCGCGCGCAACTTGTCGAGGTCGCCCTCGACGCGAGCACGGATGCTCAGCACATCACCGATTCCGCCCAGCGCAGGCTGAGGCTCAGCCGCCTCTACCGCAGAGAAAAAGCCGACTTTCGTGAAGATCCACATTTTGCACCCCGGTTGTCAGCATCGGATTGAAGCTGTACCGGGTACTGTCGCCAGCCCTGCGGGTGTCAACTGCCGATGCAGTCAGAGCGTCCCGAGCTGGGAAGCCTGCTCAGGGCTCGTCACTTCGACGTTCTGCGGCGTGCCCTTGCAGTGACCGCACAGCGCCGCAGGCGCGCTGCCCACGAAAACTCGGTCACAGCACAGGACGACGAACGCGCTGGTCTCGCCGTTCGCGAAGAAGGGCGCGCTCATCACGCGCAGGGCCTCAGGGGGAACCGGTCGGGTCATCGTGCTCATGCGAACCTTCTATCAGAATCGAACTACTTCTCGATGACGCCGAGGATGTCCTCCTCGCGCAGCATCAGGTGGTCCCCGCCGTCGATCTTGATTTCCGTGCCCGCGTACTTGGTGAAGAGCACGAAGTCGCCCGCCTTCACGTCGAGCGCGCGCAGCGAGCCGTCAGGCAGGAGTTTGCCGTTGCCAACCGCAATCACCTCGCCCTCCATCGGCTTCTCCTTGGCCGCGTCGGGAATGAGGATGCCGCCCTTCGAGATGTCGTCACCAAGGGTGCGCTTCACGATGAGCCGGTCTTGCAGGGGTCGAATCTTCATGGTTCAGCCTCGGGTAATGGGAGCGCCCACAGTAACCAGCGCTCCCGGTTGGTCAATCAGACGGGCAAGTCCAGCACTGTCAGCTCGATGCCGTCGCGCGAGAAGAACACCACCACCTTGTCGCCGAACTTCTCGCGCATCTGTTTGGCGATCTTCTGCATCACCTCCGGCGTCTCGGCCAACGCCAGTCGCACGACGATGAGCGAGCGCTCACTGCCTTCCAGCGCGTAGTCCACGCCGGTCACCTTCAGCTCAGGGAAGTCCAGCGTCCGACCAATCATCGGCTGCACATGCACCACGCGCCCGCCCGCCCGGAGCTTCTCGACGGCGGCTTCCGCGTCGTTCAGCTTCAGGTACAGCTCGCGCTCGACGGTCTCCATGTTGGAGTTGGCCTGCTTGAGGCACTTCGTCAGGCGCGCGACCTCCGTGTTGGCAGCGGCGAGCAGCTCCGCTCCTCGCGCGTGCTCCTGCTCAGACGGGGACGGACGAACCGCTGGAACCGACAGGCCCCCAGCGCGGCGCTGTGCTTCGTACTCCGTCACGTTGGCGGAGTTGTGCTGGTACGCGCCCGGTCCGTAGCCGCACCTGCCGCAACCCTTGTAGGGGGTCGTCTCGACGTAGTGGTGAGGCTCTGGAGGTGGAGGGGAGGTCGGTCCGTTCGTCGTCGTGCTCGTGTGCTTGTTGAACTGCGTCACCACTTTTTCAGCCGCCTCAAAGACGGCGGCGAAGCGCGGGTCGGCCCGACACGCCTTGCACATCATCAGCTCACCTTCGAGCGGCTTGCCGCAGTTGTTGCAGCTCAAGATGGCCGCGACCACGGCGGCATGATCCGGCTTGTAGCCCTTGATGGTCGGGAACGTGATGACGGCGGGCGGCACCCACTCTTTCGGGGCCTCCGTTCGTATCGGCTTGAGCAGGTTGTTGAACTTCTCCGGCCACTGCCCCGGCAGCTCCAGCTCGAAGCCCGCCTTCACGTCGTTGAGCGCTGAGCGCAGCGCGTCGATGAGCACGCCCATGCTTCCGAACGTTTCCTGCTGACAGAAGCGCCACTTCGTCTCGTCCACGAGCTGACTCAATGGCTGCTCGTCCGCGTTGGTGCCTCCGAAGCAACCCCACGAGCGGCCCTTCGCGAGGCGACCCGTCACCTCTTCGACCATGAAGTTGTACGTGGTGATGTTGGTCGCCGAGAACAGCATTCCCGGCATCACGTCCTTGGGGCGCATGGAGCGCCGGTCGGTGCCGATGGAGATGCTGGTCAGCTCGTAGGTTTCAACCGTGACCGTGTCGTCGCAAGCGCAAGGCGACTGACCCTCGCCCCGGCAGTACCGGCATCGGTAGGGCTTTGTCGTCACCCCAACGCCTTCAGGAATCAGCGTCACGCGAGAGTCATCAGCCACCGCTGCGAGCACGTCAGCGAGCGCCTTGCCCTTCGGTGTGTCCAGCAGTTCGACCGTAGCAATGAGCCGCGCCCGGACGCCCGGCGTGCCTCCCTCGACACGCAGCTCGGTCACCTTGTGCGAGATTTCGGTCAGACTGTGCGCGTCGCACCCGGACACCGTTCCGAACATCCGGCCCTCGCTGATGCGCGCCTGCGCGTCGGCGGCGGCCTTCCGCAGCACCGCCTCCGGGTAGATTCTCCCGGTCGCGGTGGGTTCGTCGGCGAAGAGGAAGGCGCGGCGGATGGGGCCGAGGGTGGTCTTGGTCATGGTCGAAGGCCCATCTTGTCGAGGAACTGCGTTGCGCGCGCGTCAGCTCGGTCTTCCTCGGTGAGAGGCGGAGCGTCGAGGAGGATGGCGAGGTCTTCCGCGAACTCCCCGGCGTCGAAGGTCGCCAGCACCTTCCCCGTGCCGTCGGTCTTCTTCACGAGGATGCCGAACAGCACCTTGCCGCCCTCGCCCGCCTCTTGCTTCGCCTCTTCCGAAGCGAACCGCAGGTGGGGCAGCGCGAGCAGCATCTTCTTCCGCAGTTCGTCTTTCATCGTCCGTGCTCCTTGCACTCAGGGTCTGGTGTGCCCTTACAGGTCGAGCAGATGACAACCTTGCTCTGAAGGCTCGCGTGCAGCGCAGGGCTTCGCCGCAGGTCAGCCACGGCTTCGTACAGCTCCCGCCGTTCGAGGCACTCTCGGCACAGGTCGGGGCTACCGGGCTTCGCCTCGCAGCTCGGACACTCACGAAACTCAGGTCGAACGTACGAAAGGCTCACGCTTCTCTCCGCTTCTTCAGCCAGTGTTGCCTACCGCACTCATCGCACGGCACCTTTGGATCTCTCAGCCCTACCAGCTCCTCAAACGTATGCGTCCAGACGTGGTCAGGTGGCCACTCGCTCGGAACCTTCGAGCTGAAGCCGCAGAGGGGCAGCCCTCCTATGAGAATGTGGACGGTCGTCTTTCGGTAGGGCGGTCCCCTGTTCACTCTCTTGTGTCCTCGATCTCTTTTCTGCGGCGCTTTTGCTGTTTCTGTTTTTGTAGCCGGAGTTGATCGTAAGTCAGCTTCGGAATCAGCCCCATCCGCATAGCGTGGCCGTAGCAAGTCGCGGCGCTCTTTGACGACTTGTCAAGAAGGTCACCGATTTCGTCGTAGGTCCATTCACGATCCAGCAGGCGCTGGATGATGACAGCCTCGCATCGGAGCCTCGCCTCTCGCGCCGCATTGCCGTTCGGATCCAATCTGTCACGCATCACCCGATGGACCTCTTGCAGCTCCCGCTGCGCGTTGGCGAGATGCGTCTGAATCCGCACCATCGGCTCCGTCGCTTCGGCTTTCTGTGTCTCCGAGAAGTCCTTCAGGGTCAGGTTCCGCCTGCTGAGAGCGCCGATCACTTCCCGAAGCGCCTTGGTGCCGACGTTCGGCTTCCGCCGCAAATCGCGCACCGAGCACGCTGTGAGATCGCTCAGCGTATTGATACCTGCACAGCGCAGCGCGTTCATCGTACGCACACTCAGGTGCAGTACATCAAGAGTCGTCGTTGGATCTATTTCAGTCATCATCGTCTCGGTCATACGTGGTTTCGGTCCGTGAGGACCGTGGCGAAGGCGGGGGTGTAGTCGCCAACGAAGGCCCCCACCACGTTGAACTCGAAGAACTCCTCGGCCTCTTCCTCGGTCATGCCGTCCCGGCCCATCAGAACCTGAATGCACTTCTGGCGGTCGTACAGCGCGACCGTCTGGTTGAAGCGCTGCACGCTGCCCAACAGGGCGAGGTCGAACCCGTCCGCGAACAGCAGGTCGGGGTCCTGCTCCGCGAGGTGCGCTCTCATCTCGGCGGGCGTCACTTGGTCCCCAGCGCGCCGCTGAGGGCATCGTTCGGCGTCTGAGGGCTGCCGACGTGAGGACACATCGCCTCGCGGCAGTTGCACGGCCTCGTGGCGATGATGCGCTCCAAGTCCTTCGCCAGCTCGGGGAACTCCTTCTTGCACGCCTTCGCGTACGCCTTGAGCGCAGGCAGGGCGAACTGGTCGTGCTCAAGGTCGAGCACGAAGTACGCGCAGCCATCGTGCTTGCCGCCCTTCTTGTGCGAGCCGTCGGTGCGAGCCACCTTGAACTTGCGGTAGACGCCTCGTTCTTTGTCGTTGCCGGATCTCACTTGATGCGCTCCTTCGACCAGTCCGAGAGCGGGAAGCGGTCACCCGGCGTCCAGTCGGGGGCGCGCTCCTCGAAGAAGCGCCAGTCCATCTTGCGCGCTGGGGGCCAGTCCTGCTTCACCGCAGCCATCGCAGCGTCCTCGTCCTTCGCCTCCACCCACGCGCACATCGTCGAGTAAGAGCCGTCCCCCGCCTCCCCGGAGCACCACCAGCCGAGGATGGCCGGGTTGGGCGGACTCGTCAGCGGGCGGTAGTCTTGCGCGGTCTCGTTCCAGCTCGCCCAGAAGCGCTGGAGACCTGCCGGAGTTTTCTTCGAGGGCTCGACGACCATGTCTTTCTCCCGGTGACGCTTGAGGGCTCGCCCGTTGGGGCAGATGCAGGGCGCGTTGATGCCGCACGGAAACCCGGCAGGCGACACGCTCTTCGTGTCCACCATGCCGGTGTTGCCGCACAGGCCGCAGAGCCCGCCGACCGTGAATTCTTCCCAGAGCTGTTCCATCAGTTGGCCTTCGCTCCCGGCGGCGGGGTGAACATCCCGACGAAGCGCCCCTCCTCCACCTGTGCCTGCGGCATCTCGCGCCACTCCTTCAACGTGGCCTTCGAGGATTCGTCACCCGGTCGCTCGCGCACGATGAGAGCAATCGCGGCTCGCGTGGTCCCCGTTCGGTCCTCAGCTCGCACGATGATGGCCTCCATCCGGTTGGGGTGGTCCTGCGGGCGCGGGTCTTTCGTGTCCCACGGCCCCATCACTGTCCAGCACTCCGAGACGTGACCCACAGCCTCTGCCCGCGTCGAGCGCACGCGCTCGCGGATCTTCATCGCGACAGCTTCCTTCTCTTCATCTGACCGGTACGGAGCGAGCACGAAGTCCACCTTCGAGCCCGGCAGCATCAGCGCGAACAGCGGGACGACGTGGTTGTCCTTCGCGAGGTTCATCGTCGCGCCACTCTTCAACAGGTCCACCAGAGCATCGAGGTTCATCGCGCCTCCCTCAAAACCGTGAGCGCCGAGCGGACCGACCGCACGAGCTTGAAGCGGCGAGGCTGAAGCGGGTTCGGCTCCGCGCCATCGAGCGTGAGCAACAGCTCCGCTTCCTTCAACGTGGCTTGTACCCTCTCCACGTCAGCCAGCGTGAGCAGCACCGCGCCGTTTGGCTTCGCGTACAGCTCGTTCAGAATCCGTTGTTCCTGCGCTCCCAGCTTGTCCTCCGGCTCGCGCAGCGTGCGCAGAGCGATAAGGCTGCCGAAGTCGAGCACTCGCTGGCACTGCTTGCAGTTCAGGTACGTCAGGCTCGTAGCAATGCGCTTCTTCGCCTTGGTCTTGAGCCCGCAGAGCATCTTGCTCCCGAAGTGCATCTTGCCGTTCGGTTCCAGCGCGCGAGGCCAGTGAAGCGTGCAGGGGCTCACTGGTTCAGTCCTCCACGAACGGCTTCTGCGATGAACGCCGTGCGTTGAGCATCGTTGACTTCACCTGCGCTCCACTTCTCTTCCGTCTTTCGAACGACGATGAGCGCCTCGGTCAGACGACGAACAGTCTGGAGCAGCGTGCAGACGTTACCGCCCGCGTCATGGCACTCCCGCATCGACTGAGCGTGACCTCCGTCCCAGCGAGGCCGACCGCAGATGTCGCAGGGACGCTCAGCCACGGGCTTTCTCCGCCAGCCGGGCATCACGGTCACGCAACCACTCTCGGAACTCCGTCAGGGCGAGATGCGGCCAGTCCTTGATACGTCGGTCCAGCTCTTCGAGCAGGTCAGACCGCTCCGAGGCGCGGCCCGCCATCAGCAGCGTGTACAGCTCCTGCGCCTTGGGGTCGTCGCGCAAGGACTTCTTCTTTTTCTCCACAACGCGGACAACGTCGCGAAGCATGGTCTTGCGGGTCATGGGTGTTCGTCCTTCTGGTGGCGCGGCCCGGTGTACTGCTCCCACTCCGGTTGCGGGCCGACGGTCCAGACGCCCACGTCTTGAGGAGTCGGATAGCCGAGCAGCGCTTGGCAGGGCGCGTACAGGTGCAGCCACGGCCCGAAGGTTCCACGTTCAGTCAGGTCAAGGCGAATGTAGTCTTCAGGGTTGGCCCAGACAGCCAACCGCACGCGGGACACGCCCTGCTTCGCCCATTCGTCGATCGTCTTCTTCACGGCCTTCTTCGCGCGGGTCTTCACGGCTTCTTCCCGTACTTGTAGTCGAGGTCGAAGATGCCCAGCTTCGGCATCGGGTACGGCTCCAGCTTGATGTCCGTCTTCGCGAACTGCGCGGACTGCACACCGGGACAGTGCGTGCCGTCGGGCCTGTCGTGGCTCAGCTCCTCACCGTGACCCAGCAAACGAACGTGCAGGACCTTGCCACAGGTTCCGCACGTCAGCTCGACTGTGCCGCGCGCGCCGCTCAATGGGTGACCCGAGCCTTGCGGAGGTGGGTGACGATGCCGGACCAGATGGCCTCGATGCCCGAGACGTGCTGGTGCTCACCGTCGCCCGAGCCGCTCTTGTGCGCGCACTCGTGGACCAGCGTCTCCAGCGTGATGGCTGCGTCGGCGAGCCGGTCCTTGCGGAGGAAGATCTTCCCGTCCCGGTAGAGCCCGAGCACATCCTTCGAGCGGAAGGTCACCACCTCGACCTCAGCGAGCGCCACTGTCACCACGCCTGAGGCGTTCACCAGCTCGACCGCCTCTTCGAGGTTCGCCTTCTCCTCAGGCGACAGCGCATCCCAACCGAAGCTCTCCTGAGCCTCCTGCGACAGCGCCTGTTTCACGGTCGTGACCGAGGGCATGGTCTTCCCGAGCACCGCAGCCAACGACTCGCTCACCACGACACCCTTCTTCCCGAGGTGGTCGAGGTCCTTGGAATCGCCGATGTTTCGCACCGGCACCGCGTCCGGCCCATGCTTCGCCTGAAAGTCGGCCACGACGCCCTTCACCGCGTCAGGGTGCAAGGTCCACGAATTCGCGTCGATGCCCTGCACGTCCGGGGTCTGACGCTCCAGCGCGCTCACGAAGCCCTTCAGCAGGTCAGGACG
>Ga0315283_10003804_pt1 | contig 12961 bp, 5 predicted proteins | sample YL17G09_0_MG_FD_204541 | JGI IMG/M metagenome (GOLD analysis project Ga0315283, IMG submission 204541) | Sediment microbial communities from Yellowstone Lake, YNP, Wyoming, USA - YL17G09_0 | ecosystem: Environmental > Aquatic > Freshwater > Lake > Sediment | place: USA: Wyoming | collected...
AAGCGTCGCTAGGAAGACGGGACCCCCGATGAAGAAGCGCATCGCCACTCCGCATCCCATCCGCTGCTCGTTCTGCGGCCGCGGCCAGGACGAGGTCGCCCGCCTCGTCTCCGGGCCGTCGGTGTACATCTGCAGCGAGTGCGTCAAGCTCTGCAACGACATCCTCGAGGGCGAGCTCGAGCGCGAGCAGCCTTCGCCCGGGGGGCAGCTGCCCAAGCCGGCCGAGCTCAAGAAGCTGCTCGACGAGTACGTCATCGGGCAGCACCAGGCCAAGAAGACACTCGCGGTGGCGGTCTACAACCACTACAAGCGCATCTACGCCCCCCCGCAGCACGGCGAGGTCGAGATCGAGAAGTCGAACATCGCGCTGATCGGTCCGACGGGCACCGGCAAGACCCTGCTGGCCCGCACGCTCGCGCGCTTCCTCAAGGTGCCCTTCGCCATCGTGGACGCCACCTGCCTGACCGAGGCGGGCTACGTCGGCGAGGACGTCGAGAACATCCTCGTGCGCCTGCTCCAGTCGGCCGACTTCAACCTGGTGAACGCCGAGCACGGGATCGTCTACATCGACGAGATCGACAAGATCTCGCGCAAGAGCGAGAACCCGAGCATCACCCGCGACGTCTCGGGCGAGGGCGTGCAGCAGGCGCTCCTGAAGATCCTCGAGGGCACGATCGCGAACGTCCCGCCGCAGGGCGGGCGCAAGCATCCCCAGCAGAAGTACATCGAGGTCAACACCAAGGACATCCTGTTCATCTGCGGTGGCGCGTTCGACGGGCTGGACAAGATCATCGAACGCCGCGTCGGCCAGAAGCTGCTGGGCTTCGGCGCCGACATCCGCAGCAAGCAGGACCGCAAGGCCGGCGAGCTGATGGCGCAGGTCGAGCCCGAGGACCTGCTGCGCTACGGCCTCATCCCGGAGCTGGTGGGCCGCCTGCCGGTGCTGGGCGTGCTCGAGTCGCTCGACGAGGACTCCCTGGTCTCGATCCTGACCGAGCCCAAGAACGCGATCACCAAGCAGTACCAGCGCTTCTTCGAGATGGAGAGCGTCAAGCTCGACTTCACCGAGGACGCGCTGCGCGCCATCGCCCAGCTCGCCATCAAGCGGGGCACCGGTGCGCGGGGGCTGCGCGCGGTGATCGAGGAGTCCATGCTGGACGTGATGTACGACCTCCCCTCGCGCGCCGACGTCATGGGCTGCACCATCTCGAGGGAGTGCATCGTGAGCGCGGCTCCGCCGCTGCTCACCTTCCGCGGCGAGCGGGAGAAGCGCCGCAAGGAAGCCTGAGCCCGGCTGCCCGCGGCCGGACCCTGAGCCCGGCTGGGCTGCGCCCGCTCCGGCGGGCCGCCGGAGCATCGCTCGCATCCCAGTGACGCAGGCTGTAGTGTGACTCACGAGTGACGTTCGCGCGGAAGTCCGGTCCCGGTCCTCCCGCACGAACCCGCACAAGGAGTCCTCGTGCCGCCCAGCAGCCCTCGCCCCAAGCGCCGTCCGCCCGTGAATCCCCAGTCCGCCCCGGCCGAAGCCCCGGCGCAGGAGAAGCCCGGGCGCGCCCCGGCTTTCGTCGTCACCCGCGGGGATGAGACCTTCCAGGTCCGGGACCGCCTGCCGCTGCTGCCGCTGCGCGACGTCGTCGTGTTCCCCTCGATGACCATCCCGCTGCTGGTGGGACGGCTGCCGTCCATCAGCGCGATCGAGAAGGCCGTGGCGCGCGACCGGCTGCTGTTCGTCACCGCTCAGACGCGCAGCGAGGTGGCCGACCCGACCCACGAGGAGCTCCACCCGGTGGGCACGCTGGCGCGGGTGCTCCAGCTCTTCCGTCTGCCCGACGGCACCATGCGGGTGCTGGTCGAGGGACTGGCCCGCTGCCGCGCCCGGCGCTTCCTCTGGTCGAACGACTACTTCACCGTGAACCTCGCGCTCGAGCCCGAAGCCCCGCCGGCCGGCGAGGTGGAGCTCGAAGCGGCGCAGCGGCACGTGCTGGGGCAGTTCACCGACTACGTGCGCCTGAACCGGCGCATCCCCGACGAGGTCCTCGCCACCGCCAGCGCGCTGACCGACCCGGTGGCCCTGAGCTACACGCTCGCCGCCCACCTGCTGGTCAAGGTGCCGCAGAAGCAGCAACTGCTCGAGGCCGCGGGCCCGGCCGAGCGGCTGCGCCTGCTGGGCGAGACGCTGGGGGCGGAGCTGGAGATCCTCAAGCTCGAACGCAAGATCGAGGGGCAGGTCCGCTCGCAGGTGCACCGCAATCAAAAGGAGTTCTATCTCAACGAGCAGCTCAAGGCGATCCGCAAGGAGCTCGGCCACCAGAACGAGTTCGCCAGCGAGATCGACGAGCTGAGCGGGGCCATCCGCAAGGCCCGCCTGCCGCGCGAGGTGCTGGCGAAGGCGATGAAGGAGCTGGACCGGCTCTCCAAGATGAGCTTCATGTCGCCCGAGGCCACGGTGGTGCGCAACTACCTGGACTGGCTGGTGTCGCTGCCCTGGGCGAAGGCCTCCCGCGACCAGAGCGACATGGCGAAGGTCGAGAGCATCCTCGACGAGGACCACTTCGGACTGCAGAAGGTCAAGGAGCGCATCGTCGAGTACCTGGCGGTGCTCAAGCTGACCAAGCAGAACAAGGGCCCCATCCTCTGCCTGGTGGGACCGCCGGGGGTGGGCAAGACCTCGCTCGGCCGCTCGATCGCCCGCTCGCTCTCGCGCCGCTTCGTGCGCGTGGCACTCGGCGGCGTGCGCGACGAGGCCGAGATCCGCGGGCACCGGCGCACCTACATCGGCTCGCTGCCGGGGCGCGTCATCCAGAGCATTCGCCGCGCGGGCACGCGCAACCCGGTGTTCCTGCTCGACGAGATCGACAAGCTCGGCACCGACTTCCGCGGCGATCCGGCCTCGGCGCTGCTCGAGGTGCTGGACCCCGAGCAGAACCACACCTTCAACGACCACTTCCTCGAGGTGGACTTCGACCTCTCGCAGGTGATGTTCATCTGCACCGCCAACTCCCAGCACTCGATCCCGCCGGCGCTGGTGGACCGCATGGAGACCCTGCGGCTGCCGTCCTATCACGAGAGCGAGAAGGTGCAGATCGCGCGGCGCTTCCTCATCCCCAAGCAGATCAAGGCGGCCGGGCTCGGCCCCGACGACCTGCAGATCGCCGAGCCGGCGCTGGCCGCGCTGATCCGCAGTTACACGCGAGAGGCCGGCGTGCGCAGCCTGGAGCGCGAGATCGCCGGGCTGTGCCGCAAGGCGGCGCGGCGCAAGGCGGGGGGCCGCCTCGACGGGCCGATGAACGTCGCGCTCGGCAACCTGCACCGCTTCCTCGGGCCCCCCAAGTACATCGACCTGGCGGTGGAGCGGGTGGACCGGGTGGGCCTGGCGAACGGTCTGGCCTGGACCGAGGCCGGGGGCGACGTGCTCACGATCGAGGTGAGCATCCTGCCCGGCAAGGGCGAGCTGCAGCTCACCGGGAAACTGGGCGAGGTGATGCGCGAGTCCGCGCAGGCGGCGCTCACCTGGATCCGCTCCCGCGCCGAGCGCCTCGGGCTCGACAAGCAATTCCACCGCGACGTGGACGTGCACGTGCACGTGCCCGAGGGCGCCACCCCCAAGGACGGACCCTCGGCCGGCATCTCGATCGCGCTGGCGATGGTGAGCGCGCTCACCGGCATCCCGACGCGGCACGAGATCGCCATGACCGGCGAGATCACGCTGCGCGGGAATGTCATCGCCGTGGGCGGCCTGATCGAGAAGTCGCTGGCTGCCCGGCGCGCGGGGCTCGAGGTGATGCTGCTGCCCCGCTCGAACGAGAAGGACATCGCGGAGCTGCCCGAGGAGGTGCGGGAGGGGCTCGAGCTCGTCCTGGTCGAGAGCATGGACCAGGTCCTCGAGCGGGCGCTCGAGCGCAAGGTCGAACCGCGCAGCGCAGCGCTGCCGCCAGCGGCAGCGCCCGCCGCGAAGCCGCAGGAGGAGGGGCCGGCGGAGTACGCGCACTGAGCACCGGGCCCTCCGGGGGCAGCAAGGCGAGCAGAGGCACCATGCGCTCGCCTTGCTGCCCCCGGAGGGCCCGATGGACAGTGCGAGCACCGGGGCCGATCCGTTATGAAAGTCCTCGTCACCGAGCCGCTCGACCCCGCCGGCCTGGCGCGCCTGCGCGATGCCGGGCACGAGGTCGTGGAGTGCACGGGCCTCGCGGGCCGGGCACTCGCCGAAGCGCTGCGCGACGTGCAGGGGCTGGTGGTGCGGGGCGGCACGCGGGTGACCGAGGAGGTGCTGCGCGGCGCGCCCACGCTGAAGATCGTGGTGCGCGTCGGCACGGGCCTCGACCACGTGGAACTGGCGGCGGCGCGCGAGCTGGGTGTGCAGGTCGCCGACACCCCGCTCGCCAGTGTCGTCCCGGTTGCCGAGCACACCTTCGCGCTGCTGCTTGCGCTCGAGCGCCACCTCACGCGGGCCGACGCGGAGGTGCGCCACGGTGGCTGGTCCCGCGCGCAGTTCGTGGGCCGCGAGCTGTACGGCCGCGTGCTCGGCCTGGTGGGCTTCGGCAGGGTCGGCCGCGAGGTCGCCTGGCGCGCGCGCGCCTTCGGCATGGACGTGCGCTGGAGCGACGCGCTGCTCGACCTCGCGCCCGCGGGTTACGAGTGGACGCGGCGCGCCACGCTGGAGGAACTGCTGCCGCAGGCGGACGTGCTCTCGCTGCACGTGCCCCTGACGCGCGCCACCCGCGGCCTGATCGGCGCGCGGGAACTGGCGCGGCTCAAGCCGGGCGCCGTGCTGGTGAACTGCGCCCGCGGTGGCCTGGTGGACGAACGGGCGCTCGGCGATGCCCTCGCGAGCGGCAGCCTGCGGGGGGCGGCGCTCGACGTCTTCGCGGCCGAGCCGCCGGGGGAGAGCCCGCTGCTCGCGCTGCCCAACGTGGTCCTCACGCCGCACCTGGGCGGCTCCACCGCCGAGGCGCAGCGCCGGGAGGCACTCGAAGCGGCGGCGATCGTGATCGAGGCGTTGGCGCGATCGCGAGGCTGACGCGGCCCGCTGCGCTCGACTCGGGTTCGCGCTCCGGCGCGGCTCACGAGGTCGAAGCCGGGGCGCTGGGGAAAATGCCCCATGGTTCCATCTCGTCATCGGTACATCCCGTGGCGCCCGGAAAACGAGTTGTTGACGGGCTCACGACGGGGTGCGACGATACTTACCAACGGGACGAAACCGAGTTTGCCGATGTTGCGGTCTTTGGACTCGTTCGCGCTCCGCCTACCCCACAAGGTGTGATTCCCCCGCGCTCTGAGTGGCTGCGGAGCAATTGCGCACCCTCGCGCAAGTGGGAGGACAGCATGAAATTGGTACGACCGTTTCATCCGTTCCGCATCGCCACCCTCGCCGCCGCAGCAGCCCTCCTCGTCCTCGCCTCGACGGCCAGCGCACAAGAGAAGCGCTCCCCACAGGTGGGATTCAGCGCCGGGTCACTCAGCAGCTACCTGAACAGCCAGAACCAGACGATCGATGTCGCCACCGATCAGGTCGACGCGCAGGTCTGGACCTCGAACCTCACGGGCCACGCAGTCTTCACGCTCAAGGTCGAGTTGGCGGGGAATGCCGCTCAGAACACCATGGGCATCTACAACACCGATGACTCGAATCCGACGCTGTACCAGGTCTTCCCGGGTTCGGCGAGCGCCGGCTGGTACGCCAATGTCGACTTTGGAGAGTACGGCGCCTTGACCGTCAAACTTTACGACAAGGACAATCACTTTCAGGGGCATACAACCTACGCGGGAGTGAACCGCTACAGCTTCGGGTTCTACCTCACGGGGCCGAATCAGATCGGGACGTTCTATTCGCAGGACAGCCGGAATGGTGGAAATGCCCAGATCCTGACCTACAAGGGCACCGGCCGGAAAGAGGGCGGCTGGTGGCAGTGCTTCGAAGACCTGGCCTATGTGTCTCCAGGCCAGCCCAATAGTGGATTGACGGATTTCGAGGATGCGGTGATGTTCGTCAAGGCGGTGGACCCGTTGCCGGTGCCGGCAAGTGGCACGACCTGGGGTGCGCTGAAGGCCCTGTACGGTCGGTGATTCGAAACAGGAGCGAGGCGGGACAAGGATGAGCGGGTGAGTGCCCGGTCCGGAGTCCCGGGCGAGTCTTCCTGACGGAGAGGCCCCTGCGTGCGATGCGCACGCGGGGGCTTCGCCGTCGAGCAGCCCGCGCCCGGGCCGGGTCGCGCGCACGACCCGGCCGGATTCGTCCGACGCTGATACGGCGCGAGTCGCATGACTCTGAATCGCGCTCCGCCGCGGCTCACGAGGTCGAAGCCGGGGCGCTGGGGAAAATGCCCCATGGCTCCGTCTCGTCTTCGAGACATCCCGTGAGGCCCCGGAATAAGTTGTTGACAGGACCGCGACGGGGTGGGAGAGTTTACCCAGAAGAGACGAATGAGGCTGGATGGGGTCGCGGGTCTGGGCTCACTCATTTGTCGGGTTCCGTACGATTCTCGTGCGTGCTTCCCCCCGATACCACGCCGAGGTTGACCGCGGAGCAATTGCGCACCCTCGCGCAACAGGGAGGACAGTATGAAATTGCTACGCTCCACGCTCACGATTGCAGTCGCCCTCACCCTCGCACTGGTGACTCTCGTCGCTTCCGTTTCACCCGCCGCAGCCGCGCTGCGCGTGCCTCAGATCGGTTTTTGCGATGGCTCGCTGCAGAGCTACATGACCGGCGTCGGAGAACCCATCAACGTGCTCGCCGACCAGATCGACGCCCAGGTCTGGACCACGGGTGTGTCGGGCAATGCCGATCTCACCATCATGGTCGAGTTGGCCGGCTTCGCGGCTTCCAACACCATGGGCGTCTACAACACCGCCGAAGCCACCCCGAGCCTGTTCCTGGTGTTCCCCGGAGCGGCGGGCGCCGGTTGGTCAGCGATGCTGCATTTCGGCGGCGGCAACCTGGTGGTGAACCTCTTCAACAATGGGGTCTTTCAGGGCGCCAATACCCACTTGGGCGTGAACCCCAACCAGTTCGGCTTCTACCTCCAGGGCCCGGGCGGGACGTTCTATTCGCAGGATTGGCGGAATGCTGGTGGAAATGCCCAGATCCTGACCTACCTCGGCACTGGCGTTAACTCCGGGGACAAGTGGGTCTGCTTCGAGGACCTGCCCTATCAGTTCCCGAACTGCCTCACCGATTTCGAGGACGTGGTTCTCAACGTCCAGTCGTTGAACCCGGTGTTGGCACCTGGCGCGACCTGGGGCGCGTTGAAGGCCCTGTACGGTCGGTGATTCGAAGTAGGAGCGACGCGGGACACAGCAGGATGAGCGGGTGAGTGCCCGGTCCGGAATCCCGGTCGAGCCTTCGTGAATGCGAGGCCCCTGCGTGCGATGCGCACGCGGGGGCTTCGCCGTCGAGTGAGCCCGCGCCTGGGCCAGATCGCTCCCCCGACCCTGGCGGATTCGTCCGTCGGCCATGTCTCTTAGTTGAGTAGTTGAGCCCGACGGGCGGGTGCCCTAGACTTTAGAGGTGCCACAGGATCGTGGCCCGCCGCCGGGCCGCATCCGGGGTGCCGGCCGGTCGCCTCCTGACGAGCGCAGGATGTCCGCCCTCACATCACGCACGACTACATCGGAGGTCAGTCCCTTGCGATCCGAGCCCGGGCACGCCGTGAGACCGATGCACGCAACGCAGCGTGCAGGCGGCGCGCCGCCGCGACGTGGCCTGACTGGTCATCCGAACGGCGAGCACCTGCGCCGGATGTGCACGTTCGTGTTGCCGTGCGTGGTCGCGGTGCTGTTGTGGTGCAGCGCTGCGGCGCAGGCGCAGAGCCTCCGCACCGACTTCTACGGCACCAACGGCACGGTCAACGCCGAGGTGCTCTCGGGGAACACCCTCTATCTCGGCGGCAGCTTCACCCGCGTGGGCCCTCAGACGGGCTCCGGTGTTCCGCTCGATGCCGCGAGCGGCGCGCCGGTGACGGGGTTCCCGCTGGTGGCCGGGCCGGTGAACGCCGTCGCCCCGGACGGCGCGGGCGGCTGGTACCTCGCTGGCTCCTTCACCTCCGTGGGCGGCCTTGCCCGTTCGGGCCTCGCTCAGGTGCTGGCGGACAACAGCGTGTCGGCCTGGAACCCGGGCGCGAACGGCATCGTGCGCACCCTGGTGGTGAACGGCGGGGTGGTCTACGTGGGTGGGGAGTTCTCGAGCGCCGGTGGGCAGACGCGCAGCAACATCGCCGCCCTGGACGCGGTGACCGGGCTGGCCACGGCCTGGACCCCGCAGGCCAACGGCAGCGTGCGCACCCTCGCGTCCAGCGGTGGGATCGTTTACGCGGGCGGGCAGTTCCTCAGCATCGGCGGGCAGACGCGCAGCCGGATCGCGGCACTGGATGCGACAACCGGACTCGCCACCGCGTGGGCGCCCGGCTCGAACGGCACCGTCCGCGCGCTGGCGGTGAGCGGCGGGATGGTTTGGGCGGGCGGATTCTTCAGCAGCATCGGCGGGCAGGTGCGCGGCAACCTCGCGGCGCTGGACGCCACGACCGGCCTGGCCTTGCTCGGGAACCCCAACCTGACGGGGCAGGTCGCCACGCTGGCGGTGAGCGGCGGCACGCTGTTCGTGGGCGGGGCCTTCGGCAGCGTCGATGGGATGCCGCGGAGCAATCTCGCGGCGCTGGATCTCGCGACCGCGCTGGCCACGGCCTGGAACCCGGGCCCCAATGGCCAGGTCCTGGCCCTGGCGGTGCACGATGGATTGCTTTACGCGGGTGGCGATTTCCTGAGCGCCGGCGGACAAGCACGCAGTCGCATCGCGGCCCTGGATCTCGCGTCAGGCCTGGCCACGGCCTGGGACCCCAGCGCCTTCGGGACGGTCTCGGCCCTGGCTGCCGACGGTGGGACGGTGTACGCGGGTGGGAGTTTCGCCGGCATCGGTGGGCTGGTGCGCAACAACCTTGTCGCGCTGGACGTCACGACCGGAGCGGCCACCACCTGGGCGCCGAGCGTGGATGGCCAGATCCTGGGCCTGGCAGTGACCGAGGAGGCAGTCTACCTGGGTGGTGGCTTCACCACCGTCGGGGGCCAGCCGCGCGACAATCTGGCCGCAGTGGGCGTGACCAGCGGAATCACCACCCCTTGGAACCCGGACGCCGACGGCCAGGTCCTGGCCCTCCAGGTCAGCGGCGGGACGGTCTACGCGGGCGGGCTCTTCAGCAGCATCGGCGGGCAGTCACGCAACAACCTCGCGGCGCTGGATGCCACGAGCGGGCTCGCCACCACCTGGAATCCGGGCCCGGACGGCCAGATCGTGGTGATCGGGCTGAGCGGCGGGACGGTCTACGCGGGTGGCAGCTTCAGCCACGCCGGTGGGCAGGTGCGGAACAACCTCGCCGCACTGGACGCGAGCAGCGGATTGGCCACTTCATGGAACCCGAATCCGAACGGCACCATCCGGGCCCTCGCGTTGGGCTGCGGCACGGTCTACGCCGGCGGCTTCTTCACCACGATCGGAGCGCAGGCGCGCAACCGGCTCGCGGCGCTGGATGCGACCACCGGCCTGGCGACCGGCTGGAATCCGGGCGCCGATGGCCCGGTGTTCGCGCTCACGCTGAGTGACGGAACGGTCTACGCCGGGGGGATCGTCAGCTTCATCGGCGGACAGCCGCGGAACCGCATCGCCGCACTCGATCCGACCAGCGGTGCGGCCACCTCCTGGAACCCCAACGCCAATGCCACGGTCCGCGTGCTGGTGGCGGGCGGTGGCGCCGTCTACGCGGGCGGGAGCTTCGGCGCGCTGGGCAGCCTGCCGCTGGCCAACGTCGCCGCGATCGAGGCCGACCACAACCTGGCGTGCTCGACGATCGCACTCGCGCCGCCGACCCTGCCGGCCGGCGTGATGGGCGCGACCTACGCCCAGACGCTGGTCGCGAGCGGCGGAACCCCGCCCTACTGCTACGCCGTCACCGCGGGGCAACTGCCGCCCGGGCTCGTACTCGACTCCGGCACCGGCGCGCTCGGCGGCACCCCCACGACCGTGGGCGCATTCGCTTTTTCGGTCGACGTCACCGACGTGAAGGCCTGCTCCGGCACCCGGACCTACGTGCTGAGCATCTTCAGCACTCCGGCACTGTCCAATGTCGCGGCGAACACCAGCGGGCTGTGCATCTCGCCGGCGCACCCCTGCGTGCGCGTACCGTTCGTGTTCGACCGGGCCGAGGCGTCGCCGGCAATGGCCCTGAGCGTCACGTTCCAGATCGACGTCTCGAAGCTCGCGCTCTGCACCCCGGCGAGCCCGGGTGTAAGCATCCGCCGCGGCACCTGGCTCGCGGACTTCTCCCGGAGCTTCCAGGTGGTCGACAACGGTGGCGGTTCGTACACCGTGGACCAGGCGATCCTGGGCACGCCGTGCGGCGCCACGAGCGGTGGCCAGGTCTTCACCGTGGACCTCAAGTCGGTGGGTGGCGACGGCAGCGGAGCCATCACCGTCACGACGGTCAGCGCCCGCGACTGCAGCAACAATCCGATCGCCGTGCTGCCCGGCTCGCCGGCCGGCCTCGCCATCCTGAACACGCCGATCGCCATCCTGCCCGCCACGCTGCCCGGTGGCTCGACCGGCGTGGCGTACAGCCAGACTCTCACCGCCGCCCCCGGCGCCGCCCCGTTCAGCTTCGCGCTGAGCGCCGGCGAGCTGCCGGATGGACTCGCGCTCTCCTCCGCCGGGAGCCTCTCCGGCACGCCGACGGTGTCCGGCACCTTCTCGTTCACGGTCGGCGTCAGCGATGCGAACGACTGCACCGCCAGCCAGCCCTACAGCCTGGTCATCGCCTGCACGCCGCTCGCGCTCCGCACCAACCCGCCGCCCGCCGGCGTGGTGGACGTGGCGTACAGCCACACGCTCAGCGTCGTCAGCGGCCGGGCGCCGTTCACCTTCGTGCTGGCGGATGGCGAGTTGCCGCCCGGGCTCGTGCTGGCGGCGAACGGCGTGATCTCCGGCTTCCCGACGGTGGCCGGGACCTCCTGGTTCACGGTCGGCGTCAGCGACGCGAACGGCTGCAGCGGCAGCCGGGGTTACCTGGTGAACGTCTTCGCCACCGCGCCGCAGTCGTTCGTGGCGGCGGACATCAGCGGGCTGTGCATCACCGTGGCGCACTCCTGCGTGAGCGTGCCGTTCGTGTTCACCCGCTCCGACGCGGTGCCGGCGCGGGCCCTGAGCGCCACGTTCCAGATCGACGTCTCGAAACTCGCGCTCTGCACGCCGGCGAACCCGGCGGCGAGCATCCACGTGGGCACCTGGCTCGCGGGCTTCTCCCGGAGTCTCCAGGTGATCGACAACGGTGGCGGCTCGTACACCGTGGACCAGGCGATCCTGGGCGCCTCGTGCGGGGCCACGAACGGCGGGCAGGTCTTCACCGTGGACCTCAAGTCGATCGGTGACGACGGCCCTGGTCTCATCACCGCCACGGCGGTCAGCGTCCGCGACTGCGACAATCTGCCGATCCCGGCCGCCCCCGGCGCGCCCACCGCGATCACCATCGACAACAACGGGCCGACGGCGATCACCGACCTGGCCGCCGCTCAGGTGATCACCGGGAACGGCACGGGCGGCACCACGGGGATCGTGCTCACCTGGGCGAGCGGCGGGGCCGGCGCCGTGAGCCTCTACCGCGCCCCGTTCGGTTCCTACCCCGACTATGACGACGACGTCCCGGTCTCCCCGCCGAACCCGTCGGCCGTTCCGGGCGCGCCCTGGACGCTCGCCGCCGCGAGCGCGGTTTCCGGCTACGTCGACCACCCGCCGGCGCGCGGCTTCTGGCACTACGTCGCGCTCGTGATCGACGAATGCGGGAGCCCGTCCACGGCCTCGAACATGACGACTGGCACGCTGGACTACCACCTCGGCGACGTCTCGAACGGCATCACGGCGGGGCAGGGGAACAACCGCGTGGGCACCGAGGACGTCTCGCTGCTCGGCTCGAACTACGGCATCGGCGATGCCGAGATCACCGCGCGTCACGTCGAGTACCTCGACGTCGGGCCGACCACCGATGGGCTGTCCACCTCGCGGCCCAAGCCGGATGACCAGATCAACTTCGAAGACCTCATGATCTTCGCCACGAACTTCGGGACGGTCTCCGGGCCGGCGCTGGTCACGAGCGCGGCCGGCGCGCAGCCGGTCGCGGCTCGCGACGAGTTCATCGTCCTGGCGCCCTCGCAGGTCGCCCCGGGTCAGGCCGTGACCGCCACGCTGCGGTTGCGGGGGGCCGGACGCATCCAGGGCTTCTCGGCGCAGCTCGGCTGGAACGCCTCGGTGGTGCGGCCGCTCGCGATGCAGTCGAGCCAGTTCATCGAAGCCCAGGGCGGCGTGGTGTTCTCGCCCCGTCCCGGCACCGTGGACGCGGCGCTGCTCGGCGCGCGGTCCCAGGGCATGGTCGGCGACGGAGTCGTCGCGACCGTGACCTTCGAGGTGCTGCGTGCGGGCGATGCCGCGATCCACCTGGCAGGCGTGGCGGCCCGCGACCCGGCCAACCGGCCGCTCGCCGCGGAGGCGGTCCAGCAGACCAGCCGCTCCGAGCTGCCGGGCCAGACCCTGCTGTTCGCGCCGACGCCCAACCCGTTCCGCGGACGCGGAACTCTGACCTTCAGCCTGGCCGAGCCCGGCTTGGTGGAATTGATGGTGTTCTCGGTGGACGGGCGGCGGGTCAGGACGCTGGCGAGCGGGCCGCGCGAGGCCGGGGTCTTCCACATCACGTGGGAGGGAGTCGATGACGGCAACCGGCCGGTCGCCCCGGGCGTGTTCTACGCGCGCCTCTCGGCCGCCGGGCGCCAGTTCACGAAGCGGCTGGTCTATCTGAGGTAGCGGACCGGCCGATCCATTGTGCCCCGAAGATTGCATTGTGCCCCGAAGATTGTGGATGGCCTGGAGCGTGCAGGGCCAGCCTGGCATGCGCGACCCATACCCCCCCAAAACGCCCCCCTTCTGCCCGGC
>Ga0315283_10003805_pt1 | contig 12961 bp, 11 predicted proteins | sample YL17G09_0_MG_FD_204541 | JGI IMG/M metagenome (GOLD analysis project Ga0315283, IMG submission 204541) | Sediment microbial communities from Yellowstone Lake, YNP, Wyoming, USA - YL17G09_0 | ecosystem: Environmental > Aquatic > Freshwater > Lake > Sediment | place: USA: Wyoming | collected...
ATATTTGAGCAAACATATCCCATGCTGGTTTAGATTGGTATAATGTTGATTGGAAATATCAGGAGGCGTTTGTGAATTCTAGAAATCAGTCCTATATTATTTATGCTTTGCTGTTCATCGCGATTGTTGCGATGGTTTATTTCAATGTCAGGCAGCAGCCGAATTCGCAGGATGTATTGACCATCAACCAATTGGCGGAGGATGTCAAGGCGGGAATCGTTTCGCGCATCGGTGTCGAATCTGACGACAAATTGAAAGTGATCTACTACGGATCTTCCACCGACAACTTGATCGAGCGGGAATCGCGAAAAGAACCTCAGATGACGCTCGTGACGCAGTTGCTGGAATTGGGCGTGACCTCCGCCCAACTTTCGCCGGGTAAGATAAAAATCGATGTTCAGGCTCCCAGTTCATGGATGGGGGTCATGACCGTCCTGGGTTACGTCCTTCCATTTGTGATGCTCGCCGGTATCTTTTGGTGGATATTCCGCCAGGCACAGGGCAGCAACAATGCCGCCATGTCCTTCGGAAAATCAAAGGCGCGTATGTTTAGCGGCGACCATCCCACCGTTACCTTCGATGATGTGGCCGGAGCCGAAGAGTCTAAAGAGGAACTCAGAGAAGTTGTAGAGTTTTTAAAAGAACCGCAGAAATTCATCCAGTTGGGCGCGCGAATTCCAAAAGGCGTGCTGCTGGTCGGTCCCCCAGGAACTGGCAAGACCCTGCTGGCCAAGGCTGTTTCAGGAGAGGCGGGCGTGCCCTTCTTCTCGATCTCCGGCTCTGAGTTTGTGGAAATGTTCGTAGGTGTGGGCGCCAGCCGGGTGCGCGATTTGTTCGAACAAGCAAAACGTCATTCCCCATGTATTATTTTCGTCGATGAAATCGATGCGGTTGGTCGTCAGCGCGGGGCCGGATTGGGTGGTTCCCACGATGAACGTGAGCAAACGCTCAATCAGATGCTGGTCGAGATGGATGGTTTTGATACCGACACGAATGTGATCATCATCGCAGCGACCAATAGACCTGATATCCTGGATCCTGCTTTGCTGCGCCCAGGCCGTTTTGACCGTCGCGTTATGCTCGACCGCCCGGATGTAAAGGGGCGCGAAGCGATCCTGCGTGTTCATATCAAGGGTAAACCCATAGAGCCCGATATCAATTTGTCCATCCTGGCTCGTGGAACTCCTGGATTTGTCGGCGCCGATCTGGAAAATATGGTTAACGAAGCAGCCATCCTGGCAGCCCGCCGAAATAAAAAATCAATTGGCCAGTCTGAATTTCAAGAGGCTATCGAACGAGTAATTGCCGGCCCAGAGCGAAAGAGTCGTCTCATATCCGATGAGGAAAAACGTATCATAGCCTATCACGAAGCCGGGCATGCGGTTGTGATGAACGTCATCCCAGAAGCGGATCCGATTCACAAGATCACAATTGTAGGCCGCGGGCAGGCGGGTGGTTATACCATGGCGTTACCGGAAGAAGACCGGATCCTTGCCTCGCGAAAGAAATTAACCGCTGAGATGATTGGTCTGCTGGGCGGGCGCGCCGCAGAGGAAATCGTCTTTGACGATATTACGTCTGGCGCATCCAACGATTTCGAACGCGTGACGCATATTGCAAAGTTAATGGTAACTCGTCTTGGGATGAGTAATCACTTAGGCAATATGGTCTATGGTAAAAAAGAGGAATTGATCTTCCTTGGTCGCGAAATTTCAGAACAGAGGGATTATTCCGAGGCGGTCGCTGAACAGATCGATAGTGAGGTTCGCCAGCTTGTGGATAATTCCTACAAAAAAGCGTCGGAAATCCTCCGAGAGTATCGCGACAAACTTGATGCGGTCGCAGAGAAACTGCTGGAAGTTGAAACCATCACCCGAGATGAGTTTGAAAAGATCTTCCCGCCGCCCTTCAAGAAAAATAATGGGACACCGCAAATCCCAGCCTGATAATAATAAGGACTGGCTCATCGAGAGCCAGTCCTTATTATTATGATCCCCTTATTTACCCTCTTTTTCCTGTCGCACTAACTCGCGCCGCAGGATTTTTCCGACCGTTGTTTTTGGTAATTCCTTGCGGAATTCGATATGGGTGGGGATTTTAAAGGCAGCCAGGTGGTCCTTGCACCATGATTTCACTTCATCCTCTGTCATGGTTTCTCCAGGCTTGAGGACTATCCAGGCCTTTACTGTTTCGCCGCGGTAGGGGTCTGGAATTCCTGCCACACCAGCTTCGAGCACTTTTGGATTGGTGACGATCACTTCCTCCACTTCGCGGGGCCAGACCTGATAGCCACCAGGCTTGATGAGTTCCTTCTTGCGGTCGACGATGTAGAAGTAACCGTCTTCGTCCATACGGGCAATGTCGCCGGTGTACAGCCAGGGACCGGAGCCATCCGGCAGCGTGCGCAGCGAGTTGGCGGTTTCAGTCGGCATGTTGTGATAGCCTTTCATCACCTGCGGGCCGCGGAGGATCAGTTCACCGATTTCCCCGATGGGCATGACGGTTACCCCATCGTCGAGGTTGACGATCCGGCAATCCACGTCGGACATGGGCATGCCAATTGAGCCTGTCTTATTTATCCCCAGCAATGGGTTGCAGTGGGTAGCGGTTGGCGCCTCGGATAATCCGTAACCTTCGAATACGACACCACCGGTCAAACCTTCGAATTTTTCCTTGGTTTCCCGCATCAAGGGTGCGGACCCTGAGATGCAAGCTTTAATGGAGCGCAGGTTGTATTTCCCGGCAGCAACCGCAGCATTGTTGTTTATAGCGTTGTAAAGGGTCGGAACACCCGGGAAAATCGTTGCTTTGTATTTGTGAATATTCTCAAGCACATCCGGGATATCACGCGCATTCGGGACCATCACCATGGTTGCCCCGGAGGCAAGTGCAAAATTCATTCCGCATACCATCCCATAGACATGGAAGAGGGGAATTGCCGAGAGTACGATTTCAGAGCCCTCGTTGAGAGACACCATCCATTTTTTGATCTGGAGCGTATTGGCAACCACGTTTCTATGCAGCGCAACAGCCCCCTTGGAAATCCCGGTCGTTCCACCGCTATATTGGAAGAGAGCTACGTCATCAGGCCCGATATCCAATTTCGGACGATCTGCAGGGGTAAATCTGGAAACCAGCTCTTTCATCCATAGGTCACCCTCTGCAAGCCCACCTTCGATTCTGAAGCCGCCTTTCTTCTCCTTGGCCAGCGTGAACAATACGCTCAGAACAGGAGGTAAAGTTTCCTTAATGTTTGTCACGATCAATTTCTTTAAATTGGTATTCGGTTGGGCAGCCTTTATGATTTTGTAGAAGTTGCTCATGACAAACATGATCTCGATACCGGCATCTTTAACCTGGTATTCAATTTCCCTTGGCGTATAAAGCGGATTAACTGCCACCACAACCCCACCGGCCTTTAAAATCCCAAAATATACCATTATGAATTGCGGTGTGTTGGGGATAAAAATACCGACCCGGTCCCCTTTTTTCACTCCCAAACTTGCGAGCGCGGCTGCGACCCGATCGGTGATTTCATTCATTTCCTGATAGCTGATTCGTGCGCCTTTGAAAATCGTGCATGGGGTAGTTGGGTATTTTCTGGCTGACTCTTCAAGAAAATAATGAAGCGGAACTTGCGGATAATCAATCTGGGCTGGGACCCCCTTGTCGTAATTCTTGGTCCAAAACCGGTCATTCATGGCTGTGCCTCCTCAAGACCAAATGTCTTACTTTTCAGTATAAATACAAATCAGGAAAAGTCAATATAGAGCGCGAGGAGTTGTCTTTAAATGTCAGACATTCTTGTTATGAGTGTGAAGATCTCCTGGATAGACGAATTTGGATCAAACCAACTTATGCCCGGATCATTTTCCTTAAACCAGTTCGATTGTCTCCGAACGAAAATGCGGGTTGCTTTCCTCATCTGGATCTTGGCTTCCTCAATGGTCAATGTGCCTTCAATGACCTTGGCGCACTCCCGATACCCAATAGCTGACAGGGTGGGAATATCGGGTGAATAACCCTTATCCAGGAGCCCCGCAACTTCTCCTAGCAAGCCTTGCTCAAACATCGCATCGATCCTGGCATCGATACGCTGGTAAAGTTCTACACGCGGCATAGATAATCCTACTTGCACAAGTGAGTAGGGCGATGGCGATTGACCTTTTTGCTCGGAAAAGAGAATGCCGGAGGTGAGGATAACTTCCAGCGCACGGATTGTCCTCCGGACATTGCGGGGATCGATTTTTCCGGCAGCAGAGGGGTCGATAGCAGCAAGTCTATCGTGCAACCAAATAGGGCCATTTACGTCGGCCGCTTTCTCCAATTCCCTCCGTAATTCTGGATTGGGCTTAATCCGCGGAGGTGTCCATCCCTTGGTAACCGCGTGCACATACTGGCCTGAACCACCGACCAGGAAAGGTAGTTTTCCTCTTGAATGAATTTGCGCGATGGCATCTTTGGCAGCCTGCTGAAAAACTGTAAGGGACCAGATTTGATCGGGGTCAGCTACATCGATGAGATGATGAGGTACACGAGCGCGTTCTTCCGGCGATGGCTTGGCTGTGCCGATATCCATCCCGCGGTAGAACAGTCTCGAATCTGCAGATACGATTTCCCCATTCAACATTTCCGCAAGTTGAATAGCTTTGAGAGTTTTCCCAACAGCGGTCGGTCCGACCAGAACAATTAAGGGCGGGAGCGGATGCATTTATGATTACCAAAATAGGGGAACCAAGGCGCTCTCTTTTTTAGAATATTTGTGCTGTAATCCAAGAAAGAGTGGACCAACGAAGCGGAAGAAGTTGAAAAGGCTCAGCGCAGGACTATTGCAGCTCTTTAATAACTGAATGCTGCCCTTTGGGGTGGGAAGTCCACCCCGTAAAACATTCAACAACTCCAAGCGAGAACTCCTCTACTTGCTATGGGGCGGCATAGCATCGGTGCAATCCCGTAGAAGCCCCCGCCTTCACCCCCGGAACTCGCGGGGGTCACTGCCCAGCTGGCGCAGGCCAGCACGGGCAGGCATGGGGAGCCGTCACAGGTGGATGATCAATATTTATTGGCCAACTTGCTTTAAGGCGATGATCATTCGAGTACATACATAATTGTTGGAGGCACGGGGGTCAGAAAATATAATGTTGTCCAGGAATGCCAGGACACATAATCGTCATCACCATAGGCCAGGTCTATCCAGTGCCGCCCGTCTATCCCCGCTCCAATGTCAGATATGACTGCCCGGCCGTAGCCGGGCACATAGACCGGGTCGCCATTCATGAATCGCCACCACCTCCGGAGGACCCCGATCACTCCCTTCTGGGCTTTCAATCCGCCGGCAGTGCCGTATCCGCACCAGGGTACTCCCAACCGACAGGGTGAATAGGAGGTCGCATACACTTGAACGGCGCGATAGTATTCAAGAGGACCTTCGGGCGTGTCCAATGTGCGAAACACGATTTTTGTTCCAGCACCGACGATTCGATCCTGGGCAGGCCTGACCAGTGCTTCCGAGTCTGATTCCCGGTTGACCTCCTGTCCATCCTCAAAGCGTAACCGGGTCCGGGTGACAGCCAGGCCGGGTTCGCCCACCTGGAGCAGGTCCTGCTGGTCAAGCTCCAGGTCAGCGGTCAACTGCACTTCAGTGTTGAAGGGAATGGATTTTTGTACCAAGGTGACCGATTCGTTGACTCGAACAACCCGAAGCCTGCCATCTTCCGGCAGTGGCTCAGATTCAGCAGGAATGCTGTAATCCAGACCCTGGAGGGAAATGCCTGCCTGCGCAAGCGCCTCTCCAACAGTTTCAGCGGATGTGAACCCGCTGTTTGACTCATTTCCCGATATGATTTGTATCTCCCTTGCTGGGTGGTACTCTATGCTTATCGGACCAAGGATGGGGGTGGAGGCAGGAGGGTCGAGAAAATCTCTTTCGTGTAGCGATATTCCTGCGTCGTCAATGAATTGTCCGACGGTGTAAGCAGCGGATCGGATATCAGCCTGAGCGCCGTCGTTGATGAATTTCACAGGGACTGCTCGCCGGATTTGAATTGTATTGGCATCACTCGGGAGCATATAATCGTGAGGGACGGGCTGCCCGTTTACCAGGACCATATCCTCTGGAGAAAATGGGATTCCACCAGAGATTAGCAATGCAGCTGGAGAGTCGACTGTCCTTTCAACAGTCTTGATTTTTTCACCGTCCACTATGGTGACTTCGGGCAACGTTGGGTTAGAAGGCTGACAGGAGACAACAAGCGCTGCACATATAAGAACCTTAGCCACGACAGATCTCATAAAACAATTCTAACATACGCATTAGTTTATTTCATAAGTACAAAATTAGAGGTAAGTTACCTTGGATATCCGGTCATGAATAAGATTCTAGTTTAGAATCATCCCATGAAGACTCCTGAAAGAATTTCCAGCCGCAGTAATCCTTTGATCAAATTCGCCCGCAGTCTGAGAGACCGGAAGGACCGCAGCCGGTCTGGAAAGTTCCTAGTGGAAGGAATAGTGCACATAGGAGAAGCCTCCGCAGCGGGTTGGCAAATCGATTCGGTTTTGTTCTCCCCCGAACTGCTCGAGAGCAACTTTGCGATGAATATGGTCACTGCTATGTCTGCCAGGGGAATCCGGTGCATCTCTGTTACTCCGGATGTCCTGGGTTCGCTGACAGAAAAAGAAAACCCTCAGGGGTTAATCGCCATCGTGGATCAGAAAAACGCACTTCTGGATTCTCTGTCCCCCGCGGAATTTCATTATGCCATGGCGCTCGTTTCTCCGCAGGACCCGGGAAACATCGGAACGATATTGCGGACCCTGGATGCCGTAGATGCGGATGGTTTGTTTCTACTAGATGGTGGCGCGGATCAATATCACCCGTCTGCTGTGCGGGCTAGCATGGGGGCTTTGTTCTTGAAACCTGTCATAAAAACAACTTTCGATGAATTCGCCTCCTGGGCGAAGGAAAACCATTTCCAATTGGTTGGGACTACCGCACATGCAACATTGGATTTCCGTGAAATTAAATTGAATAATCAGCGTTGGGTCATTGTCATGGGGAGTGAACAGAAAGGACTGAGCAGGGAGCAGTTGGAAATATGTGACGTATCAGTTAAGCTCCCGATGCACGGAAGGACGAGTTCGCTCAATCTTGCAGTTGCTGCCGGAGTATTATTGTATAGCTTGATTGAGGGGCGTCGCGCAAGCCAATAAGACAAATAAGAAGCGGGATGCCCAAGATGAGCGTCCCGCTTCTGGTAAGTTATTTGGAATGGAATTTTAGTATTCGTCTTCCTCTTCGTCCAACCAGAGTTCGTCTTCATCCTCTTCGAACTCATCCTCTTCCCACTCCTCCATTTCCTCTTCATCCCATTTTTTTTCGGAAGATGCCTCTTCATTGGGAGAATAGGTTGCGCAACCCGTGTCGGGGTCTATTTCGACGGCGGCGGCTGAGCAATATCCGTCATCGATAAAGACGCAGTCGGCATAGTGGCAACTGATGCGGGGCATATACTCCTCCTAGTGTGCAGGTTGTTTTATCAAACGAATAAGTGCAAAAACAAAGCAAAGGGTTATGGTTACTGCCGATGCCACGCAGAACGGGCAAACAGCATGAATGACATAGAATTCAAGGTAGGTAAGGTAGGCGGAGTATACCACACCGACCAAACCCATCCCAAATTCCAGTAACGGGCCATTATCTTCGAAAAACAATGTAAACTTTTCCAGGATTAAAGAGCCAATAATCGCCAGGTAACCGATCAGCCCGACAGCTGCAACAGGAATCCCATATATTTCAGAATAGGGGCTCGCATTGACCGTCGAGCACCCGCCATTCCCAAGGCACATGGCATCTATGGATAAGGTCTTGAATACAAACATATAGATCGAAATGGCCATGCCCGCTATCGCTGAAACCATCATTGCCCAATAAAGTGTTTTCATAGGTCCTCACAAGAGCCAGGCATCCACTTCCTCGCCAAGCGGCACGGATTTTACACCAGAGGGGATGATTAGTAAAGCGTTGGCTTGCACCAGCGAAAGCAAATTGCTGGACACTTGATGTCCAGTCAACCTCGCAACCTGATGGATCCCCTCCTTGGTGACCACAGCCCTTAAGTAGGATTCTCTTCCGTCAGTCTCGATCCCCTCTCCAAGATGCACACGACTCACCGGTCTTTGGCATGGTTCTTGCCCCGCAAGCTTTTCTATGGCCGGGGAAATAAAAACCAAAAAACTAATGAATGCGGAGACAGGATTTCCAGGTAAACCAAAAAAGGGGATTCCACAATAATTCCCGAAGGCGAAAGGCTTCCCCGGCCGCATGTTCACTTTCCAAAAGTCCAGCGCGCCTTTTGATTCCACAACACTTTTGACATAATCAAAAGCGCCGACGCTCACTCCGGCTGAAGAAATTATCAAATCCACTTTTTCAGCGTACGCTTCATCCAACATCTTTTTAATGGAGGCGGGATCGTCTTCAGCGATACCATGATGGACTACTTCTGCGCCACCCTCCATCGCCAGCGTACTCAATGAGTGGGAATTCGCATCCCGGATTTTTCCAGGCATAAGCGGGCCACCCAGAGAGGACAATTCATCGCCGGTCGAAAAAATGGAAATGCGAGGTTTGCGATGAACGTGGATTTCTGATAACCCGAGCATCGCCAATAGGCCAATGTCCTGGGCTCTTAGCCGGTGAGGTTGAGCCAGGATTGATTGACCTGCCCGGACATCGGCGCCCTGGCGGCGAATATTCTCGCCAGGTTTGACGGATTTCATGACCGTCAGTCGTTTCGGTGCGGGTACTCCCGCATCACGATTATTGAAATCTGTATCCTCGACCATGACCACTGCGTCGGTGCCGGACGGTATCGGTGCACCCGTCATAATACGCATGCATTCACCTTGACCGGTTTCCACGCTGGTGATCCTTCCGGCCGGAATATCTCCAATGACTACCAGCGAGATTGGGTTTTCAGTGCTGCCTTTTATCACGTCTGAGGAATGGACAGCAAAGCCGTCGACGCTGGAATTGTCAAAGGATGGGAGGTCGATATCGGCGACAACAGGCTGGGAGAGCACGCGCCCTGCAGATTCCTGCAAGGGGATGGCCGTTGTTTGCAAAGGCTGAAAAGTGGAAAGGATTCGCTCTCTGGCTTCGGCAACGCTTAACATTTGGCGCCTTTATCCTGAATAAAGCGCCGAGATTATACCATTCAACGGCTTGTAGTTTGTTTCAATTCGCTGGATCTTTATGATTTATCCGCCGCGCAGACGCTGGGCTTCCATGACATTGGGCAGATTCTCGATTTTAGTTAATAGGCGGCTGAGCTGCTCGAGGTCCTTCACTTCCACCACCAGGCGCATATCGGCTACATCCGCATGAATACTGTCGCGATCAATGTGAACATTTACATCCACGATGTTTATCCCCTCGTTGACCATCAGGTTGGATATATCCCCCATGAGACCATGCCGGTCGTAGGCTGAGATCCGGATGGGAACTGGGTAGGTGTGGATGTGCTCGCCCCAATTGACGCGCACCAACCGATCCCGGTCGTTCATGGTCATGTGAAGGACGTTCGGGCAATCCTGTCTGTGGACGGTTGCGCCTCGGCCGCGCGTGATATAGCCAACGATGGGGTCGCCAGGCGCAGGATTGCAGCATTTAGCCATGGTGGTAAGCAATCCTTTGAGGCCAAGGACTTTAACCGCTTCCGATGAAGCAGGTTCGCTTTTGGGGGCGGAAACCGGGATGACATCTTCCTTTTCGAAGATTGGGATATAACGGTTGGATAACCGGTTGAAAATCCTTCCGGTGGTTATGTCGCCGCAGCCGATTGCCTCGAACATTTCCTCCGCCGAATTAAACTCAAGTTCCCGGGCCACATCCTCAAGGTTGATTTCGCTCAACCCCAATCTCTGAAGTTCGCGCGCAAGCAAATCGCGGCCCTGGGAAATGTTTTGATCCTTGTTTTGTTTCTTGAACCAGGCTTTGATTTTTGACCTTGCTCGCTGGGTTTTAACCAGTCCAAGGGATGGATTTAACCAGTCCCGGCTTGGCCCACCCTGCTTGGCAGCCAGGATTTCAACCTGATCACCAGTTTGGAGAGCGTGATCGAGGGGAACCAGCTTACCAGCGACTTTCGCACCCCGGCAGTGGTGACCCACGTCGGTGTGGACATGGTACGCGAAATCAATAGGCGTGGAACCGGCCGGCAGATCGATGATATCGCCTCGAGGTGTGAAAACATAGACCCTGTCTTGAAATACGTCGGTTTTCATCCCATCGACGAATTCCTGCGCGTCGTCCACATCCTGGCGCCACTCCATCATCCGTCTTAACCAGAGTATTCGCTGCTCGTAGGCGTCCTCGATGGGTTTTCCACCCTCCTTATAGCGCCAGTGTGCGGCGATCCCATATTCCGCATTCTGGTGCATCTCGGCTGTTCGAATCTGGACTTCGAGGGGTTTCCCATCGTCGAAAATTACAGCCGTGTGCAGAGATTGATAAAAGTTATCCTTCGGTGCTGCAATATAATCATCGAATTCTGATGGTATTGGCCGCCAGCGCGCATGAACTATTCCCAGTGTGACATAGCAGGAAGAGATATCCGGGACGATCACACGTACAGCGCGCACATCGCGCACCATCTCAAACGCCTTCCCTTTCAATTGCATTTTTCGGTAAATCGAATAAATATGCTTAGGCCGGCCGAACACTTCACTCTTGATATGATTCTGGGCGAGCAATTTTTGAATGCCGGAGACGATTTCCTCAATCTGTTGCTCGCGCGTGTCCCGGCGTTCCGCCAGCTGCTCCGCGATTTCCTTGTATTTTTCCGGATTAACGTATCGGAATCCCAGGTCCTCCAGTTCCCATTTCATCTGCCAGATGCCGAGGCGGTTGGCGAGCGGGGCGAAGATGTCCAGTGTCTCCTGGGCGATGCGTTTTTGTTTGTCAGGTTTTGTGTAACTTAAAGTCCGCATATTATGGAGGCGATCGGCCAGCTTGATCAGCACAACGCGCACATCTTCGCCCATCGCCAGGAATGTCTTCCTCAACGTTTCAGTGGCAAGATCTTTCTTTCTCCTGGAAAGCTGCTCCGGTGATAGGTCTTCAATCTCTTGATAATCACCATTTTCCCCTTCGTGATGGTCACCTCTTGAAACGCGGGGCAGGTGTGAGAGCTTAGTCACTCCATCAACAAGTTTGGCGACCGTTTCCCCGAAATCTCTGCGAATGTCGCCCAGGCTTAATTTTGTGTCTTCGACAGTGTCATGCAGCAGGCCGGCGGCGATGACCTCGGGTGGGACATGCATCTCGGCTAGAATTGCCGCTACAGCGACGCAATGGTTGATGTATGGTTCACCTGAAGCTCGTTTTTGGCCTTCGTGGGCAGTCTCGGAAGCATGATAGGCGCGGATCAGCATTTCCCGATCCATCAGGTTGTAATCTGGCGGGAGGCTCTCCAACAAAGTTTGGATCTCTATAGGTGCTTCAGCTGTTTTCTTCACAATGTCTATATTTTACTTCGGTCTGGTTCTTTCTTCGCAAACAAGGGATGTTTATCCCAGGATTGGATTTGCGGCATTATAATGCAGCCGGAGGAAAATGTGCCGATTGTCAACAATGTGACAAGAATGCTTGATGCAAAAAAAGTGCCCTATGAAGCATTCCATACGCCTGAGGAAAAATTGGGAGCTGTTGAAACTGCGAAATTCCTAAATGTTCCCATCGAGATTGTTTATAAAACTGTTGTTCTGACCCGCCAGCCGGAGAGCCGCTCAACCTCGGCGATAAAGAAGAAACCTATCCTGGCTGTGATCCCCGGAAACCATATTGTCGATCTTAAACTGGTGGCGAATGAAATCGGAGAGAAGAAGGTCCTTCTTCCTACAGAAAAGGAAGCTGAGCAGCTTACCGGACTTCAGGCGGGAGGAATATCTCCGCTGGCATTGATCAATAAAGGATTCCAAGTCATCATCGACGAATCGGCCAAGGCTCATGGTTCGCTCCATATCTCGGGAGGCCAGCGAGGACTAAATATTTTAATACCGGTGGAAAACCTGCTGAGCCTTTCCCAAGCTCGCTTTGGTAAAATCAGTATACCGAGCGAATAAACTACTCTGCTATAATAAATGTATACCATAAAGGAGATCTCCATGTCCGAAAACGACCCCATTATCAAATGCCGCGGTGTTGAGAAATGGTACGGCCATTTCCATGCCTTGAAGGGTGTGGACATGGACATCAATAAGGGTGAAGTGATCGTGATCTTTGGCCCTTCAGGTTCTGGAAAATCAACTTTTATTCGAACCCTTAATCGGCTCGAGGAACACCAAAAGGGGCAAATTGTTGTCGATGGAATTGAGTTGACAGGGGAATTGAGGAATATCGAGGCCATCCGGATGGAAACAGGCATGGTATTCCAACAGTTCAACCTGTTTCCGCACCTGACCGTCTTGCAAAATATCACCCTCGCACCGATCCAGGTCCGGAAGTGGTCGAAGGAAAAAGCGGAGGAGGTTGCCCTTCAGCTGCTGAATCGGGTTGGTATTCCGGAGCAGGCGCAGAAATATCCTGGCCAGTTGTCGGGGGGACAACAGCAGCGGGTGGCCATTGCCCGGGCGCTAGCCATGCAGCCGAAAATCATGCTTTTTGATGAGCCTACTTCCGCGCTGGACCCAGAGATGATCAAGGAAGTCCTTGATGTGATGATCGAACTGGCAAAAAGTGGAATGACCATGCTGGTGGTCACCCATGAAATGGGGTTTGCCAAGGCTGTCGCACACCGGATGTATTTTTTTGACCAGGGGTTGATCGTGGAGAGTGGAACGCCTGAAGAGATCTTCGCTAATCCCAAGGAAGAGCGAACGAAATTATTCCTCTCGCAAATTCTTACTCATTAGAAAAAATGGACTGTCCCGGCAGTCCATTTTTTATTCTAACTATCAA
>Ga0315283_10003806_pt1 | contig 12956 bp, 15 predicted proteins | sample YL17G09_0_MG_FD_204541 | JGI IMG/M metagenome (GOLD analysis project Ga0315283, IMG submission 204541) | Sediment microbial communities from Yellowstone Lake, YNP, Wyoming, USA - YL17G09_0 | ecosystem: Environmental > Aquatic > Freshwater > Lake > Sediment | place: USA: Wyoming | collected...
GTGAATGAAAAATAACCTAAATAACCAGAGTAGTTCAAATTAAATAACCGAGCATGTAAAAAGCATAACTTCTAGGGGTCTCTATCTGATGACGTTTTTGGGTTTCAACTGTATAATAGTATGGGGGAGAGTGGTAAAAGAAAGAGAAAAGAAATATACTCGCACACGATTGGGAGCACCTGTTCTGCACGCGCGCGCGTAAGATAATAGATAACTATATTATAATAATTAACTAGTTCTTCTCTTATCTTCTCTTATCTTCTCTTAGATAACATAGTTATCTCTTATTCTTCTCTTCTTCTTACTCTTCTAATAAGTTCCTCTTAAAAATTCAACCACCCCACCCATTTTATTTCCTCCACCCGAATCCCTAGTTCTTCTTAGAGACCCCACCCTTCCACTTACTTTTCTTAGTCCCCACCTCCGCCTTTTTAAGCCCCACCTTAAACCTCTTTTCTAACTTCATCGACTTGGGAAATGTCCCCACTAGTTCCACTAGGGCCTCTCGGCTTTTCTTACTCACCAGGAATTGATTAGGGACCCTGAACACCTCCATCCCCAGCCACCTTATCCACATATCCCTACGACTGTCCCTCTGACGCCCTACTGCAGTTGCATGGATTTTTCCATCCACTTCAATGACTAAGTTCCTCCTAGGTATAACTATGTCCACCACACAGTTCCCTATCACTACCTGTGAGTCTACTTTCTCCCCCGCAGACACCAGGAGGTCTAACAAGAGCAGCTCCTCCTTGGGTCGGTTGGTCAGTAACTCTCCTCGGATCTTTTCCATTCCAGGATTTTTCATAGTCTCATTATACCATATCGGTAAACATCTGTTTGCTTTTTTCAGCAAAGTGTGTTATAATAAGTCCACAGGTATCCACGATTATGAATCATACTTGGAAGTGTGTATAATACCAAAGGTAGTTGTCCTAACGGACGGCTCAGACCACTAGGGCAAAAACCTTATTTGGTATCTAAAATTATAATGGAGGTTTTAAGCTATGGCTATGGATGAGAAAGAATTTGCGGAGATCCTAAAGGGAAACAGAATGGCTTTAGAGGCTGTCGCAGAACAGTTAGACTCGTTCGTAAAGATGTCCTCTACTCTTGCGAAGGGCTTTGAAGCTAAGGACGAGGAAGAGAAGAAAAAGAAGGAAGATAAGGACGAGAAGGAAAAGTTTGAGAAGCTTTGTAAAGCAGTTGTTGAGGCAATCAAGAAGGACGTAGTGTCTGTTCCGTCAACCCAGAAGGAAGAGATGGTTCAGCCTAAGGGTCCTGATTCGAAGATGGAAGCTGGTAAGGTTCCTGAAGCTCAACAGCACCAACAGGTTATCGATGATGGTAAGGCTGGTGCGGCAGAGAGTCTGCCTAGTGCTAGCAAAGAGATGGAAGAGGGTGTTGTCGTAAAGAAGATGCAGGAAGAGCTTGAAGCTCTGAAGAAAGAGAATAGTGACCTGAAGACTGGTATGGACGAGAAGATTAAGAAGGAATTGTCTGATAGAATGGCTAAGGCTGGTTGGCGTGAAGAGAAGAGATTAGCACAGCCTGCGATGAGATATATCGAGGGTTCCGGTGACATCATGATTTCCAAGGATGCAACGCCGGAGGAAGCTGCTGACAAGTTGGCTAAGTTATCCTACAAGACTCTGCGAAAGATGAAGGATGACACTGACAAGGTTACTGGCGATGGTTTCTTGGCTGGAACTTGGAATGTGTAGTTACAACTAAATAGATATTAGTTCTTAATGGAGGAATTTACAATGGCTGATCAGGTAAGTATAAGTGAGTTTATCTGTCAAGCACAGCGCGGCCTGATGGGTCGTGTGTTTGGCGATGAGCAGATTCGAAAGGCATACCTGAACACCGCTGCGTCTACATTCAATCAGACTTATGGCCGCAAGGTGTGGGATGCTTTGAATAACCGTAGGGTGACCTACAATGCAATTAAAAAGGTGCCGTGGGGCAATACCGCTGGTTGGGTTCTGAGAACAGACCGTGGGTCCCAGAGAATACGGCCCATAACGGAAGAGGGGACTCTTCCCACTATCGATGTGAGTCAGTACAAGGGTGTGTACTCACTACCCAAGATCCCGACAGGGGTGTTTGGGGTTCCCGTTCGAACCATCTTCGTGAACCAGCTGGAAGGCGGAATGGGTGATATTCTTGCTACAGAGCAGGAAGCGACTGAGCGTGACTTCGTGAAGGACATCAATAAGCAGCTTCTGTCGCAGTGCGCCCTCTACGTAAAGACTGATGGTGCTGGTACAAATACGATGTGTGATAACATCCATGTTGAGGACCATGTTCGTGTTGGTGACACCTGGGCCTACTACAAGAACGGCACCGGTTTTCAAGAGACCCCAGTGGCTGTGACAGCCGTTGACCCAGCTGGAAACACCTTTACCGGTGTTGACGTAAATGCTGCTGGTGATACAGTTTATGTGAAGAGCCGTGCTGGTCTTACCTCCCTGTTTGATGTTTGCTCGGAAGATGGGATGTATGTGTGTAAGGACCGTGCCAATGTCAATCTCTATAACTTTAATGCCACTACTCCTGAGAGGACAGCTGGTGGGGCTTATGCTGCTGCCTACATTAGTGCTAATGCAGGTGTGGCTCGTGAGCTTACTCTCCCCCTACTGGATAGTTGTATTCAGAAGGCTAGGGAAAGGGGTGGAGAGCCAAAGCTAATCGTGATGGGATGGGATCAGTACTTCAAGCTGGAAAGACTGTTGAATGCTCAACAGAGATACATGGGTCAGGAAGAGTATGTGGTTGGGGTTGGTGATGAGAGAACACTTCCTGGTACCAGAACCGGATTAGTACTGGCAACTTACATGGGTATTCCGATTCTTGGTGATGCGGATATGGCGAGGTCCACTAGTTCAGCTGGTGTGACTCGTGGATCTGATGTCCTGGTGTTGGACACGGATTATCTGGAGATTGCTGTTGCTCTGCCTACTCAGTATGTAGAGAATAGGGATTACTTCCAGGCTACTGCGTTAGTGGTCCGTGGGCTTATGTACATGATGGCCGAACTTAGGGCTACTCGTATGGATGTCCACTGCCGCATAACTGACCTACTCGCATAACTTGAGATAACTTGTATTGGGTGGGGGGTTGAAATACACTCCCCACCTTATTCTACGGAGGTAAATTATGGCTGATGGTGGAGTGAAAGGTGGGGCAAAGCGGGATGTCGATCTTTGTGGAAAGGGCCACATGACCCTAATCCCAGTCTGCGCGACATGTCTAACTACTGCCGGTGCGACAGTAACTCCGGTCTCTAATTTACAGTTCTCTTACCGTGTGATGGTTCGCAGAGTATTTGCATGTGCGATCACACAATTTGGTGGCACTAAGGAACTGACGATAACGGTGAGTGATGGTACAACTACCTACACGTTAACATCTGCTTCCGACGTAAAGGTCGCATCCCACACTAACGGAACCACTATCTTAGCAGCTAACACGGATATCTCTATTAGTGCTGTGCTAGAGTCTGGAGGGGCTGCATCTGTTACTAACATTGTCGTATTCTTTGAGCAGATGGACGAGTTCAACGATCCTGGGTAGGAGGTAAACTTATGGCAAGTGGAGGAATTTTAGGAGGGGCAAAACGCGATGTTGATCTGTGTGGCAAAGGTCACGTATCGCTGATTCCAATTTGTGTAACTTGTACAACTGATAATACGGCCACAGTTGCTGCAATCTCCAATCTGCAATTCCCGTTTCGTGTAATAGTTCGCAGAGTGTTTGTGTGTGCAATTACAGCATTTGGTGGTGGGAAAGAACTGGTAGTAATTGTTGGCGACGGAACGAACATCGAAACAATAACTTCTGCTCATGATGTGAAGGTTGCGTCTCTCACTACTGGTACAGCTGTCATGGCAGCCAATACCGATATTTACATAGAGGCAACACTAGAGGGTCTCGGAACAGCATCTGTGACCAATATCGTGGTATTTTTCGAGCCGATGGACGAGTTCAACGATCCTGGGTAGGAGGTAAACTATGGCTGATGGTGGAGTAAAAGGTGGAGCTAAACGTAAGGTGGATCTTTGCGGAAAGGGCTGTATGCCTTTAATGCCGATTTGTGTGCAGGGGTTTTCAATCCAGAATAACACTGCTGACTTTATCAGCAACTTGCAGTTTCCCTACGAAGTTATCGTAAGACGTGTATTTGTGACTGCATTGACTGCTCCTGGTGGGTCTGATACATACATTGTCACAGTTGGTGATGGTACTAATCAGGAAACAGTAACTCTCACTGGATCAGCTGTAACTGGTAGTACAGTAACTGGGACTGCTCACGTAGCTGCTAACACTAGTATTCGAGTTAGGGTGGCTACTTCAGCAACTGGCTCTAATAACAAGGCAGTTGAGGTCTTGGCATACTTTGAACCCTGTGCAGAATTTAGTGATATTGGATAGACATGGCTCAGAATTGTCCCTTACATGGGGTTGAAATGAAGGTAATAGGAACTTATGGGGCATCCGAGTATGATCGGTGCCCCATATGTGGTATGATATACTTAGTGTACAGCACTATGATGATGAATGCTCCATTACCTATGAACGCACAAAATATTCAAGAGATCAAAGTAAATTCAGATGGTAAGTTAGAGATAACTTATCGGGAGGAATAAGATGATTGTTAAGATAGTTCTTGATCCTAATGCAGCTCCTGAGCTTACACCTGATGAGGTTATTGCTAAGGTGAATGCTGCGGCAGATGTTATTGATAGGGCTGGTTGTGTAGATGCAGCTGCTCGTCCAATTGAGGATGGAGAGGTTACATCTGGTAAGTTAGATGCTGGCGTGGCAAAGGTCAATCTGGATGCAATGGCTGCAACTGCTAGGGGTTACATAAAGACAGATCCTACAGTTGGTCAGTTTAAGATCACCGCTATTGAGAGAAAGGCTGATGGCAAGATAGAGATCGCGTTTGACGACGTGGCCATCCCGGAGTAAATGGCTAAAAGGATCGAATCGGTAGCCGCTGAATCTCTAGTAGACGGGAGTCTTACTAACTTACATAGGCACGTTAATCAAGTCGAAATAGACTTTGGAGACTTACCAGTGGAGTCAGGGGAGTTTACTATAGTGGATTCACTAGTACTCCCCTCCTCCCATATTACGGGGACGATTGCGTATGAATCCCCCACTGGGAAAGATTTAGATGAGTTAGATATGGATTCTATTGACTTGAAGTTTGCTCCTGGCAATGGGACATTACTAATTAGGGCTAGGGGATTGGAGGGCTATCTACACGGGGCATTTAAAGTAAACTATATAGTGGGGTAACCTGTGGCAACTATCAAAAGTGGAAATTCCACAGCACAATTACAGGTTGATTCTAATTCTGGCGCTGCCAGAGTTACAGAGTATCTTCCTGATGGTAGTTTAGGTAATGTAGCTGGGAAGGTCACTTTCTCCGCCGGAATAAACTTAACCCCAGGTGCGTCCCCTTCTGATATATTTCTTATACGGGGTAGTGACACAAGGATAATAGAAGTAACCAGAATTATGATATCGACTACTCAAACCACCAGTGGAATAAACTCTTGGTATTTAGCAAAAAGATCTACCGCCAATAGCGGTGGGACATCTACTTCTGTAGTTCCGGTTCCACATGATAGGAATGATGTTTCTCCCACAGCCACCATACTGCAGTATACTGCTAACCCAACCCTTGGTAACTTAGTTGGATACCTATGGAAGGGTCATGTACCTAGCCCATGTGTAGCATCTTTTACACTGGACTTCTCTAAGGAGTTTGGTAAACCAATTACCTTAAGAGGGGCTGGTGATGTCTTAGCAATGAATTTTGGAGGAGCCACGTTACCATCTGGCTTAGTTGTACTAGGGTCAATAACGTGGACGGAGGAGTAATCATATGCCCCAGAACTGCCCATTGGACGGAACTTCGCTGACTTTACGAGATCGTTATGGTGTAACTGAATATTACCAGTGTACAACCTGTGGTCAGGCATATATGACCGAAGGGGCGAGTATGCGTCCCGCAGCCCCCTACAACACTAATTATGCACATGGTAGCTTACTGGCAACTGGTAGCACTCTCACTGATGGGACTGGTACGTTTACTGGATCAGTGGTTACCCTACTCCCCGCTTCCAATACAGTAGCGTGTACACTTGCTGGTACAGCTGTTATTCACCTACCAGCCGGATGTACTGGTACTGCAGCGACAGGCACTATGGTTGTAGATAACAGTCCAGTATCTCTGGTGGCCGGAGATAACACCATCACCACTAGTGGTGCTACAGGAAACATTACAGTGACAATTAATCATATAGCTTTTTCGTGGGGAAATCCTCATAGCTATAAGATCATTATTGATAGGGTGTTTGTCTATCTCACTACTGCGGGTGGTACTGGTGCTTCAGTACTGGATGTAGGAGTAACAACTGCTATTACTACTGCGGTGGATAACCTAATCGACGGTCTTAATCTAAATACCACTGGGATATTCGATAATATCACAGATAAAGGTACTAACGGAAAAACTAGACAGTTACTTGACGAAACTGGTGGTACTACCACTTTTGTCACTGGTGCCATTAAGGTCGCTATTGCCACTAATTTGGTAGGCACCTACATCATAGAGTACAGGCGACTCACCTAGTAGGGAGGTAGGATATGTCAGGATTCAAAACGAATTTAGACCCAAGGGATGGTAAATGGAGTAGTTGGGAGAGGGAGAGCTTTCCTTCAACAAGGGAATCTCTGAGATTGCTCTCTAAGAACTACCCCATTCACAAGACATTAGCGACTGCAGACACAGCTGAGGATCTGATCCTGTTATCGCCGGTTGGTGATGGCAGTATGCACTGCATCAACTTTATAACCAATCCTTCCTGTGAAACAGTGGATACTGGTAAGGCAGTTGGCTTTACTGAGTCTGGTGCTACATTAGCGGATGAGGGTACGATAGTAAAGTACGGGTCTCATTCAGCTAAGGTGACTCCTGCTGACTCAGTTGCTGGAGAGGGTATCTATTGGGCCATTGATGGTTGGCCAACTGACACTCCCGCAGTCTTTAGTGTATATGTAAGAGATGCTGCTGGTAGTGGTAAGAAAGTTAAGGTAGTTATTTGTGATGGTGATGGAACAGTATTGGTGTCAGGTGCAGATCATGCTCTGACTTCTACCTTTACACGACTCTCTGTTTCCTATAATCCTAGACTGCAGCCTACGAATCTTCGATTTGCCTTAGTAACTGCTGAGAAGCATGGTATTGTGTTCTACGGTGACGGTTGGCAGGTAGAAATTGGGAATCTAACCGGCTACGTTGACGGAGAACAAGGTCTCGATCATGAGTGGATTGGTACTGCTCATGCTAGTGAGTCTAAGAGATACAGACATACAATAGAAATACGTGGAGGGCATCTATTTTTCAGCGCGGATACGTATCTGGCCCTGGATCGAGATGCCAATAACACATCTGCAGATGAGGCTGATCGTGGAGAATTAATTTATGGCGGTACTGATTGGTCATTGCCAGATAGGACAAGAGTGTGTCGTAAGATAAGTTTTATAAATCGCTGGTCTGGTGATCAGCCAACTTGCACGGGAAATTTCTGGGGGGTGTAGTGAAATACATCTGTCCAAGATGGGGTATAAGATAATACGATTTTGGGAGCACGAGATAAAGAGCCACCCGTATAAGTGTGCTAAAGAGGTATATAGATGCCTTTAGTTAATCAGACAGAGATAGATAATTTTATACAGCAATTACGCGACGGTATTGTAGTTGAAACCGAGCACAGTGATGTTACTGGTGGTGATCTTGTGGTTACTACAAAAATTGCCCTTTCACATCTCGCTGAGTCTCCTGACTACTATAAAAAGTTGAAGGAGATGGAAGGTGAGATGGAGAAGGAAAAGACCGTGAGCCCTGACAACGCCCTAACGAACCTGGAGAAAGCAGCTCCTGCCTCTCCTAGTGCCCCTGTTAAGGCTCCTGCTGGTGGTAAGGGTGGAAAGGTTAGTACAGGTGGTGGAAGTTCAAAGGGTGGTCCAGGCGCACCCCCTAGGGACGTGGACGGTAACCCGCTTGTTTGGCATGAGGAGACAAGTAGATGGCGTAGGAAAGAAGAAATGATGCCTACCTCCCTAACCACTCCTGCTGAGTCGCATCAACAGAATGTCGCTACTAAGTATGGTATTAAATCGGTTCTTCCTCAGGAAGCTAATGCTACGGTTAATAGGGATGGAGCTAATATTCCTATCGCTATTGAGAGTAAGAAATACCCTTACGTTGAGGCTATGAAGTTTCTTACTGCGGAAGAGAAGAAGGTGGCTTACGACTTTGCCGTGAAGCAAGGTAAGTATCTAGGTAACTTTAGGGATTTTGTTAACTCAAAGAAGGAAAGTGCTGTTAACACTAAGACTGGTGGAATAGTGGATGTTGGAGAGAGAGTCACTATCAATAAACCTTTGCTTGGTAGACCCATTCCTGAAGAAGAGGATGAGATGAAGAAAGCTGAAAAGATGATCGGAGATGGTAAGGCTGCTAATCCTGAGGAAGACCCCAACTACATTCAGAAACCATTCGCTGAGGTGAAAAGGATGGATAAGATAGCTAGATTTATGGAGTATATGAAACCTGGAGCACAGGGGTCAGTAAGTGCCTATACTAAGTGTGATTCTGTATGGGACGGCACTGACAAGGAAAAGCCCTTGCATAAGAATAATGATCCTGATAAATATCACTGGTCTCCTACAAGTCCACAGGAGAAGGTCAGGGAACATCGCAGACTTCAGATTGCTCGAAAGAAATCTGACAGTAAGGTGTCTCCTGCTGAATCCGATGTTATGCATAAGGATGAGAAGCTAAATGAATTTAAGGACTACATAAGGAACTCGCAGTCCGATATATCCGACTCTTCACTTGACAAGCTAGGGTCATATCTGGAACGAGAACAGGCTGGTAAGACAGCTAAACCTGCTACTCCTAAAGTGGATGTTAAGGTAGAGAAGGACGGTGATCCTACCGCTGAGGCAGCTCGTTCCCTGAAGAATCGAGCTGTAAAATTGAAAAGTAAAATGGAAGGATTGAGTACTAAGATAACATCTGATCCAGGTGTTCAGAAGGAAGACGAAATTGGCCACTCTGACAAGACGGCTACGTTTAAGGACTACATGAGTAAGGAAGAATGTTCAGGGTGTGGTAAACGGGTTGGTAGACTTCAGCCTAAAGGGGTTAAATCTCTCTGCCCAGCTTGTCATAGTCAAGGTACAGTGGAAGGTGGGGATACAGTTAAAAAGGGTGAGGCTACTGAGGCTTTTGTTAGGGCAGTACATGCTGGTAAACAGGCTAAGATAGCAGTAGGGGAGAATCCTGATCGGGCTAAGTCCTATTCTCCTAAACCCCTTAGCAAGACTGCTAGGGTGGATGAAATCTGGACAGGAGAGGAAAAGGAGAAACCACTTGGAAAGTGATAACCACTTAGTACTGAAGGTTGGTAAGACAAAGGAGACTATTATGAAGCATCGTGTATTACAGAAGACCAATAATGTAATAGGGACATGGCAGGGCTCCGTGGTAGTGATATCATTCGTGGCCGGTGTTACAGTGATGGAATGTGTAGCTATGTATCACGGAATTGATGGTGTTTTGCTAACCACCTCGATTGGTCTTTGTGCGGCTATTGTAGCTGGATTCTGTGGAATTCGTATTGGTCAGCGGAACAAATACCAATCGGATGAAGATGATAATAAACCCATAGACGATGATTGGAAGCCTTAAGTAAATGTGTATGCTACAATCGGTAGTGTTGGAGGTTAGATGTTTGAGGGAAGGTTAACCTGTGCTTGTGGGTGTGATGAAGAGATAGTGTGGAAACCCTGGATGAGATACCAAGGAATTACAGAGTTCCTATCTGGGCATAACGCCAGAGTATCAGATAGGACTGGTGGTCAGTTTCCAAAGGGGGTTGTTCCTTGGGATAGGGGTCTAACTAAAGAGACTGATAATAGGGTTAAAACTATTTCCGACAAGCTAATCGGAAAACCTCTCAGCCAAGAACGTAGGGTAAAGTGCCGTCTTGCTAACTTAGGTCGTCATCATACTGATGACTCCAAAAAGAAGATGTCCAAAAGTCGTACGGGGGATAAGAACCCCTTCTATGGTAAGACGCACACGGAGAAATTTAGGAAGCAGCTTTCTGAATTAAACAAAACAAGAAGAGGTGAATTCGCGCCTAATTGGAGAGGGGGATTAACCAGGGTTCAATACCCCGATACTTGGACAGATGAATACAAACATCAGATTAGGGTTCGGGATGGAGTGAAATGTGCTCTGTGCTTGTGCAAAGATCACCAACTGGATGTTCACCACATAGATTATGACAAGAATAACTGTAGTGAAAAGAATTTGATTACGTTGTGTCATCCTTGTCATTTGTATACTAATGGGGATAGAAAGTTTTGGATAGATCTGTTTGCTGACTTGATGGGAGGAAAATAAATTGAAATATTCACACAAATACGCCTACGAACCAAACTCACCTCGACCAGGTGGACTAAAGGCAGCAACCTTTAGTACAACAGGTAAACTGTTTGATGATTTTGAGAAGTACGACGCTGTGGCTCCTCTTATCACAGGTGTGTGGTCTTCTGGGGCTGGCACTATCACTCTGGAGACTGGGGCATCCAAGAGGATAAAGGGACTGAAGTCCCTCAAACTAGTCACAGGGGCAGCCAGTGATACTCTCTATCGCACTATCGATACAGCAATATTCGGATACCCGTTTCCTGGCAACGGGGTAGCTCCTGCTTTTAGGTACATCACATTTAGGATAAAGACTTCTGCAACTACTAACCAGACTGTTAGGCTGAAGATTTGGGATGCTAGTGACACAGATAACTATGCTTATATCGATATTGTAGTTGGTAATACAGACTACAGAGAATTCTGCTACGATCTGAACTTAAAGAATACTGAGAGTTTCCAGGCATTTACCTTTGGTTCTACTTGGTCTCCTAAGGACATAGATCGCTTCGGATTTATTAACTTGCCCAACACAACTACATTCTACTTGGACGACATTAAGTTCCACTATGAGACCTCTCTAGTGGAAATGATCGGGTTTGGGGGTGAGGCTCCTATTGAGGCTGGTGACCCAGGATCTGTACAGGCGAAGATAAATGCCCTGATGGGGTATGTAAAGGGCCTGGAAGGAAGAACTTATCAGTACAGTAAGACAAGTCCTAATGATCTTGAAGTTGGTGATGAGGCTGTATGGGCCTTGGAGCTAATGAGTGATTTTGCTCCCCCAACTACTACAGAGATTATACCAGGTGTATACCAGATTGATAGGGTACGACATGGTGGAACATCGACGCAGGTTGGACCATTAGCACTTCAGACACTAGCAGGATCTATGTATGTCACATATCAGCCAGGAGAGGATGTTTGGACTGAGGGAGACCTCATAAAGGTTACATTCTCAAAGGGTGTGGCAGGTCTGGTAGCTAATGAATACTGTGTAAAGACGGATGAAGATCCTTCGAATGCCTTGACTGTTGATGCCACAACTGGACAAGATCATGTACATGTGGCGAATGCTTATGAGTATCAGGTAGGCTGGAAGGTTCGTTTATATGAAGGTGCTACAACTGAGTATCTGACGATTGATGCTCTGCCAGATCCTACAACTGTTAGGTTCTCTACTGTGGGTGGCCTAGTAAACAACTACAATGACACTACTGCTACATTAACTAGGTCTGTTTGGACAGATCTTGACACAGCAGTGTTCTACACTCGACTGACTCGTGAACCAATGATTGAGTTTGAGGGCAACTCATTCTTCGAATCTGATAGAGAAGATGGGGCACATACAGGTGCCTTATCTAATGCTCATTGGGCAAAGGGTACTTACAAAGTAGGTACTGGAACCCATACTGCAGCTATTACTGGTGGGAAAATAGTCCTTACTCAGAATACAAACATAGGGGACTACTGTACTAAGGACCTCTACTCTATCAAGAGTAAATACTTCCGTGTAGTGACTGATCTTGATGTCCTATTTACTACTGTGGGGGCTTCTGGTGCTACTGCAGGGTTGTCTTTGTTTAAGGGAACTGCGTATGATTCAACGAATCATATCGAAGTTGACAGATATAAGGATGATCCTGGCGGGGGAGCTGGTGACAATCTACTCCGAGCCGTATTCACTATTGCTAGTGCCACGACAACTACAACTGTTCAAACAACTGATGATGCTGTAGCTCTGATGTTGGAACGCGATAACAGGACATGGAGAGCCTATTACTCATTTACTAAGTACCCAGATTACGAGTGGGTACTGATTGATGAAGTTGGTGACGCTGCAGATGCATTTGGGGAGGAAACTTCAGTAGCTTTGTTTGCAGAAACCCTTAATGATGGGTCTGACATTACTGCATCATTTGATAACTTTAAGTACTTGATTAACTCCAAGTTTCTTGAGCAGATGTATGACAGTCCTGAGATAGTTCCTATCGTTGATAAACAGGTTGATCCCCGTGTTGATCAGAATACTGCTGCTGGTGGTATGGAGATATTCCGTGTTGGGTTGATGGATATCCGTGATGGATTGCCAACAGCCGGAGAGATCACTCCTGGTACGACCCTTGTTAATAGATACAGAGAGGGGACAGATGCGGGATGGGTGCCCCAAGCGGCGGAAACGATAACTAATGCTGGTGTTGATGGTTACATTAGGGCTGCTTACGATTTCACATCTGTAGGGGTAATGTGGAAACCAGGAGATCAGGCCCAGTTTACATTATCTGGTGTAGTAGTAACGGATGCTACCACTGGGCGTATATACAATGTGCCGAGTTTAGCGATTTACATGGTTGTTGGTGGACCCCCTAATATTGATGAGCCACAGAATCTTTGGCTGGGGGATGTGTTAGGAAATAAGACTGATACTCCAGTC
>Ga0315283_10003809_pt1 | contig 12955 bp, 14 predicted proteins | sample YL17G09_0_MG_FD_204541 | JGI IMG/M metagenome (GOLD analysis project Ga0315283, IMG submission 204541) | Sediment microbial communities from Yellowstone Lake, YNP, Wyoming, USA - YL17G09_0 | ecosystem: Environmental > Aquatic > Freshwater > Lake > Sediment | place: USA: Wyoming | collected...
CGTCATCCAGTACATGTTCATGAACCCGGCGGCGGCAGACCAGCCTGCCGGGCATCCGCGGCGCCTGGCACTCGCGGCAAGCTTGCTCTGCCTTGCGCCGGCAATCGCCCTGGCATTCTTCCCCGGTTGGTTGCTCGATCGGTTCTGAGCGGCGAACCGCGGTTGCAGGCTGCCGCTGGGGTTCGAAGCGGACTCAGGTAGGCTCACACAGGTGAACGACGCCCCACCTCCGTCCGCCGCGGCACGTGACATTGGCCCCCGATACCACGAGCACGGGTCGCCCGTAGTGCGGGCATTCTTTTTCGTCGTCGGAGCGGTCGCGTTCACACTGGGCATCGCGGGGGTGTTCCTGCCACTGCTGCCGGCGACGCCGCTGCTCATCCTTGCAGCGGCGTGCTTTGCGCGCGCTTATCGTCCCTTCCACCAATGGATGCTGGGCCACCGCTGGCTGGGTCCGATGCTCAGGGAGTGGGATCAGCACGGTAGCCTGCCGTACCGCACGAAGATCGTCGCGATCGTGACGATGCTCGTCTCGTTTGGCGTTTCGATCCTGCTGGTCGTCACGCGGCCCTGGCTACAGGCGCTGCTGGCGCTGACGGCGCTGGCGCTGGCGGTCTGGCTCTACCGCATCCCGGCGCGCGACGGGCCGTCGACGCCGCGCTGAAGGCCGCTCGCCACTCAGCGGCGGCGCGATGTTGGTCCTCGCCGCCGGAGCGGCCTCAGGCCCCCGCCCGCCTTGCGATCGGCGAATGCGAGTCCAGCACCTGCAGCCGCGCAGCCTGCAGACGCTCGGACACCACCCCGAGCAGCCGGTGCATGATCTTGTAGCCGAAGCCGGTGTCGGCACGGCAGCGCTCTAGCAGCGCGTAGCCGTCGAAAGCCAGCGCCTCGACCGGCTCGAGCGCGCGCGCCTGGAACAGCTTGCCGCGACCGACGATGACCGAGGACCAACCCAGCTCGTCGCCGCCCTCGAGCGTGTGTACACGCAGCGCCTTGCCCTGCGCCATCATCTCGAGCGCCACGCGCCCGTTGAGCAGCAGGAAGAACTCGTGCCTTTCGTCGCCCTCGCGGAAGATCATGTCGCCCTGCGCAAAGCTGACAGGCCGGGCCAGCGACGCGAGCGTCGCGCAATGTTCGGGCGTCAGGCCCTGCACGAACGGATGCTTTTGCACTGCAGCCAGGATCTGATCGGTCATGACGCTCCCCTTCCGACGACGGTACTCTCGGGCATCGATTCTACGCCAGCGACGGCGATCGCGGCGTAGCGGACGCGGAGATTGCCGCATCGAGCCCGCCGCCCCGACAATACACACCCATGCAACCCACGGAACTCCAGACCTCCCTGTACGAGCGGATCCCGCTGTCACGCGCCATGGGCGTGACCGTGCTGCAGGCCGAACCAACCGGTGTCGTCCTGGGCGCGCCGCTGGCACCAAACGTCAATCACAGTGGCACGGTCTTCGGCGGCAGTGCTGCGGCCGTAGCCGTGCTCGCCGCTTGGACGCAGGTGGAGGTTTGCCTGCAGGCGGCCGCGCAACCCGGACGGATCGTCATCCGTCGCAGCTCGATGGACTTCGAGCGACCGATCGCGGCGGACTTCACGGCCACGGCCATTCCGCCGTCGTCCACGGACTGGACCAGGTTGCTCGGGACGCTGCAACGGGGACGCATGGGACGCATCGCCGTCCGGTCCGTGCTCGACTGCGAGGGCGAGCGCGTTGGCGAACTCGAAGGCGAGTTCGCGGTGATCCCGGCATGAACGTGCTTGCACGTTACGGGCTGCGTGCAGCACTGGCCGCCGGGCTGCTGGCAACCCTGCTGTCGGCTTGCGCCGGATCTCCGTCGCGCTATCCGGTGCCGGCCTTGCCGGTCGGCAAGCTGGAGCAATTGCGAGCCGATGCGCTGCGGGCTCTGCCGCCCACGGAGACCGGCGAGTTCCTGGACGCCGACCTGGTGGAAGTCGTCACGCTCGACCCGAGCCTGAAACTGGACGTGCGGTACGCGGGCTCCGACAACTTCCTGCGCGCGCCGATCTATCCGGAGGCACGCGTGTTCCTGCAGCGCCCCGCCGCCGAAGCCGTGGCTCGGATCAACCGCGCGCTCCGTGCCCAGGGCTACGGCTTGCTGCTGTTCGACGGCTACCGGCCCTGGTATGTCACATGGATGTTCTGGGAGGCGACGCCGAACGAAAAGCGAAACTTCGTGGCCGACCCGGCGACCGGCTCGCGCCACAATCGAGGCTGCGCGATCGACCTGAGCCTGTACGACCTGAAGACGGGGCTGGAGGTGTCGATGCCGAGCGGCTATGACGAATTTTCCGAGCGTGCGCACCCGGACTACGCAGGCGGCACGGCGGAACAACGCGCGATGCGCGACCTGCTGCGCAAGGCCATGGCAGCGGAAGGCTTCACCGTCAACGACGACGAATGGTGGCACTACGACTATCGCGACTGGCAGAGGTACCGGATCGGCAACGCGTTCTTCAAGGACCTGGCGCGAACTCGGTGAGGAGACATCAATGTCCACGTTGCAGCAGATCATCTCGACAATGTTCTTCGCGATCGCCTTGGCCGGGACACCATTGCCCGCGCAGGGGCAGGAAACACCGAAAGTGCAGCAGTACGTCTATGTGCTGCGAGTCGCTCCCGCGCTCCACGATCAGGCCAAATGGACCCAGGCGGACAACGATGCGGTCAGCCGGCACTTCGCCCGCCTCGCCGCCGCCGTGAAGACGGGACAGGTGATCTTCGCGGGGAGAACCACCGAACCGCTCGACACCACCTTCGGCCTCGTCGTGTTCGAGGCCGCAAGTGAAGATGCCGCCAGGCAGTTCATGGAATCCGACCCCGCCGTCGTCGCCGGGGTCATGTCGGCCACGCTGCACCCGTACGCGCTTGCGCTGCAGCGCAAGCCTTGACGGCAGCGACGTGACGATCGACGCGTCGTGCCACGCCGCACGAATCGCGGGACTGTCAGATCGACCGCGCGATGATCTCCTTCATGATCTCGTTCGCACCGCCGTAGATGCGCTGCACGCGTGAATCCACGTACAGCTGCGAAATCGGGTAGTCACGCGTGTAACCGTAGCCGCCGAAGAGCTGCAGGCATTCGTCCATCACCTTGTTCTGCATGTCGGTGACCCAGTACTTGGCCATCGAGGCGGTGACGGTGTCGAGCTTGCCGTCCTTGAGTTTCACGATGCAATCGTCGATGAAGACCCGCGCGATGTGCACGCTGGTCTTCACTTCTGCGAGCTTGAACCGCGTGTTCTGCAATTCGAGCAGCGGCTTGCCGAACACCTTGCGCTCGCGCGCGTAGTCAGCCGTGAGCTTGAGCGCGTACTCCATCGCGCCGAGACCGCCAATCGCGAGCAGCGCGCGCTCGTACGGCAGGTCGCGCATCATCTGGATGAAGCCCTGCCCCTCCGCGGTGCCGAGCAGGCAGGTCGCCGGCACACGGCAATCGTCGAAGAAGAGCTCGGCCGTGTCCCAGCCGTTCTGGCCGATCTTGTCGAGCACGCGGCCCACGCGGTACCCCTTCAGGTCCTTCGTCTCGACCATCAGGATCGACATTCCGCGCGAGCCTTGCGTCGGATCGGTCTTGACCACCACGCCGACGAGGCCCGCGTGCAAACCGTTCGAGATGAACGTCTTCGAGCCGTTGATGACGTACTCGTCGCCCGCGCGCACCGCGCGCGTCCGTATCGCCTGCAGGTCGGAACCCGCACTCGGCTCTGTCATCGCGATGGCGCCCACGAGTTCGCCCGTGGCCATGCGCGGCAGCCAGTTGCGCTTCTGCGCTTCCGTGCCGTGGTTCAGCACGTAGTGCGCCACGATGCTGTGCACCACGTTACCGAGGCTCGTGATGCCGTGGCGCCCCATTTCCTCGGCCACGACTGCCTCGTGGCGCACGTCGCCGCCGACACCGCCGTATTCCGCCGGGATGTCCGTGCACAGCAGGCCGACTTCGCCCGCCTTGCTCCAGAGTTCACGGTCGACGTGATGCTGCTCGCGCCAGCGTGCGTCGTTGGGAACGATCTCCATCTGGACGAAACGCCGGACGGCGTCACGGAAGAGATCCAGCTCGTCGTCGAGCCACGCGGAACGATAGGCATCCATGGGGTTCACCTCGCAGGAGCCGATGATCACAAAGGAAACTGGTGTTCTTGTCCAGAGGCAGCTAGCTTTGCCGCCAGGTCCAAGACGGGCCTTGCCAGCGGGGGAGACGGGGCATGCTGCTGAATTCCGGACAGGTCCTGACGGAGCGGGCGAAGATCGGGCCACGCGCGGAGGCCATCGTCGACACCGCGTCGGGCGCACGCTGCGACTTCCGTCAGCTCAACGATCGCGCCAACCAGACCGCCAACACGCTGCTCGGCATGGAATTCAGGCCGGGCGAGCGCATCGCCTGCCTGCTGCCGAACCAGTCACAGTACATGGAATCGTTCTACGCGTGCGCCAAGGCAGGCTTCGTCTTCGTCGCGCTCAACTGGCGCCTGTCGGTGCCGGAACTGTCTTACCAGCTCATGGATTCCGGCTCAGTCGCGGTCATTTACGCCGCTGAGCAAGACGACCTGGTGGGCCCGCTGCGGCAGCAGTTCCCCAACATCCGCTGGCTGGCCGCAGGCGAGGGCGACTACGCCGCCGCCGTGACAGCGGCTGCAACCACCGAGCCGCCGATCGGCGCGACCGGCACCGACCCGCTCTACATGATGTACACGAGCGGCACGACCGGCCGGCCGAAGGGCGCGCTGATGTCGCATGCCGCGAACATCGCGTGGCTCGCCAGCATGCTGGCGACCTCCGACCTGCGCCATGGCGAACGCACCATCATCGTTGCCCCGCTGTTCCACATCGGCGGCCTGGGGCTCGCGATGTCGGCCGTATACCGCGGCATGACGACGGTGCTGCTGAAGCAATTCGAACCCGGCGTCATGTGGGACCTGGTCGATGCCGAGAACATCACGGGATTCTTCGCCGTGCCGGCCATGCTTGCTTTCATGTACCAGCATCCGAAACGCGCCACGGCGGCACGACCCGCGCTGCGCTGGGTGATCTGCGGCGCGGCGCCGGTGCCGGTCACGCTGATCGAAGCCTACCTCGCCATGGGCATCGAGATCCTGCAGGTGTACGGCCTTACCGAAACGCACGGCGGCATCTGCCTGATGTCGCCGGAGCATGCACGGACCAAGGTCGGTTCCACCGGCATGCCGTACTTCGGCATCGACGTGCGCGTGGTCGACAAGGCCGGCAACCCTGTGCCGCCGGGCATTCCCGGTGAGGTGGTCACGCGCGGTCCGCACCTGATCACCGGCTACTGGAATCGCCCGGAAGCGACGCAGGAAGCGATTCGTGAAGGCTGGTTCCACACGGGCGACATCGCCGAGGTCGATGACGAAGGGTTCATCTACATCAAGGACCGCTCGAAGGACATGGTGATCTCGGGCGGCGAGAACGTGTACCCCGCCGAAGTCGAGGACGTGCTGAGCGGACACCAGGGCGTGCGCGAGGTCGGCGTGATCGGGCAACCGTCGGCCAAGTGGGGCGAGAGCGTCTGCGCCGTGATCGTGCGCGGCGACGGCTGGAAAGGCGACGACGACCTGCTCGTGCAGGAACTGAGGGCGCTGGCGCAGTCGAGGCTCGCGCGCTTCAAGCAGCCGAAGTCCTATGTCTTCATCAACGCGCTGCCGCGCAATCCGTCCGGCAAGATCCTGAAGCGCATGCTGCGCGAGCAGTTTCCCGGCCCCGCGTCGGAGTGAATTGCCAAGGTTGTGGCCGGTGCGGCCGACCCCTATCCTGCAGGCATGCCTGACCCGAACCGCGCCTGCTTCGCCGCCCGACTCGCGGCGATCACGGGTTTGTTGCTCGTTGCCACGGCTGCCCAGGCGACTGACGATCCCTGCGCGGCCCTGGCCGCCGCGAATGTCCCTGGCGGAAAAATCACCTCGGCAATCGCAGTCGCCGCCGTGGGCGACCTCCCCGCGCATTGCCGCGTGCAGGGCACGATTCCCGCGGCGATCCACTTCGAACTCCGCCTGCCGCTCACGGGCTGGAACGGCAAGTTCTACCTGGCCGGCTGCGGTGGCTTCTGCGGCTCGCTGGAGGCCGACCGACCCGGTGTCGTCAGCGCCCTCAATCACGGCCTGCGCCGCGGCTATGCGTCGGCCACGTCGGATTCGGGCCACGTGGGCACGAGCGTCACCGATGGACGCTGGGCACTGAACAATCCTGGTGCGGAAGCCGATTGGGGCTGGCGTTCCGTCACCGAAACTACCCGCGTGTCACGCGATCTCGTGCTCGCCTTCTATCGAAGGCCCGCGGCGCATTCGTATTTTGCGGGATGCTCCACGGGCGGCCGCATGGGCCTGCTGTCCGCGCAGCGCTTTCCACACGATTTCGACGGCATCATCGCGGGCGCCCCGGCGCTCGACTACACGGGTCTGGTCGCTACGCAGGCCGCGTGGTACGTGCAGGCGAACACCGATGCCGCGGGCAGGGAGATACTCGACCGTTCCAAGGTGCCGCTCATCGCCAGGGCCGTGATGGAAGCCTGTGATGCCGTCGACGGCCAGCGCGATGGACTGATCGACGACCCACGCCGCTGCGACTGGCAACCCTCGCAGCTGCAGTGCAAGGGTCCGGACGGCCCGGATTGCCTGACGGCACGCGAAATCGGCGTGCTCGACCATTGGTACATGCCCGTCACCGGCGGCGATGGACGCGTGCAATACCCAGGTGGCGCGCCGAAAGGCTCGGAACCGTACTGGCCGGTGTGGCTGTCGGGCATGCCGGGCAGCAGGCAGCCCGCCTTGATCGAGCGCTTCGCCACCGACTTTTCCGCTACATGGCTTTCGTGCCCGACGCGGGCGAGGCTTTCGATGCGCGCCAGTACGATTTCGACCGCGACCCGCCGCGCCTCGCGACCATGTCGCGCATCTACGACGCCACGAACCCGGACCTCTCCGGGTTTCGCCAGCGCGGGGGCAAGCTGCTGCTGTTCCACGGCTGGGCCGATCCGGTGGTGACGCCGCAGCGCACGCTCGACTATTACGCTGCCGTGCGTGCCCGCATGGGCGGCAACGAAGCCACGGCACAGTTCGCGCGGCTCTTCATGCTGCCAGGCGTCGATCATTGCGGTTTGCAGCCCGGCCCGGGCGCGAAATCGGTCGCGATCGATCCGCTGCCGGCACTCGAGGCCTGGGTGGAACGCAACGAAGCCCCGGATGCGCTGCAGATCAGTTGGCAAATGAATGACGGCAGCGTGCGCAGCCGTGAGGCCGAGGCACAATGAGCGTCCCCGCAGATCGTCCGAAGTCGCGTTCGCTCGGCCCATTGCGGGCCCTGGTGCCGTACCTGCGCCCCTACCGCGGCGTACTGGTGCTGGCGCTCCTCGCCCTGCTGGTGGCAGCCGCCGCAATGCTGGCGTTGCCGATCGCACTGCGTTACTTGATCGACAACGGGATCGCGTCGAAGAGCAGCGACACGATCAACCAGTACTTCGTCGCGTTCCTTGCAGCGGCGGCCGTTTTCGGCGTGTTTGCGGCGCTGCGTTTCTATCTCGTGAGCTGGCTCGGCGAGCGCGTCGTGGCCGACATGCGCTCGGCGGTCTACGCACGCGTCATCCGCATGGATCCGGCATTCTTCGAAGTGACTCGCATCGGTGAGGTGCTCTCACGACTAACCGCGGACACGACGCTGGTGCAGTCGATTGCGGGTGTCAACCTGTCGATCATGCTGCGTTCCACCCTCTCGCTGATCGGCAGCCTCGTGATGCTGGGCGTGACGAGCCTGAAGCTCACAGCGATCCTGGTGGTGCTGATCCCGGTCGTGATCGTGCCGCTGATCGTGCTGGGGAGGCGCGTCCGCCGCCTGTCGCGCACGTCGCAGGATCGCATCGCGGACACCAGCAGCATCGCCGACGAAACGCTGAATGCCGTGCAGACGGTGCAGGCGTTCACACTGGAGCAGATCAACACGGACCGGTTCGACGCCGCCGTCGAGGATTCGTTCACCGCGGCCGTGCGCCGCACCAAGACGCGCTCGACGCTGACGGCGCTGGCCACGATGCTGGTCTTCGGCGCCATCACCTTCGTGCTCTGGATGGGCGCCCACGCAGTCGTACGCGGTGAAATGACCGGCGGCCAGCTTGGCCAGTTCCTGTTGTACGCCGGCTACGTTGCGATCGCCGCGGCCAGCCTCAGTGAAATGTGGGGCGAAGTGCAGCGCGCCGCAGGGGCGATGGAACGGCTGCTCGAACTCGAAAACGCACAGCCCACGATCCAGGCACCGGCGCAGCCTGTCGCGCTGCCCGTGCCCGGGCGCGGTGAACTCAGCTTCGAGCAGGTCACGTTCCGGTATCCGTCCCGCCCCGAAGCGAAGGCGCTGGACGCATTCGACCTGCAGGTGCGCAAGGGTGAGACGGTCGCGTTCGTCGGCCCTTCAGGCGCGGGCAAGAGCACGACGTTCCAGTTGCTGCTGCGGTTCTACGATCCGGAGTCGGGCCGGGTGCTGGTCGACGGCGTGGACGTCTCGAAGGCAGACCCGCTCGCAGTCCGCAGCCGCATCGGCCTCGTGCCGCAGGACACTGTGCTGTTCGCAGCGAGCGCACGCGAAAACATCCGTTATGGCCGCCCGGGCGCATCCGACGCAGAAGTGGAAGCAGCCGCCAGGGCAGCCGCGGCTGACGACTTCCTGCGCAAGCTGCCCGAGGGCTACGACACGTTCCTCGGGGAGCGCGGCACGCGGCTCTCGGGCGGGCAGCGCCAGCGCATCGCCATCGCCCGCGCCATCCTGCGCGACCCGCCGATCCTGCTGCTCGACGAAGCGACGAGCGCGCTCGACGCGGAGAGCGAACGGCTGGTGCAGGCAGCGCTCGAGCACCTGATGCAGGGCCGCACGACGATCATCATCGCGCACCGGCTCGCGACGGTGCTGCAGGCCGACCGCATCGTCGTCATGGACCATGGGCGCATCGTCGCGCAGGGCACGCACGCCGAACTCGTGCGCGCGAACGAACTTTACGCACGGCTCGCCGCGCTGCAGTTCGCGGACGGCGCGGGGACCGCGACGGAAACGGCCACGTGAGCAACGCGGCACGCCTGAACGAGCTCGGTCAGCCGATTGGGCCCGCCCTGCCCGACTGGCAGCCCCCGGCACTTCCCGCACAGCGCAGCCTGAAAGGCCGGTTCTGCCTGGTCGAGCCGCTCGACGTGGCGCAGCATGCCCGGGCCCTGTTCGACGCCAACAGCCAGGACCGCGAGCACCGCATGTGGACGTATCTCGCGTACGGCCCGTTTGCGCAGTTCGACGAGTACGAGCGCTGGCTCACCGAGCGCGCGTCCAGCATCGATCCGCTGTTCCAGACCTTCGTCGACCGCTCGTCGGGCAACGCCGTGGGCGTAGGCACGTTCATGCGCATCGACCCGCGCGCAGGAACCATCGAGGTGGGTCACATCGCCATGTCACCGCTGCTGCAGCGCTCGCCGGCAGCGACGGAAGCGATGTATCTCATGATGCGGCACGCCTTCGAGCTCGGGTATCGCCGCTACGAGTGGAAGTGCGACGCGCTCAATGCGAGATCGCGGCGTGCCGCCGAAAGACTCGGCTTCGTGTTCGAGGGCGTGTTCCGCCAGGCGACGGTCTACAAGGGCCGCAGTCGCGACACGGCCTGGTATTCGGTCATCGACTCGGAATGGCCCGTGCTGCGCGAGGCGTTCGAACGCTGGCTCGACCGCGACAACTTCGACGCGTCGGGACTGCAGCGCTCGAGCCTGGGCGATGTTCGCGCAGCACTGCGACCGCACCGACCGCGCTAGACGGTAGTCTCTTCCGCGTCGGCCACGGCCTGGCCTGCGGCATCCTGCGCCGTGCTGGCCTCGGCCGCCACCGGCGCATGGCCATGGTGCGCAAACGCGGTGAGGGCCGCGGTGGCGAGCACCGGCAGCGCAGAAAAAGCCAGGATCGCGGTGTTCGTCACGCGACCAGACTACCCGACCTCAGCCCCCGAGCAATTGCCGTCGTGATACGGCGGGTGGAGCCGGCGGCGGCTCCGCCTGGAACAGCGCATCGGCCACTGACGTGGCAGCGAGCTGCGCGGCCTCGTGGTCCGTGAATTCCGTCATCGTCGAGAACAGTGAGCACGTGCCGATCAGGCCGACGTCGTGCAGGTCGGTCACGACGAAGTCGTACGCCCCCGACGGAAACGCGAGGCGCGAGGTCGAGCCATCCACCCAGATCTTCAGGTCGGCCGGGGACGGCAGCACCGTGAGGTTCATGAACCATGGCGTGAGCATCACGCCGACCTGGCGCCCCTCGTGCTCGCGGAAGCCCACGGCCTCGATGGCGAGCGTCGGGTTGTAGATCGGCATGCCCTTCACCTTGAGCGCCGCGCGCCGATACGCATTCGCGAGATTGTTCACGGCGTCGTCGTCCGACAGCGTCGCGCTGTCGATCACCATGAACTTGCTCTTGTTGGCTGCGCAGTTGGGGCATTCCCACGTGTCGGGCAGCAGCCGGAACGGCGTGCCCGGCGGCGTCTGCGTCTCTTCATCGCCTAGCGCCGGATCGTAGACCCACCAGCAGATGCCACATTCGAGACGGGTGTCGTCCGCGATCTTCGAGCCGTCGCCGCCGTAGCTGCCTTCGAAGGGGCGACTCATCAGTTGAACGCCTGCAGGATTTCGCCGAGACGCTCGGCCGAGTCCTCGAAATCCTCGCGTGCGGCAAGGACTGAGATCGGCACGCCGCCGATCTCGAGCGTGTCGAGGATCACGTTACCCATGCCGTTGATGAACTGCACGGCCCAGACGTGCCGCAGCCCCGTCGCGAACACGCGTGAGCTGCCGAAACCACCGGAGCGGATCACCAGCGGAACCTGCCCGAGCACGGTCGTCAGCACCTGCGCATCGACGTCGGTGATAGGCAGCAACGTGAAGTTGATGACATGGTTCTCGGCGCCCGGCCGGTATTCGCTCGAGCGCTGCTGCAGTTCGAACAGCAACGCCGGCGCGTTCATCGCTCCCTGCGGCATCTGCTGCGGGATCTGGATCTCGGCGCGCGGCAACTCGGCCGCGGCGCGCAGGATCGGCGCCGGCACCGGGCCGATCTCGATCCATTCGCCCTGCGTGCCATCCGCCGTGCTGCTTTCGATGCGCCAGATGCCGGCCATCACCGACTCGACCACTCGCCAGTAGGCATTGTCCAGGCCGACCTTAGCCCAGACGTCACCTTCCCCGAGGATGTCGGCGATCGTCGCCTTCTCCGAGTCGTTGAGCCCGCTCAGGCTCACGCGCGTCGGCGGCGCGTCCGGCGTCTCGGTGCGGCGCTTGAGGTCGGCGATCACCTCGTTCATGGCCGCGCGCGAAGCGGCCGTGAGCTCTTCGTCCGCAGGGGTCTGGCGCGCAGGACGCACCAGGCCCGTCGGCATGCCGATCAGGCGCAGCTGCTCATCGGACGCCGCGGGCGCATCTCCTGGAACCTTCGGGTGCCAGACGAGGACGTGTTCGGTCATGCATTTCCTCCAATGCGGGGAGCGGGCGCGGCGTCTTCGAGCAGACGGTCGGCGGCTTGCGAGAAGACCGGCCAGTCGCGCATGCGCGCCACGAGCTCGGCGGGTTGTCCGTCGCGCATGTAGACGACGGCGGGCATCACGACGACGCCGAAGCGCGTCATCAGTGCCGCCTCGTCGCGCTGGTCGACGAGGCCGACGCGCAGCCGGCCCTGGTAACTCGTCGCGAGTTCACGCACGACCACGGTGACGTCGAGACCTTCCGGCCGGTCGCCGATGAAGAACAGCAGCCCGCGCGGATTGCGCGCGAGCCAGTCGTCGAGTTCGGACGTGCGCAGCACGTCGCACGACGGGTGCGAGGCCAGTGCGTCGATCACGCCACTCATGCGCTGGACTCCCCGGTTTCTTCGTCACCGCGTTCCTGGGCCGCAGCGCGGATCGCCAGGAATCGCTCGTCGCCCAGGCGGCAAGCGACATCCGGCGCCGGACGGCCGGATTCGTAGACCCCCTGCCGCAGCGCGTTGATCACGACGACGCGCTCGGGCCGATCGGCGCGCGCGCGCACCTCGACGCCCCAGCGGCGCAGTTCGTCGATGCCGAGCTGCAGCGCGTCGGGGATCTGCGACTGCACCCTCTCCGTGAGGCTGCCGCCGTAGTCCGCGAGTTCCACGGGCTTGATGCCGACCACGGTGAAATGCGCAGGCTTGTGATTGAGCAATTCCAGGCTCGCCAGGATGTCGTTCATCCCGACCTGGTGCAGGCTCATCTTGTTGCCGCCCATCAGCGCGGGGATCTCGTCGTCGCGGGCCACGATCAGCGTGCCCGGCTCGCCGCGATGCGCGACAGCGTCGAACAGGAGCACGTGGGTGGTGTCGAGCAGCAACGGCACGAGGGCCAGCCCGAGCGTGCCGCCGTCCATCAGGCCGACGTCCTCCGGCAGGTCCCAGCCTTCGCCGAGCGCCTCGACGCAGCGAACGCCGAAGCCTTCGTCGGCCCACAGCAGGTTGCCGACCCCGAGGACCACGATGCGGCGTTCTGGCGCCGCAGATTCATCAGTCATCGTCTCTCCCGCGCGGCATGAGGTGCACCTGGCGGTGCACTTGTCGATGCAATTGGATAGTGTCCAAAAGTATAACGGGACCGAAGGATTCCGGGCGACGATCGCCCTCGTCCCGCGGTCCCGTTAGTGAGCTGTGGAAGGGCTCGCGCCCTGGTTCAGCGGTAGAACCTCCAGCCACTGATCATCGAACTGATCGTCGTCTGGCGGTGCGTCATGTCCTCGCGGATCGCCATGTACATGTGCACGATCGAGAAGATGATGACGACCCACATCGCGACGTGGTGCCAGGTGTGCACGGTCATCGAATCACCGAGCACGCTGAACACCCAGCCGAACCACGTGTACCAGCCGCTCTGCACGCCCCAGCCTTCCGCGTAGAGGGCAAAGCCG
>Ga0315283_10003811_pt1 | contig 12954 bp, 11 predicted proteins | sample YL17G09_0_MG_FD_204541 | JGI IMG/M metagenome (GOLD analysis project Ga0315283, IMG submission 204541) | Sediment microbial communities from Yellowstone Lake, YNP, Wyoming, USA - YL17G09_0 | ecosystem: Environmental > Aquatic > Freshwater > Lake > Sediment | place: USA: Wyoming | collected...
CTGTCTCTTCTTTTGCGAACGAGTGTCTCCTTGCGCGATTGAAATCCCAAACAGATATCTACCAAATCTAAAAATAAAGCGAGCGAGAGGGGGAGAGAAGGGTTAAAAAGAGAGAGAAAGGAAGTGCTACGCAGCCTGAGTTGTGAAAGACTCGAGGGACGTTTTCCTGTTGTTGGCTTGGCTCCGCTCTCTCCCACGCGCTCGCGCTGTTGTTTCGCCCTTTCGTTTTCGTTTCCTTGTAAAGAGAAAACATATCGAGAGGAGCGATGATGACAAAGAGAAGGATAAAAAAAGGACCAAACAAGAGAAGAGGTCGAGAGAGTCTCTCTGAGAGGAAACTGCTCGTCCTCTTCAGCATTCACAAACTCGTCTTCAATAAAGGCCTTCCTTCCTCTTTCTTCACCGCAAGGTGCGTCTCCTCTTTTCTTTTCCCCTAAAACCTGTCTCATCGCCACACTCGAGCCATTAGCGAGAGGTTCGGGAGGCGAGAAGGGACGGTGAGGGAGATCTTGCCCGGTTTGCACGGAAGTCTTTTCGATCACCTAATGGGAATTTTGGAAAAAACAAAAAGAACTCTCGACTCCACAGGATGTCCAACTCGTTCGCGCTTCTCTTCGCCCTCCTGGCCCTCCTCGTCCTTGGTGAGTCATCCGGCGAGTGCATCCGCGCATATAGAGCGAGAAAGATGGAAACTTGCAGGCCAAGATTGCGCAGCAGAGAGAGAAAGAAACAGAACTTATAAATGATGGCGAGACGTCCGTATCTCCCTTGCCGCAGGTGGTCGACAGGGGAGATGAAAAAAAAACGGACAGCGCCCCTCCTCACCCCTCCCCTCTTTTTGCCTTCACCTCCTTCCCCTCTTTTTCCCCACCACAGTCGCGGTCCCGACCCCCTCCGATGCGTGCTGGTAAGAGTTTGAGAGCGGTTTGTTGCTGTCCGAGAGAGAGAGAGAGAGAGAGGGCTCTAGAGGAGAGAAGACGAAAGAAAAACCCGAAACCTTAAGCATTCCTCTTTTTCCTCGACCCCCCCCCCCCAAAAAAAAAGGGGCCGCGGCTGCTGGGGCGGAGGCTACCGCTATGGCTGGTACGGCGGCGGCGGCTGCTACAATGGGTGCTGCGGCTGTGGCCGCAAGCTGATGTCCCGCTTCCTTGGGAGCGCGGACGAGCAGTAGAGAGAGAGGGAAAGGAGAAAAAGTGAAGTCTCTCGATCAAAAAGGAAGAAAAGGGGCTTTTGCGCCCCCACTTTTTAAGCCCCTTTGCCTTTTGCGTCCTTCTCAAGCGCCTCTCCCATTGCCGTGAACAACAAACTTAGCTAAAATAAAAAAAAGAAGAAGAGTGAAAGGGGCGGAGCGGAGCGGAGTTGGGAGAGGGGGTGAACGGAGACGTTTCGTTTCCAGAAACACTTCTCTCGCTTGCTGCTTCTGCTCCTCTCTCTTTCTCTCTCTCTCCCTTGCGTGTAAAGAGAAAAGAAAAAACAAAGACTAGAAAAGACGATGCATACGAAAACGAACGACGGTTTTCTTTATTCTACAAGGAGGAGTCTCTTACCCCCCCCAAAAAAGAGCAAAAATCACTTTGAGCTCTCCATAGCCCGCGCGACCTCCGCGCCGACCCTCTCGACCTCGAAGCTCTCCACCTCGACGCAGCATCGCACGCGCTTGGATCGAGGGACTATCACCATCCCCATGGCGTGGTCCTGCTGTTGATTCCGCGAGTGGTGATGGCCGTCGTCGAGGGAGAGCGGCGCGTGAGCTTCCGTTGCCGCTGCTGTCGTTGTTGCCGACGTCGCCGCCTCTCCCGACGACGACGAGGGCGCCCTCTTCTCTCCTTCTCCTTCTCCTCGCTCTTCCGCTTTCTTTCCTGCTTCTTCACCTAAACCTCCTCCTCCTCCTCCTCTTTCTCCTCCGAGGGTCAGAGTGTCAGCCAGCACGAGATTGCCCTGCGGGTCGAGGCAGGAGAGCACCCCGGAGAGCACGCGGCCGTCGGAGACAGTGACCTGTTTTGAAGTTTTTTTGGATTTTTTCCTCAAGGTCGAGGTTCGTTTTTTTTGTTCCGTCGCTTTCTTTCCTCTCTCTGTCTCTCGCCCGAACGGGCAAACAAACAAGGAAAGAACTACTCTCACCCTCAGCCTACGTCCAACGAGCCTGCCGATCGCCAACAGCGAAGGGTGCGACCGGCCGTCGATGGGGAGGGGGGCGTCGGCCTCGGCGCCGAGCTGCACGACCGAGGTCGTTGCCGCCGCAGAAGGCGGCCGGGAAGTTGACGGCGACGGCGACGGCGGGCTCATCGCTGCTGCCTCGGTGGCAACTGCACTCAATCAGTCCCCGCTCTTTTTTCCGGTTCTCTTTTCGAGAGCCTCCACAGCACTGCAGATGCGTGTGCCAGCGAGTGAATGGGCGCGATAGTAAAAAGAAACACGAGAGAGAAGAAAAAGAAATTTCGGGGGACGATTGAAACGGTTTTCTGAATTTCAACGTCGTCTGCCTTCACACTTTCTCTTATGAAAAAAAACAATTCGCCCATTTCAAAATGACCACGGACCCGCCAACTCCCTCTTCCAGCCAGCGAGACGCCTTCGTGAGGGAGCTAGTGAGCGCCCTCTGCGATCTGGGCGTCGAAAAAATCGATCCCGCTGCCGCGAAGCCTGGAAACGGGAGCCGTCCGACGTCGCTGCTGACCGATCAGCATCGAGCTCGATCCTCGGCGTCCGTGACCCCCTTTTCTTCCTCGTCTCTGCGCCTCGCCAGGGCCGCGCACGCCCGCCTCCAGTTCGACCACCCCTCGCTCGACGCCACGGCCGTCGACGCGCTGTCCAAAGCCGTTTTAGAGCTAAAATTCGTCGACAAAATCGACCAGAGGAATATCGCGCTGGCACCGACGAGGAAGCTCGTTGCGGCGCTCGCGGGCGACCCGCCGTCGCTGGCCCTCCCCGCCGGGGACGAGAGCGGAGGGGACGAAGCCGGCGAGGCCGACGAGGACAAGGCGCGGGCCAGGGCCCTGGACGCCGCCGCGGCCTCTTCCGGCTGCTGGGACCGCCTCGCGGTGAGCTACACCGTGAAGATGGTCCTCTCCGTCCTCGAGTCGCTCCCCCGTCCTTCTTCTTGTTCTTCTTCGTCCTCGACCTCCGAGGCGAAAGGCCCGGGCTCCTCTCCTCCTCCTCCCTCTGCCCTCTCGCCGCTCCTGCTGCTCTCGAGGCTCGCGGCGGAGCTCGACGAGGAAGGGGAGCGCGCGGAGGAGGAGGTGGCGAGGCGGGCGGCGGCTGCGGCGGCGGGAGGCGGCGCCGGAGGGGAGGAGGTGGAGCGGGCTCTCGCCGCCTTTCTCGGGCAGCACGACGAAGAAAAAGAGGAGGGAGAAGGAGAAGCCTCTGGTGCTGCTGCTGCTGCTGCTGCTCCCGAGCCCGGAGAGCGCACCGGCGAGGCAGAAAGCGACGACGACAGCGACTACGACACCCCTCTGCACCAGGAGGCGGCGGCAGGAAGGGGCGCCCCCGTTGGCGACGGCGTCGACCCCCTCTCTGCTGTCGCCGCGGGCGAAGACGACGACGACGACTCTGCGCCCTCTTCCCTCCTCGCCGCCCCTCCGTCCCTGCCTTCCGCAGTGCGGGCAATGGTATCCCTAGTCCAGGCCGCGAGGTCCCGCGTGGGGAGAGGGTGGGGAGAGGCGGGAGGGATCGAGCTCACCGCGGCGTGCCTCGTGGCGGTAAGGCGGGCCGCCGCCGCGGACTCCGAGGCGAGCCCGCCGCTGCGCCGCCTCGGGACCGAGCTGCTGCTTCTCGCGAGGGACGGCGCCGTAGCCAGCCCCCTCAGGGGGGCCGCGGCCCTCCCCACGCTGCTGGAGGCCCTCGGGGGAGCGAGCAGTGGCGGCAGCGACGACGACGGAGCCCCTCGCGCCCCGGCGGCCCTCGCCGACGCCGCCGAGCTCTTCGCGGCCGTCGTCGCTGGTTGGCCCCTCCCGTCTCCCTCCTCCTCCTCCTCCTTCGCCTCCTCTTCATCTGAGTCCCGTCTCGCTCTGGCGAGGGCCTGGAAAGATTCGACGACGGGTGCGGCGGGGAGGACGACGAACCTCCTGGAAAGCCTCGCCGCGGCGCTCTTGGCGGCGACGGGAGGCGGCAGCCTCGAGGGCGCGAAGAGGGCGCTAGCAGAGTTGAACGGCGACGATGACTCCTCTCCTCCTTCTTCTTCTCCTCCTCCTTCTTCTTCTTCTTCTTCTTCTTCTTCTTCTTCTTCTTCTTCACCTTCTTCTTCTTACCTCCTCGGCGCGGCCTGCTCGGCGCTCGCTGCCCTGCTGATGGCCTCCCAGGCCGCAGGCGCCTCGGCGGAGGAGGTCGCCGGGGGCATGCTGGGGAGCGGCGCGTGGAGGAGCGTCGCCTGCTTGCTGGGCGCCGCCGCCGCTTCTCCGCCGGGAGGAGACGTCGTCGACGACGTCGACGACGAAAATGGGGGAAGAACGCGCCTCCTGCCGCTGCCTCGAGGCGCCCTCGAAGCCGCTCTCCTGGGCTCGGCCTCCTCCCCGGAGCTCTCCAGGTACCTCGCCGCGTCCCCTGCGGGCAAATTTGTCGTCGTAGAAGCAGCAAAAATCGAAGGAGGAGGAAGCGGCGGCGTCGAAGGTGCGATGCTCTCTGCGCTCTTCGTCGCCGCTTCTTCCGCCTCGGAGCAGAAGAACTCGCCTTTTTCTTCGGCGCCGCTCGCTCGAATGATCTCCGCGAGCTACATGGAAGAAAGAGAAGTGCCCAAGGGCTCCCCCTCTGTGCGGTGGAGGGAGTCGGCGCGGCTGCTGCGGGAGATGAGCCGCGTCGCCGGCGGCGGAGGAGGCGGGGGCCACCGGTGGGGCGCCGAGGTCGACGCCGCGGTGGCCTCGCTCGAGCGCGCCCTCATCTCTGCTGCCGCTGCTTCTTCCGCTGATTCCGAAGTAGAAGTAGAAGAAAGAATCGTGCCTGCCGGAGAAGAGGCGAAGAAGAGCCCCGAGGCGGCGCACAGGAGGGAGGCGCTTCGGCTCGCGAGCGCGGAGCGGCGGCGCGCTGCCGCTGCTGCCGCTGGGGTCGCTGCCGCTTCTCCGCCTTCTTCTTTTTATGCTGCCGCTGCCGCTTCTGCTGCTGCTCCGGCAGTCACTCGAGGCAAAGACGATTGATGAAAATCAGTAGACGTTTTATTCCGTGTTGTTCCAAGTAACATTTGCTTTCTCCCTTCTTTCTTCCTTTCGAAACCCGAAAATCGTTTTCATTATTATTTGTTTCATCCGAGCCTCGCCTGCGCGGGCTTCGGCGCCCCGGCCCCGAACTCGCGGCTCGGGCCCTCCAGCCACGCTCCCTGCCCCGGGGGGAACAGGCGCAGCGAGCGCTTCGGCGGGACCGGCTGCTGCTGCTGCTGCTGCAGTAGCAGCGGCTGCTGCGGGGGACCGCGGCGCATCATCCCCGGCCTCGGACCCAAACCCAAAGCCAGCGGCGGCGGCGGGAGCGACAGTGCCGCCCCGGGGGAGGGGGCCCCTGCCGCTCCGCGCTGCCCGGTCTCGAGAAATTGCTGCATTCGAGGGCAGTTGGCTCCCGGGGCGGCGGCGCAGGGAGGCATCAAGCCGATGCCGCCCCTGGGCCGGGGCTGGGCGACGGTGATGGAAGCCGCTGTTAAAAAAAAAAAAATCCGAGTCGTTGAGTGTCCCGAGGTCGTTTCTGTCGTCGTGCTCTCTCGTTCGTCGCCCTCTCTCTTTTTCGCTTCTCTTTTCTTCCCACTCTACTCTCTCTCTCTCTCTCTCCGCACACGCGCAGGCCCACACTCACCTGCGACGAGAACCGTTAGCACCAGGACAAGCACCGAGAGGGGGAGAGAAACAGCCATTTTGTTGCGCGACGTCTTTTTTTCACTTTTCTTCGAGCGTCGTTTTTTTTTGAAAAAATGATTCAAGTGCGTTTTCCCCCCTTCAATTTTGCTAAGTTCCATTCATCTCTCTCCTCCCTTCTTTTCCCCTTCTCCTCTACCTCGCGCTCGACCACAGCTCTCTCAGCAAGTCGAACCGCAGCCCCACCGAGTCGCCCTCCGCTCCCCCCCCAACGGCCCTCTCCAGCTCGTCCAGCTCGTCCTCGCTCTCGGGGCTCTGCTCGAGGGACAGCGGCTCGGGGACGAGCCCGCGGGCGAGCATCGTCCGCTCCGGCGCCGGCGCGAGCGCCGCGCGCAGCAGCGCCTCCAGGCCCCGCCCCTCCTCGTTCTCCCTCCGCCCGCCTCCCCCTCCTCCGTCCCCCCCGCCCGCTCCGCTCCCGTCGCCGTCCTCGTCTTCCGCCTGCTCCCGCAGCACGTCGAGCAGCCCGGGCGGCAGCGGGTCCGGCGCGTTGTCGTCGGGCTTGAACCTGGCGAGCGCGCCGCAGACGGCCCGGAGCGGGAGGTGCGGCAGGACGTCGAGGCGCGCCGAGGCGTCGGTGAGGGCGTCCTTGGGCATCATGAGGAGGTCGGCGACGGCGCGGAGGCGCGGGAAGAGGCGCGGGAGCTCGCGGACGGATGCGGAGCTCGGCTTGCCGTTCCCGCTCCCGGTTTCGTCGTCGCCGCCGCCGTCGGCGCCGCTCGGAGCAGCGAAAGTCGAAGAGGAGGAGCTCGACGCGACGCCGGCGTCCGCGGCCCAGAGCCCGATCCTGCCGACCGCGAGCTTGATCCCGACGCCCGAGGTAAAGGTCAGCGGGTAGCGAGGGTCGAAGGGCAGGAACGAAGCCGGGAGGACGTGAGAAGCCGTCGCTGCTCTGTTGCCGCCGCCGCCGCTGCTCTTCTCCTTCTCCCTCCGCTCCCCTTCTCCCCCCGTCGCCCTCGCCCCCGTCGCCGCCTCGCAGAGCAGCGCGTCGACCCTGTCCAGCAGCGCCCCGAGGGCCCGCGCCACGAACAGCGCAGCGTGCGGCTCTGGGACCGAGGCCCGCGCGGAGGAGGCCGCGTCGCGGGCGGCCGACCGCAGGATATCGACCCACCGGCCGGCCGCCGCCTCGGCCGCCGAGACCTGCCGCTCCTGCTGCTGGTCCCGGAGGTGGCCGCTGCCGCCACGCTCGGCGGAGGGGCTCGGCCGCCGCGACCGCGGCTGCTGCTGCTCTTTCTCGGCTGCCTTCAAGGCGTCCAGGGCGCGGCTCCAGAGCCCCGAGACGGCCCTGTCGAGCAGGCCGGCCTCGAGCGCGCGCAGGCGAGGGAGCAGCGCGTCTGCCGCCCAGCGGAGGCTCTGCTCCTGCTCCTCCTCTTCTTCCTCTCGCCCTTCTTCTCCTCCTCGTCCCTCGGACTCTCCCCGCTCTTCCGGTTCGTCGGCCGCGCTGCTGCTCTTGCGGAAGAGGCTCCTTCTGCTGCTGACGGTGCCATTCTTCTTGTCCGTCTCCTTCTTCTCCTTCTGGCTCTTCTTCTTCTCCTCCTTTGGGCTAGGGGGACAAGCTTTTTTACCAGGAGGGCTTTCGTTGCTGCTGCTGCTCCCGATCGCCATCGCCCACAGCGCCCACCGCAGCTGCATGGCGTTGGACCACCACGCGGCCGAGGTCGCGGCGCCGTCGCCGGCGGCCTCGGCTGCGGCCTCGATGGCGCTGTCGAGTTTTTGTCGAGTTTTTTGTTGTTCGAAAGATGAAAAAAAGAGCGAGAAAAAAAAAGGAAAAACAGAAACATCTCTTCTCCCCCTTACCGAATCGCGCGCTCGCCAAAGGCCCTCCCTTCCTGCGGTCCCATGGAGACGATCGTGCGGGTGAGGCGCCGCGCCGGGGCGTGCGGGTCGGGAGGGGGTAGAGAAGCAGCAGCGGCAGAAGAAGCGGGAGCGAGGGCGCCCGCCGCGCCAAAGTCGCCGCCGAGGCCAGCCGCCGCGTCGCCGTCCCCCTCCTCGAGACGGCCCGACCGCCGCCGCGAGGGAGGAGCCCCCCCTTCCCCCCCCCCGCTCCTCCTGCTCCTCCTCCCTCGCCTGGGCCTCCCTCCCGCGGCAGCCAGGTAGACCGAGGCCTCCAGGGCGGCCACGGAGAGCAGCTCGGACTCGAGGGCGCGGCGGGACTCCCCCGCCGCGGCGAGGGCCTCGCTCGCCGCCGCGGCCGAGGCAGTGGCGGTCGCGGCGGTCGCGGCGGCGGCGGCGGCGACGGTCGCCGGAGTGCCGCCGCCGCCGGCAAGGAAGCCGCTGCCGCCGCTCCCGGGGCGCGACGACGAGGAGCCTCCCGGGAGGAACAGCCCCCCGGGGGTCGGCGCCAGCGAGATCGGGGCCGAAGGTGAAGCGTGCTGCCGGAAGGGCGTCACCGCCATCGCCGCGGACGTCGCCGGCGGCGGAGGGGGGGAGGCCAGGGGAGCCGCCCCTCCTCCGGCTGCCGCCGCGTCCCTGCTCCCGGCGAGGAGCCTGGTCGCGTTCAGGGCCGCGCTCGTCTCCTCCAGGAGGGCGCGGGCCGGGGAAGGCGAGGGAGCGGCGAAAGGAGCTGCGGAGGCTGCGGCTGCGAAAGAAGAGGACGACGCGCTGCCGCCGCCGCCACCGCCGCCGCGCTCGTCGTCGCGCTCGTCGTCGCCGTCGTCGATCTCGTCTGCGTCCCCTCCCCGGGCTCCTCCCCGCTGTTCCTCTTCGCCGAAGGCCAGCTCGAAGAGGTCGACGTCGTCGGGGGCCAGGTCTATCGCGTCGACGGGCGGCTCCATCTCGATGGCGTCTGCGAGAGGGTCGGAGACGGAGACGGGGGCGCGGCGGCCGGAAGCGAAGGCGCCCTCGGAGGAGGTTGCGCGGCGAGGGAGGGAGCGAGGAGACGCGGGAGCGGGAGCGGGAGCGGGAGCGGCGGGGATCGAGACCGGGAGAGGAGGTCGAGCGTCTTCCTCTTCTTCAGCTCCTCCTTCCTCTTTTTCCTGTTCCTCGGCTTTCTCTTCCGCCTGCGGCTGTTCCTCCGGCAGCTCCTGCTCTGGTTCCGGGGAGGCGTCCCTCGGGGGAGGGCGCGGAGGCGGAGGCGGAGCGGGAGGAGGAGGGACGGAGGGAGCCTGCTGCAGGAACGGGTTTGTGTCGCCGTCGTCTCCGTTGTCGTCGGCAGCGGTGGCAACAGGGGCGGCAGCAACAGCAGCAGCAGCAGAGGGAGGAGGCAGAGTAGCGAGAACCTCCTCGTCTTCCGCAGCAAAAGCATCCAAAACAGCATCAGCAGCACCAGCAGCATCAACAGCAGCAGCAGCAGCAGAAGCACAGGGAGCAGGCGCGACCACAGAGGCGGGAGAAGAAGAAGAAACAGCAGCCTCGCTTCCAACCTCCTCTTCTCCTTCGGCGTCCGCCGCCGCCGCCGCCGCCGCTGCTGCTGCAAGCAAACCGTCGTCGGAGGACGAAGCATCGCCATCTTCTCTTTCGGTAGCGATTCGCGCGACAGGAGGAGGGGGAGGAGGAGCACGAGAGACGAAGGGCTTCGGAGGAGGAGGAGGGTCCTCCGCTGCCGCGGGGGTCCCTTCCCCTCCTTCTCTCGCCTCGCTCGCCGCCGTCGGCGCCCGAGGCGAGGGGACGGCGGCGACCCCGCCCCCTCCTCCCCCTCGGGTCGCCGCCGTCAAGACGACGCTCAGGCACACGGAGGCCACGGGCGAGCCCCCCAGGTTGCTCCCGGAGGCCGTGGTGACGGGGAGAGTCACTCGGGGCGGCGAAGAAGAGGACGAAGAGGGAGGAGGAGGCGAGGCGAAGTCGGCGAGGTTGACTGCGACCCGGCCGACGACCGTCCTCGCCGCCGAGGAAAAGCTTCCTGAGGCTCGCCTCCCGGCTCCCGATGCCGCTGTCGTGGTTTCCTCTCCTCCGACAGCAAGGTCCAGGGTCAGCCACTTGTTGTCAAAGGGTCCCACGGAGCCGGGCTTGGCGACGGAGCCGTCCTGTTTTTTCGGGTTTGTTTGAAGAGGAGGGAGAAAGTGGGGTTGAAAGTGAGAAGAGCGAAAACGAAACAAAAAATCACCGACTGATCAAGTGCTCGTCCAAACGCCGGCGCCACCCGGCCCCCCCCCCCCGAGGCTCTGTGCGCGGAGATGGCTCGATCGCAGCACGCAGAGAGCAAACCAACGATCTTATTAACCCGCGCCTCACCTTGTACATCGTCGCTGGGACCGCTATCGTCGCGCCGGAGAGGTCGAGAGTGGTTGTTGCCGTCGACGAATCGTCGCCGCCATCGATCCGACGACGGTTGCCCGCGGCGACGATGCTCCCGGCCCGCCTCGCGCCCCTGCGCCAGCTGACGACCAGCAGGTCGCTGCTCGCCTCCGCTGGCCAGGAGCTGACGCTGTGTAGGGTGACTTCAAAGTCGTGCTTGGCGGCAGAGCCGCGGGAGAAGAGTTTCATTTTTTCTTTGTTAAGCTCAATCGCCCGAGCGGGGAGCGAAAAAGAGTGAAGAAGAAGAAGAGAGAAAAAGAGGAGGCGTTGCTCTTCCGTTCTCTTTCTTCCATTTCTAATTCCTCCCGTTCCCTCTCATTTCTTTCTGCATGCCATTTCGAGGAAGACCGATCGAGATAACAGACACTGCGCGAGATAAAGAACAAAAAAACAGGAAAACATTCGTTCGTTCCTTGGCAAAAGGTTAAGAAAAAGACACCAGAAACAACTCTCTCTCTCTCTCTCTCACGTCAGCCTCGCCGACACCGACCGCAGCTTCGCATACACTTTTCCAGGAGGGGACCCCAGGATCAGAGAGCACACCGCGTCGCGCGCGGCTCTGATGTTCTGGAAGCTGCCGAGAATGTGGATCCTCGTGTCGGCCAGCACGATGCGCGTCCGCGTCGCGTTCTCGATCGCGAACTTTGTCTTTCCGTTCTTGCCCGCGAGCCGGCCGACGCAGCGCGCCAGGTGCTCCCCTCGCAGCGTCATCTTGACGTCCTTCACCTCGAAGCCCTCGACGTAAAGATCATCGAGACGAAGCAGGGCGACGGCGTCCTTCAGGTTGAAGCCCAGCACGAACGCGTGGACGAAGTCGGCGGCCTTTTGCAGGCTGCCGGCGTCCTTTGTCGCCGCGGTCGTGCGCAGCTCGACGCGCTTCGACTTGAGGTTCATCCGCATGTCGAGGCCGAGGTGGCCCGTGATGGGCTTGTAGAGGTCGAGCCAGGCCTGCTTGAGCGGGGTGAGGCGGTGCTGCGGGACCGGGACCTGGAGAGAAGAGGAGGAGGAGGGGGGAAGAGGGGGGAGGGGAGGGGAGGGAGGGGGGTGAGAGGTCGGAGGTCGAGAGGGGGGGAAGCGGGCGCAGCGACCGTTCGGGCAGCCGCCGTCGCCGTCGCCGACGAGAGAGAAAGCAATGCTCTCATCTCATCTGCGTTCTCCTCTTCCTTCTCTCTTCTTCGCACTCAAACTAGCACCACAAACGCACCCTCCTGAACTCGATCTTGCGCCCGTTGGCGTCGAAGGCGGACATCGCCTCGAACTTGGGCTTGGCCGGGAGCGGCGCGAGCAATGCGTCGTTGGCCTTTTCGGAGCTGGCCGCCACCGCTTTCGCCGTCTTCGCCGCCGCCGCCGCCGACGGCTCGTTGCCGCTCGTGCCCGCCGAGGCGCCCGCCGCCGCGCGCGTCTCCATTGGTTCGGCGCTCGTCATGGGGTTCGCTCTCCCTCTGTGTCTATGTGCAGCGCAAGAGAGCAAGGATAGACAGAAAGAGAGACAGGAACGTAAGAGAATGGAGCAAAGTCGTTTGCGAGGAAGTGGCGAATCGTTCGCAGCGCCTCTTGTTTTTCTTGTTCTTTCATTGAAATTCAACACCCGCTCCTCCCCAGAATCATCTCCACCGCCTCCGCCGCGTCCTCGCAGACAAAGTGCGCCGGGTCCCTCTCGTCGTTTTCCCTCCTCGGGCCCCCTCCTCCTCCTCCCCCCCCTCCCCCTCCTTTCCAGACCCCGGTCCTCACCAGGACGGACCTCCACGGCCCGCCCGCCGCGTTGGCCCCCCGCACGTCCGAGGCGGGGTTGTCCCCGAGCGCGTAGATGTGCCTCAGGGGGCGGGCCGGCGACGAGGCCGCGAGCCTCTCGAGCTTCCGGGCGGCGACCTCGTACGCGGGAGGGTGCGGCTTGCCGTGTCGGACGATCTCGAGCGGGACGTGCGGCGAGGCGCCCGCGGCGGCGTCGGCCGCCGCGTGGAGCGCCTCCAGGGCCGCGAGGAAGGCGCCAGGGCCGAAGCGCGGGGGCGCGTTGGCCGCGGCGAAGTAGAAGTCGAAGTTGCAGCAGAAGAACGCGACCGGCTGCCTCGTCTTGCTGCTGCTCTCGCCCTGACTGCCGGGGGTCCCGTCGGAGCGGAGGACGTCCAAGAGGATCTGGAGGTCCTCGTGCCAGTCCTGCGGAGTCTCGACGACAAACCTTTTTTTTTTTTTTGCAAGGGGGGAGAGAGAAGAAAGAGGTGAGTTTTCCCCCCCGGTTTGCTTGCTTGCCCCCCCCCCCCCCCTTCCTCCCGAAACGTAAGAAAGCGAAGAAAGGAAACGTACACGGCCCGCACTGGCTCTGAGGCCCAGGCGGGGGTTCCGCCGCCTCCGCCGCCGCCGCCGCCTCCTTCGCCGCCGTCTCCGCCGCCGCCGTCTTCTCCTTCGCCGTCTCCGCCGCCGCCGTCTTTTCCTTCGCCGTCTCCGCCGCCGCCGTCTTTTCCTTCGCCGCCGTCTCCGCCGCCGCCGCCGCCCCCTCCCGTCCCGGCGTCGTGCTTCAAGGGGTGCAAATGAGGGTGCGCCCTCGCGTACTCGGCCACCGTCCTGACGTTGTCGAAGCCGTAGCCCCTCACGATCTCCGCGGCGTCGGTCCGGCAGCGGCCCGTGACTAGCACGAGGCCCGGGTTGATCGCCGGCGCGGCCTCGGCGAGGGCAGAGTGCGCCAGGACGACCTGTTCTTTCGTGATGGCCATCGAGAGCTGCTCGGACAGGAGGGCTGCGCGGTCGGTCTCGGAGAGCCAGCCCTGGTTGGTCACGAAGACGAAGGGCGCGCCGGAGTCGCGGACCTTTTTTTTTTTTTTTTTTTTTTTTTTTGGTAATATTGGAAGGCGATAAAATGAAGGCAGTTGTTTTGTGAGGAAAAAATAAAAAAGGGGTTGCC
>Ga0315283_10003812_pt1 | contig 12953 bp, 12 predicted proteins | sample YL17G09_0_MG_FD_204541 | JGI IMG/M metagenome (GOLD analysis project Ga0315283, IMG submission 204541) | Sediment microbial communities from Yellowstone Lake, YNP, Wyoming, USA - YL17G09_0 | ecosystem: Environmental > Aquatic > Freshwater > Lake > Sediment | place: USA: Wyoming | collected...
GGCAGAATAAAAGGTCGTTCGGCTGCGGGTGGGATTGGAATGTAAAACTATTTAAGCGGATGATGATTCATTATAAATCGGATCAGGAGATAGAATTCATCCGCAAAAGTTCTTTACTTGTTGGAAAAACACTGGCCGAAGTGGCCAGGCATATTAAACCAGGCATTAAGACTATTGAACTGGACCGCGTAGCGGAAACATTTATCAGGGATCATGGTGCTAAGCCAGCTTTTAAAGGTTACCGCGGATTTCCCGGAACATTGTGCATCTCAGTTAATGAAGTTGTTGTGCACGGAATACCAGGCGATCGCGAGTTAAAAGATGGCGATCTGGTTTCAATAGATTGCGGTACAATAATAAACGATTATTATGGTGACGCTGCCTATTCGTTTGCTGTTGGTGATATGAGTGATGATGTTCTTTTATTAATGAAGCGGACAAAAGAATCCCTTTACAAAGGTATTGAAGCAGCCAGGGTTGCCAAAAGAGTTGGTGATATTGGATTTGAAATTCAAAGTTATGTGGAGAGTTTCGGGTATTCAGTCGTTCGCGACCTTGTTGGACACGGACTTGGAAAAAGCCTTCACGAAAAACCTGATGTGCCAAATTTCGGCAAAAGGGGAACAGGTAATGTGCTGGCCGAGGGACTGGTAATCTGCATCGAGCCTATGATTAATATGGGAAAGAAATCAATAGTGCAGGAGCGTGATGGCTGGACTATTCGTACTGCCGACCGGTTACCATCGGCGCATTTTGAACACGCCATCGCCATCAGGAAAACCGGAACGGATATTTTATCGAGTTTTGAAGAAATAGAGCAGGTAATTAACAATAATATTCAGATAATAAAATAAGAATGGCCAGACAATCCTCAATCGAACAGGATGGAATTGTTAAAGAATCTCTCGGGAACGCTATGTTTCGGATCGAACTCGAGAATGGACACATTATCACAGGACATATCTCAGGAAAAATGCGGATGCATTATATAAAGATATTGCCAGGTGATAAAGTAAAAGTGGAAATGTCACCTTATGATTTGAGTAAAGGAAGAATTATTTTCAGGTATAAGTAAGAACTCTTTTTGAAAGAAAACGTAATAATTTAATAAAATGAAAGTCAGAACATCGGTTAAAAAACGTACACCCGAGTGCAAGATTGTACGCAGGAAAGGCAGAGTGTATATCATCAACAAAAAAAATCCCAGGTACAAACAACGGCAGGGTTAATAGTAAATAACATTTAAATTAAAAGCATATATGGCACGTATTGCAGGTATCGATCTACCACAAAATAAAAGAGGTGAAATAGGCTTAACATACATTTTTGGAATCGGCAGAAGCACCGCCCGGAAGATTCTTGATTCTGCCGGCGTTGACTGGAATAAAAAAGTACAGGATTGGTCTGATGAGGATCAGAACCATATTCGTACAATTATAAACGATAACTTCAAGGTAGAAGGCGCTTTGCGTTCGGAAACCCAGCTGAACATCAAACGTCTGATGGATATTGGCTGCTACCGTGGAATCAGGCATCGTTTGGGCTTGCCTACAAGGGGTCAGAGCACCAAGAACAATGCCCGCACACGTAAAGGCCGTAAGAAAACAGTTGCGAACAAAAAGAAAGCTACCAAGTAATCGCATCAGTGCACCTGAGGTATCAGTAAAAATTTGAAGTAGAAATAAAATAAATTATGGCAAAGACTGCTAAAGTAACAAAGAAAAGAGTCGTTAAGGTCGAAGCAATCGGCAGGGCTTATGTTGTTGCATCTTTCAACAATATCATCATTTCCCTTACCAATAGTTCCGGACAGGTTGTATCATGGGCTTCGGCCGGAAAAATGGGTTTTAAGGGATCTAAAAAAAACACACCCTATGCTGCCCAGATGGCTGCACAGGATTGTTCGAAGATAGCTTATGACCTTGGTATGCGAAAAGTAAAGGTATATGTTAAGGGCCCGGGTTCGGGCAGAGAGTCAGCTATACGTACGATACATACTTCAGGTATTGAAGTTACTGAAATTCAGGACGTTACTCCATTACCACACAATGGATGCAGGCCTCCCAAAAGGAGAAGAGTATAATTCCTGAGGAAAACAGGCGGTATTTGCATTGCTGTAAATTTCGCCTGCATGAATAATTTTTTTGAAATAATACTTAAATAATAATTATCGGTTATGGCAAGATACACAGGTCCGAGAACCAAAATTGCACGCAGATTCAAGGATCCGATTTTTGGACCGGATAAGTCCTATGAGAAAAAGAATTATCCTCCCGGACAACATGGTAATTCCAAGAGAAGAAAGAAATTATCGGAATACGGTGTTCAGTTGATGGAAAAACAGAAAGCTAAATATACCTATGGCATTCTCGAGCGTCAGTTTAAGAATGTCTTTCATATTGCTACGAGCAAAAAAGGGGTTACAGGCGAGATTTTACTGCAGTTAATTGAATCGCGTCTGGATAACGTTGCTTACCGTTTTGGGATATCCCCAACACGTGATGGTGCCAGGCAGTTAGTTTGCCACAGACATATTACTGTTAACGGTAAAGTTGTAAACATTGCTTCTTACACTGTAAAGGCAGGTGATGTAGTTGCCGTGCGTGAACGTTCGAAATCGCTGGAAGTTATCGTTAACTCGCTTAAGGGCAAAGTTAATCCTTACTCATGGTTAGAATGGGACAACGTTATGATGTCAGGAAAATTCCTGAATTTACCTCTTCGTTCCGAAATTCCGGAAAATATCAAGGAACAACTTATCGTAGAGTTGTACTCTAAATAATGAAATAAACAAAATATTATCAACAACACAAGTTAGACATTTATGGCAATATTAGCATTTCAGAAGCCTGAAAAGGTCATTATGGTTGAAGCCGACGAGTTTGACGGTATTTTCGAATTCCGTCCACTTGAACCTGGATTTGGTATCACTATTGGCAATGCACTCAGAAGAATATTGTTATCGTCGCTGGAAGGATATGCCATAACCTCGGTAAAAATCGAAGGTGTGGACCAGGAATTTTCATCCATCAAAGGTGTGGTTGAAGATGTAACGGATATCATTCTCAGCCTGAAAAAAATCCGCTTTAAAAGGCAGATCGAAAACGAAACCACTGAGAAAGTGAACGTTCAAATTGGCGGGAAAGAAGCTTTTACCGCAGGCGATATCAATAAATTTCTTTCTGTTTTTCAGGTTCTTAATCCTGAAGTAGTTATATGTCATATGGAGTCAAATGTAAAACTCCATCTGGAACTTAACATTGATAAAGGCAGAGGTTATGTACCAGCTGAAGAGAACAAAAATCCCAATGCACCGATCGGTACCATTGCGATCGATTCTATCCATACCCCGGTTAAAAACGTAAAGTTCAATATCGAGAATTTCAGGGTTGAACAAAAGACCGACTACGAAAAGCTTATACTCGAAATTAAGACTGACGGCTCGGTTCATCCTAAGGAAGCATTAAAAGAATCCGCCCGCATCCTCATTCACCATTTTATGCTTTTCTCAGATGAAAAGATAACATTGGATACAGAAGAGAAAACGGTGACGGAAGAATTTGACGAAAATACGTTGCATATAAGGCAATTACTGAAGACTAAACTGGCGGATATGGATCTGTCAGTCCGTGCTCTTAACTGCCTCAAAGCTGCTGATGTTGAAACCCTGGGCGACCTGGTTTCATTTAATAAAAACGATCTGCTTAAATTCCGCAATTTTGGCAAGAAGTCACTTACCGAGCTTGAAGATCTTGTGAAAGCAAAAGGCCTGGAATTCGGAATGAATGTAGTAAAATACAAATTAGATAAGGATTAATCGAAATGAAACACGGAAAGAAATTTAATCATTTAGGAAGGACTGCCCCACACCGCAGGGCAATGTTGGCCAATATGGCGTGTTCGTTTATTATGCACAAACGGATAAATACAACCCTCGCAAAAGCAAAAGCACTGCGCGTTTACATCGAACCACTTATAACGAAATCAAAGGACGATTCTACGCATTCGAGACGTACTGTTTTTTCTTATCTGCAGGATAAAGAAGCTGTAGCCGAGTTGTTCAGGGAAGTATCTGTTAAGATAGCCGACAGGCCAGGTGGTTATACCCGTATCCTGAAAACAGGTAATCGTTTGGGTGATAATGCAGACATGTGCATGATGGAACTGGTGGATTATAACGAAAACCTCCTTGGAACCAAAGAAGCTCCTAAAACAAAAACTACCCGTCGTAAAAAAGCCGCTCCGAAGAAAACGGAAGACACACCTGTAGCCGAGGAAAAAGCTCCAAAGAAAGCTAAAGCAAAGGTTGAGGAAAAAGCCGAAGCCAAAGTGGAAGAAAAAGTAAAACCGGTAGTTGCCAAAGTTGAAGAAACTCCTGAAGCTACAGCTCCTGAAGTTGAACCCACTGCAGAGGTACCGGAGGAATCAACTCCGGAGGATACAGAAGAAAGCAAGTAACCATGAATACATGAATCCAAAGAGGATGAAGTATTAAAATGCTTTATCCTTTTTTTTTGGAATGATTACTGCCTTTGACAGATGATAACTAATCAGGATTATAAACTTAAACTTAGTACAAAAAATAAAAAACCAATTTAGTATGAGCACAATTGCAAATATTTTTGCCCGTCAGATACTCGATTCACGAGGAAATCCGACCATTGAAGTGGATGTTTACACATCAAATGGCGTGATGGGTCGCGCTGCAATACCTTCCGGAGCAAGTACCGGAGTTCACGAAGCCGTGGAACTCAGGGATGATGACAAGAATGTCTATATGGGTAAAGGCGTAATGAAGGCCGTTCAAAACGTTAATAAAGTAATAGCCGAAGAGTTAAAAGGTTATTATGTTTCGGAACAAAACGAGGTCGATCGCAGGATGATCGAACTCGATGGTACACCGAATAAAGCAAACCTTGGCGCAAATGCTGTTCTTGGCGTTTCGCTGGCAGTTGCAAAAGCTGCTGCCGAGGAGTCGAATCAATTTCTGTATCGTTACATTGGAGGTGTGAATGCAAACACACTGCCTATCCCAATGATGAATATCATGAACGGTGGATCGCATGCCGATAACAGTATCGACTTCCAGGAATTTATGATCATGCCGGTTGGCGCACCTACTTTCAGTGAAGCTTTGCGCATGGGTGCAGAAGTTTTTCATAACCTGAAAGCTGTACTCAAGAAACAAGGCTATTCCACAAACGTTGGCGACGAAGGTGGGTTTGCCCCGAATCTGAAATCGAATGAAGAAGCAATAACGATTATTCTGCAGGCTATTGAAAAAGCCGGCTACAAACCGGGTATTGACGTGTGCCTTGCACTTGACCCTGCTTCATCCGAATATTTCCTTGCTGACGAAAATGTCTACCACCTCCATAAAAGCACCGGCGACAAACTCACCCCTTCGCAAATGGTGGATTACTGGAAAAGCTGGGTAGATAAATATCCTATTATTTCCATAGAAGACGGTATGGCTGAAGATGATTGGGATGGCTGGAAAAAGATGACCGATGTTATGGGCCACCAGATTCAACTTGTGGGCGACGATATATTTGTAACCAATGTTGACCGGCTAAAAATGGGTATCGATAAAGGTATAGCCAATTCTATCCTGGTGAAAGTAAACCAGATTGGCACACTCACCGAAACCATTGATGCGGTGAACATGGCTTACCGTAATTCATATACTGCTGTTATCAGTCATCGTTCAGGCGAAACCGAAGATACAACCATCGCCGACCTGGCTGTTGCGCTGAATACCGGGCTTATCAAAACCGGTTCGGCCAGCCGTACCGACCGTATTGCCAAATACAACCAGTTGTTGCGCATAGAGGAGCTTTTGGGCAACTCAGCAAAATACCTGGGGAAGGATTTTAAATACGTGCGGTAATCTATTTCGCTTATTTTTGATTAGTCCGGGTCCGACTCGAAGTCGGGCCCGGACTTTTTGTTAAGTGCAAGTGCGGGCGCGGATTTACTCCCTTCGGTCGTGAGAACGCTTCGCTAAGTTTTCTCCCTTCGGTCGTGAGAACGCTTCGCTAAGTTTTCTCCCTTCGGTCGTGAGAACGCTTCGCTAAGTTTACTCCCTTCGGTCGTGAGAACGCTTCGCTAAGTTGTTTGTACTTTTAGCTTGATCAAGAAGTACCAAAAAATCAAGATTTTATAAAATTGCAGTGTCTTTCTATGTCAGGTTTTTGTCACGCCACGCAAGCCGTTCGCAATGAAACAGTGTTCAAACTACTGGCTTTTTAAACCTGGCTCACTTCTGCATGGCTTACTGATACCCCGCGCTCAAAAACCTTCCTTGAAAGAACTACTGAAATTTTATAATGTCGGTCCCTGTGACCAAACTTCCCTGAGCCTGAAGAAGTCGAAGGACACTTTAGTCGCTTCGCTCATGAGACCACTGCACTTAGTTGCATTTTACAAATTCCCAGATTCCCAAATTCCCACATTTTCAAATTTTCAAATTTTACTCGCTTCACTCGTGAGATCGCTGCGCTAAGTTCAAATTGGCCCTTACAACTCTTTCTGATAAATCCTGAACCGTTTATACACTAGTCCGCCCATTTTTTCCATCTCTGCGCGTACTTTGGTATTGTATTCCAATTCAAGGTGTGAATCGATTGTTGTTTTACCACTATTTTTTGCCGACTGAATCAAACTGATACCCATTAACACGTCGAGCCCCTTACCCTGGAAACGTGGATTGATGGCACCAAGCAACAGGTTTAGCTGATGCGATTTTTTTGCAGCTCGCAGCAGATGAATAAATCCGATTGGGAGAAGATAACCATGGGATTTGCGGATGCCCTCACTAATATCGTCCATAGCAATTACAAAGGCAACAACTTCATCCTGTTCGGTAACAATTACTTTTACATACCGGGGATCAATCAGGAAGAGGTACCTGTTTGCGAAATCGTTCATCTCCTGTTCGGTAAAGGCGATAAAACCATATATGTCGGTGAACGTGAGGTTTATGAGTTCGAAAACCGGCTTGATGAACGGTTTTAATTTGCGGCGGGAAGTAAATTCAAGCACTCTTAAGAGGTTATTCTGTTGTTTCACCCGGGCGGCAATATTATTATAGAACTCAGGAATCTCTTCCGGAATAGGAATCTTGTAAACCACACAATCAACTTTTTTGGTAAATCCACAACCTTCAGCGAGATCGACCATATATGGGAAATTGCAGTTTGTGGCAATAACTACCGGTTGGTCATAGCCTTCAATCAGGAAGCCTTGCGGGTCTTTGTCGGAAAAACCAAGGGGTCCGACCATTTTATCCATACCATGATCACTTCCCCAACGGGCAATATAAGTAATCAGTGCATTAAAAACATCACTTTCGTTCCAGGTTTCCATGTAAGCAAACCGGACATGATTTTCATTGTGCTCTTTATTGTATTCATGGCTGATGATACCCATGCAGCGACCCACATATTTTTCATCCCTGAAAGCAAGCAACAAAATCGTATCACAATGATCAAAAGCCCTGTTTTTTTTAGGATTGAAATAGGTCCAATCATCCATGTAAATGGAAGGGACCCAATTGGAATGTGATGCGTGAATTTTGGCTGGTAAATGAATAAAACTGCGGAGCAGCTTGTGGTTTTTGACTTCAACAATTTCAACTGACATGCAGCATGAGTTATGTTAGAATTTGAAGTTGCGAAAATACTGATTTTTTATCATTCCGGATACTTTCATCGATATTGCCAGATGCAAACAGTTGTGCCCGCTGGCATCAGGTTCCAATTCCTTACAGATTATTACAATGCTTTCTGGTAAACCCGGAAACGTTTGTGCACAGGAATATTTAGCCGTTCCATTTCGGCGATCATACGCTTGTTGGTTTCAAGTATCACGTGTACTTCAATGTATTCAAAGCCTGCCTGCTTTGCCGATTCGATTATCCTGAGACCCAGGGCTACTTCGAAGCCCAGTCCGCGATATCCTTTTTTTATGGCCCCCAGCATAAGGTCGAGCTGATTGGTGCGTTTTGCCGATCTCAATATTTTGAAAATTCCAAAAGGGAATAGGTAGCCACCTGATTGTTGTATGCCCTTTGTAATATTTGGCATGCCTACAAGGAAACCAAGCATTACGCCATCCTTTTCTATCGCTTTCACAAAACGCGGATCGATAACTGGCAGGTATCTGTCAGCAAGATCGTTGATCTCTTCGTCGCTCATCGGTACAAATCCATATAAATGATCATAGGTTTCATTGAGAAGCCTCAGGACGGGTACAATATATGGTTTTAATTGTCTGCGCCGCGAAAATTCCAGGATTTGGTAGTCCGGATTTTGTTCCAATCTTATAGCTATATGTGAATATACTTCAGGAAGATTACTTGAAATATCCATCCTGTAAATATGGCAGTCGATCTCTTTGGTATATCCTTCCTGCGTGATCAGATCAATCATATAGGGTTGATTACATGCTGAATCCAGTATAGGCATGTGTTCAAATCCCTCGATAATGAAGCCCTGGGGATCTTTATCGGAAAATCCGTAAGGACCTATTAACCGGTTCATGCCCTTTTGGCGGGCCCAATCTTCTATGTAGGACAGCAAGGCATGCGCAACTTTCAGATCATTATAACATTCCATATAACCAAACCGTCCGTGACTTTCCTGGTGAAGGTCATTGTATTTTTTATGAATGATCCCCATGATACGCCCCACCGGGATACCATCCTCAAGGGCAAGAACAAGCGTGGTATCGCTGAGTGCAAACGATCTGTTTTTCCTGGGATTGAAGAACTTCCACTCATCCATGTATACAGGAGGAAGCCAGTTATAATAACCTCTATTGACATGTTCCGGAAGGTGTATAAATTTCCGGAGCTGACTTCGTGTAGTAACTTCAACAATTTCGATTGCCATGCGCATAAGTTTAATGAGGATTCGAAGATAAAGAAAAAAATCTAAACACTCTGTCATGCTCTTTTAAATGTAATGGCAGGCGCTGTAAAGATCTAAGCCAAAAAGTGTATTTTTGCAGCATCAACTTATATATTTAACTCTATGAATATACAATATATTGGAGAACACCTCCTTGTTGGACAATTAGGGACGATGTTCATCTGGCTCGCTTTTATTTCAGCTTTGCTTATTCCGGTGGCATTTTTCGTGGCCGGCAAAAAGCCTTCCGCAGCCGGGCGAAAGGCTGCAAATAATTTGTATCTGTTTCATTTCAGCACATTACTGGCTTCCTCTCTCGTACTCTACTATGCCTTAGCCAATCATAATTTTGAGTATTCATATGTTTGGCAATATTCTTCCATGGATTTGCCTTTTAAATATATTATCTCCTGCTTCTGGGCCGGACAGGAAGGCAGCTTTATGATCTGGGCTTTTTGGCAGGCTCTTCTTGGCTTATTCCTTTTGCGTATCAATACTGAATGGCGTGGTAAAGTACTTACCGTTTTGGCACTTGGGCAGGTCTTTTTCCTTTCAATGATTTTAGGACTAAATATTGGCGGAATCCATATAGGTTCGAGCCCTTTTGTTCTGCTTCGCGCACTTCCTCAAAATATCGGGAGTGATTTCTTTAACAATCCGAATTATCTGACGATGATTCTTGATGGGAACGGATTAAATCCCTTGCTCGAAAATATCTGGATGGTAATACATCCGCCTATATTATTCCTGGGCTATGCAGCTATGATGATTCCTTTCAGTTTTGCAGTTGCATCCTTATGGAAACGCGATTATTACGGATGGCTTAAACCTGCTATGCCCTGGGCACTTTTTGGCGTTTTTACACTGGGTACAGGAATTCTACTGGGAGGAAGATGGGCATACGAGTCACTCACTTTCGGCGGTTTTTGGGCCTGGGATCCGGTGGAAAATGCTTCGCTTGTGCCCTGGCTGTTGCTTATAGGCGCACTTCATCTGATGCTCATTGCTTACAGCCGGAAACAATCTTTTACAATGGCCTATGTGATGGTGTTCCTTTCTTTTATTTTCGTGGTGTATGCAACGTATCTTACCCGTAGCGGAGTATTGGGCGAAACTTCGGTTCATTCTTTTGGCGATGATGGCAAATCGACGCAGATGATATTGTTTCTGGCACTTTTTACTATATTGCCATTTGTATTACTGATCATTAATAGCAGGCATTTTGAACGCAAAACAAATGAATCGCTTTGGTCGCGCGAGTTCTGGATGCTCATAGGATCAATAGTGCTGCTGCTATCTTCTTTTCAAATCACGGTTACTACTTCTATCCCGGTAATTAATAAAATTTTGGGCACAAGTATAGCACCACCCATCGAAAATGTGGCCTATTACAATAACTGGCAGACCCCTTATGGCATTTTGGTTGCTTTCCTGATCGCGGGCGCTCAGTTCCTGGTGTATGGCATAAATGATCGAAAACGCTTTTTCAAAAACATAAGTATTGCCGCAGTTATCGCGCTGGGGTTCACGATTATTCTTGCACTTGTTTTTCGTGTAAAGCGCTTTGATCATGCAGGCCTGATGTTTTTCACGATCTTCGCATTAGTAGCATCGTTGGATTACGTATTTCGCCATGCCCGTAATATTGCTAATACCGGAGCCGCTCTTACACATGCAGGGTTTGCTATATTTCTGCTTGGAGTCCTGCTGGCTTTCAGTAATTCACAGATAATCTCGAGGAATCTTTCAGGATTCGATCTGGGGAAAGAACAGGATAATAATGAGAATGTCGTTCTCATGAAAGGTGATAAACAGCCGATGGGTGAATACATGGTTACCTATATCAGCGACGAAGCAAAAGGCAGAGAAACATTTTACAAGGTCGATTTCGTCCGAAATGCCGATTCTGCCTCGGGTAAAGTTGCATTTTCGGTGTATCCTTCCATAAACCATAACGATCGGATGGGCAATGTCTTCAATCCTGCAACACGCCATTTTTTCAATAAAGATATATATACCTATATCAGTTTCGCGGAGAGTGCCGATCCTAAATCCACTGACGGTTACAGTTTATCCAATGTACAGGAGATTAACCTGAAGGATACGATTACATTCGCCCGGAGTTTTATCATCCTCGATAGTATTGATGTGGACATGAAGGGACAGCAAGTTGAAAATGCAAGTATTATAGCGAAATTCCGTATCCTCAGCATGAAGTATGGCGAAATGAAAACACAGATGAAATACGTCATTAAAGGTGGCCAGCTTAGTCGCGAAGATGGTATTATTGAGCCGCTGAATATAAAACTGAGTTTCCAGGGTGTCTCGGACAATTCGGATTCAATAATGTTAGGGATCTATGAGAAGAAATCAGACTATATCGTCCTGAAAGCAATTGTTTTCCCCTGGATGAATGTGCTTTGGAGCGGTTTTATAATCATGCTCAGCGGCCTCTCCATCGCAATCATCAAGAGGCTTAAAAATGGGAAGAACAGTATTGCTGCTGCTGAAAATCAATAAATAATGTTGCAGTTTTTAATAGTATTCATTTTCCAATAACACCCGTTTGCCGGAGATTATAAAGACCATATCATTTGTAGGTGCAGGAAACGTGGCAACACATCTTGCACAGGCATTCCGCAGTGCTGGTTTTTCGATTGGCGGTATCTATAGTAGAACGCATGTTTCGGCCCTCGCACTTGTTGAAAAGGTTGGAGGCCGTGTATGCACCAGCGTAGCCGAAGTCATGCAAAACACCCGAATGGTGGTAGTTGCTGTTCCTGATCATGCGCTTTCTTCATTGATAGATTTCCTTGTTCCTGAAGATGTCATCATTGTTCATACCTGCGGGGCGCTGGAAATGGATATCTTCAGCAGCAAAGCAGCGCATTATGGTGTATTGTACCCGGTACAGACGTTTTCCCGGGAGGCAGAAGTGGAATTGAATAACGTACCTTTCTGTATAGAGGCTTCTGACAAGAATTCTTTGGAGGTGCTGAGAAAGATTGCATCAGCAGTTTCAGATAACGTTATTGAAATTGATTCAGATCGGCGGAAGGTTTTACACCTTGCGGCTGTATTTGCCTGCAATTTTACGAATACAATGTATGCGATCGCTGATGATATTTTGAAAGGTACGGACATGCCTTTTCAGTTATTGCATCTTTTGATTCTGGAAACAGCGCACAAAAGTACGCTCAATCAGCCCTGGAATGTACAAACTGGTCCTGCCCGGCGGAACGACCTTACTTCGATCCAGACCCACGAAGCCATGCTTAAAGAGATGGCATCATATAAAGAAATTTACACCCTGCTCAGCAATGCCATTCAGGCGCATTACCGGGCAACAGAGAACAGGATTTAAATTCCCAAAACGGATAAAGGAAATTTTTATGAGTAATTATAAGGAATTGTTGCGTGAAGTGAACACTTTTATTTTTGATTACGACGGCGTGCTTACCGATGGCTCTGTTTTACTGCTCGAAAATGGCGATGCCTTGCGCAGCGCCAATGTAAAAGATGGTTATGCACTGCAGCTGGCCATCAAAAAAAACTATCGTATTGTCATCATTTCAGGTGGTATTTCCGAGTCTATCCGTAAGCGGTTCGATGCATTAAATGTGAAGGATGTATTTTTGGGCGTTGACAAGAAAATTCTCGTTTATGAAGAATATATTACCCGGAATCACTTGAAACCAGAGCATGTCCTTTACATGGGCGATGATATTCCCGATTATGAAGTAATGCTTAAGGTGGGCGTTCCAAGTTGTCCTGCCGATGCAGCCCAGGAAATAAAAGCTATTTCAAAATATATCTCACATTTCGACGGTGGAAAGGGCTGTGTACGCGATGTTATTGAGCAGGTTCTCAAGATACAAAGGAAATGGATGAACGATGATGCTTATCATTGGTAGTTGAAGAAGAATGGCAGGTTCTTATCCGCAGTAACTGGTATCTCATAACTTTTCGAATCCACACTTTCATGAATTTGCACCACATTACTGCTGTTGTCCGTCTTACAAGAATACCGAACCTGATCAT
>Ga0315283_10003813_pt1 | contig 12952 bp, 9 predicted proteins | sample YL17G09_0_MG_FD_204541 | JGI IMG/M metagenome (GOLD analysis project Ga0315283, IMG submission 204541) | Sediment microbial communities from Yellowstone Lake, YNP, Wyoming, USA - YL17G09_0 | ecosystem: Environmental > Aquatic > Freshwater > Lake > Sediment | place: USA: Wyoming | collected...
TCTGGCCGAGCCGGCTTTTGAAAATGCAGCCCCTGCAGTACCTGACAGGTACTCTGCTGACAGGAGTCCTAACCTCTACTACCCTCAGCAGGACAGTCTGAGGGATGCATACTGGTACCGCAGGATCGTTAATATTAGTAAGGAAGTGCCTACTGTTGCTCTTCTGAAGGTGGGTAAAGCAATGTTTGGCACAAAGGTTTATGTGAATGGGACCTTTGTCGGAGAGCATCGGCCAAGCTTTACCCCGGGTTATTTTGATCTTAAGAACTTTCTGCAAAAGGGAGATAATGAACTTGTTATAGCAGTTGGTTCATGCAGAAATTCGTTGCCTGAGAATGTTCCTGACGGATTTGATTATGAGAAGATGCGCTATATCTCAGGTATTTTTGATAATGTTGATCTTATCCTTAGCGGTTCTCCGTTTATCAGCAATATTCAAGTGGCCCCTGATATTAACAAGAAAGAGGCAAGAGTTCAAATTACTCTCTTCAACTCAGGCAAACCTGCTGATTCGAAAGTTACTTTTATTATAAAGGAGGCTAAAACAGGGGTAATTGCCGGAGAATACGCTACTGATAAAATTTCTTTCGATGAAAATTCTGAGAAAGTAATTGATGTTGTTATCCCGGTATTCAATTCTACATTCTGGTCACCTGAAAATCCATTCCTGTATTCTCTTGAGGTAAGCACCTCTTCTGATAATTTCAAAACCCGTTTCGGCATGCGTGAGCTGAAATTTGACCCTGTTACTCAAAAGGCTGTGCTTAATGGAAAACCTTATTTTCTTAGAGGAACCAATATTACCCTCTATCGTTTTTTTGAAGATTCTCTTTGCGGAAACCTGCCCTGGAATTATGATTGGGTGCGTAAAATGCACAAACGTTTTAAAGAGGATATGTTCTGGAATTCATACCGTAACTGTATAGGATTCCCTCCTGAAGAATGGTACAATATTGCTGATGAGGAGGGATTTATGATACAGGATGAGTTCCCTGTATGGTATGGCGCCCCGGGCTGGAATAAGTGGGTTAAGAAACTGGACAGTGAAAACCTTGCTGCTGAATATCGCGAGTGGATGCAGGAGCGGTGGAACCATCCCAGTGTTGTGATATGGGATGCAAATAACGAAACACTTCTTACAGAACCATCAATTGATTCTGCCATTGCAAAGGTCAGATCTCTTGATCTTTCAGGAAGGAGCTGGGATAACAGTTACAGTACGAACCGTGAACCGGGAGATATATTTGAATCACATCCATATCATTATTCAAATCCTGAATTTAAGTTGAAGGATATGATTAAGGCAAGTATTATTCCTGAGGGAAACAGTCACAAAAACCCCAGGACCAATCCTGTGATAATCAACGAATATGGCTGGCTCTGGCTCAATCGTAATGGAGCTACAACCACACTAACTGCAAAGCTGTATGAGAATCTGCTTGGTAAAAACTCGACTCCTGAAGAACGCTGGGAGCTTTATGCAAAATACACAGCAGCTGAAACGGAATTCTGGCGCTGCAACAGACAGGTTGCCGGAGTTTTGCATTTCACGGCGCTTGGTTACGACCGGTCTGACGGGCAGACATGCGACAACTGGATCGATGTGGCAAACCTTGTATGGGAACCGCAGTTTTACAAATATGTCAGGGATGCATTTGCTCCTGTTGGGCTCATGATTGATTTCTGGGATGAGACTGTCCGAAAAGGCGAAAAGTTTAATATACCTGTAACAGCAATCAACGATTTTGAAAAAGGGTGGTCAGGAATGGCAAATCTGAAGTTGTTGCTGAATGATGAAGTCATTCAGGATAAACAGGTAAGCATACTTATCGGATCATATGGGGAAAGTGATTTTACCTTCACTCTTGATCCTGTAAGTAAATCAGGCAAATATACAATTGAAGTCACCCTTGTTGGCACTCCTTATGGCAATGTAAAAAGCATCCGGAACTTTAAGATCTGAAAATTCGTTACACTAATGATAAAACAGAAACAGGGAGGAATACTAATTCTTATTCTTTTACTTTCCTTCACATCATGTGATAAGGAGAAAATAATTTTTGAAACACAATATCTGAAAGTAGGGATCGACAGGAAGGGTTTTGTAACAAGCTTTTTTGATAAGGGAAAATCTGTTGAATATCTTCCCAAAGGAGAAGCAGCAACTTTACTTCAGCTTTTTAAAGACTCGGCTTACATAACTCCTTTTTCTGTTGAATACAATGCTCCTGAAAAGAAGATTATTTTAAATTACAAGAATGGTGCCGTTGCAAAAATTGGAGTAGAAAGTAAAGAGGATTATTTAAGGTTTGAATTATTATCTCTCGAACCACGTAACAATGTTGAAGCTGTTGTCTGGGGTCCATACCCAACAACAATAGACGAAAAAATTGGTGAAACCATTTGTGTGGTGCGCAATCAGGATTTTGCTTTCGGAATGCAGGCTCTGAATATAAATACGATTGAAGGTCTTCCGGATGGAGATGACAATGGAGGAGGAGGTGCATTTATAGATCCGCTTCCCGGGCAGCTATTGCCTGATTCACTTAAGGATAATATTGGGCAGAGCGTGGATGTCAATGTTAATATTACTGGTGATATGCCTGAATATGTAAGGTTGTATCGTGGAAGTGCCGCAATTAAGAAACCATTCGGAAGTGAACTGCGCCTATTTTCAAGGGATCGCAGGAAGCCAAGGATCATTGGAAACTGGCAGGGCAATAAAGATCACATTCAATATGTTGAACCAATCGACGTCGATCTCATCGGAAGCGCCATAGCTTTGTTTGGCTGCCCTGAACTACTCACATTGGATGTGATAGAGAAAATTGAACTCGGGGAGGGACTTCCTCATCCTATGATGGACGGCGTCTGGATAAAGAGATCATCATTTCCAGGCGAAGCATACCTGTTGAATGAAGGTGATCCAGTTAAAAGCATAAAATATGCAAAGGCCTGCGGATTTAAATTGATACATATTGGTGATATATTTCAGACCTGGGGCCATTTTAACTATTCAGAAAAAAGGTTTCCGGGAGGTGTGGCAGATATCCGGAAAGCAACTGAGGCTGCCAGAAATGAGGGCATATCACTGGGGGTGCATACTCTTGGGATGTTCACAACTAAAAATGATCCGTATGTATCTCCAGTGCCAAGTGACAGTCTGTGTAAGAGTGGCAACTCGGTTCTAGCAAAAGAAACAGGGAAGGATGATGACATTATTTATATAGAGGATCCTGCATATTTCAGATATCCTGGTAGTACTCATACCGTCAAGATAGGCAAAGAACTTATTAATTACCGGAAAGTGTCAGAAGATGAACCATGGCGGCTTATCGACTGTCAGAGGGGAATGTATGGTACAATACCTGAATTCCATTTAGCAGGCGAAGCAATAGACAAGCTTACCAATGACAGCTATAGTGGTTTCTACCCTGACATAAAACTTCAGGATCAATATGCTCTTAAGCTTGCAGAGGTGTGCAACACGACAGGTATTGACCTTATGGATTTTGACGGATATGGAGGTGAATCACCTACCGGACATGGAACATACGGGGCTGCAAGATTCATAGATTTGTGGTATAGAAATATTGACAGATACAGGCTTACTTGTGGTGCAGGCACGTTTCACTACTACTGGCACATTTATGCTTTTATGAACTGGGGTGAGCCATGGTATAACGCATTAAGAGAGAGCCAGGTGAATTATCGTATTGAAAATCAACGATATTTTGAAAGGAATCTAATGCCTGGGATGCTTGGTTGGTTCACCTTAAATGCTGAATTCCGTCCGGAGGAAATTGAATGGATCCAAGCCAGAAGCGCGGCGTTTAGTGCAGGATATCTTTTACGGGTGGATGAAAGCATTGAAAAAAACGGGTATAAGGATCAGTTGTTCGAAGCTGTACGCGAGTGGCAAAAGGCCAGACGACTAAAGGCTTTTAGTGAAGATCAGAAAGTACAGATGAAAAACCCGAAGAATGAATTTCACCTTGAGAAAACCGGTGATGAGAGCTGGAACCTTTATCCTGTAAAACTTTCAAGAGGCTTTGAACATAAATTCAGAGACGTACAAACAGGAGAACCTGTTGCTACAAAATTCAGATTTGTTAATCCTTATCAGGAACAGCCTTTGCAGTTCTATATAACAGCTCTGGAAGTTGATGATGACCTTATGTCAAATGTATCTGGTATTCAATTCAAAATCAACAATTATCAGACAATTGAGCTAAATGTTTCATTGAAAGCAGGTGACAGGGTTTATTGTGATGGGACGAAGGTGTACTTGTGTGATAAGTACTGGCAGAGAGTAAGGGTGATAAGTGAGGATAAAATTCCTGTTTCTGGGGAAGGCAATTCTGAAGTGATTGTAACCAGCGTATTCAGCAGAGCCAGTTCACCACGGCTGGCGATTGAGTTTAAATCGGTTGGGAAGCCGGAGAGGGTAATAAATAATCCATGATAACAGGTTACCAGCACTGGCCGGAGGAGTTAGAGAAGAAACCGGATTTTAATATCTGTATGGAAAGGATTTATGCCTGGTATAATCAGGAGATTATTGACAGAGTCCCTATTCGCTTTTCAGCGCACAATGCTGAATATAACGACACCATTGTTTTACCTGGCCATTCATGGAGAAATCTGAAAGAACGCTGGTTTAATACTGAATACCAATTAGAATTGTTCGAATATAAGCTCAAACATTCAACATTCAATGCAGAGACCTTTCCTGTTTTTTGGCCCAATCTTGGTCCTGAAGTGTTTACTTCCTTTTATGGCGTGGAATTGGAGTACAAAGAGGTAACATCATATTCCATTCCGTCAATAAAGAACTGGGACCAGCTTGACAATATTAAGCTGGATATCAATAACCCATATTTCAGAAAACTGGAAGAAATGACCAATGAGGCTCTAAAACGATGCAAGGGTAAATACCTGGTCGGCTTTACCGACATTCATGCCGGTATTGATTGCGCAGCAGCTTTCAGGGACCCGCAGCAGTTTTGCATCGATCTTATTTTAGAACCTGAACAGGCGAAAAGATTAGTAGATATTTCATCGCGTGATTTTCATACTGTGTACAATCATTTTGATTCAATCCTCAAATCACACAATCAGCTTTCAGTGACATGGATGGGCATTCCATCATATGGTAAAATGCATATCCCGGGCTGTGATTTTGCATCAATGTTATCTCCTGAAGATTTTGATACTTTTGTTCTTCCGTCAATTAAAAAAGAGATAGCCCCAATGACCCATAATATTTTTCATGTTGATGGAAAAGGGGTTGCCAGGCATCTGGATAAGATACTTGGGCTGCCTGAGATCAATGCAATTCAGTGGGTCCAGGGAATGGGAAATGATACACCTATTATGCAATGGGTACCTTTGATTAAAAAGGTTCAATCTGCCGGTAAATCATTAGTGATAGATCTGAAGGTATCAGAACTTGAATCATTTATAAGAGAAGTTGACCCCAAAGGCATTCTTTTATGCATTGATACTGACGTAGATACACAAATTGATATTATAAGGAGAGTAAAAAAATGGAAATGAAAATATCTGTCTGTAAAAGGTTGAAAACAATGAGAAAGATTGATTTTGTTTTTTTTATTATTGCCATAGTTATGCTGGTTTCATCCTGTGAGAACAATAAGAGAAAGATAAAGTCAGGAAATCTTGAAGCAGAAATTACTCCTGATGGTATTCAATCAATTATTTCATTGAATAATACAAACCTTAATTGGCCGGTAAATATATTCACCACTCTTGACGGCTGTGAATCAGTAGATGATGTTGAATCGATGAATCTGCCAGGAAATGTGATCGAATATAAAAGGGAACTCAGAAATATTAATTCAGGATCATTATGTACTTTAACTGAAAGATTCATACCAGCACAGGAAGGTTTCCGTTGTGAGATTGAGATTTCCGGATCAGGCGAGCCCTGGACTACCACAATCAGCACCGTAATTAACTATAAACCTGGTGTTTCATCACGAATCTGGGCTCCATGGGGAGATCCCAGGATTAGTAAAGAGTCATTCCCGGATAATGGTATTCCTGAATCAGAGAATATTACTCCGGAACAAAACTGGACAGATCCTCTTCTTCCCAGGAAGTTCTTCAATGATACCTTATACTACGGGGCTCCTTATTTCCAGTATGATAAACCGGGTATTGGTTTTATTCCATTTCAGTGGGACCTTTTTTGTATCCCTCTGGTATCGGTTCTGGAGAGCAGTACTGATAAGGGAATTAGTATCATTCTGAATCCTGATGAAGCCATTCTTGATCTTACAATGAAGGTGCAAAATGACGGCATGATCTCTTTTAACAGGTTATTTAACCGTATTTCTGCCAAATACACGCTGAAATTTTCTTTTGATATTGTGACTCACGAAGCGGACTGGAGAGGAGGGATCCGCTGGATGAGCAAAAATTATCCTGAGTATTTCAATCCTGCAAACCCGGCTGCTGATGCGATGGGCGGTACCGGAGGCTATTCTGATTCTGATGTTGACTTTGATGTGGATAAGATGAAACAGATGGCTTTCAGTGTTAACTGGAGAGCAAGTTTCGATTTTCCCTATATGGGCATGTTTATACCTCCGGCAGGTAAAAATGAAACCTGGCCCAGGTTTGGAGGCAGCCCGACATCTGTAGCATTAATGCAGGGCTACGCAGAAAAGATGAAAGAACTTGGGTTTTATGTTCTGAGTTATTTTAATGTTACGGAATTCGGAGCTAAAATGAAGTTTCCGCTTGAGCCCGTAAAAATTAAGAATGAAACAGAACTCTGGAAAAGTGCCAACGATTTTCTTTCTGTAAAACTTAAGGATGCTTTGCTTATAGTTCCGGAGAAAGTTCCTCAGAATAAACTTGGCTTCTATTCAAAAACAAAAACCGGAGGAGCATACTTTACATGGGAGGATGGCCTTATAATGGATTGCGGTGAACCTGTTTACAGGGATTTCCTCCTTGATCAGGCCCAGAAACATATTAATCTGATCCCCTCATCATACGGGATTTGTATTGACCGACTTGACTGGCTCAGGATGTACAATGAGGAGAAGGATGATGGAATATCCTGGTATTTTGACCGTCCTGCGCGATCACTGGTTACCTCATGGAAAGAACTTTTGAAGGATCTCGGCCCGTTGATGCATAGGAGCAATAAAGTGATCTTTGTTAATAATCACGTTAAACGAATTGATTTTCTTAAGAATACAGATGGAATATTTGATGAATTTACATATGCCGGTGTGCCACTGAACCTTACAGCATTATTATGCATAAATAAACCGGCACTCGGCTGGACAGCAGATAACGCTCCGATAAAATCCGAAGGGGTTGACAATTTTTTCCAGAAATACCTTTATATGGGAGTTTACCCAATGGCTCCATTTCCCGGAAACGATCACTCTATCCGGCCCGATGAATGGACTGATAAACAGTACCTTGATTATGGTCCATTATTATCCTTAATGCGGGGGAAAAAGTGGGTGCTTGAACCACATTGTATCGATGTTACAGACAACCAGGCAAAAGTCAACTTGTTTAAAGTCCCTGATGGTTATGTAATTCCGGTCGTTTTTGGACAATCTGATAAAGTTGTTACTGTAAATGTCCGAAATGTACCTGGAATTAGTAAAGTAGTCTGTAATGCAATTTATCCTGGCAAAAAGGAAATTGTTTCTTTGAAATCTAAGAAAGGCTCAGGATATCTGCAAATCGAGGTGCCCCTGATCAGAGGTTGTGCAATGGTAAAAATAGAGAGCATAAAATAATTAAATTTAGAATAAATGAAAAGATTAGCTATCAACTTATTGGTATTATTGGTTTTGACTCCTTCGATAACCTATTCAAGAGAATACCATGTTTCTGTCAATGGTAATAACAGTAATGATGGGTCTGTGGCGGCACCTTTTAAAACAATTAATCATGCTGCACAGCTTGCACAGCCGGGTGATATTATCACAGTTCATGCCGGTACTTACCGTGAATGGATCAATCCCGCCAGGGGAGGAGAAAGCGATTCAAAGCGAATTATCTACCAGGCTGCTCCCGGAGAGCAGGTTTCTATAAAGGGATCAGAGGTGATAACAGGCTGGATTAAGGAGAAAGGTAGTGAAGTCTGGAAGGTAATTATCCCGAATTCTTTCTTTGGAGATTATAATCCATACCAGGATTCAATCTACGGAGACTGGTTTTCAGGATTAGGAAGAGTACATCATACAGGTGAGGTTTTTCTGAATGGCAAATCGCTCTACGAGAAAGAGAAACTTGAAAAGGTCATTAATCCTGTTCCATATGAAGCAACCCTCGACAAGGAAGGATCAACCTATACCTGGTATTGCGGGAGTGGTGCAGCAAATACAACTATCTGGGCTAACTTCCATAAATTCAATCCGAACAAGGAACTGGTTGAGATATCAACCAGAAGGACAGTTTTCTATCCTTACAAGCCTGGTGTTAATTATTTAACAATAAGAGGATTCCATATTTGCCAGGCTGCCACTCAGTGGGGCGCCCCAACCGCAGAGCAGATTGGTATGATAGCAACACACTGGAACATGGGATGGATAATTGAAAATAACAGGATAAGTGATTCGAAATGTTCCGGCATTACTCTTGGGAAAGAACGTGGAACAGGCCACAATGTATGGTTAGGTGATATGAGTCTGGATGGTTCACTTCATTATATAGAAGTAACATTCAGGACATTAAGGAATGGATGGAGCAAAGAAAATATCGGTTCACATATTGTCAGGAATAATGAGATATATAATTGTGAGCAGACAGGAATGTGCGGAAGCATGGGAGCAGCATTCAGTCTTATTGAGAACAATCATATTCATCATATTTGGGCGAAACGACAGTTTACCGGTGCTGAGATTGGCGGAATAAAGTTCCATGCAGCAATCGATACCAGGATTATTCACAACCGTATTCATGACACCGGACGTGGTATCTGGCTCGACTGGATGGCACAGGGCACAAGAGTGTCAAAAAACCTTTTGTACAGGAATGATCTGGAGGACCTCTTCATGGAGGTTAACCATGGTCCGACACTTGTTGATAACAATCTTCTTCTTTCCGAAGTGGGTATTGTTACACAGTCTCAGGGAGGCGCAGTTGTACATAACCTTATTGCAGGACTGATCTGTATGTGGCCGGAGCCAGGAAGATTTACACCCTATCACCTGCCTCATTCAACTGAGGTGGCAGGTCTATCAACCATATTTTCAGGAGATTACAGATTTTTGAATAACATTTTTATGGGTAACGGCCCAATGCCAACAAAAAGAGACCCCAGGTATAAATATGGTCTGGAAGGCTATAATACTGCTGTGCTACCGGTTTGGATAAGCGGCAATGTTCACTACAATATGGCTGTGCCATATAAAGACGAGAAGAATTCATACAGAAATGCTGCATTCAGGCCTTCATTTGAATTATCTGAAGTAGGAGACAATGTCTTTCTTACCTATACTCTCGAAGGAAAAACAAAAGATATAAAAACTCAGTTTGTTACAACTGAAATGCTGGGGAAAGCTAAGATGGCAAAGGAAGGATTTGAAAATCCCGATGGGACACCTTTGAAGATTGACACTGATATACTTGGCAATAAACGTTCTGAATCTGGACCGTCTGCAGGTCCTTTTGAGAATCCGGGGAGTGGGGCTGATAAACTAAAAGTCTGGTAGAGGAAGAAAATTCTCTGTTTTTTGTTATTGTTAACAGTCACTATGTTCATATTCAATAATGTGGGAGTGGAAGAAGAAGCCAGATTTGTATCAGAAGAAATATTAAAGTTTATTGAAAAATTCAATGTAAAAGGAAGTGATAATTAATTTAGTTCTGATACTTGAGCAGTTACTATACGACTAAGATCAGTGTCTCCAGGCATTGAAACAGTTTGTTTAACCTGGCCTGCTTGTTATATGTCTTGTGCTTTATTGCCCAATGGGGCATGCTGCAACACACATTCCGCATACCCTGGCATCCATCGATAGCCTTGACCTTCCGAATTCAGCACATTGATTCCGGCATTTCCATGCATCGAAAAAGTCCTCCCGTTCCACGGTGATATCCCATATTTTCCCATTTGCTGCTTTAGCCGGACAGATTTCCACACAAATATTACAAGTACCGCAACGGCTTATATCAATAGGTTTTGATTCCGGGATTACGCGATCCTTTAAGAGGATAGAGGTAAGCCGAAGCCGAGGCCCGATTTTTTTTGTTATGAGAAGATCTGTCTTTCCGATCCATCCAAGTCCTGCCCTGGTTGCCACCAGTTTATGGGAAATGTCTGTACGGAGTGTATTGAAATAAATTGTATCAAGTTCCTCCGTGGATACTGTAGGAGAAATAGTTATTGTTTCAATATTATTTTCATTCAGTTCTGCGGATATTCTTCCGGATAGTAAAGCCAGCTCTTCATTGACCTTCCTGTAATGGAAATAATATTCCATTGTCGGCCCCTCAGCTATCTTTTCCACGATTGAGTAATCCAGCTTTCTGCCAATTGAAATTCCGTAATTAAATCCCTTGAATTTTGTATGAAGCAATCCTGTGAGCTCAGCAAATCCGTAAATGTAATTTTCAGACGGTATAAGATGCCTCCTTAGTATTTCGATTATTTGTCGCTGCATTGCTGTTGATTGATTACCAGTTGTTAAATATCAGGCATATTATTCAGAGAAAGAAGAGAGCCCTTTAATTCATCCATATTCTTCCTGGCATCCTCAAAATTGCTGAACTTGTTCAGAACAACTTTTTTTGTTCCATTTTTATTCATTAAGAGTAACTCTATATCTGAAATTGACATATCAAATCTGATACTGCCCCTGCTATAGGTAGAGTATTTCTTTGTTGCCTTTATGATATTGAATCTTGAGAACTGGTCTGTATCAACCCATTTTCCCTGACGAATAATTCCAAACAGGGCAATATATGGTTTTATTCGCTTTTTTTCCACATCAATAATGGTTCCGGAATATGTAAAGGCCATAAACATCCCTGGTATAACAAGTGTCAGAGATGTAAGCAATTAAGTGAGTGCCACCAGTCCGGCAGCGATCATGAAATATGCTGTAGCTGGCAGATGGACTGAAAAATTTTCCCAGTTTGTTATTTATTACCGGCATTGATTTTATATTGGTTGAATTTTGATGAAGCAGATCTGTATTATTTGGAATTGAGAATTTGGCCGAGCCATCGCTCAGCCAGTAGAGGCCATGTCTCTGCAGCACGTTTACCCGGTCTCAGACCATATCCATGTCCACCTTCAGGTAATAAATGTAGCTCAACATTAAGCTTTGCATCACGTAGCGCTTTTCCCAATACAAGTGCACTGTTCCCATAAGGGTCATCGGTTGTCTCAAATATAAAAATCGGAGGAACATCTTTGGTTAAGGTAAGTTCGGGTGTCAATGATAAGTTTGGTCCCTGGTCAAGGTATGCAGGATAGATCAGCATAGTAAATGAGGGCCTGCAGGAGAGACTGTCAGTTTTGTCAACAGGAGAATATGTTCGTTCATTAAATCTGGTACTGGCCCTGGCACTTAGGCTGCCACCAGCTGAAAAACCCATGATACCGATTTTTTCAGGATCAATACCCCACTTCTTTGATTCACTTCTTACCAGCCTTATGGCTCTTTGTGCATCCTGAAGGGCACCCTCTTTTTTATCCGGGATCCGGTATTGCAGTACAAAAGCGGTATATCCCAGCCTGTTTAGCCATGCTGCAATCTCTGTCCCCTCAAGGTTATAGGCGAGTATATTGTATCCACCCCCGGGGCAGACGATAACGGCTGAACCATTACTGACTGATTTGTCGGGTATAAATACTTCAAGTGCAGGATCTGTTACTTCTGCATACCTGAATACATCATCCTTGTTTTTTGTGTCAGCAACCGGACTTGCTTTGGGTTTGGCTTCTCCAGGCACTTTTCCTGGCCATAAGCTAATCAGATCTTTATTCTGTGAAAATGAGTTAATGAAGACTACATTTAATAAAAGAATTATAAAGAAGGTTCTCATCATTTTGAATTTATTGATTGAAGAGTATAAAATTAGCAGAAAAAGCCATTCGCACTATCTTATCATTCTTACAAACCTTTGGATTTTCTCAGATAATGAACCCTTTTCATCAAGTGACCTTATAAATGCACTCCCTATTATTACCCCGTTAGAAAACTCACTTGCCTGTTCACATGATGTTTTATCTGAAATGCCAAATCCAACTAGTCTTGGAGTTTTTAAGTCGAGGTCATTCAGTTTTTTAAAATAGTCGAGATGGGACTTATCAAAAATATTTTTTCCTCCTGTTGTAGCAGATGTTGAAACGACATATAAAAAACCTGTTGAAATCCTGTCAAGATACTGTACTCTTTTATCTGTACTCTGAGGAGTTACCAGAAAGATATTATGAATATCATTCTTTGAGAAAACAGAATCATATGATGCAATATATTCCTCAACAGGAAGATCAGGAATTATGGTTCCGTCAATACCAGTTTCTCTGCACTTTACAAGGAATTTTTCCACCCCAAACCTGAATACAGGATTAAAATACCCCATCAGTATCAGTGGAACATCTGTTTTTTCCCTTACTGAAGTCAGTTGATTAAAAAGCATATTCAGAGTCATACCATTTTCAAGAGCCTTTTCACTGCTTCTTTGTATTACGGGCCCATCTGCCACAGGATCTGAAAATGGCATACCAATTTCAATCATATCAACTCCTGCCTTAGCCAGTTCATCGATAATCTCAAGTGTATTTTTTAATTCGGGGTACCCTGCAGTGAAATATACAGAGAGAATATTCCTCTTTTTGTTCTTAAACAGCTTATTAATGCGGTTCATTTAATTAAATGGATTGAGTATTAGAAGTCAGGTATAATTCGATGTAGATTCCTCGCTAACGCTCGGAATGACA
>Ga0315283_10003816_pt1 | contig 12947 bp, 9 predicted proteins | sample YL17G09_0_MG_FD_204541 | JGI IMG/M metagenome (GOLD analysis project Ga0315283, IMG submission 204541) | Sediment microbial communities from Yellowstone Lake, YNP, Wyoming, USA - YL17G09_0 | ecosystem: Environmental > Aquatic > Freshwater > Lake > Sediment | place: USA: Wyoming | collected...
CGATCGCCGTGCTCGGCCCCGCGGTCCACTGCACGGACACCAAAAAATTCCCGGCCCGCGACTGATATCCCTGACCTGCCGGGATCTGCAGGCTGAGATCGGCAGTGCCGGTGCCATTGCTGCCGTTAGTCCCCGGGTTGTTGCTGCCGGTGGCTGTGCCACTGTAAGGGGTGTTCGAGCCACCAGCACCAGTGCCGCCATTGCCCTGCCCAGCGCCGGGATTCGTACCGTCTGGATTTGGACTGGCGGGACCACAGCGGCCCAGCACCATGCAGGTGCAGGCGATCATGAGGGCGCGACGTGCGGTCATCGTGATCTCCAAAGGGGGCAGAGGCATAGCCTTAGGGCAATGCTCGATTATCCAGCGCAGTGCCGGAGTAGTCAAGGCGCTGGAGGTGATCCCATGGTCTGTCAAACCGCGCTATTTCGCCACCGCGAACATCGCCGGTGGCATGGGCCAGCACCGCTGTGAGATGACCCGCGCCGCCAGTTACAGCACAAAAAAACTAAGGTAAACTCGTCGGCAGACGCGGTACAGAAGTGCCGATGATTTAACGCCGATCCCGTGAGCTTCGTCCATGAGCGACATTGATCCCAAAAGCTTTTTTCCCGCTCAACCCTTCGGTGACATAAGTGAAGTCACACCGTTGACCGGTGGTCTGTCGGGCGACGCCGTATTTGTAGTCGAGACACAGGCGGGTGGTTTCGTATTGCGGCTGTTTAAAAGAGATCGCAGCCAGTGGGAGCAAGGCGTCATCATGCAGGCTCTGGCTGCCGAGCGCGGCGTGGCGCCGCAATTGGTGCTGGTCGATAAATATCGGTCCGCGACGATCTCCAGCAAAGTGAAGGGCGTGCCGCTGGGCTTTGCCGCGGCCCAGCCTGAGCTTCGTGATGCGGTGCTGGCTAGTCTGGCGGCGCAGATCCGCGCCTTGCATCAAACGCCAACCGCCGGGCTTGGACCTAGGCAGCCGCTGCGCATGGGCCAGCAGTTGTGGCAGAGCCAGAGCCGACGGCCTGGCTTTCCAGCTTGGGCCTTGCCACTGGGCGATAAACTGATGCCCATTGAGCGACAGTTGGCAACGGATACTCGCTTGGTATTTAGCCACTGCGACTTGAACCCGGCCAATGGGATCTGGGACGGCCAGCAGGTCTGGTTTGTCGATTGGGACGGCGCTGGTTTGGCCCATCCCTATCTCGACGCCGCAGTGGCCGCCAATTTTTTGGTGTTATCAGCATCCGAAGCCAGGAGATTGCTACAAGCCCAGGAGGCCGACGCCGTTTCGGTCGAGCAGGAGGCGACCTTCGCCGCGCTTCGTGCGCTTGCCTACCTTATCTACGGCTGCGTCTTCCTAAGCCTGGCGCCGGATTTGACGGCGGTGACTTTTGCGGATCGCCCAACGACATTGACGCTGAGTCAATGCTTTGAACGTTTAGCGCGAGGCGAGCTAAACCTGCAATCACCGTCCGGGCAAGCGCTGGTCGGAGCGGCTTTGCTCCGCGCTCTGGCTGCGAGTTAACGGCATCTTGACTGCGCTGCGCTTGGCTTTGGTCCGCATCGATAGCGGCGAGCTTGACCTAGGGGCGATACCAAGATGGTGCTGATCATTTACATTCCCCACCTAGTGCATTATGGTCAAGTCTTCCTGTAATCTCCTGGAGAATCATCATGCTACGTCGTCTGCTGCTGGCGCTTGCTGGGCTTTTGGTCCTGGTGCCCCAGGTGTTCGCTGCGGAGGTGGTCTATATTGGCTCTGGTTTTGCCATTATCAATGCTGGTAAGGCCGACGGTCTAGCCAAGGGCGACGAACTCTGTCTAGAGCAAGGCAGTGGCGAGGTCTGCGCGCGCATCTTTGCTGCGCGCGAGCACCTGGTTGGCCTTCGCTTAAGCAAGAGTGACTTGGCGCATGTCGCGGTTGGCGCTAAGGCTACGGCAAAGAATCTGGTTGAGTCCGGACCAAGTAAGCTAAGCGACGGCGAGCTTGCGGCATTCGTGGCAGCGACTGAAAGACGCGATAAGAAGGTCGCTAAGAATCCAGACAAGAGCCCGGACAACAGTCCGGATAGGAATTCGAGTAAAGCTTCGGTCCAAGAGGTTAAAAAGGAACCGCCGCCGGCCACCCGGGGCGCACGCCTGGTTGCTAATCGCCGAGTCGCCGTCGCCTATCTCTACTCAGCTGCTGCGCCGTTCCAATATCGCATTCCCCGTTACGATCTGCAGAGCGAGTTATTGCGGTCTGGCTCCTTATGGAAACCCGACAATAAGGTGATTGGTGGCGTCGTTGGCGTCGAGGCGACCTTTGCCGTTCCGGTGACGGGCAAACTGGCGATTGTTTCAGGCGCTCACTATCGCTACACCCCAACGGACACACTGTCCGTCGATTATGATGGTACCGATCCGGGTGTTTATGCACAAAGTCGTACCACCGCCAGCTCCTATGGTCTAAGCGTCGATGCTGACTACGGCGTTTTGATTCATGGTGACCTCGCTTGGCATGTGCTTGGAGGGCTTGATGTTGATGAATCCCGCATCGGCTATACCGCCACTGCGCGGGGTGGTGCGGAAACGACGATCGCCAGCCTGCGATCGAAGCTGGATATCCTATCGTTGCGCTTAGGCTCCAGTGTCAACATATTGCTCGGTCCGATCGCCGTGGGCAGTGGTGTAACGATCCTGTTGCCGATGATCGGCTCTGCCGTGCAAAGAAGCTCTGAGCAAAGCCTAAAGCCAGAGGTCAGCTCGAGCCAACGCAGTAGCGCCGCTTCGGACCTTGCGCACACGCTGGGGCATAAACGCTCGTCGTTTGGGGCGCAGCTAAGCCTCGCCGTCACGTACCCCTTTTGAAGGCAACGCTTCAGTTCCAACGCGCCTTGACACGACCAAGGTGACCTGTGAGACTTGATGCAACTTACCGAGAAATTTAGCAGTAAATCTGGTGGAGGGGCGGCATGGCATCCTGGAACAACAAGGCCGTGATGTTGGCACTGCTCGGACTGAGCACGGCTTTCAGCGCCTGCGGTTCACGTAATCGCACCCAACGCTCGCTGTCACCGCGAGCGGGAATTTTTTTTCCCACCGGAGGGACCTCAGCCACCATCAAGTCGGATATCAATGGCGTGATCGTCGCCACCTTGGATCCAAACTCGGCGACGGCGCAAGTCGTTAAAGCGAGTGCAAATAGCAATATCAAAGACGTTTCCATCGCCTTCCCACCAGGTGCACTAGCGATTGCAACGGATATCTCGCTGCAGGAAGGGGAAACCTTCTCGGCCAGCGCTCTCACCGCAGCCGCTGGCGTAGCTGACGGCACCAGTATCACCCAGGCGGCTGCGCCTGTGACGGTGCTTTCGTCGCAGCCAATCGATTTAAAAGTGCCGATGGTCATCGCCTTGTCCTTGCCATCCGGCGCGGGGCTTGCTGCTGGTGCTTTGCCTATCGAGCGAATGGGCGTGATCTTTCGGGTGCTGGTGCAAGCCACCGGCGAGCGCCTCGCAGGGGTCGTGCCGGCTGCCTCGTTGACGATTCAGGGGGGACGGCTGCTTTATCCTAGTAACTACTTTGGTTGGTTTCAGGTGACGGTGTTTGATAAGCCGATCGTCGAGAGCAAGCAAGCCGACTCGCAGTCCCTGTATCAGGCGCTGGTTACGATCTTTGCGGGTCAGGCGCTGCCGGCCTGCGGCCAAGCGGATGTCGGTCGGACGATTTACTCCCAGGACCAGAAGACCTTTTTGTACTGTACGGCGACGGGTTGGACGGCCTTGGATTTGAAGGGGCCTGCAGGAGCAACGGGGGCAACGGGGGCAACGGGAGCGGCTGGGGCGGCGGCGAGTACGCAGATGTTTTCTGTTTATGACCAGGCGAATAGTCGTATTGGAACTCTACTTTCCTTATTGCAGTCTTATTATCCGGATATGCTTGCTATGGTTGTCGGCATTGGCAGCACGAGTGCAGCAAATAGTGGCATTTTGACGCTCGGTGCCGACACGGGTGCCTTTCAAGGAGGCCTGTGCTCAGCTCAATTCAACGGCAGCAACCGTTACGTCAATCAAATGGGTTGCTACTGTCTCTACTCCGACGCCACCTGTAAGTCTCCGGCAAGTTCCTGCAATGTGGCTGGTAGGCCATTAAAGGATGCGGTATTCAAGATGGCGAATGGTTCGTGGGTTCGTGCTAGCGGCACCGAAACCAATGTCAGCTCGACTAGTATGGCTTATTTTTATAACGGCTCTAGCTGCCAAATCTCCGCTTATGGTGGGGCCATAACCAGCAGTTACTACACGGTCACGACCTCCTACAACTACCCAACTGGCATACCTGCTATCCCAGTGGCAAATCCGCCGCTCTATGTCGACCCGTAAAGGTCGAGTTTGCAACATCGTTGCAAACTCGTGTTTAGTCTCGGCTGCTACTTTGGTGCCACTGATCGCACGGCTGCACCTTCAGTCTGACATGCCGCCTGGCTATGGCGCACTCGGCGCCGGTGCGGTCATGTCGGACCTGTTTTGTTGGTATAAGGCTATTGTCCTGATAGCCATGAGCAGCTGCGCATTGGTATTCGCTCTGATCGGGTGGCTCCGTGTTGGCTCCCCTTCGCCGGCACTGCCTCTGCCTCTGGTCGGTGCACTTGTTGTCTGGATGATGGTAGCGGCCTGGCGATCACCTTTCTCCGGCAGCATACTTATGGGCGCACCAGCCAGCTATGAGGGACTGTTTGTCCACCTCAGCTATTTGGCCTTGGCCATCGTGGGATCTGGTCTCGTCGCAGTGCCAAAGGTGATGCGTTGGCTGATCTATGGACTTGGCGCATCGCTGGTGATCACTGCGTGCTTTGGCTTGCCGGAGGTCCTAGGTATTCATCCTTTGATGAGTGATTGGGCGCAGGTTAATATCCTTGGCATCGATGCGAGTCATGGTGCCTTCCTGTCCAGATCAGCGCACCGCTTCGCCACGGCCATGTTTGCCCATTCGAATTACCTCGGCGCCTACGCCGTCATGATGGCGCTGTTCTTTTTGGTCTTTACTCTGACGGCGCGTCGGCGTATCCAGCAGATCGCTTACGCGTGCCTCGCGCTGCTGGCTTTTGCTTTGCTCATTGGCAGCTACAGTCGTACGGCCTATATCGCCGTCGCCGCCGTGGTGGCTCTGTGTCTCTCGCTCTGGGTCCCCCAGCTCCATGATCGGCGAGCTTTGCGCTTGGCGGGCGTTGTCGCCGTCAGCTTGCTGACCATCTTCGTGCTGATGGATCACTTCAGCGATGCCTCGCTGCGGCGTCGTCTTGCCAGCTTGTTTGCTCCTGCGGCCAATGAGCCGGTATCCTGTCACATCGTTGCTGAGGGTGAGCGGCTACGCCTGTCCTGGGGCGGTGCAACGCTGCTATTTCGGCCTAACCGCGAGCACAGCATTGACGTTGCTACCGAAGATGGTCGGGAGGTCGGCACAAGTTTTGCGGGCATGACGCTGCGCCGTGGCCACGTCTATGACTATCCGTCGGTGGATGTTCGTCGCGGCGAGGCGAGTTTTACCATAGCTCTGGCGATGCCTGGGCTGCGCATCTTCAGTCGGCACGCTTTGTTGGTGCCGGAAGAGCCGCCGGTGACTCGCTTGCCTATCGGGCCGACGGCGGTGAATAACCGGGCCTTTATTTGGGCTCGTACCTTGCCGCTTTTAGTGTCTGCGCCGTGGTTTGGTCGAGGTCCGGGGAGCTTTGCCTTGGATTTTCCGAATCGGGATTTCTCTGGCCTTATGACGATCTTTGGCACCGCAGATATCATGGTTGATCGGCCGCACAGTTTTTACCTGCAGTATGCGCATGCGTTTGGCATTCCGGCTCTTTTCCTTCTGCTCTCTGTCGTGCTTTATTACTTTTATCAGTCTGTTACCTTGCTGCGCCGGGCGACCTCTGTTGATTGGTCTTGGACGCTTGCAGCAGCTTGTTTCGCTGCGTGTTTGGGCTTTGCTCTTACCGGGCTATGCAACGACAGCATGATCGGACCGTCCACCGTCTTCTGGGTGCTGTTAGGCGTCGGCCACGCCGCAAATCGTCAGCTCCTCAAAGGATTTGAGCCTAGCCTGAGCCGGGCAGTGGGGAACAGCGGCCGCGCTGCCTTGGATCAAGTTGGGGGGGTGTTTATTTGGCCGATATGTCGAGTCTTTTTCAGTAAAAAGAAGCGCGAATGCCACTGAGCCCAGACATGTCCTAAGGGAACGCCTCGCTGTCAACCCCAGCTCAGAGCGGCAATGTTGCGCAAAGCTCGCTCCGCCATAAACGCGACCGCCCACTAAGCCTATGTTTGCGCCTATGCCGAGGCAAATGCCGACGGTAGGCCACGCTAACGCCGACGTTTTATCTCTTACTCTGCGTCATATCCTGTCGTACCAGAACTGTTGTCTGTTTGCACCACACCCGGATTTGCCTGGAGGACCACGACCAGCAGATCACCCTCCGTGGTCATGGGATTGCCATCACCATTGACTAGTGTGTCGTCCGGGCCGAACCCGGGTAGCGTGGTGCTCGCTTGGACTTGGCCGGCGGACTTGAGGGCGTCCGCGGTAAAATCTCGCTCCTTGTCGATATTCGGGTCGACCATATGGGTGAAGTGTGGCCCTCCAACTTTGCTAAACGCAATCCCAGTGTCGAACACCGCACCGCCAAGCCAGATATGCCTGCCGTCAGCCGTACCGGTGGGCGCTAACCAGAAGCGACTGTGGTGGCGCCTTTTTGGCGAGTGGTTGACCTGTTGCTCGACGGCGACGTCTTGAGCGCGATCAAAGAGTTTTTGAGTGCTAACCGGCGCTTTCGGATAGGAGCGATCGACCACCGTGTCAGCAGCCAATCTGGCAGCGGTTTTTTCGTTCAACGGATCGGCAATGCTCCAGCCGGCTGCCGCAAAGGCCGCTTCAAGTTCGGGCTGGCTGCCAATGATGACTAGATTGATGATATCGGCCGGTTTGCCTTTGGCGCTCGTAGTACGAGGATATGCGCTCGTCAGAGCGACGACCTCTGCCGTGTCGATGGCGACTGGAGCGCCTGCGTCATCTTTTAGTCCGGCGCCAGAATGCGAGGTGCGACATCCGACTAAACTCAGTCCAACGAACAAGACGATCCATGGAACCATCGGAAACCCCTCCAATAGGTACACACCTGCTATCGGAATGGAGGAGCTGCTCATTAAGATTCGGTAAAGGTCCCAACGCTGCCCAGCCCTTGGGGGAGTGTCTAAGAATACCTATGTTCTCTTTGGTGGCGGGATCTTCCAGGAACGTCCAGCAAATTTTAGGTCGATAATTTCGAGCTCCATATCCCCCGCCGGACGGTAGGCCGTGACCAGGTCGCCAACGCGCTTACCCATCAAGGCGACGGCCACTGGGGATTTGTAGGAGATCGATCCAGCGCGGTGGTCGGCCTCACCCTCGCCGACCAGGGTGTACTCGCGCAGGGCGCCGTCTTCATCTCGCACCGTGACGGTCGCGCCAAAGCAGACCTGATCGCCACCGAGGTACTCGGGGTCGCAGACCTTGATGTCTTTAAGGAGGAAGCCGAGATACCTGAGGCGCTTGTCGAGCTCGCGCAGGCGCTTTTTGCCATAGATGTACTCGGCGTTTTCCGAGCGGTCGCCCTCAGCCGCGGCGATGGCGATCCCCTGGACGACCTTAGGCCGCTCGACGAGGAGGAGCTCATCGTGCTCGGTCGCGAGGAGGGCGTAACCGGCCCGGGTGAGCGGGCGCTTGGGAATCTGCTCCACCAACGGTTGGGCTCCCTGTTAGGTCTTGCGGTAGCGCCAGGCTTTTTCTGGGATCTGCGGATAGGTGTACAGGCCGTCGCTGCGGTAAGAAGGGGACATGACCGCGTCGTTGAACTGGAGCAGAAACTCCTCTTTGGTCATTTCGAAGTCGCCGGTGCCGTCGACCGAGACCTTAAAAGACTGCTTGGCGTGCAGCGGCTCGATCTTGTGTTTGTAGAAGGTCAAGCGCGGCGAGGTCCAGGCCGCGCCCAGACCGCGGCGGGTTGGGGGAGTCGGCTCCTTGCGCGCGCTGGGCGTGCGCTTTTTCTTTTCTGGCTCGGGATCGATGCGCCGAGGCTCCGGCGCACGCAGGGCCGCAGCCCTTGCCAGCGCCTCTTGCGCCGCGGCCTTCTCCTGATACTTGACGAAGGCGTCGAGCTGGATCTCGCTAAATTCAGCTGCAAAGTCAGTCGGTTGAACCGTGATCGGATCCTCGGCAAAGAGCAGATCGGGCAGGATCAGCACTTCGCCGGCGGGATTGATGACCTTGTAACGCGTCCCCAAGGTGTCATCGACGAGGATAAACAGCTTGTTGGTCTTGCGGTTACGGACTGCTTCTAGTGCGGTTTCCTGGGCCATGGATGGTGTTGGGACCTTTGTGGAGGATGACCGGGCGATGGCTATGTGGTAATGGTCTTTGTCCCCAAAAGGCAAGAGCTTTTCCGCCCCCCGCCGATTCATCTTGTGTCACCGATGAAGGATCCCGCGATTATGGCACGCTTATCACCTGCTGCGGCAAAAAAAGCGAACCCAGCAAAAGCCAGCGAAAGGCTCAGGGCGGTCGAGCTAGACCACATCGTGGTGACCGGGGCCTGCGAGCACAACCTCAAAAACATCGACGTCGAGATCCCCAAGAAGAGCCTCGTCGTGTTCACCGGGGTGTCCGGCTCGGGCAAGTCCAGCCTGGCTTTTGACACCATCTTCGCCGAGGGGCAGCGGCGCTATGTCGAGTCGCTGTCGTCCTACGCCCGGCAGTTTCTCGGCCAGCTCGACAAGCCCAAGTTTGAAACCATCCGCGGCCTGTCGCCGACGATCTCGATCGAGCAAAAGTCGGCGAGTAAAAATCCGCGCTCCACCGTTGGCACTATCACCGAGGTCTACGACTATCTGCGCGTGCTCTACGCGCGTATCGGCGAGCAGTTTTGCCACAAGTGCGGCAAGCGGGTCGGCAAGGGCGATGCCGCCAGCATGGTCGAACAGATTTTGGGTTTACCAGAATCGACGAAGATCCTACTGCTGGCACCCATTGTCGAGAACCGCAAGGGCGAGCACAAAGAGCTCTTTGCCGAGCTACGTCAGGCCGGATTTAGCCGCGTTCGCATCGATGGGGTCGTGCGCGAGATCGCCGATGTGCAGAGTCTGGCTAAACATAAAAAGCATAACATCGAGGTCGTCGTCGACCGTCTGGTGATCCAGCGTAAGTCCGAGTTTAAAAAACGTCTAACCGATTCCGTTGAAACCGCCTTAAAACGCGGCCAGTCGGCGATCATCGTGCATGTGCAGGACCGTGAAGACATCCGCATGAGCGAGGCGCGCAGCTGCTGCGGCTTTGCCTTTCCCGAGCTGGATCCGCCGCTGTTCTCCTTTAACTCGCCAATGGGCATGTGCCCCACCTGCAACGGCCTTGGTGTCCTGCTGGTGATGGACGAAGCAAAACTCATTCCAGATCCGAGCTTGAGTCTCAGCGCCGGTGCGGTCGTACCGTGGCGCAGCTTTTTCAAAGACGGCGACGACAGCGAGGGCTGGGGCGTCGGCAAGATCAAGGCGGTCGCCAAGCTCTATGCGATCGACCTCGACAAACCCTGGAACAAGCTGACGAAGAAGCAAAAAGACGTCCTACTCCACGGCACCGGCGACGAAGAGATCGCCGTCAAGGTGCGCGGTTCTGGCACCTATCACGTCGAATTCCCGGGCCTTATCCCGCACATGCTGCGCCGCTACCATGAGACCCAGTCCGACGACATGAAGTCCTGGTACGGCAAGTTTATGGCGAGTAAGCGCTGCGGCACCTGCGCTGGCTTGCGCTTAAAGCCCGAAGTCCTCGCCGTTCGCGTCGCCGGTAAGTCGATCATCGAGACCTGCTCGCTGACCATCGCCGATGTCCATCAGTTCTTTATGGACCTCAAGCTGAAGGGCAACCAAGAGATCATCTCGCGCGAGTTGCTTAAAGAGATCAGGAGCCGCATCGGCTTTTTGCTCAACGTCGGCCTCGACTACCTCACCTTGGACCGCAAAGGCCCGACCCTATCCGGTGGTGAGGCGCAGCGCATTCGCTTGGCCTCGCAGATCGGCTCTGAGTTGACCGGCGTGCTGTATATCTTGGATGAGCCGTCCATCGGTCTGCACCAGCGCGACAACACTAAATTGCTCGGCACGCTGCGCCATCTGCGTGACATCGGCAACACCCTGATCGTCGTCGAGCACGACCAAGAGACGATGGAGGCCGCCGACTGGATCCTCGACATCGGTCCTGGAGCTGGGCACCTGGGCGGGCGGGTCGTCGCCTCGGGCACGCCGGCGCAGCTGAAGCAGGATAAGCACTCGGTCACTGGCGCTTACCTCAGCGGTCGGCTGCAGATTCCGGTGCCGAAGACTCGCCGTTTGGTCGGCAAAGACGCGAAAAAGTCCTTCGTCTCCATCGAGGGGGCTAGCGAAAACAATCTGCAAAACGTCAGTGCCAAGTTCCCCCTCGGCCTGCTCACCTGCGTCACCGGCGTGTCCGGTGCTGGTAAATCCACGCTGATCAACCAAATCCTCTATCCTGCTTTAGCCGCCCGCCTGCACGACAGCGCCGAAGAAGTGGGCAAGCACAAGGCCATCATCGGCCTCGAGCATTTGGATAAGGTCATCAATATCGATCAAAAGCCGATCGGTCGGACGCCGCGCAGCAACCCCGTCACCTACACCAAGGCCTTCGACCTGATTCGCGACTTCTTCGCCCTGCTACCGGAGTCGCGCGAGCGTGGCTACGAGAAGGGGCGCTTTTCATTTAACGTCAAAGGCGGTCGCTGCGAAGTCTGCGAAGGCGACGGCTATCTGACCGTCGAGATGCACTTTCTCGCCGACGTGCTGGTCCCGTGCGAGACCTGCAAGGGGCGCCGCTTCAACGAAGCCACGCTAGCGATCAAGTACAAGGACTACTCGATCGCCGACGTGCTGGATATGTCGGTGGCCCAGGCCGAAGACCTGTTCAAGCATCACCCGCGCATCATGAAGGTGCTCAAGACCTTGACCGATGTCGGTCTGTCCTACGTCAAGCTGGGTCAGCCAGCGACGACCTTGTCGGGTGGCGAGGCGCAACGCATCAAGCTGGCCAGGGAACTGGCGCGGGCCGATACTGGGCGCACCCTGTATATCCTCGATGAGCCGACGACCGGACTACACTTTGAGGATATTCGTAAACTGCTGGATGTTTTGCAGCGCTTGGTGAGCTCAGGCAATACCGTGGTGGTCATCGAGCACAACCTCGACGTGATCAAGACCGCCGACTGGGTGATCGACATGGGGCCCGAGGGCGGTTACCGCGGCGGGCAGATCATCGCCCAGGGGTCACCGGAGCAGGTGGCGAAGGTGAAGGCTAGTTATACGGGGCAGTATTTGGCTAAACTGCTGTGAGATTGGGGCGGCTAACCCACCACGGTGCGGACAAAGAGCTGTAGCCGGATTCATCATTGGCTCTTGGAGCGTACGCGGCTTTGTTGGCTAAAGGTGCCAGGCATCGTCCTTCGATCGAGCGCGTACCTTGCGTGTCGATATATGGATGGACGTATTTCGCAATATACTGTAATAACTAGTATATAATTATCTTTAGCCCTTCGTTCGACATGCCGATATATAGTAGGTAGGGGAGTGGAGGGGCGGCATGAGTAAGAGAGCCAACAAAGACCAAGAAACCGCAAAAGCGATGGCGAAGGCTGGTCGGGTGTTTCGAGAGCGCCGGGAGACCCTGCGTATCTCCTTTGAGAAGGCGGCAACTGTGTCTGGCCTTTCGCCGGGCACTATTCGGCGCATTGAGTCGGGCGACAGCGGCGTCAGTATCGGTGTCCTGGTCTCTTATCTGAATGCTCTAGGGGCCGGTTCGCTCTTTCTCGATGCGCTCTCGGGCGTTATGAAGGCAGCAGCACGGTCACCGGGGGAGGATGCGTTCGCAGCAGGCATCGCGGAGATTCGACAGAAGATGCTTAGTGAAAGGATGTAAGGGCGATGTCCTTGGTCGAACAAGATATGTACATCTACGTCTACCTGCCAGGAGTCGCCGAGTCGGTGCTAGCGGGAAAGATGACGTCCGTTGACGATGCTGTGACCCGCAAGAAAAAGGCCCTGTTTCGTTATGCCGAGTCCTACTTCGCTAGGCCAGACCGCATGGCGATCGACCCCGTGGCCCTGCCCTTCAAAGTGAGCCCCGACTTCGTCTACGAGACTGCCGACAAAGACGGCCAAGAAGCCTTTAGCATCATGTACGACTCTATCCCAGACGCTTGGGGTCGCGCCCGCATGCTCAAGAATGCAGGGCGAGATAAGATGTCTGCGCTCGAGTATATCCTTGCTTCGGGAGAGGATCGTTCTGGGTTCTTAGCTTACGGCCCAGGCAGAAGCGGCCCGTCCATTGTCGCGCCATGGTCCGCGTCTCACAGCAAAAGCGATCTTCTCGACATCAGCGCTGCGGCACTCATCATCTCCGAAGATCAGCACGTGACGCTCGACAAGGAAGACGCTCAAAAGCTCCTACTATACGGGAGCAGTCTTGGCGGAGCACGCCCAAAGGTCACCGTTAAATACGAGAACAAGGTTTGGCTCGCCAAACCGCCGAAGGAAGGAGACGCCTTTCATTATCCGCGGGTGGAGTACGCATCGCTCACCTTGGCCAAGGCGTGCGGCTTGAACACCCCGGATGTCAAGCTTGTCAACGTCAATGGCAAGGATGTTTATCTAATTGAAAGGTTCGATCGGCATATTCGCAATGGAATTCTGGAAAGATCTGGCTTTCTTTCGATGCATGCAGCCATCGGCTACCCAAAGCGAAAGATGACGCCGCAAGTCGAGGGAACATACCTCGCGATGGCGGCAAAGGTGGCCGCTGTGTCCCATCAACCTGAGGCTGATAAAAAGGAGCTCTTTGGACGACTCGTGTTCAACGCTCTAGTCGGTAATGACGACGATCATCTACG
>Ga0315283_10003817_pt1 | contig 12944 bp, 12 predicted proteins | sample YL17G09_0_MG_FD_204541 | JGI IMG/M metagenome (GOLD analysis project Ga0315283, IMG submission 204541) | Sediment microbial communities from Yellowstone Lake, YNP, Wyoming, USA - YL17G09_0 | ecosystem: Environmental > Aquatic > Freshwater > Lake > Sediment | place: USA: Wyoming | collected...
GCCCCCCCCGGCGGGGGGGGTGGTTTTGGGGGGGGGGGCGCCACTGCCCGGGGCGCGGGCCCCCCCCGCCCCCCCCCCCTTTTACCCCCCCCCCCCCCCCCCCCCCCCCCCGCCTGCTCTCTTACCCAGGCACGCGCTCACTCCCACCCTCTCTGCCCCCTCTCCAACCCAATCAACATATAACAGCCCAAGCAGATCGTGGACATCAAGGACTTCCTCTTGACGGCCCGCCGCAAGGACGCCAAGAAGGTGTCCATCAAGAAGTCGGCGACCAAGGCGGGCGCGCCCGTCACCAAGTTCAAGGTCCGCTGCGCGCGCTACCTGTACACGCTGGTCGTCTCGGACGCGGCCAAGGCGGACAAGCTGAAGCAGTCCCTGCCCCCCGGACTCCAGGTCCAGGTGATCGGGGCGTGAAATGGTGGCGTGGGGGGGGGGAGAGACTGTGTTGAAACGGGGGTGTGCGTGTGTAAAAGGCCGCTTTCCTTTTTTCTGCTGGTGGGTGATGATAATCGTTTTTTGTTTGGGACCCGCGGGCGGCCTCCCAAGCTTTCCATTCCCTCCCCCGTCTCTGTCTGTGTGCTTTGCTGTGCCCGGGCCCTCATGCAGGGGAGAGAGACAGCCAAACCCGAGCGGGACGGACGGAAAATAAACAACAAACAACAGGCACCAAACTTTTTTCATTCAACCACCCCCTCCCCTGACCAGCTTCTCCACCTCCGCCCGCACCGCCTCCAAGTCCGCGCCCTGCACCTGGCCCATTAGCCGGCCATTTGAATGGAAGGTGAAGGTCGGCACGGCAGAGATGCCGGCAGCCGTGACAGTCGCCCGGAGCGCCTCGTCATCGATGTCCACCGTGTGAAAGCGCACCCTGCCAGCGTGCGCCGCCGCCAGCGCCGCGAAAGGCGCTTTCATGGCCCGGCACGGCCCGCACCAGGCGGCCGTGTAGTCCAGAACGGTCGGAGTGGTGGAGTCGGCCACGGCGGCGTCCGCGGCGGCGTCGCTGGTCAGGGGTGTGACGGCGCCGTCGCCTGGGGAAGGAGGCGGGTTGGTTGAAAAGGGGGCGCGGAGGAGAGCATCGCCCGCGCCCACGCCCACGCCCCGCCAGGCCACGCGCGCCCCGAACTCTGCCGCGGCAGTGGTGGCAATGGACCGACTGGCAGCCAGGCGCGCCAGCATGTTGGCGAGGAGGAGAGTCTGGAGGGCAGCGGAAGCGCGCCCAAAATATGTTGGCAAATTGAGAAACCCGACCCTCGATCACCAAAGGCCCTTTTCTCACACCACATTTCTGTAAACTCACGTGCGAGCGCCACCTCCTAGGCCGCCATCGGCGAGGCCTGGAAGTGCGGGGGAACGCCCCCGGTCTCCTCCTACCAAAACCCCCGCCACCACCTCCTCCAGGGCCACCCCCGCCGCGGCCTCATCCCACCCGCGCGCAGCCGCCGCGGCCCGCGCGCCGACCGCCGCGAGGGCCGCCCGGTCGGCCAGGAGGGCGTCGACGCGGCGCGCCAGGTCGGCCGCGGGCGCGCTGAAGTCGGCCAGGCACACCCCGCCGCCCACCTCCAGCAGGGCCGTCGCGCCGACGCGGCCGCCGCCCGCGACCAGGGAGGGCGTGCCCCGGCTGCCCGCCTCCACGATGGTCATGCCGTACGCGTCCGCGGCCGGCGGGTGGAAGTTGAGGGCCGTGGCCTCGAACACGGCCGCCAGGGCCGCCGGGGCCAGGAAGCCGGGCGTGATGAGGGCGCCCGGGGCGGCGGCCACGACGCGGGCGCGCAGGGCCGCCGCGCCCGCGTCGCTCTCCGGCCCGCCCCCGACCACTGCCGGGCGTATGCCGTGGCGGGCCAGGGCCCCCGACGCGGCGAGGCATTCGACGACGGCCGCAAACCGGCCGGGCTCCTTTTCGGGGGCCAACCGCACGCAGCACAGGAGGAGGGTGCGGGCCGGGGAGTGCGACGGCGGGGGCGGGGGCAGGGAGGCCAGCTCGGGGCGGAGGGCGGGCAGCACGACGGCCGGGTGGGCGGGCGGGGCCGCCCCCGAAGCCGTCGTGCGGGCCGCCAGGGCCGCCAGGTCGGCCGCGTCTGCCACGCACAGCGCGACCGTCGCGGCCGCCCCGCCCGCCGCGGCCGCCTCGGCCTCCCGCACGGGCGCGGACAGGGCGCACCCGGCGGGCGTGCAGGCGGAGTGGTGGAAGACACGGTAGTTGAGGAAGATGATGGGCGGGGGCGGCGGCGGCGGCGGGTGGTGCGCCGCGAGGGCTGTCGCGGCAGTCCACGCCCGCACCAGGGCCTGGGCCGCCACCCAGCCCGACCAGTCCACCGCCAGCACGGCCGCGTAGGCGGAGGGCGGCAAGGCGGGGGCCAGGCCTGCCACCCCCCCCGCGAACGCCTCCCACGCCGCCCGCCCGTCCAGCCAGCCCCAGGCGGCCCGCGGCAGGGGCACGGAGTGCAGGCGGGCGTGGTTGGCCGGGGCGGCCGCAGGCGCGCGCGCGCCCCCGCTCCCCTCCCCGCCTTCCGGCCGGCCCGCCACGACGGTCACCCGGTGCCCCCGCCCAGCCAGGGCGCGGACCTGGGAGCAGGCCAGGACGCCGTTGCCGGAGAAGGTGGCGTGCGCGAATTCGTAGGAGAGGAAGAGCAGGTCGAGCGGCGGGGGCGGGCGGGGGGCGGGCGGCGGCGGTTTTTCGTGCGCGCGCCCGTTCGCCGCCGCCCCAGCCGCCGTGGGGCTCACCATCCCGCCGCCGCCCGCGACGACCGTGACAGCGCAGGTGCTGTCTACAGACACGGGATAGGGAGGCATGAAGTGAGGTGAGAATGTCCGGGAGTGAGAATGCGCCGCGCGCTCATTCAATTTTTTTTTGTTATGGAAGCACCTTTTCTCTCTTCTCTCTCTCCTCGACCCACCCACCCTCAGTGCTGCGCGCGCTCTTCACCACCCTCCTCCACCAACCGGCGGCACCTCCCTCGGCGGCTTGTCCGGGTCCTCCTTGCCCGGCTCCCCATCCGGCACGCCGTCCGGGTCGTCCGGGTCGCTCTTCTTCTTCCTCTTCTTCTCCTCCTCCTCGGCGGCCTCGTCGTCGGGCGCCTCAGGGTCGCCTGGCAGGGGTTTGGGCATCGGCGTGTCCAGCTTCTCGAACTCGGGCTGCGTGTCCGGGCGGCGGGTGGGCTGCGGGGTGACCCACTCCTGCAGAGGTGGGAAGGGAGAGGCAGAGCGTGAGTGTGAGTGAGCGACGGGGCGGGCGCGTGTATCGGAGAAAAGGTTGGGGGCCATATCTTGAGAGGGAGGTCGGGCAGTGGGTTTTTGCTGGCCCCTCTCGAATTCATCGGGCCCACACACGACAGCACGGGGGCAAACGCACGCCCCATTCCAGCTCTCCCTTTCTCCGGGGCGCCCCCATCCTCCTCATACCTGCGGGAAGTCGATGGGCGACCGCTCCTTCTCCGTCTCCGGGACGGGGTACGTGTTGGCAGTGGTGGTGGTGCCAACGCCTGCCCGCCGGCGGCCGACAGACGACGCGGGTTGGGCGGCCGCACCGACCTGGGGGCGCGGCGGGCGATAGTGAGCCTGCGTGCCATGCATACCCGAGGTCATGGCTGCCGCCTGGGCGGGTTTGGCGGGCAGGCGAGCGGGCGCGCCCGGCCGGGCAGGGGCGGACGGCGAAGGAGCGGTGAGCAGCGCCGACGCCATTGTGTCTCGTCTTACTTCGCCAAACAAGACCGCGTCTCTCCGATGTAGGGCCAGGAATGCACGGGCGTGTGCTAGGAGAGCCGGCGCTCAGTTGGGTGGGGTATTGTGCGGGCGGGCAGGCGGAGGAGTGTGGAAAGAGACGGGCCTGTACTAGGCCGTCGCCGGAGTGTGAGATGTGAGCAAAAAATCAGCTTGACTTACACTTGCTCTCTCGTTTCTCTGCCCGCCATGGTGCGTTCCCCCCGTCCGTTTCCCCGAGCTGGAGCACGTCCCGCTGGCGTGACCGAGAGCCCCTGCCGCCACGCTCAGCCACGCAGGAGCTGGGTGCCAGGGCGTTGGCCAGTGCGCGGCGCGCTGGAGAGGCCGCCGCTGTTTTCTTCGCTCGCTCCACGATCGGAGCGCCGCCTTTTGCAGGCTGGGGGCCCCTGTGCCTCCTCCCACCCAGCCACGCCCCCTGGAAGCACACGCCCCCCAGGATCGTCTGGGACGTCCTGTATGGGGCGGGCGCGGAATGCATGCGGCCCCTACGTGTGCTCTCATGGTCGGCGAGCCGCACCTCTCTCGACGGCGGCCGCCGCCGCCGCTGCGTGGTCGATCCTCTCTTCCCCCGCCCCCGTCCCCGCTCACGCCTCGCTCATTCCTCCCCCTCAATCATCACAGGACTCCCCCATCAAGCTCGCCATCGTCATGAAGGTCATCGGCCGGACCGGCTCCCGGGGGCAGGTACGAAAAAAAGGATGAAAGAGGGGACGGGGCGGCGCGCTGCGCGGGCGGGGTGTTGTTCTTGCGACGGGCTCGGCCGCCGTCGCTCTTCCCTTGCTCCGGGCACGGGCGCTCGGGATTTGGCGACGCCCTGGCTAGCCATGAATGCTGCTGGCGTGCGTATGTGGGCATGTCATGGCCTGGCCGCACGCCGCACGCCGCTCCGCGCTCTCTCCTTTCGATCGGCTCCGCCCCATTTTTCTTAACCATCCACCCCTCTTTTCTCCGCTCCATCCGCTCCATACCCCTCCATTCACAGGTCACCCAGGTCCGCGTCAAGTTCCTGGACGACCAGAACCGGTTGATCATGCGCAACGTGAAGGGCCCCGTCCGGGAGGGCGACATCCTGACCCTGCTGGAGTCGGAGCGCGAGGCCCGGCGCTTGCGTTGAAAGGAAGGGGGGTGGTTCTTTTTCCAGGGGTGGGGGGAGAGAGAGAGAGTCTTTGCAACTGATTTTACAAGGCCTGAAAACGCAGGCCACCGCAATAATTGACCAGGGCGACACACAGAGGCGCAATGCCTCTGTGTGTGTGTGTGTGTGCGCGCGCGTGCACCGCGTGTGTGGCGTGGGCGCGGCGATGGGGCGTGCGTCCCTCTCAAACCAAAGCACTTTCAGCTCTCTCTACAGGCTACGAACACTAAAAGCCTAACACTCCTCACGCCGCGCCCACGCCGTCTGCTCAATGACAGCGCCCGCCTCCCGGACGACGCCCAGCAGAGCTGCGGCACTGACAGGGTCGGCAAAGGTGGCCGGGTCGGCGTCCTCGCCCCACTCTCTCTCCACCACTCCATCATTTTTTTTCTTCATTTCCGTCCTCCCCGCCCGGCACCGCACCTCCTCCAGCAACCCGACCGCCGCTCGCCTCGCCCGCCGGGCGTCGAAGGAGGCCGCCAGCGCGATGCGGCGCCCCAGCGCGCCCCCGTCCCCCGCGTCGGCGTCGGCCGGGGGCAGGGGCGCAAACAGGGAGCCCCCTGGCGACAGGGCGGCGCCCGGCGCACTCACCGCCCGGGCCGCCGCCCGGCGCACGCCCCAGGTCAGGAGGAACGCAAACCCGGTGAAGTCCAGGCCGGCTGAAGATGCGATGGCTGCCTGGACGGTGCCCTCAAACTCGGACGCGCTCATGCCGGACCTGAAGAGTACGAATAAAAAGGGGGAGAGATCCAAGTAAGGTTGTGGTCCGTTGAAAAAATAGTGCCCGCCAAAGGTTGAGTTTCCTCATGCACGGGCGTGGGTGCGGAACCGCGGTTGTCGGCCGGGCGGTGTGCGCGAGCACACACCGCCAGTCTGTTCTAGGCAGCGGAAGTGGGAGGGCGGGGCCTTAAAAAGATGGGAGGGGAGGGGGGAGAGGTGGCCGCCCGCAAAGGCAGCGCCCGCCCCAGGCGAACAACCCGGGGCGGGCTAGCCGCCTCTCCCTCCTCCACCTCCACGGGCCGGCCGCTCTCCAGGCTTTGGTATAGCTGCCAAATGACAATGTAATCAGGGGACAAGGGGTGCGCGTGAAGAGAGAGCAAAAAAAAAAAAAAAACGCACGCACCTGCAGTCCTCGATCGCGGCCGCGGCGGCGCCCCGCTCGCGCGCCAGGGCGTCCGCCATCCACCCGACCGTGTGCGCGTTGGCCCAATTGTGGTTGATGGACAGGGCCGCCCGGGCGTTGAGGACGGTGTGCGGCCAGGCGGGCGGCACGAAGAGGGCGGTGCCGGGGCCCTGGGGCAGGCGGGCCGTGGCCGCGACGGCCGCGGGGTGGCCCGGGAAGGAGGCCGCCGGGTCGGCGTCGCCCGCCCCCAGCCCGGCCGCCAGGGCCCGGCCCCACCGGTCCGTCGCCAGGTGGGCCGCGCCCGGACGCAGCAGGCCCCACTCTTTGCAGCCCGCCAGGTTGACGGACCAGGAGCAGGAGGCAAGGACGTCGGTGTGCAGGGGGGTGCCCGTCCCGGCGGGGCCCAGGTACAGGAAGCGAAAGCCGCCCTTGAAGCGGCGGGGGGGGGGGGGGGGGGGGGGGGGGGGGCCGGCGCCCGCCCCCCCCCCCGGGGGGGCCGGGGGGGGCGGGGGCCCCCCGCCCCCCCCCCCCCCCCCTCGTCGCCGCCGCAGCCGCCGCCGCCCTGTTGGCCCGGGGGGGGCTCGTCGCCGCCGCCGCCGCCGCCGCCCTGTTGGCCCGCCCCTGCCTCTCGCTCCTCGTCCGCGGCCCCATTGAGCCAGTCGTCCGCAAAGTAGGGGGGGACGGTGTAGGCGGCCGCGGCGACGGCGGGCGCGGCGGTCGCCAGGTGCCAGTCCTTTGCGTAGAACAAGGGGGGCGGCGGCGGCGGCGGAGGGTGAGGGTGAGGGAGGCCCCCGCTGCCGGGTTTGTGGCCAGCCGCCGGCGGCGCATCGCCCCGGTCCCCGTTGCCCCGCCACCAGGCCGCGTACGCCTCCACCGTCCACTCCTCGCGGGGACTCCCGCCCGCCCACCCGGCAGCTCCCCGCCCCGCGGCGCAGGAGACGACGGGCAGGCGCGTGGAGGGCGGGACGGCCGCGGCGAGCGCGTCGACGTCCGGGGCGGCCAGGCCCGCCTCATCGCTCTTCACCCATTCCTTGGCCGCCCGCCACCCGGTGCCCACGCCTGTGATGAGGCAGGGCTGGCCAAGCTCCAGGAATCCGCGGACAAATTGGTCGTACGAGAGATATTCTGCGGCCAGGGTCGGGATGTCGGGCGGTGGCTGCAGTGGTTGTTGCGATGGCCCGTCCCCATCGGCGTCGGTGGCGCCTTCCCCTCCTCCTCCACGCCCCGTCGCCTCGTCCACTGCCGCCAGGATGGACCAGTCGAGCAGTCGCGGCGCAAGGGAGGCTTCATCCGCACCCCGGGCCGTGAAGACGTCGTGGATGGCTGAGGCGGCGGAGAGCGACCGGTGCGACTCGCGGGTGGCCGCGTCGGGCGCGCCGCCCAGGCCGGCGTCTTCGCGGGCATGCAGCCAGCGGAGCGTGGCGAGGGACAGGAGGGGGGGCGGGGCGGCGAAAGCAGGGGGTGGAGTGGTCATGGGTAGGACGCGCGCCCCGCCGCGGGCGCGGCCGTGTGCCCCCTCCTCACTCCAGGAGGAAATGAAGGGGTGTGATGGCAGGGGTTGAGTCGCTCTTTAACCACTCTTAAAAAAAAAAAAACGCACACGCACGCGCCCAAGAAATGCCCTCACCGCCCGTCGCCGTCACGGCTGGAGCTCTCGCTCTACATAGTGCAAAACACCTCGCCTTGGGCGGCGCCCTGCCAGCACTGAAGCAGCAGCCTCCCCACCCACCACCACCACCCACGACCTCGACCCGTTGGGACGACCCCTCCCTCCCCCGCCCCGCCGCGGAAGCTGGGGCGCTGGCCCTGGTCGACCTCAGTGCCGGCATCGACCTGTCCACGTCCGCTGAGGCTGTGGCCGACCGGCTGACCGGGTCGCTGGTGGTGAGAGAGGAGGAGGAGAGGACAGGAAAGAAAAGACAAGCATAACTGCCGCCACCCCTCTGTCAACCTCTCCTCCTTTTGTCCTTCCGTTCTAGTCCCTGGGCGACGCCATCTCCCGCCACGTCATGACCAACGCGCCCCGCCTGGTCGACGGCGCCCAGGCCATGGAGGATACGGAGGCCGGCGTGGCGGGCGCACTGGCGGTGGCGATGGCGGCGCGGGCAGCCCTGGCGGGCGCGGCAGCGGGCGCTGCGGCCGCCTCTGCCTCCGCCGCCACAGCCCGCCGCCGGGCTCGCATGGTTAGCGTGCTGCGCCTGCTGGGCGACTTACACACCGCCCAAGCCGGTCTCGAGAGCCTGGCCGCCCGCCTTGAAGCAGCAAGAGGCACCGGCGAGGGCGCTGCCCTGGTGGCGGCCGGCTCGGCCGCCGCGGCCGCCCTTGCCCGCCTGCCGCCCGGCTTGAAGGGCGTGGGACCGGCCCTGCGCGCCCGGCTGGGTCAGGGTTGGGGCAGGGTGTTGGATACGCTTGTGGCCAGCCTGGCCGTGGGCCTGGGTCTGATTGCGAGTGGGCCACTCTCCCCAGCCGCCGCGTCCGCCGCCACCAGCGCGGCCGCGGCAGCGGCAGCCGCTGGTGGCTTGCTGGGTGGTAGCGGCCGCCCGCCGCTCAGCTTGAGCGCCTGGGCGGGGCCGGCCCTGGCGCCTGTGTTGAGCGACGCCGCACCGGATGCTGCCCTGGTGGGGCTGCTGGAGAGCGGGATGGTCAAGGCGACGGCCGCGGCGGCGCCAGCACAACCACCGGCAAAAGAGAGAGAGAGGTTGAGCGCCCGCCGCCTGGCCGTTGCTGCTGGTGCTGCCCGCGCTGACTCGTGGCCGCTGGCCCTAACTGCCGCCCTGGGCCGTGCCTGGGACGCACTGAAGGCCCACGAGGCTGCCGCGACCTGGGCGGTGAAAACAGCGGCGGGAATTGCCGCCGGCCGCCAGGGCGAGGCGGCGGCCGCCGTGGCGGGTGGTCTCACCAACCCGGCCGCCCGGGCGGCGGCCGCGGCTGGTGCGGCGGCCGTTGCGGTCGCCCTCCTGACCGCCCCGCCCGCCACCGTCCCGGCCAACCTGGTCATCACGTGCGAAGCCCTGGCGGCCTGGGCCAAGGCCGCGGACGCCCTGGACGCGGTACTGGTGGGGTTGGGCGGGGGAGGAGGCGCACCACCGCCCTCCCAACCTCAACCTCAACCTCAATCTCACCCGGCCGTGGCCGCCCTCCACGCCGCCGCGGCCGCCGCCCTCCCGGCCTATGCCACCGCGGTCTCGGCCCGCATGGCAACTGTACTCAACCGAGACACCGCGTGGAGCCGAGTGGCGGCTGCTGGGGGTGGTGGCGGGGCCAGGAGTGCGCCGGCCGGCCCGCCTGGCGGCGTTTGGGCGGCCAGCCCGTGGGCAGGGGGCGGGCCGCCCGCCAAGTCGTGTTGGGACCGCCTGCCTGCGGCGGTCGCCGCGGGCTTGCCTCCGGCGCCGCCACCGCCTGCGGGCGCGGGGAGGGGCCCTGCTGGGGTGCCTGTCATACCGCCCCCGCCGCCGCCCCAACCCCAGCCCCCCCCCCCCCCCCTCCCCTTACCCCTCGCGGGCGTGTGCCTGGTGGCGGTGGTCGGGGATGCCGCCCGCCTGGCGCGCGCACTCTGCGCCTCCCCCTCCTCCTCCTGCACCCTCGCGCCGCCTGCCCTGGGGCCGGGTGTCGCCGCCCTGGATGCGGCGACCCTGGCCGCGGTGGCTGCTTTCGGGCCTGCTCCACTCAGCGTGCTCATCAGCCGGGCGAAAGGAGAGGGAGGAGGAGGAGAGCCGGCGGCCGTGCCGTCCTTGACAGACGACGACGCGCCGCGCCGCCTGTGCGCCCGCCTGGCCGCCGCCGCCGCCGCCGCCGCTGCCGCCACCGCCGCCACCCATTCTCCATCCTCTGAGGTTGCGGCGTCCACGCTTACAGCTTCCACCACCCAGGCCGTGGGTGAGTGGGCGGCCGCCGCGACGAGCTGGCTGGGCGGGGAGGCGGCGGCAGGCGCATGCCCAGCGCCTGGCGGGCCCTCCCTGCCCCGCCCCTCGGTTCTCATGCACCACGCCCGCCCGCCGCCATCCCTGGCAGACCGGGCAGCAGCCGCGGACGCGCTGACTGCGGGCGCGGCGGCGCTGCGCGCCGCGGTCGCACAACGCGCGCCCGGCTCCTTTTCACCACCTCCTCCAGCAACAGCCAAAGCCGTCGAGGCGTCCGCCGCCGCCGCCACGGACGCGGCGGACGCCCTGCTGCGGGCGGGCGGGCGGGCAGCCGTGCCGGGTCGGATCATCTTGACGGCGATGGCAGGCGCATCCCTGGACCTGCCGGCGTCGCCCGCACACAAAAGGCCGCCCCCCCTTACCCCGACCTGGCTGCCTTCCCTGAACGCCGGCCTGTCCGCCCTCGCGTCCGCCTGCGCCGACGCGGCCTCCATTCCGCCGTCCTCGGCCGCCACCGCCTGGCGTGGGGCGGCGGCCACGGTCGGGGCGGCCCTGCTGGAAGGCATCGCGGCCGGGCGCGGGCGGGTGACGCCGGGTGGGGTGGCGCTGGTGGACGGGTGGGTGGCCAGCGCGGTGGCCGCCCTGGCTGGGCGCGCCCCGCCGTCCGCCGGGCCCGCCGGCCCGGCCGCGGCAGAGGGCGTCCGCCACGCGCTCGCGCCCGCCCTGGCGGGGCTCGCCCTCCCGCCCGACCCGGCCGCCGTCGCGGCCTGGGCGGCCGCCCACCCGGAATTCTCGGCCAAGGCAGTTGCGCGCGTCGCCGCGGCCGCCGCGGACCGGGGCGGGCACGGGGCGGGGGCGGGGCGGCTGGTGTTCATGGCGGCGGCCGGGGTGGCTAGTGCGGCGGTGGGTGGGGAGGGGCGGGTGTCGCCGCCCGGCGTGAGTCGGCCATTCTAAACATGTTGTGTCTCGCTTTGTGTTTACCCTGCCCGCCGCACAAAGCTGCCGTCCCGCGTGTCCACAACCAGCCGGTCCCCAACTTTTACGTGGTTGGGCACCCCACGCACGACCGCGCCCGCCTCTGTGACCACCGCCTTGTTGCCAGGCGCCGCCCCCGTCTTTGGCGGCGGGGCCTCGGCGACCGTGACCTCCACGGCCGTCTCGAGAGGCGACGCGGCGATGGGCGTGCCCGTGGCGGGGTCCAGCGTCAGCAACAGGCCCGCCCCGTCGGGGAGCAGGGCTGCGGCGACCGGGCCGAGCAGGGCCGCGGGGATGGCAAACTGGTCAAAGGTCTCGCCCTCCATGCAGACGAAGGACGCCGCGGACGACGCGCCCGCGCCACTGCCGCCACCGCCCTCCCGGTACAGTAGCGTGCACTCCTTTTCCTGGAGGCGGGCGACCGTGACGTCGTCGCCGGGGCGCCACCGGGCCTGGCGGGTGCCGCCCCCAACCCCCCCGCCGACGCTCCTCAGGGTGGCAGTCACCAGGCCCAGCTGCCGCCCCGACCCCTGCGTGTAACAGTACTTTTCGATGACGGCCAGCGCGCCGGAATCCAGGGAGACAATGGCGCCCGTGCGGAGCTCGTTGGCGCGCTTCTTGGTGAAGGAAGCAGTGGACGACGGGAATGATGAGGAGGAGGGGGAGGTTGATGCCAGGCGGGTCGTCCTCGTCGTGCGGGCGGCCGCCGCGAGGAGGGCCGCCGCCGCGCGGGGCAGCATTTATTTTGATTGATGCACAGCTGTGTGTGCTGATTGTGGGTGCGATGCGTGCGCTCCGCCCCTCGCACACGGGGCAGGAAGAGAGAGAGAACGAATGAGAGTGTTGGGGGCGCATAGGCGGCGCGGTGCATTTCCTTCTTTGTTTTGTTTTGTAGGACCAAAATAAACACAACATGCCCACCACGTTCCCGCCCGAGGCCGCGGCCGACGCCACCCTGCTGGCCGCGTGCCTGGATGCGCCCACGGTGTCCCGAGCGTGGTGCCTGCCCGCGGGCCAGGCGAAGAGCGATGTGGGCGCCGCCGCTCCCCCAAGGTCCGACTGCCAGGACGATCCCAGTGACGCGTCCACGGCCGCTTTCGCGGCTACCGCGGCGCTTGGGCAGGCCGCCTCGCCCGCCCTGCCAGACACGGCGACCCTGGTGGTGGAGTGGGGCCAGCGGAACCTGGCCGCCAACAGGCAGCGCCGGTTCCTGACGCACACCACGCTCGCCCGGGTTGGGGCCGCGCCCCTGGACCCCGCCGCCGCCCCGCCGCCCGTGGAGCTGCGGGATGCCGTGCTGACCTCGCCCTCCCCCTCCGGAGCACGCCAACTCATCGCCCGGACAACACCCAAAGAAGGCGGCGGCGGCGGCGGCGGCGGCGCGGTGTTGGAGGTGTGGGGGCGCGGGCGGTGCCTGGTCGAGCTGGTCGTCCCGCCGTCCGTCCACGGCCCCGTCTACGCCCCCGACGGGTACCTATCTACAGGCGCGGCCTGGTCCGCGGATGAGGGTCGGGTGGCGTACGTGGCGGAGGCGCCGCCAGAGGAGGAGACGCCGGAGTGGGGGCGCGAGTCCAGCGCCGCCCGGCCTGCTGCCCCCCATGGCCAGGCCGCCGCCGCGGCTGGGGGCGCCGCCCCCAAAGCGTGGAAGGGCGTCGCCCGGGCGGAGGCGGACTGGGGCGAGGCGTTGGGGGGCAAGCGCACGGCGGCCGTGTTCGTGCTGGACGTGCCGACCGGGCAGGTGGTGCGCGTGCCGCCACCGCCGCCACCGCCGCACGCGCACGCTCCAACAGGCGGCGGCGACCCCGACGCGGCCGCCCACAGCGCTGGTCAGCCCGCCCTCTCACCCTGCGGTACGGCCTGCGTGTACACGGCCTGGCCGCACCGGGCCCCCAACTTCCCGGCCCTCACCCAGCGGCTGGGGCTGGTGTACTGCCTCAACCGGCCGTGCGCCCTGTGGCTGGCCGCGCTGCCGTCGTTTGCAGGGGCGGAAAAGGAGGAGGAACGAGGGCGCGTGGGCGCCTCCGGGGGGGCAGGGGGGGAGGCGCCGCCCGCCGGGGGCGCCCCCCCCCCCCCCCCCGGCCCCCCCCCGCCCCGCGGCGCCCCGCCCGCCCCGCCCCCCCCCCCCGGGCGCCGC
>Ga0315283_10003818_pt1 | contig 12943 bp, 9 predicted proteins | sample YL17G09_0_MG_FD_204541 | JGI IMG/M metagenome (GOLD analysis project Ga0315283, IMG submission 204541) | Sediment microbial communities from Yellowstone Lake, YNP, Wyoming, USA - YL17G09_0 | ecosystem: Environmental > Aquatic > Freshwater > Lake > Sediment | place: USA: Wyoming | collected...
CCAGACGTTTATCTGAAGAACTCAGCTCCCATCACGGCTGACTTTTTGCTGCAGCTGCGCTCCACCTTTGCCGATTATCATCCAGACATTGGCAGTATCCTGGCGAGCGCGGAACCAGCCAGTCTGCACCGTTGTAATTTTGGCGTGGTGAGTGGCCTCAAGACTTACGCCGCAGGCCGGATTTGTTTGGTCGGTGACGCAGCGCACGGGATGCCGCCGAATATGGGACAAGGCGCCTCCCTGGCCTTGGAGGATGCTTGTTTCCTCGTTCAATCCTTGCGCCAAGCGAAGACCGTGGAACAGGCCTTTGTTCATTATGACGAGCGGCGTCGCCCGCGCGCTAAACAAATGGTGCAGATCGCCAATTCTATGAACGGAACGTTTCAGCCGAAGGGGCGGTTTGCCAGCGCGGTTCGTGATATCGCAGCAGCGACGTTTCCGCCAGGCCTTAGCCAGATGCGGATGGCGCATCTGTATAAAGTTCCGTTCTCACTAAATTGAATCTCGAGGAGGTCGGTTGAACTACGTTGATTATGCCGCCATTGTGTTGGATCTCGTCTTGCGTGCGACCAACAGGCATATCAAGACCAAAGTTCTTAGCCTTGAGCACCTCGAGCCAGCGGCTGTGCTTTTGAGCAGGGAGTTCTGTAAGAATGAGCCGCTGTGCCGGGTCCTTGGTCTAAACGAGGCGGATGTCCTGCCCTTCTTTCGCGATCAGGTGCGGCATATTGCGCAGCAAGGCCTTGGCATTGTCGCTGTTGACCGCGGTGGTGCCTTGCAGGGCGTTCTGACTGTTGAAGACCATATGCAGCAGTTTGAGCCGCCGGAGGAGGGGCTTCCAGAGGGGTTGTCGATCATCGGAGCTTACCTTGAATCGATGCAAGTGCCCGACCACTTTTTACCTAAGAAGGCTGGTGAAGTCTGCTACATCGGCCTCGCCTCGGTAGCAAAGGGGAGGCGCAATCGCCAGGTCCTCAGTATGATGATGCTTGCTAGTCACAGGATGCTCCCGCCTCTTGGCTATGTTCGAGGTTATGCCAAGGTGACGAATCCTGGGATTATCAAGCGCTTTCAGCGCTTGGAGAGGATTGCTCGGGGGCCGGTGTTTATCTCAGTGCTCACGGCAAAACCTAAGGATTTTGTCTACAAGGGCTACCGGCCCTTTGCTGACTACGACGGTGAGACCTCGGTGTTTACTTGGACAGCCCTCGGTGCCGGGCGTAGTGCCAAGTGACTTCATCCCGCCGGTGACTATGGCCTGCGATCACCTTTTGCGGGACATGCGCGGTTGTTTTTAGGTGTGGACATAAGCGCCAAGGCACCCGAAAATCACCAGATAACACTGCGTGTCCTGGGAGTGTGGCGGCGATGGACCTAGCTTTGCCCGAATTGTCCTTGATTTTGCTGGTCGGTCCTTCCGGCTCAGGCAAATCGACCTTTGCCCGGCGCCACTTTCTACCGACTGAAATCCTGTCGTCGGACACCTTTCGGGCATGGATCTCGGATGATGAGGCCGACCAGGCGACGACTCCCGAGGCCTTTGCGTTGCTGCATCTGGTCGCTGCAAAGCGCCTCGCCTTCGGCCGCCGGGTCGTCATCGATGCGACAAACCTCGACGCTCGGGCCAGGCAGCCGCTGCTAGCGTTGGCCAAGAAGCATTTTTACCAGCCAGTCGCTCTGGTCTTCGCCTTACCCTTGGCCGACTGCTTGGCGCAAAATGCAGGTCGAGTCGAACGTCAAGTTCCAGAGTCCGTGATCGCCAGGCACTGTGAGTTGCTCGAGACGGTCGCGTTGTCTCTCGAAGACGAGGGCTTTCGCGTCGCGCAGACTTTGCGCACGGTCGCAGAGGCCAAAGCGGTCAACATCGTGCGCACGAAGATGCGGCCTGATCATCGGGACGACTCAGGGCCCTTTGACATCATCGGGGATGTGCACGGTTGCTTGGATGAGCTGCTGTTACTGCTTTATAAGCTCGGCTATGATATCGGCAACGGCCCTGACGGCCGCCTTTCGGCCATGGCTCGGCATCCTCAAGGTCGAAGGGCGATCTTTCTTGGTGACCTGGTCGATCGCGGGCCGCAAGCCCCGGCCTGCCTCAGATTGGCGATGAATATGGTGCGCCAAGGTCATGCCCTGATGGTTCCCGGTAATCATGAGGACAAGCTTGAGCGCCATCTGCGTGGGCGCAAGGTCAGTATGAACCACGGCTTTGCTGCGACCCTGAATCAGCTTGAGGCAGAGACTGCCGATTTTAAGCAAGATTGCGGCGACTTTTTTTCGACCCTGCCAAGTCATCTGGTCTTGGACGGGGGCAAGTTGGTGGTGGTCCATGCTGGACTGCAAGAGGGTATGCAATTGCGTGATACCGGTGCCGTCAAGGCCTATGCGATCTACGGTGAGGTCACTGGCGAGCTAGACGAGTACGGCCTTGCGGTGCGCTACAACTGGGCCAAGGATTACCGCGGTAAGGCCAAGGTGGTTTACGGCCACACTCCGGTTCGTGAACCAGAGTGGGTGAACGGAACCATCTGTATCGATACCGGCTGCGTTTACGGTGGCAAACTGACTGCTCTGCGCTACCCAGAATTGGAGTTGGTGTCGGTCGATGCGGCCAAGGAATACTACGCGGCGATTAGGCCGATCCCTGGTGCGAAGGCCTAGTTGGGGCTAACGGCAGATGGCGACTTCCAATGCCCGCCGCTTGCCTGACTTCATTTGCGGGGTAGATCTATCTGTGATTTAATTACAGATACGATATAGATGAGGGTCGTGGTATCTGTATTTTTTTCATAGATACGTGTCAGGACCGGATGCATAAATTTTCCACTCGATCTATCATAACACCTGAATTTGACTATAATTTATTGATGAGTATGCTGTCGCCTTATCGACAGCCCTGGTCGAAAATTCGTCAATTGCTCCGACAGGGGTCCATCATCCGTGTCAAGAAGGGCATTTACGTCAAGGATCCGAGCGAAGGAGGGCCGTGTTCGGAGGCGATCCTGGCGAACATGATCTATGGCCCATCGTATGTATCTGGTGAGTACGCTCTCTCTTGGTACGGAATGATCCCGGAGCGCGTCGAGCAGATCATCAGCGTGACGACGAAGCCGAGCAAGACATTCGCAACACCGGTCGGCACTTTCATCTACAAGCGCCTCACCCGCGAGCGATACGCGACGGGATTTGTTCGCGTCGCGTTGGATGATCAACGCGCCTTCCTTATCGCATCACGGGAAAAGGCCCTCGTCGATACGATTGCTGACAAGGACATCGCAGTGGCTGCGGAGCTACGCTCGTTTTTGACCGAGAATCTCCGCATCGATGAAGACGACCTCCGTAAGCTCAGTCTCGCACGACTGCGTGAACTTAAGATCCGCTTTCGCAAGCCCATTGTCACCGCTCTCGCAACGCTGGTCGAGGAGTTGAAATCATGAACGAAGCCCTCAAAGCCATGCTCGCCGTGTACGCGTGTAAAAGCATCGAAGACCAGGAACGCGCGCTTCGCGAGATCATCCAAGAGATCGCGCTCCTGGGGCTGTGGCGCGCTAAGTTTTTCGAACACGCTGCCTTTTATGGCGGGACGGCGTTGCGCATCCTCTACGGACTCGACCGCTTCTCCGAGGACTTGGACTTCTCCCTGCTCAAGGAACAGCCATCTTTTTCACTCGGAGTTTACGAAAAGGCCATCACCGCCGAGCTCGCAGCCTTTGATCTCGATGTCACCGTCGAACGAAAGGTCAAAGCCGTTGAGACCCAGGTGGAATCCGCCTTCATCAAAGCGAATACGCAGATCCACCTTCTCAAAATCGGTGCGCCCTGGAAAACGCACAAGTCCAGGGTCATGAAGATCAAAATCGAGGTAGATACGCTGCCGCCGCTTGGCTTTACCACAGAGGCGAAGGCGCATTTTCAGCCGATACCCTTCTCGATTAAGTCGTTTGCTCTGCCGGACCTCTTTGCCGGGAAGCTGCATGCTGTTTTGTTTCGTGAGCGGGTCAGGAATCCAAAAGGGCGCGATTGGTATGATCTCTTGTGGTATGTCGGCCGAGATGTTGCCGTTCATTTGTCACATCTCGAAAGTCGTGCGCGGCAATCGGGCCATTGGGAGAATCAGGAGCCCTTGAGTCTCGCTGCGCTTAAGGCCCTACTTCATAGGAAGCTAGAATCGTTGAATCTGGATGAGCTAAAGGCTGACGTGCGCCCCTTTGTGCGCGATGTCAGCCGGCTTGATGCTTGGACAACAGAGCTGTTTCGTGCGGCGGTTGAACGGGTAAAAGCTAGCTAACGGCGGTCGCACGCAGCTTATCCAAAGATTGCGATCACCTCGAAGGTTCCCGTCCGAGTGCCACATTTTTGAATGTCCAGGCTTTGATGGGACCCGCGACGGTCGAGCAGACCAACCGTTATGCCCATCTCTGCCCCCGGCCTTTGAAAGATGTGACGAAGGCTTAGGTGAGCCGAGCGGCGGCAATCAAGATCGGCCTAGCACCAGCGATATTGTGAACAACGTGGATAGTGTGTGATCAACGATGTGGACAATATGCGGACAAAAAAGAAAAACCCCGCTCGGTAAGGAGCAGGGTTTTCTTCTATCAAGTCACTGTTCTCACAGTGGAATCTACTTGGTAGCGGGGGACGGATTTGAACCGCCGATCTTCGGGTTATGAGCCCGACGAGATACCAGACTTCTCCACCCCGCGACACGTACACCGTAGTGGAAGACCCTTATAGATCCCCCCTACCTAGTCGTCAACCCCAAAACCAGCAACTTAGATATTTCCCCTTCGCAGCCTCCACCCACCGCGCGCTCAACGCGACGACCTCATCCCGATTGGCTATCATGGTTATTTTAGAGAGGACCTGATGGAAATCCTGGCGATCTCGGGCAGCCTTCGCGCCCAGTCGATCAATCTGACACTGCTTGAGGCCGCCAAGCGCCTCGCGCCGTCCGACTTTGAGATCACGATTTTTGCCAATCTGGGCGCCATTCCTCTTTTCAACCCTGACCTCGACACAGCGACACCGCCCCTTGTCGTTGATCTTTTTCGCGAGGCGATCGCATCGGCTGACGGGATCTTAATCTCTAGTCCCGAGTACGCCCGAGGTGTCCCTGGCGCTCTAAAGAATGCCTTGGACTGGCTGGTATCCGATCACCGCGTCGCCGGTAAGGCCGTTGCCCTAGTCAACGCCGCCTCGGGCGGCGGCCAGGACGCCACAACCCAGCTGGCGCTGATTCTAACAACGATGGCGACTAAGGTGGTCTTTGCTGAGTCTCTGGTCGGTGCCGACGTACGGCAGCATGCGCCACATGTGGAGGCGACGGTAAGGCGGGCCTTAGAGGCACTGGCTGCCACCAAAGGTCCATGACTTCAGGTCAGCGCTATTCCCACTCAGTTAGGCTGCTCATGAAAAGTAATCTTGCCGATGGTTCGAAGGGGGCCGCCGGCGGAGCCTTTTGAGGTAACCGTGAGCTGATTGACGACCGCGGCATTGACATCGCCAATCAATTCGATGGGTGCGGTCATCCAGGTATACGTATTTGCCTTGTCGGCTCGAAGGACCAAGCGGTCGATGCCTACGGCTTTGGAGCCCTGTGGATTGTCCAGCGTTGCTTTGGTGTCGTCCTTGTTTATCGTGATCGTAGGTTGAGCTAGGGCTGCGGCGGCCTTTGCCAGTTCGTCAGCATTTGCGGTGATCCTGACTAAGGCCGGGTTGCCGGTGATTTGGTTCATGTATCCTTGTGGGTTGTCGGCGCCACCGGATTTGTAGCCGACAAAAAGTGCGTAAAGGGTCAAGTCGGGTATGGCCCGCAGTGCGGTTGCGGCGCTCAGGCCGGCTTGATGTGGGTCAAGACCGCCGGTGGTCGGCGAGCCATCCGAGATAAAATAGATGAGCTTGGTGCCTGGAACATTTTGCAGTTGTGCGGCCGTCGTGGCGAACGCTGCGGCGTAGTTGGTCGTCGCAATGGGCGAGTCGGAGCCGCAAAAGACGCTGCTGGTTAAATTGTTCTGCAGGTTGCTTAGCGGAGCAATGGGAAGCTGGACGCGCGCTGCAATGGAAAAGCCGACGACGCCAGCCTTGATGTTGGTTGAGGTCATGCTCGCGTAACGTTGTACTAGGCTTTGAGCTGCTTTGAGACGTCCGCAGGATCCGCCTGAGGTGGGATCATTTGGCCCTTCGAGGGGATTGCCTTCCATCGAGCCGGAATGATCGAGCACAAACACGATGGTCAGATCGCCTTTTATTTCCAGACTTGGGCAGAATTCGCCTGCGACGCGGATCTTGGTGCCTTTTTTGCCGTAAAAATCCGACGGAAATGTGCCGCCGTCGGCAGTACCCGCCTTGCAGGGGATCCACAGTAGGCCGTCGGAATCGGTTGCAATGCCACCGCCCGAGCCCGTCGTCGTGTCGATTGAACCGGTTTTACCGCCCCCGGCACTTATTTGGCCGGTGACGCCGCCGGTCGTCGTGATGGTACCTGCAGTGCCATCGCCGCCGCCGAGGCTGCCGTTAGGGCTACTTCCGGTGGTGCCGCCAGTGCTGCCATTTTTTAGTAAGTTATCGATGGTCGAGCCAAGCTTGCTGTCAGCCCAGCCGGCATTGGCTAGATCAGTGGTTGGCGGTGTTCCGTAGGGTAGCTTGCCACCTTGGCTGGGGTCGTTGGGGGTCCCGTTGGCGGTGCCGGAGCTTCCAGGTTGGCCTGGTTTGTTGCCGCCTTTGGCGTCGCTCGAAGCGCCGTCCTTGGTGTTGCTATTGCCATCGAACGCAGCGGTGTTGCAGCTGCTCAGTGCTATGGTCATGAGCACGCTCAACACTGACGATGCCGACCTGAACGGTGTGCGTAACCCGGTGAGACGGCGCATAGGTGAATCCTCCTGAGGATCTATCGAGCGATTGGTACTGAAACCTTAATGCAATTCGGATGCTCAATTGTGAGGCGAGGAAGATTAGCGGCTTATGACTCGTTGCCGCAGGGTTTGTCGGATGCTTGGACAATTTGCTATGTCTAAGGTTTGGTCGGTTGCACAGCAATCCGACAAAGCGGCACTCGGATCGAACCAATGGGTCACCATGGGTTCACGAAGCCGCAAACGCTTAGACTTAAGGTTTATCTATGCACGATCATGAGCATCAGGATGCAACAGTGATCGCTGTGACTGGCGCACCAAAGTCGGTGGCGGCTAGCGGCGAAAAAGATCCAGTGTGCGGGATGACGGTCGCCCCAAACGGTCCGCGGCAGTTTGTGTTTGCCGGTAAAACCTATCACTTCTGTAGCCAGAGGTGTCTGGAGCGGTTTCGCGACTCGCCAACCACCTTTGTCGCAGCGCAGCCAGACTCGGCAAAGGCCTCGTGCTGCCACAAGCCCACTGGGCCAGTCGCTCTGGCAAAAGTACCGGCATCTACTCAGAAGGTGACCTACGTCTGTCCAATGGACCCAGAAATTGTCCGCGATGCTCCGGGAAGTTGTCCGCTCTGTGGCATGGCACTAGAGCCGTCGATGCCGACAGGGGAAGCAGCGGGTGAAGACCCCGAGCTGCGCAGCATGAAGCAGCGCTTTTGGGTGAGTCTGCCGCTGTCGGCGGCACTCATGGCCGTGTCGATGGGACCCATGCTGGTGCCGGCTTGGATGCCTCATGCGCCGAGTACGTTGGTGCTGATGCGCTGGTTAGAGGTCGCTTTGGCAACGCCGGTGGTTTTTTGGGCGGGAGGGCCGTTCTTTCTTCGCGGTTGGCAGTCTATCGTCAATCGCCATTTGAATATGTTCACGCTCATCTCGCTTGGCGTCAGCGTGGCCTATCTCTATAGCATCGTCGCAACGCTGCTTCCTGGAATATTCCCGCCGTCCTTTCGGACGATGGGTGGACAGGTGGAGGTGTATTTCGAGGCCTCGGCGATGATCATCACCTTGGTACTACTCGGGCAGGTGTTGGAGCTGCGAGCACGGTCGCAGACCACCACGGCGATCAAGGCTCTTTTGGGGCTTGCGCCTAACACAGCGCGGCGTGTGACTGCTGGTAAAGACGAAGATGTGGCCCTTGATATCGTCCAAGTCGGCGACCTCTTGCGGGTGCGTCCAGGCGAAAAGGTTCCTGTGGACGGGGTCATCATCGAGGGAAGCAGCGCTATCGATGAATCGATGATCACCGGTGAAGCCATTCCAAGCGAAAAGGTCGTTGGGGCAAAGGTCGTTGGCGCGACCGTGAACGGTACAGGGACCTTTGTCATGCTAGCAGAGCGTGTCGGTGCACAGACCCTTTTGGCCCAAATTGTTCGCATGGTGTCCGAAGCCCAGCGCAGTCGGGCGCCAGTCCAAAAGCTTGCCGATGTCGTATCAGGAATCTTTGTGCCCGCAGTCATCGCGGTGGCTGTTTTGACCGTTGTGTTGTGGAGCTTGTTTGGACCAGAGCCGCGCCTATCCTTTGCAGTGATCAATGCCGTAGCAGTGCTGATCATCGCCTGTCCATGTGCCTTGGGTTTAGCGACACCGATGTCGATCATGGTTGCGACGGGTAAGGCCGCGACCAGTGGGGTGCTGTTTCGCAATGCCGAGGCGATGGAAACGTTGCGTAAGGTGGACACTCTGGTCGTCGATAAGACGGGAACATTGACGCTAGGGAAGCCTAAACTGGCGCAGATGATTTTGGTGCCGGGTGTGGAGCGAGGCGAGCTGCTACGCCTTGCAGCGAGTCTCGAACGCGGCAGTGAGCACCCTTTAGCAGCGGCGATCGTTGAAGCTGCCGAGCGAGATCAATTGCTCCTCTCGAGCGTTGATCAGTTTGCGTCGATGACCGGTCGGGGGGTGAAAGGGCTGGTGTCAGGACGGCGGGTGCTGCTGGGTAATCGTCGTCTGATGGACGAAGAGCGGGTGGACGTCGGACCTTTGTTAGCACAGGCAGAGTCTGCGCGGGAGGCAGGTCAAACCGTTATGTTCGTTGCTCTAGACAACCAACTGTCCGGCCTTGTGACCCTCGCAGACCCAGTGAAGGAGACGACGGTGGCTGCCCTCGCGGCGTTGCGCGCCGATGGTGTGGCCATCGTCATGCTCACGGGTGATGCCAAGACGACCGCCGAGGCGCTTGCGAAGCGTTTGGGAATTACCGAGGTAAACTCTGAGGTATTACCCGATCAGAAGGCTGCGGTGATTGAAAAGTTGCAACTTGCGGGACGTTTTGTGGCGATGGCTGGAGATGGTATCAACGACGCGCCGGCACTGGCACGAGCTCAGGTCGGGATCGCCATGGGGACCGGTACAGATGTGGCCATGGAGGCAGCCGGCGTGACCCTAGTCAAGGGTGATTTGATGGGCATCGTCAAGGCGCGTCGCTTGAGTCGTCAGACCATGCGCAATATTCACCAGAATCTGTTTTTCGCCTTTTCCTATAACGCTGTGGGAGTGCCTATTGCAGCGGGAGTGCTCTATCCACACTGGGGAATCTTGTTAAATCCAGTATTGGCGGCGGCGGCGATGAGTCTTAGCTCGGTGTCGGTCATCGCCAATGCCTTACGTCTGCGGACGCTGCGCTTATAAGGATCCCGAGTTGCGAGCTTGAGGTTTAGTCAGTGGTGGAGCGAGTGTCGGTAATAGATTCGATGTTGGGTGCTTGACCGTCTTTTTGCGTACCACAAGAAACCAAAGGCTGCTTAATCCGCCCGAAGTCAGACAGATGGCTAAGTCAGTCGGATGCATCAGCGTGAAGCGAAACAGTGACCTAATAGACGGAATGTATAAGACGATTGCCAGCATGACGATGGAGCCAGCGATGACCCAGCGCAGGGCATGGTTTGCCTGTTTGCGACGGTAAAAACTCGGCGAATCTCCTGCCAGGCTGGCGACAATTAGGCCGAGATTGGCGACGACCAAAACTGTGAAGGCGATGGAACGGGCGTCGGCCTCGCCGTCCCCGAGGCGCCAGGCAACGAAGAATACCGCCAGCAGGGTGATCAGGACGCTGCCGCCTTGAACCAAGGTGGGTAGGAGGACAGCCCTGGAAAATAGCGGCTCATCGCTCTTTCTCGGCGGCACGGTCATGGCATCCTGGCTCTCTGGTTCGGCCTCAAAGGCGATGGAGCAGGCCGGCTCGATGATCAAGTGCAAGAAGGCAATATGAATCGGCATCAGGACCAGTGGCAGATCGAACATGACCGGTATGACCGACAGTCCGGCAATGGGAATATGCACCGCTAATAGATAGGACATTGCGTGCTGCAGGTTGGTGTAGATGCGTCGCCCCATTTTGACCGCCGTGACGATCGAGCCAAAGTCATCGTCTAGTAAAACCAAAGTAGCAGCCTCGCGAGCGACGTCCGATCCGCGTTGCCCCATGGCGATGCCGATATTGGCCTTGGTCAATGCCGGTGCATCATTGACCCCGTCGCCGGTCATCGCCACGATTTCGCCGCTCGCTTTGAGCGCGTCGACTAAACGAGCTTTTTGCTCCGGCGCAATGCGTGCACAAACACTGACGCTGCGTACTCTTGCCGCCAAGTCCTGGTCGCTGAGCTTGCCCAGGTCCGTTCCGGTCAAAATTTGTTCGGGATGCGGTAGTCCCGCCTGTTTGGCGATGCTTTTTGCCGTATTCGGATGGTCTCCAGTGATCATGATGACGCGGATTCCAGCGGCCAGGCATTCTTGAATGGCCGCGGGAACCTCGGGCCGTAGCGGATCTTCCATTACCACTAAGCCGAGAAAGTCGAAGTCGATATCGTGTTGCTGCTCGGGGAGGCGGTCAAGGGTCGTCACTCCTTTGGCCACGCCGAGCAGGCGAAGACCCTCGCTAGCGTGTGTCGCCACAACTGTTCCAAGCTGCTCGCGTTGTTCCTGCGGCAAATGACACAGATCAAAGATCGCTTCGGGAGCGCCCTTGGCGGCGACTGGACAAAGCTTGCCGCCGACGGATCGCCACGCCTGGGAGATCGACAGCAGCTTGGGCGTGAGGGGATATTGTTTGGCGATGGACCAGTCGTCGTGAATGTGTTCGGTGCCGCCGAGCATTTGGTCGGCAGCATCTTTAAGCGCATGATCCATCGGGTCATAGGCTTCTTGTTCGGTAGCTAGAAGGCTGAATTCGAGGAGTTCGTGGAAGTCCTCCGGCAGCACTGCATCGGGTTTGTCCAGGACATCATAAACTCGGTCGCCAAGCACCAATCGACGAAGTGCCATGCGGTTGTAGGTTAGGGTTCCAGTCTTGTCGACGCACAACACGGTCGTCGTTCCGAGGGCTTCTATCGCGGAAAGCCGCCGAGTCAGGACGCGCTTTTTCGACATACGCCAGGCCCCAAGGGCCATAAAGATCGTCAATACGGCTGGCAATTCGTTAGGCAGAATCGCCATCGCCAATGTGAGGCCAGCGAGTAGTCCCTGTGTCCACGTGTGCTGATAAAACAAGTAGGCACCAACGACAGCTAGGCAAAGCACCGTCGAGCCGGTGGCGATGACTTTGACCAGGTGGCGTGTTTCTCGTTCTAAGCGAGTGGCATCAGGCTTTGCTTCCTTGAGCATGCCACCGATTTTGCCTAGCTCGGTGCTCAGGCCCGTGGCGGTTACTCTGGCGACGGCCGATCCCTTGACGCCGGTGGTTCCGGCAAAGACCTTGCTACTTTCAGCGGTCTTTTCAACTGGGAGCGATTCTCCTGTTAACAGGGATTCATCGACCGCAAAATGCAGCGTCGAGACGATATCGGCATCGGCGGGAATGCGGTCGCCTTCGGCGAGAAAGAGGATGTCACCACGGACCACGTCGCGCCCGGCGATGCGAACTTTGTTGCCATCTCGAAGGACTAAGGCGCGAGGGCTGGCTAAGTCGCGCAGTGCTTCCAGAGCATGCTCGGCTTTCTGCTCCTGAAAGAGGGTGATTCCAAGGATGATGCCGAGAAATCCAAGCAGCATGATCGCTTCCTGCTTGTCACCCAGCACCATATAAATGAGCCCACAACCCAGTAGCAAAAAGACCATCGGCTCGCGCAGTAGCTCGCCAAGCAGGTGGAGTAAACGCCGATTTTTTTGGCGGGGCAATTCGTTGTAGCCCTCGCTGGAGAGCAAGGCCTGTGCCTCATGGCTGGAAAGGCCGCGTGGTCCGGTCAATGATTGTGGAGAAAGGGCGCGCACAGGACCTCTTTCTGAGAAGTGATCTCAATGGTTTGCCAAAAGCTTGGCGCCATTGGCCGTCTGTCGAGCAACCATACGCCCATTCGGGATAGCTCGTGTAGATGAAAGTGGTGTGGATTCATTTGGTCGTTAAGTTGCATACTTCCCCGGAGAGACTTTGAACAAGTGTCTATTCACCCACGAGGAAGACGATATGAACGGCGCGCATTTGCATTTAATTTTGACGCATGGCCCGGTGCTTGGCTTAGTCTTTGGCACCATTCTGCTGGGTTATGCCTGGTGGCGGGGAGGCGAGGAAGTGCGGCGCCTGGCCTTAGTGTTCACGGCAGTAGGCGGCTTGTTGGCGCTGCCAGCGTACTTCACCGGGGAGGATGCTGAGGACATCGTGGAGGGCCTGCCTGGTGTGTCCAAGTCCGTGATTCACGAGCATGAAGAGGCGGCCGAGGGAGCGGCAATTGCCGCCGTGGTCACTGCGGTTTTAGCCCTCGGCGGTTTTGCTTTGGCCCTGCGCCAAGGTGCGACGCCGCGTTGGGCTGTCGCAGGGGTTGCTGTAGCAGGGACCGTAGCATCAGTCTGGCTGGGTGTTACCGCATACCGTGGCGGCAGCATTCGTCATCCGGAGATGGATCAGGCGGCTCCGGCGCCGGGGGCCGAGCGGCACGACCGTGACTGAGCTGCTGCACGCGGCAAAGCCGGTTGTTGCGAATTTGCGACATGGCTGCAGCTTTACGGCAGCTTTGCTGCAAGCTCGTTGAGCTTCGCCGCTAAATCCGTGAGCTGATCGGCATCGCGCAGTTTCAACGGCGGTGGCTTTTTGCCGTCTTTGAGTTCGTC
>Ga0315283_10003819_pt1 | contig 12943 bp, 6 predicted proteins | sample YL17G09_0_MG_FD_204541 | JGI IMG/M metagenome (GOLD analysis project Ga0315283, IMG submission 204541) | Sediment microbial communities from Yellowstone Lake, YNP, Wyoming, USA - YL17G09_0 | ecosystem: Environmental > Aquatic > Freshwater > Lake > Sediment | place: USA: Wyoming | collected...
GCTTCCTGCAAATAAAAACATATTCATCCGGTATGACATCAGCCCTTGGTGACGGGGCACCCGGCGCGAGTGGGCGCGCTTCGCCGGAGCGCGCAAATGTCCGCCGCGGCGCGGCGGACCCACCTCGTGGTCGCCGAAACATCGAATTTAGGCCACCCCTGACTGACGAGATACTTTTCCGCCACTCGTTTCCACTGCTTGGCACTGACAAACGACGCGCTTGGGCTACGGGGTTCATGAGTTTGGGAGACTTCCGGCCTCACTTGCCGCGCGGGATAATTCCGCGAGATTTCCACCCCAGCCGGTGCTATTCTGCTCTCACCGGCAACCGATCATCCTGAGGGAGTGAGACATGAAGGAGGGCGCCCTCGCCGACAAAGTGCGGCAGTGGAAAAAAGACATCTCGAAGCAGTTTGACCCTCTCCCCGACTATCTCATCCCGGCACTTCAGTACGTCCAGCGCAAGGCGGGTTTTTTGCCCTGCGAAGCCATGACCGCGCTGGCACAACACCTCAGGGTTCCCGAGGCCAAGGTCTTCGGGGTGGCCAGCTTCTACTCGCTCTTCCGCCTGGAGCCCCGCGGCCGGAACCAGATCACGGTATGCCGCGGAACCGCATGCCATGTCCGCGGCAGCGCGAAGTTGCTCGGAGAGCTGGAGAATATGCTTGGAATAAGCGCCGGGGGTACCACCGCCGACAGGCTCTTCACGCTCGAGACGGCGGGGTGTTTGGGTGCCTGCGCGCTGGCAACTCACGTCGTGGTCAATGACAGAGCGTATGGTCGGCAGACGGCCGCTTCAGTCAAGCGGCTGGTCAAGAGCCTCTCCACCTCCGCTCGGGGGCCCCGGTTAGCCAAGGCGGTCAGCAGGCCTGTCCGGCGGAGATTCACCACGGGCCGGAGGGGGAACCGCACGCGTCGTGCCGTGTAATACCGGTGCGATCCTGACCATCGCCCGTGATCGTCCGGCGGCAGGGTCGAACCGCCTGGGAGACGAACCGATGCTCGCATCCCGAATAAGGAAAGCCAAAAGGAAGTGGGATGAGCTCACGCAGGGGAGTACGCCCGTGGTCTACGTGGGGTGCGCCACCTGCGGCATCGCCGCCGGGGCAGGTGACCTCCTGGCCGTCCTGGACGATGAACTCTCACGTATCGGTGTGAGGGCAAAGGTGATCACCGTGGGTTGCATCGGCATGTGCTTCGCCGAGCCGCTCGTCGACGTCCGGATCCCGGGCCAGCCGCGGATTTGCTACGGCCGGGTGACACAGGAGAAACTTACCAAGATCCTCAATCTGCACGTTCGTCAGGGAAAGCCCGTTGTCGGCTTGGCGATGGGCACCCTCGGAGACGGGACCCACTCGCGCATTCCCAGGCTCGAGGATCTGCCCTTCATGAAACCCCAGGTTCGCGTAGCATCGCGTAACTGCGGCCTCATCAACCCGGAAGACATCGATCATTATCTTGCGCGCGATGGCTACCGCGGGCTCGAGCGTGCGCTCGCAATGAAGTCCGAGGATGTCATCGAGGAGGTGGTAGCTTCCGAGCTTCGCGGCCGCGGTGGCGGGGGATTTCCAACCGGCCAGAAGTGGAGGTTCTGCCGGTCTGCGGCGGGGCGCCCGAAGTACCTCATCTGCAACGGCAGCGAGGGCGACCCGGGCGCGTTCATGGATCGCACGGTGCTCGAGGGTGACCCGCATGCCGTGCTGGAGGGCATGTGCATTGCCGCGCACGCCATCGGTGCCAGCCAGGGCTACGTCTACGTTTCAGGCGAGTACCCCCTTGCCATCAAGCGGATCAAAGTGGCCCTCGAAGACATGTACCGAATTGGGATTCTCGGCGACGACATGCTGGGATCCGGGATCGCCTTCGACATCCAGGTTAAAGAAGGCGCGGGTGCATACGTCTGCGGCGAAGAGACTGCACTGATGGCGAGCATCGAAGGCAACCGCGGCATGCCGCAGCCCCGCCCTCCGTTCCCAGCCGTCAAGGGGCTGCGGGGAAAGCCCACCAGCATCAACAACGTGGAAACTTTCGCATGCGTCCCGAGCATCCTCCGGGAAGGCGCCTCCTGGTTTGCCTCCTTCGGCACGGTGCGCAGCAGGGGCACCAAAACGTTCTCCCTTACGGGCAGTATACGAAACGCCGGTCTCATCGAGGTGCCCATGGGCATCCCGTTGCGCCAGATTGTCGAGGAGATCGGCGGCGGCATCGCGGGGGGCGGCAAGTTCAAGGCTGCCCAGACGGGCGGCCCTTCCGGGGGCTGCCTTCCGGCCCGGCTGGGAGACATCCCCATGGAGTACGAGAGCCTTGCCGAGGCCGGCTCCATGCTGGGCTCCGGTGGCCTGGTCATCATGGACGAATCCACTTGCATGGTGGACCTGGCCCGGTACTTTCTCACCTTTACACAGAACGAGTCCTGCGGGAAGTGCACGCCCTGCCGCCTCGGCACGCGGCGCATGCTCTCGATGCTCGAGCGCATTTGCGCAGGCCAGGGGCGTCCGGGCGACGTCGAAGCCCTGGAAGAGTTGGGCCGCGTGGTCAAGAACACATCGCTCTGCGGCCTGGGGCAGACGGCACCCAATCCTGTGCTGGCCACGATCCGCTATTTCCGGGAAGAGTACGAGGAGCACATCCAAGACCGTCGCTGCCGCGCTGCAGTGTGTGCAGCCATGATTTCCAGCGCGCGACGAAGACGCCGGACGCGCGGGCGTTGAAGCGCGCCGGCGAGGTCCGGCCCCGAATCGCCTACCAGCACTCGGGGTAGGCGGCGTTGACGAAGAGCTCTTCCAGTCTGCACTTGTGGCCCCGCTCCATTTCGGCCAGTTCCAAGTACAGCCTGCTGATCGCGGGATCCCTGCAGCCGGCGGCGAGTCGCCTGTACATCTCCGCTGCCTTCTCCTCCTTCTTCATGGCGAGTTGCAGGGCCTCCTTGGGGCTCATGTCAAGAGAGAGCGGCGGTTCCGCCTCCTGCTCCGACACACGAAAGTCCTGCGCACGGGCGAACTCCACCCTGGCGAGCGGGTTGAAACGAAAGGTCTCCAGCGTATTGCGGTGTTCGTTTTCGTCTTTGGAGAGCTGCTCAAAAAGTGCGGCGACGTTTCGATCTTTTACCTGCCGGGCGGCCTTTTGATAGAATTCGCGTGCCGCTATCTCCTCGGCGATTGCATCCAGCATCAGGCGATCGAAAAACTCAGGATCCATCCGGCGCTCCTTTCCCGGTCAGGCGCATCGCTCGATGCGCACCGCACATGCTTTGTATTCGGCCGTTTCGCTGACCGGGTCGAAGACGTTGTTGGTGACAATGTTGATGTTCGCCTCGCGAAAATGGAAGCACGACCAGACCACGCCGCGCGGTGAGCGATCGGTTACCCACGCGCGCATCCGCACCCGGCCTCGGCGTGACACGACCCAGACGTAGTCTCCATCCCGGATGTCGAGATCGGAGGCATCCTGCGGGCTGATTTCCGCCAGCTCTTCGCCAAAGAGGGCCTCAAAGCCGGCGCAATTGCGGGTCTGAGTGCCGGTATGGTAGTGCCACAGCCTCCGCCCCGTGGTGAGGACCAGCGGGTACTCATCATCGGGAACCTCCGCGGGAGGGCGCCATCGCGCCGGCACGAACAATCCTTTGCCGCGTGTGAAATTACCGCCGGAGTGCAAGAGGGGCGTGCCGGGATGCTGAAGGGTAGGAGCCGGCCATTGGATTCCATCACCTTCGATTCGTTCCCAGCTGATACCCGCGTATCCGGTCGCGAGCGACCGCATCTCCTCCCAGACGCCGCGGGCGCTCTCAAACCTCATGTCCACTCCCAGGCGCCTGGCAAGCTCGCCGTAGATCCACCACGGCTCACGGCACTCGCCGGGCGGGCGCAGCGCAGTACGTACACGCTGCACACGCCGCTCCGAGTTCGTGAAGGTGCCGTCCTGCTCGCTCCAGCAGGTGCAGGGAAAGATCACATCGGCGTACGGGGTTGTCTCGTTCTCGAAGATATCAAGCACGACGACGAACTCGGCCGCTTCGAGACACTTGCAGGTGTGTGCCACGTTGGGTTCGGTCATGACCACATTTTCACCGTGGCAGATGAACGCGCGCGTCTTGCCATCGAGCATGCCGGCGAACATGCCGGGTATGCGCCTGCCGGGGGTCGCCGGCAGGTCGGGAACGCCCCAGCCCCCGGCGAACTTCTCGCGCACCTTTGGATCCGCCGCCGGTTGATAGCCGTGAAAAACGTTAGGGAGTGCGCCCATGTCGCACGCACCCTGGACGTTATTCTGGCCGCGCAGCGGATTCACTCCGGCGGATGGCTTACCCAGGTTGCCAAGCAGCATCTGGAGGTTGGCGCAGCTGGTCACGTTTTCGGTGCCGCAGGTGTGTTCAGTGATGCCGAGCGTGTAGCACAGGCTGGCGGGCTTGTGCGTGCCCAGGAGGCGAGCCACCTCACGCAGCTGCTCCACCGGCACGCCCGTTATCCCGGAGGCGCGCTCGAGCGGGTACTCCTGCACCACTGCCTTGAGTTCGGCAAATTTCTCTGTGTGGTCTTCCACGAAGTTGAGATCTTCCCAGCCGTGCGCCAGGATCTCGTGCATCAGACCGTTGAGCAGCGCAACATCCGTGCCCACGCGGTGCTGGACGTGCAGGGTGGCCCAGCGCACGAGGTCGATGCGGCGCGGATCGCATACGATGAGGATCGCGCACTTTCTGACCGCACGCTTCATATAGTAAGAGATGACCGGGTGTGCCTCGCTTGTGTTCGAGCCGATCACAAAGAGCAGCCCGGCATCTTCGATCTCCCGGATCGAATTGGTCATCGCGCCGGATCCGAAGGTGGTCGCCAGACCGGCGACCGAGGGGGCGTGTCAACTGCGTGCGCAGTTGTCTATGTTGTTTGTGCCGATGACGGCCCTCATGAATTTCTGGGCCGCGTAGGAATTCTCGTTGGTGTCTCGCGCCGAGCTGATGCCGCATATCGAATCGGGCCCATGGGCGTCGCGGATCTCACGCAGGCGCGCTGCCGTGTAGTCGAGCGCTTCCTCCCACGAAGCGGGCTGGTGGCGGCCGTTTCTCTTGATCAGCGGACGGGTCAGTCGCAGGGGGCTCGATGGAAAGTCGTACCCGAACCTCCCCTTCACGCACAGCATGCCGTCGTTCGGTGGAGCGCCATCCACTCCCGTAACCTTAGCAATTCGGTTGTTCTCCCGGTCCACGTGCATGTAGACCTGACACCCCACGCCACAATAGGGGCAGGTACTGCGGACCTTCTCGAGATTCCATGTCCTGCCCTGGCGTTGGGCTTTCTTCTCAATAAGCGCGCCCGTCGGGCAAAGCTGCACGCACTCACCGCATCCGACGCACGAGGACTCGCCCAGGGGCAGTTGCTGATCCGAGATCACCAGCGAACTGTAGCCCCGGTAGGCCATGTCCAGAACGTCGTTGACCACCAGCTCGTTGCATCCCTTGATGCACCGGTAGCAGTGAATGCACTTGTTGGGATTGCGCACGATCATCGGATGGCTCGCGTCCAGAGGCAGTGGCACTTTGTCCGCGGACTCGGAGGGCCTTTCGATCCCAATCCGGTACGCCGCCTCCTGCAACTCGCAGTCGCCGCACGCCTCGCACGCAAGGCAATCGTGGGTACCGTTGGACAGCAGTAGATCCACGATCGTCCTGCGGGCTTGAAGCACCGGTTCGGTGTCCGTGCGCACCACCATCCCGTTCCAGATCGCAGTGTTGCAGGACATCGCCAGCCCGCGGGCCCCTTCCACCTCGACTGCACAGATACGGCACACCGCGGACTGCCCTACTCTCGGGTGGAAACAGAGGCTCGGCACATAAACGCCATTCGCGCGGGCAACTTCCAGGATGGTCTGGCCTTCACGGGCCTCGATGGCCCTTCCGTTGAGCGTGATCGAGGGCATCGGTTCTCTCCTCACGGGCAGCTGAGCTGGGGATCAAATCGCTCTTTCGTCAGCATTCTCGCTGGTGCGATACACTTATCCTGTTTGGTCCCATCCGGTCAAGCAGCATCGCAACGGCAACCCGTGGCCGTTCCGGGCAGGCCTTTCCGGTCAAAAAGTTGTGTATCCAGAGATGTGGTCGGCGTTTGCGCGGACACGGCGATCGCCCGCCGGGAACATGTGGAACTCTCCGGGCTGGGCGAAAACCAGCTCATCGATCCGCCGCACCGCTCACCTCAGGTTGTGGCTCTTGGGGTGGGACCTTATCGTATGACGGGCAGGGGCACCAACGCTCCAGGGGAGAGGCGCAGGGCCATCGCACAGATCGGGGTCGAAGCATCGACCTCCAGGGTTCCGCGAAATCGCCCAAGGCCGGGCGGTTTGCCCGCGAAGAGTTCTCTGGGAAACCGGGCCAGCTGACCGCGGGCCGGCAGAACGATGTTCGCTGCGCCCCCTTCAACCAGGTTCCTATCCGTGTCCCTCAATCTCAAAGAGATGCTGACTGGAACCGAGGCCGGATTGGAGAATGCCACACCGGTGTCTAGATATTGGGCATCGTCCGTTTCGAAAGGAATCCTCAATTGGCTTGCAGGACGAGCCGCATCCAGTCCACCCAGACCCAGAAAGCCGGAAAACAGGAGGGTGCTGCGGATCGGGATATCGGAAGTGATCTTCACCGACCCAACCACCAGTGTTCCCAGCCCGTCAGTCCTGAGCCAGGCAGATCCGCCGGGCGCGAGGTTGAACGTGTAATTCCCCAGGACCAAGGCGCCGTTCAAATCAACGGCGAGCGGCTGTCCCAGGCTATCGCGGAATTCGACGGTTCCCGTGGTGGGTTCGACAGACGACGGGTTGACCAGCAGCAGAGTGGAGGCGAATCCCTCGCCGTCCGCAAATTGGGAGAAGTAGACCGTATCGACCGCCGCGTCCAGGGCCAGTTGACGGATCGCATGGTTATCCCGGTCCGCGACGAAGAGACTGCCCGATGGGTGCATAGTCAGGCCGGAGGGCAACGCGAACCGGGCTTCGCTGCCCGTTCCGTCCCGGCTCCCCGACAGCGATGTATTGGGGGTAGTGTTGATTTTCGGACTGCCGGCCAGGGTGCGGACAGATCCATCCTTCGCCACCCGACGCACGATCCATCCATCGGAGACATAGAGGTTGTCGGAGGGATCAATTGCCATTCCCAATGGGTATCCGAAGAGGGCCTTTTCGGGCGGACCATCCATCGCGCCGTGAAGGCCGGGAGTACCCGACAGGGTCGTAACGTCTCCCTGGGGCGAGATTTTGCGGATGACACAGTTGTTGTAGTCGGCCACCAGCAGATTCCGGGCGGAATCCAGCGCGATCTTCTGAGGGCCATCGAAACGCGCGTTTGCGCCCGTGCCGTCGACATGGCCCGGTGTCCCGGCAAACCCGGCGACCGTACTAACGGTGCCGTCGGATGCAATCCTGCGAATCGCGTGGTTGGAGGTGTCACTGACATACACATCGCCCGATATGTCGACCGCGACCCCGCGCGGACCGTTGAAGCGAGCCACGCCGGCAGCCCCATCCGCGCCGCCGGCCGCGCCGGCCAATCCAGCCACGGTGGTCACGGCGCCGTCGGGTGTGAGCTTGCGAATAACATGGTTGCCGTAATCGGCGACGAACAGGGTGCCGTTTTCGTCTGAACACAAACCGCGAGGAGACGAGAAACGGGCCGATGCGCCGATGCCGTCCTGGCTCCCGCTGCTGCCGGCGAGACCCGCCATTGTGCTGACGATCCCCTCCGGCGTGATTTTGCGGATGGTGTGGTTTGCTGTGTCGGCCACGTACAGATTCCCGGTTTTGTCCGCGGTGATGTCGTTAGGGGAGGCAAAGCGCGCAGCGCGGAGCTCCCCGTCGACCGATCCGCGAGCGGTGGCCTGGCCCGCAAAGGTGGAAACGATCCCGACAAGGCCTGCCTTCGCGACACGATCGATGGGGGCTGCCGGCAGCGCGGCAAACTGCCCGGGTCCGGCTCTGAGTATGGTCACACCGTTGAACGGCAGCGAGGAAGTCGCCACCAGCGTACCCCGGAAAGTGGCTGAGCCCAGCCAGGAAAAAACCTCGTCGGCAAACAGCGCAAGCTGCCCGTGGGCGGCGACAGTCACGGCTGCGGCAGCCTCGGGCATCGGTGACCCATCTGCGGAACGCAGCTGGCAAGACACTGAAATGTCCTGCGCATTGGGATTGGAAAGTACGACGCCGCTGCGGATTTCGTGCGACGGATCGGCTTCCACGGGCACGACCAGGCCGGTGGTTGAGAGCGAGGAAGCCGAGATGCCGGTACTGCCGGTTTGGCCGGCAAGGACCAACGACGCCTCAATACGCGCGTTCGACCCCACTTCGATGGAGCCGGTCTGCAGCTCTCCCTTCCCGTCCGTGGCGTAATAGCCAACTCCCCGCGCGGGCAGGTGAAATCCATAAGAACCGTCCTGCACCTGGCCGTTGACCGCCAGGCGCAGCGGATTCCCGTTGGGCGCGAAAAACCTCACCGTGCCCGAGACATCCTGCGAGACCGAGGGATTCGCCAGAACCAGGGTGGACTGAGTTCCGGATCCATTGGCAAAGTGGGGCAGGAACTTTGCATTGTTGTTGATGGTCACGGTGAAGCCGCTGTCGGAGGCCGATTCAACGGCTATCGAGATGCCGTTGGCCGGGTCCGAGAACACCTCGCCCGGAGTCTGCATCGCGCCGTCGTCGCCGGTGAACCCGTTCCCATCGGTGTCGATGACTTCGCTCGGTTTCCACTCCGGAGGACTCCCCCACTGGGTTGCAGAGTAGCGGTCGGGATCGACGTCGTAGAGGATCACCGCCTCCCCATACAGGCCGGTATCGTAGCCAACGCGCTGGCGCGCTTCCGCGGTGTAGAAACGGACGTGTGCGCCGGGGAGGGGGATCTGAGCCATTTTGAAGCCGCGAGTCTGGGGCAGCGCGAGGCGTGATAAGTGGACGGTTCCCTGTGTGCCGGGGGCCGCGAAGTATTTTTCCTCCGGAGCGATCCATCCAAGCAGATCCTTGTGGTACGCCGTCGTGTGCATGGCCTGGAGGCCGAAGACGGGGTCGGTGGTTCCCGAGCCCCAGTGGCTCATCAGGTCCCAGAAGTTGTCGTAGGTGTCTCCATAACTTCCGGAGGAATGCGGCAATCCCATGGCATGCCCCATCTCATGGGCAAACACGTGATGGTTGGCGTTCCGGTCATGACCATAGACTCCGTGAAGCAGGGTGGGGGGCAACCAGGTCACCCCCCAAGTCCGGTTCACACCGTCGAGAGTCCAATTCATTGGCCCGCCATAGCCCAGATATTTTTCGCCGACAAAGTCATTGAAGAACAGGGCGATGCCGGCGTAGGAGGGGAAATACACATCGCGGTCGGCTACTGCGGTTGCATCCCTCAGCGCTCGTATCTGATCGAGCCAGAGAGGATCGCCATAGACATAGTAGGAGCGGGGATGAGGCAATACATACCAGCCCGCTACGCGGCTATTCTCGAGGTTGATTGCGTCATAGGAGACCTCGCGCCAAAAATGGTCCATCCCCGGGAAGCTTGCCGAAAGCAGGTCCCGGTAGTAACTGACGGTTCGGGGCTCGGCCGGGACGTCGGCGAATTTGCAGAGGATGATCACCCAGGGCTGCGACCCGACCCTGGCCGAGTTGGAACTCGTGGCCATCCGCACGCCGTCGAATGCGGGGGTTGCGGTGTCTGCGAACTCCAAGGAAGAAGCTTTCAGGCACGCGCGGCCGCCACTCTCTATCCACTCGCCGTGGACTTCAGCAAAGCGCGGCGCCAGACCGGGGGAATCCGGGAGGGATTGAAGCAGGTCGGCGCTCAGGAGAATCTCCGCGCTGCCTCCCCCATTATCGATCAGGAAATATCGGACTCCGGCACGACCCTCCCACAACTCATCGAAGCAGACGGTGTGAAACCAGCCCACGAGCACCTCGGAGCGAGTGCTGGTTTCGCTGCTCCGGATGTTCGAGTGGGGCGTCGAAGAAAGGGTTCCGGCGAATGCGAACAAAAGGGCGAGCCGAAGCGAAATTCCACGCATGAGGGGGCTCCTGCTATGAATGCGGTCCCGCAAACTGATGCACCTGGGTAAAGATCTGGGTCGTTTCGGTAATCTTAGACGTCTTCGGGCGTCAAATAGTTCCAGGTGTGTGAGCGACGCTAACCAGCGACGTCAAAGACTCCAGAACACGAGGACTCAAAAGGGGAACCGGCGGATGGTCCCTCGACGGCGCGGGATTGCACGCGTGCAGAATGAGGCGTGCCAAACTACCCCGCCGCGTTGCTCCTGCACAAGCCGGCGCCGTGCGGCTGCGACCCGCAACGATGCTCGGACTATGGCGAGGCGATATCCGCGCGCAACGCGGGCAAGTCATCATCCCAGGGCAGGAGGCGCATTCACAATAATGGGTAGTAATAATTTGCCTTTTCCAGGCAGGCGCATGAGGGCAGCACTTGGTGAGGAAATCACCGGGAATTGTTCCGCCGGACAGGTGACGTAGCAGCTCTTACCAAGGCGTGGGGAGCAAATCGACGAAAAGGGTGAGGAGAAACGTCCCCGGAGCTTGAGGGACGATTCTCCTCACCTTTCTGGAGTCTTCGGCCGGCATTCCTTTCTCATGACTGCCTGGCCCTGTTTCGGCATGACTCTCAGGGCAACGTCCTCAGTCGATGCCATCAGACAGGCGTCCGGCAGCCGGGGAGGCAGGGGTCGATGGGCTCAGCCTATCAGCCTAGAAGAAGCTCGAGATCCTCGCGGCTCAGATCACGGATCAGGCTGCTGTCGGCGCTGATGATTGCATCGGCGAGATCCTGTTTGGTTCGCTGAAGCTCCAGCACCTTCTCCTCCACCGTGTCCTGGGCTATGACCCGATAAGCGAAAACGGGACGAGTCTGCCCGATGCGGTGGGTGCGATCGACAGCCTGGCGTTCGACGGCCGGATTCCACCAGGGGTCCAGCAGGTACACGTACTCCGCTGCCGTCAGGTTCAGACCGAGTCCCCCGGCCCTGAGACTGATCAGGAACAGGCGGCAGGCTGGATCGTTCTGGAAGCGTTCGACCGGCCGGGACCGATCGCGCGTATCGCCGTCGAGGTACTCGTAGACAACCCGTCCGCGGTCGAGCCGGTCGCGGACGATGGCGAGGAACGAAGTGAACTGGGAAAACACCAGTATCTTATGGCCCTCCTCCAGCACCTCGTCGATCTGAGGAAGCACCAGGTCCAACTTGGCGCTTGCCTCTCCGATCCTGGTCCTGTCGATCAACCCGGGGTGGCAGGCCGCCTGGCGCAGCCGCAGCAGCGCCTCGAGCACCTGTATCTTGGATCTGCCAAGGCCGTCCCGGTCCACCCGCTCCATGAGGGATTTCCGGTAATACTCGCGCAGCTCGTTGTAGAGCCTGCGTTGCGGCGCCTCGAGTTCACAGTAGAGAACCTGCTCCTGCTTAGGCGGCAGGTCCGAGGCCACCTGTCCCTTGGTGCGGCGCAGGAGGAAGGGCCGGAGCGCGCGCGAAAGCAGTTTGCGTGTCTCCTGGTCAGGATTGCGGAGGTCGCCGGCCCCGAGCTGGAAAACCGAGGCCGACCCGAGCATGCCTGGATTCAGAAACTCAAAGAGGCTCCAGAGTTCCCCGAGATGGTTCTCAACCGGCGTGCCGCTCAGTGCGAGCCTGTGCCTCCCGCGCAGCAGCCGCACTGCTTTGGCTGAAGCTGTCGCGGCATTCTTGATCGCCTGCGCTTCGTCAAGGATCACGTAATCGAACTCGATGTCCTTCAGGTAATGCGCATCCCGCCGCAGCGTGCCATATGTGGTGAGGATCAGGTCGTATGAATCGAGATGCTCTCCAGCCTTGATGCGCTGGTTGCCGGTATGGTCCAGGACACGGAGGCCGGGAGTGAACCGCGCGGCCTCCTGCTTCCAGTTAAACACAAGCGACTTGGGAACCACCCCCAGCGAGGGCCGGGACAGAACCGCCCCGGGCGAGGATTGGGCGCCCGATTGTCTCCGGGCCTCAAGGAGAGCCAGCACCTGAACGGTTTTACCCAGGCCCATGTCGTCTGCCAGGCAGCCGCCGAAACCGAACTCCCGCAGGAAATGGAGCCATCCGAGCCCGTCGCGCTGATACGATCTCAGCTGACCGCAAAATCCCGGCGTCGGATCGACCGGCGCAACCCCGGCGAACCGCTTCAACTGCTCGCGCGCCTGCTCGAAAACGGCGTCGCAGGTGGCTTCGGGTTGGGACGCGAGAAGCGCGTCGAGCAGACCGGTCTGGCTCCGGGAGAAACGAACGTGGTCCTTCTCGACCGCACCAAGCCCGGCCAGGAGACCATATCTGCGGAGCCATTCCTCAGGGATCATTCCCAGCGTCCCGTCATCGAGCTGCACGGTGCTTTCACCCTTCTTAAGGGCCTGGAGCAATCTGGGAAACGGAGCACGTTTGCCCTCGAAGTCGACATCGCCTCGCAATTCAAACCAGTCAATACCGGAGCTGACATTGATCTGAAAGGAGCCAGGCCGCCGGAAGAGCCGGCCTTCGGCCTCCACGTTCCAGCCGAGAGCGAGGAGCTGCCTTACCGCGGTGCCGAGCTTGCGCTGAGCGAGCCGCCACTGCATGTGTCCTGCGAAATCTGTCTTGCTCGTGAAGCCGGCACTCCGCAAGTGGTCCACCGCAGCAGCTTCGAACTCCCGGTCGCGCCGGATCCTGCGCAGGTGAACGACGTCGGCTATGGCAACAGCCGGGTTGCGGCTGTCCAGCACTTCTCCTTCGTAGTCGAAAGCCAGGTCGGCGCTGAAATCGCCGGCGTGGTGTGAGTAGCGAGGGCGATCGATTTTAAGACGGGGTCTGGGGGTGACTACCCTTTCCTCAAAACGAAGCTCCTCGGGCAGGTCGAGTGGCGGCAAGCATGGAGTACAGATCAACTCCTCCAGCCAGCTCTGCTTCTGCTCTTCCGGAATAATCATCGGTCC
>Ga0315283_10003822_pt1 | contig 12939 bp, 9 predicted proteins | sample YL17G09_0_MG_FD_204541 | JGI IMG/M metagenome (GOLD analysis project Ga0315283, IMG submission 204541) | Sediment microbial communities from Yellowstone Lake, YNP, Wyoming, USA - YL17G09_0 | ecosystem: Environmental > Aquatic > Freshwater > Lake > Sediment | place: USA: Wyoming | collected...
CACGATCTTGCTGCGCAGCGGATCGAGGCGCAGGTCGGCGTACTCCTTTGCACAGTATTGCTTGACGGCTTGCGCGTCTTGCGTAGTCTGCTGTGTGGCGCAGCCGGCCAGCGCAAGCGCCTGCGCCAGCACGCACACCGATAGTTTCGTTTTCATCCCGCTCGCTCCTTACGTTGCGGCACCGGCGCGACGGAGGTCGCTGGTGCACTCACCTCACTGTGTGTCCCGGACCAGCCCCCGCCCAGCGCGCGAACCAGCGCCACGCACACCAGCATCCGCTGCGCGCTGGTCTGCAGGCGCGCGCGTTCCGTCAGCAGGCGCACGCGCTGGGCGTCGATGACGTCGAGCACCACAGTCAGGCCGCTGCGGTAGCGCGCCGTAGCCAGGCGTTCGGCCTTTTCTGCGCTTGCCACCGCGCGCGTCTGGGCTTCGTTCTGCCCGCTAAGATAGCGCAGGCTGGCCAGTGCGTCATCGACTTCGCGAAACGCCACCAGCACGCGTTCACGGTAGACCGCCACGTTCTCCCGCCATGCCGCCTGAGCCCGATCGACGTTCGCCCGGATGCGCCCGCCTTCGAACAAGGGTTGCGTCAGGGATGCGGCCAGGGCCCAGACCGCGCTGTCTCCCTTTAGCAGGTCTGACAGCTCAGCACTCTCGAACCCGGCGCCGCCGGTGAGCTTAATCGATGGGAAAAAGGCGGCTTCCGCCACGCCGATCTCCGCGTTGCGCGCCATCATCAGCCGTTCCGCTTCGGCCACGTCGGGGCGCCGCTCGAGCAGATCGGAGGGCAGCCCGACCGGGATCGTCGGCGGCACCGCAACCGCCGACAGCGGCTGCTCCGTCAGGGTAAAGGTCTCGGGTGCCTGGCCCACCAGCACCGCGAGCGCGTTCTGCAACTCCACGCTGCGGCGCGCGGCCGCCTCCAGCTCACCCTCTGTGGTGGCCACTTCGGTTTCCACCCGCGCCAGGTCGAATTCAGTTGCCAGCCCGTTGCGAACACGCGCGACGACCAAGTCGAGCGCCTTGCGCCGCAGATCGAGGTTGTACACCAGAATACGCAAGTCTTCCTGTGCCGCGCGCTGAGCGAAATAGGTCTGTGCGAGCTCGGCCTGCAGCGCGAGCATCACCGTGGCGTAGGCCGCCTGACTGGCCTCGACCCGCGCGTCCGCTGCCTCCCGCTGGCGGCGCAGTTTGCCCCATAGATCGACTTCGTAACTGGCGTAGAGCGGCAGGCGGAAGCGGTCGGTCGTGTAAGGCACGTTCCCAGGAACCTTGCTTGGCTGATCCGGCCGGTTGCCGGAAGCGCGATAGCGCGCGGCATCGGGAGCGAACTCCAGTGTCGGCCACGCGTTTGCGTCGACCACGCCGGCCAGGGCGCGGGCCTGGTCCACCCGCGCAGCCGCTGCCTGCAGCCGCGGGCTGCCCTGCTGCGCACGCTCTTCGAGGCCATCGAGCAGGGGATCGCCGAACACCTGCCACCATGCGCCCTTGGGCAGCTGGTCGCGCGGCGCAGCCGCCTTCCACGGGCCGGTCTCTTTGTACGCGGCCGGCACCGCCGCGTCGGGACGCCGATACTCGGGTCCCACCGCTGTGCAACCCATCGCGGTCAGCCCGGAGAGGGCCGCGAGTACGAGCGCGCGCCCGGGTCTCAAGTTCACGACTTGGCCTTCGCCGCTGGCGCTGCGCCGTCCTTCTTCTCCGGCGGGTGCTCCTGCAGGACGGCGTGCACGTGCTGCCCTTCCTCCAGAGTGTCGCGCGGGTTATTGATCACGCGCTCTTTCTCCGACAGGCCCTCGCTCACCTCGATCTGCTTGCCCAGGTCGCGCGTCACCTTGACCGCCTTGAAGCGCACCTTGTCCCCTGCGTCCAGCACCGCCACGCGCAAGCCATCGCCGCCGACGATCAGCGCGGTTACCGGGATCACCAGATTCGCCTCGGCATTCACCAGCTGGAACTTCGCCTGTCCGTACATGCCGGGCAGCAAAGTGCCTTGCGGGTTGAGCACGTGCAGCTCGACCAGCATGGTTCGGGTGGCCGGATCGAATGCGCCCGCCATGCGTGCCACGTGCGCCTCGAACGGCGTGTTGCCCAGTTCAGTAACAGCCAGATGCGCCACCGCTCCGGCTTTGATCAAGCGTGCGTAGTTCTGCGGCACGCTTACGTGCACGCGCAGCGTCTCGGTCTGCGCCAGCTTGAACAGCCAGCCTGAGCTCGATGCGCTGCCGGCCTGGATCAGCGACCCGACCTCGACGTTGCGCGCGACAATGGTCCCGGAAAACGGCGCGATCACGCGCTGATAGGCGCGCATCTGTTGCAGGCGCTCGACCTGCGCGCGAGCAGCCGTAAGGTCGGCTTTGCGCGCCTCATAGGCCCCGACTTTCTCGTCGACTTCCTGCGGCGATACCGCCTCGTCCCGAATCGCGGCGCGATAGCGCTCGGCGGTGCTGCGCGCGAGGTCCAGGCTTGCGCTGGACTGTGCCACGCGCGCTTGCGCCTCCTGCAGCTCGCGCTCGGACTCGAGGGCTTCGATCTCCGCCAGCAGCTGGCCCGCGCGCACGTGATCTCCGATGTCGACGTACCAGCGCTTGAGATAGCCGTTGGTGCGCGCGTACAGGGTGGTTTCCTGGAACGCGCGCAGACTCGCCGGCAAGGACAACTCGGCCTTGGTCTTGCCGCGTTCGGCCAGCACGTAGACCACGGTGGTGGCCTGCTCTGCGCTCGCGTCCGCTTGCGCCGAGCGCAGCGCCTGCGACTTGGGCCAAAAACCGATGGCGAACAGCACGATGAGGACCAGCACGGTCGCTGGGATCGCCACGGCCAGCCGGCCGCTCGGCATTCTTGCCTTCATCCGACCTCCTCCTGGTCTTGTCTGAAGCCCCTGCAGGACTCGCGCTTCATCTTGGGTAGATTTCCCTATCTCGCTGTATATATGAGACTTATAGAAAGCATAGTGGCGTCAACTCAGCTGCCTACCCGACTCCCGCGCTTGACTCCGCACGCCTGTCATGGTCTTGTAGCAGTATCGCAACAAAACCGCAATGAGGAAAGGAGCATCCGTATGTGGCTGGTAAGGCTCGCGCTGCGCGCTCCCTACACCTTCGTCGTTCTGGCGCTGGCCATCCTGCTGCTGGGCGCGGTGGCGATCGCGCGCATGTCCAAGGACATCTTCCCCGAGATCAGTGAGCCCATCGTCACACTGATCTGGCAGTACGTCGGCATCCCCGCGGATGCGTTCGAGAAGCAGGTCACCATCTTCTCGGAGCAACAGATCAACACCACCGTGAGCAATGTTCGGCGCATCGAGTCGCACACCATTTACGGCAAGGACGTCATTCGCATTTACTTCCAGCCCTCGGTGCGCATCGACCAGGCAGTGTCGCAGATCACCGCGACCTCGCAGACCATCACGCGCCGCATGCCACCGGGGATGACGCCACCGCAGATCGTTCAGTACGACGCATCCAGCGTGCCGATCCTGCAGATTGCCCTGGGCAGCGACACCATGACCGAGCAGGACCTGTACGACAAGGGCCTGTGGCTGGTGCGCAACGAAGTCATTCCGGTTCCAGGAGCGACCGTTCCCCTGCCCTACGGCGGTCGTCCGCGCCTGATCATGATCGACCTCGATCCGATGCGGATGCAAGCGCTGGGCGTCACCGCCAAAGATGTGAACGACGCGCTTAACCGGCAGAACGTAAACCTGCCCACCGGCTCGACCCAGATCGGCGCGCGCGAGTACATCCTGGCGATCAACAATTCGCCGGAGAAGATCGAGCTGCTGGGCGAACTGCCGATCAAGCTGGTCAACGGTACCACGGTGGCGATTCGCGATGTGGCCAACGTGCGCGACGGCTACAACGAGCAAACCAGCCTGGTGCGGCACGACGGGCGCAAGTCGGCCCTGATCACCGTGCTCAAGAGCGGGGGCGCGTCCACGCTGGACATCATTCGCGAGGTGCGCGAGCGGCTGTCCAACGTGACTCTGCCCGAGGGGTTGAAGCTGTCCTTCCTGTTCGATCAGTCGGTGTTCGTGGTCAACGCCATGCACGCCGTCGTGGTGGAGGGCTTGATCGCCGCCGGGCTGACCGCCCTGCTGGTGCTGGTGTTTCTTGGCAGCTGGCGCTCCACTGTGGTGGTAGTGACCTCGATCCCGCTGGCGGTGCTGATGTCCATCCTGATGCTGGGGGCGATGGGCCACTCGCTTAACCTGATGACGCTGGGCGGCCTGGCACTCGCGGTGGGCATCCTGGTGGACGACGCCACCGTCACTATCGAGAACATCCACCAGCACATGGCGATGGGCAAGGGCGTGTACCAGTCGATCCTCGAGGGTTCGCGCCAGATCGTGGTGCCTGCGTTCGTGTCGATGCTGTGCATCTGCATCGTATTCCTGCCGGTGTTGCTGCTCACCGGAGCGGCGAAGTATCTGTTCACGCCGATGGCCCTGGCGGTGGTGTTTGCCGTGGTCACTTCGTACTTCCTGTCGCGCACACTGGTGCCGGTGATGGCTCGCTACCTCCTGCGCGACGGTGCTCACGGCCAGGATGCGCGGGCTGCCCCGGCCCGCCGGTCCGCCTTCGGCCGCGTGCACGGGGCATTCGAGGCGCGTTTCGAGCGCCTGAGGCAGGCTTACCTCGGCCTGCTCGCGCGCACGCTGCAAAGCCGCGCAACCGTTGCTGTCGTGTTCGGCATTGTCCTGGCGGGCTCCGCTGTTGCGGCGCTGTTCGTAGGTTGGGATTTCTTCCCGGTGGTCGATGCCGGTCAGATTCGGCTGCACGTCAACGCGCCGATCGGCACGCGCATCGAGGAGACTGGGGTGATCTTCTCGAAGGTCGGGGAGGAGATTCGCAAGGTCGTGAGCCAGGACGACCTCGATGTGATCATCGACAACGTCGGTATTCCGCCGTCGACCAACCTCGCGTATAGCGACAACATCACCCTTACCTCAGCCGACGGCGAAGTCCTGGTATCGCTGAAACCCGAGCATCGTGTGCCTACCGCCACGTATGTGCGCAAGCTGCGCGAGGTGCTGCCGCAAAAGTTCCCCACCTGCAGCTTCTACTTTCAGCCCGGGGACATGATGAATCAGATCCTCAACTTCGGACTGCCCGCGCCGATCGACGTCAAGATCATCGGCGGGGACTACAAGAACTACAAGCTGGCGCAGGAGATCGAGGCGCGCCTGAAGCGCGTGCCCGGCGCGGTGGACGTGCATGTGCACCAAATCATGAACCATCCGGCCTTGCGCGTGGAGGTCGATCGCACTCGCGCCGCCGAGCTGGGCGTGACCCAGCAAGAGATCGCGCAGAACTTCCTGATCACCTCCAGTTCCAGCGTGGTGGTCACGCCTAACTACTGGAACGACCCCAAGACCGGCCGCCCCTACCAGGTGGTGGTCGTGCAGCCGCACCATCTCTCGCTGGACAGCGTCGAGTCGATCCTGAACATGCCGCTTCCCGGGCGCGGCCAGGGACAGACACTGGGCAACGTGGCCACGCTCAAGTACACGCAGTTGCCGGCGATCATCAATCACGTGAACACCGAGCTGTCTTTCGACGTGTACGCCAACGTGCAAGGTCGCGACCTGGGCGGCGTGGCCTCCGATGTGCGCAAAGTCGTCGCGGAATTTGTGCCCAAGGCCAAGGAGCAGAAGAACAACACGCGTATCGAGCTGTCCGGGCAGGCGGAGAGCATGTACGACGCGTTCACCCGCATGGGCATCGGGCTCACCGCGGCGGTGCTGCTGGTCTACCTCATCATGGTGATCAATTTCCAGAGCTGGACCGACCCGTTCATTATCATTACCGCGCTGCCGGCGGCCTTCTGCGGCATCGTGTGGATGCTGTTTGTCACCGGCACCACCTTCAGCGTTCCATCGCTGATGGGCGCGATCATGAGCGTGGGCGTGGCGACAGCCAACAGCATTCTGATGGTGTCTTTCGCCAACGAGCAGCTGCGCGCTGGAAAGAGCGCCATCGAGGCGGTGCTGGAAGCGGGCTCGACGCGGCTGCGGCCGGTGCTGATGACCGCACTGGCGATGATCGCCGGCATGCTGCCGATGGCCAGCGGCCTGGGCCAGGGCGGCGAGCAGAACGCACCGCTGGGCCGTGCGGTGATCGGGGGCTTGCTGCTCGCGACGGTGGCGACGCTGTTCCTCGTCCCGGTCGTGTTCAGTGTGCTGAGGCGGCACGGTGCGCCGCGGCGGGGCTTCGAGCACGATTGGAGCGCAGCCGGGGCCGGGCACCCCACGCAGTGAGTCGCCGGCACGCACCGTCGACCAGCGCGGAGCGGATGGCCTCCCCCCCAGCCCCAGCCCCTCTCCAGCAGCGCGAAGTGGGTGGCAGCTGACCGCGTTACTGTCCAGCCATGAGCCGGGTGAACTGCGCGAGCTCGGTCTGCACACTGCTGGCAGCCTTGGCGTCCATCTCCAAGTATCGGCGCAGCACCTCGCGGCCCAGTTCGGTAATGCGCGCCCCGCCGCCTTTCTGCCCACCGGTAAGCGTTTCCACCACCGGAGAGCGGAAGCACTGATTCATCGTGTCCACCAGCAGCCAGGCGCGGCGATAGGACATCCCGAGCGAGCGCGCTGCGGCGGAGATGGAGCCGGTGTCTTCTATGGCGTGCAGCAACTCCGCCTTGCCCGGCCCCATGGCGATCGCCTTGCGGAACATAATGCGAATCTGCGGCCGCGGCGCGCTCGAGGCCGATGCTCCCTGGCCGGCCGCAGCCGGCTTGGCCGCTTTCGCCGCTTTCGCCATCGGGGCGGGCTAGCTGGACCAGCGCTCGGCGGCGCGATCGTCGGTCGAGCGCGCGTCCACCCAGCGCGCGCCTTGCGAGGTTTGTTCTTTTTTCCAGAACGGCGCCTGGGTCTTGAGATAGTCCATGATGAACTCGCAGGCCGCGAAGGCTTCACCGCGATGCGCGCCGGCCACGATCACCAGCACGATCTGATCGAGCGGCCGCAGGCAGCCGACGCGATGCACCACCAGCGCTTCGAGGACATTCCAGCGCGACTTCGCCTGCGCGACGATCTGCTCGAGCGCGCGCTCGGTCATGCCCGGATAGTGCTCGAGCGTCATCTCGGACACGCGATCGCCTTCGTTTACATCGCGCACCAGGCCGATGAAGCTGGCAATCGCGCCGATCGCGGGATCACCCCGCCGTAGCGCCGCGATCTCGGCGCCGACGTCGAAGTCCTCGGTCTGCACCCGCACCGGCATGGCTAGCCCCCGGTGACGGGTGGGAAAAACGCGACCTCATCGCCCGGCCGCAGGGGCGTGTCGTTCGAGGCCATGTCCTGGTTCACCGCTGCGCGCACCGCCCGTGTTGTGGCCAGCTCGCTCTCCCACACACCCCCGCGCGCGCGCAGGTATTCGCGCAAGCTGGCGACAGAGGCCGGCCCTGCGGGCAAGACGACTTGTTCGGCGCCGCGGCCGAGCGCCTCTTTCAAGCGCGCGAAGTACAACACGTTGACTGTGGCCACCTGATTCGTGCCCGGCAGGCCCTGAACCAAATTGGAATTGTCCATGCTTGGGTTGGAATGCCGACGTCTCGATGAGGTCATTATAAGTGTCGCGTGCGGGCCCCACCAGATCAGCTCGCACTCTGCGCGCCGCGCAATGCCCTGCGGCAGGCCCCAATACCCTTCGACAAGTGTCGGCGCAGCCCAGCGGCTAGTATATAATCGTTATGTTCCAGCGGGATCAACGCAGCGACAGCCGGTACGAGCCCCCCCCAACGAAGATGCAAGATCAAGTCAGTCTGCCGGCCCGCGGGCCAGTGCCAGCGCGCCTGTATCAGGGGTCCTTGGAAGATACGCGCCGGCGGCCGCTGCGCGACCTGCGTATCTCGGTCACCGACCGCTGCAACTTCCGCTGCACCTACTGCATGCCCAAGGAGGTGTTCGGCAAGGATTTCCAGTTCCTCGAACGCGGCCAGCTGCTTTCCTTCGGCGAGATTCATCGTATGGTGCGCGTGTTCCGCGATCACGGCGTGGAGAAAATACGCATCACCGGCGGCGAGCCGCTGGTGCGGCGCAAGCTCGAGCGGCTGATCGAGATGCTGGCCTATTGGGACGATCTCGACCTCACCCTCACCACCAACGGCTCCTTGCTCGTGCTGAAGGCGCGCGACCTCAAGAACGCCGGCTTGAAGCGCATCACTGTCAGCCTCGATTCGCTCGACGATAGCGTGTTCAAGGCGATGAACGACGTCGACTTCCCGGTGGCCAAGGTGCTGGAAGGCATCGACCAGGCGGCGGCTGTCGGCCTCACCCCGATCAAGATCAACATGGTGGTCAAGCGCGGGGTCAACGACCACAGCGTGCTGGAGATGGCGCGCCTGTTTCGCGCCAGAGGGCACATCCTGCGCTTCATCGAGTTCATGGACGTGGGTGCCACCAACGGCTGGAAGATGGAGCACGTCGTGCCTTCGCGCGAACTGGTGCAGATCATCGGGCGCGAATGGCCGATCGAGCCGGCTCAGCCTAACTACGAAGGCGAAGTCGCGCAGCGCTGGCGTTACCGGGACGGCAGCGGTGAGGTGGGCTTCATCTCCTCGGTCACACAGGCGTTCTGCGCTACCTGCACACGCGCGCGTCTGTCGGCCGAGGGCCAGCTCTACACCTGCCTGTTCGCCGACAAGGGCACCGATTTCCGCGGCCTGTTGCGCAGCGGCGCGTCCGACGACGACATCTCGCGGCTGCTCAGCCGGGTCTGGCGCGCGCGCACCGACCGCTACTCGGAGATTCGCACGGCGGAAACCGCCCGGACGCGAAAAGTCGAAATGTCCTACATCGGCGGCTGATCGCGCCGGTGCTCAATTTGCAGCACGTCCGATGAGCGCATCTGTCCCTCCCCACGCAACCCTCTCCGCGCTCGCCGCGGACAGCGACTACGATCCCGACTCCATGCCGGTGGCGAAGGCGCGCGCAGTCATCCGCGCGTTCCTCACCCCGGTCGCCACGGTCGAGCGGGTGCACATCCGCGCCGCCCTGGGGCGGGTGCTGGGCGAAGAGGTGACCTCCGGCATCGACGTGCCGGGCCACGACAATTCCGCGATGGACGGCTACGCCTTCCGCCAGGCCGACCTCAAGGCCGACGGGGAAACCGCCCTTAGAGTGCTGGGCGCTTCGTTCGCGGGACGCCCGTTCACCGGGCAGATGGCCGCTGGCGACGCGGTGCGGATCATGACCGGAGCCGTCATGCCGGCCGGCGCTGACAGCGTCGTGATGCAGGAGCGCGTCAGCGTCGCGGGCCACATGGTGCGCATCCCGGCCGGCCAGCGCAGCGGGCAGAACGTGCGCCTGCGCGGCGCCGATATCGCGCGCGGCGGCAGCGTGTTCAAGCGCGGCCAGCCGCTGCGCCCGGCTGAGATCGGCATGCTCGCCTCACTGGGGATCGGCGAGGTGAGTGTCGTACGCAGGCTGCGCGTGGCCTTCTTCTCCACCGGCGACGAGCTGGTGCCGATCGGCAACCCGCTGGCGGCCGGGCAGATCTACGACAGCAATCGCTACACGATCCACGGCATGCTGCATCGTCTGGGCTGCGAAGTCCTGGACCTCGGGCTGGTGCGCGACGACCCCGCGGCGATCGAGCGTGCATTCCGTCAGGCATCTCAAGCCGCCGACGTGGTCATTACCAGCGGCGGGGTGTCGGTGGGCGAGGCCGACTTCGTCAAGCAGATCCTGAATCAGCTGGGCGAAGTGCTGTTCTGGAAGATCGCGATGCGCCCCGGCCGGCCGCTCGCCTACGGCAAGCTCGGCCAGGCACACTTCTTCGGCCTGCCCGGTAACCCGGTGTCGGCGATGGTGACCTTTCTGCAGTTTGTGCGCGACGCCCTGCTCGTGTTGATGGGCGTACCTGACCCGCAGCCTGCCCCGACCTTCAAAGCGGTGTGCACCTCCCCGATCAAGAAAGCCCCCGGCCGCACCGAGTTTCAGCGCGGCATCCTGAGCCCGGGTGCGGACGGCCGCTGGACCGTGCGTGTCACCGGCGACCAGAGCTCGGGCATCCTGTCCTCGATGAGCCTGGCCAACTGCTTCATCGTGCTGCCCGACGACCAGGGCGCGACCCCAGCGGGGGCGGAAGTAGACGTGCAGCTGCTGGAAGGCATCATCTGAGCGCTGCGCCCGTCACCGGCGTGATCCTCGCGGGCGGGCGCGGCCGGCGCATGGGTGAAGTCGACAAAGGTTGGATCGAATTCGAAGGCCGTCCTTTGGTCGAGCATGTGCTGGCGCGGTTTGCGCCGCAGGCAGATGAGGTGCTGATCAGCGCCAACCGCAACCTGGAGCGCTACGCAGCCCTGGGTTTTCCAGTGATCCCAGACCTGCTGCCCGACTACGCCGGCCCGCTGGCTGGCCTGCACGCGGCCTTGCGGCGGGCGCACCACGACCTCATAGCCACGGTTCCCTGCGACAGTCCCTTGCTGCCGCTGGATCTGGTCGAACGGCTACGCACCGCGCTCGAGCAAGGCGCTGCGCAGCTCGCGATACCGCGTGCGGGCGGGCGTCTGCATCCGGTATTTCTCCTGTGCCGAAAGAGCGTGGCACCCGACCTCGAGGGCTATCTCTCACGCGGTGGACGCAGGGTCGAAACGTGGTGTGCAAGCCTGCGCTGCGTCGAGGTGGACTTTGCGGATTGCCTCGAGGCGATGCGCAACATCAACACCCCGGAGGACCTTGCCGGAAACGCTGCGCGCTAGCGCACGGTCTCTGCAATGTAATGTCGAATGAAACGCGAGACGGTGCGGACCTTCGTAACAACGCACACCCTGAGCCCATCTTCTGACATGAGACCGGTTGCTTCGAGCAACACTCGACGCCTCGGTGCGCGGACTGGTCGGGCTGAACCGGCAGTTTCTGACAACGGGAGGCAAACCCATGCAAGCATCCAACCCGTGGCCCCGCCTGCGAGCCGGGTTGCTCGCGATCTGCCTGGTGCCCATCGGGTCGGCGGTTACGGCCGCCGAGGATGTCGGCGCCGCTCCTCGCGCAGCGGCCGGGGAGCACCCATACACCAACCGGCTGATCGATTCCAACGACCCGTACCTGCTGCTGCACGCGCACAACCCGGTCGACTGGTATCCGTGGGGCCCGGAGGCGATAGCCAAGGCCAAGCGCGAGGACAAACCGATCTTCGTCTCGCTCGGCTACAGCACTTGCTACTGGTGCCACGTCGCTGAGCGCACCATCTACTCCGATCCCGACATCGCCAAGTTGATGAACCAGTGGTTCGTCAACATCAAAGTCGACCGCGAGCAACGGCCCGACATCGACCGGATCTATATGCTGGCGACGCAGATTCTAGCCGGGCGCGGCGGCTGGCCCAACAACGTGTTCCTGACACCCGACTTGAAGCCGTTCTTCGCCGGCAGCTACTTTCCCCCGCAAGACGATGCGGCCGGCCGGCCCGGCTTCCCGTCGATCCTCAAGCAGATCCATGAGGCATGGAGCACGCAGAAAGCCGAGGTCCAGCAAGACGCCGAGCGGACCTACGCAGCCATGCTGAACTCACAGCGACAGAGCGCTTCGGGCTCGGCGGCGTCGATTGCGCCGCAGGTGTGGCTGGATTCGGCGCGGGACGAGATCTTGCGCAGCTACGATGCGGTAAATGGTGGGCTGGGCCGCCGCGGAGTGAAGTTTCCGCGTGAGCCGGCGCTCGATTTGCTGCTGGTGAGCTCGCGCGCCACCCCGGATCCCAAAGCACTGGAGGCGCTGACCAGGACGCTGGACGCGATGGCGCTCGGCGGCATCCACGATCACCTGGGCGGCGGATTTCACCGCTACAGCACCGAGCCCACGTGGTCGATTCCTCATTTCGAGAAGATGCTCTACAACAACGCTCAGCTGCTCGAGATCTATGCGCAAGCATACGAGTTGACCGGCAATCCGCTGTATCGGCAGGTCGCGCAGGACGTGGCAGCCTACCTCTCGCAGCAGATGACCGCGCCGGGCGGCGGTTTCTACGCAGCTCAGGACGCCGAGGTCGACGGCCAAGAGGGGGTAAGCTATCTGTGGAGCGGCGAGGAGATCGAAGCGATCCTGGGCAAGGACGCGGCTCGGGACTTCCTGCAGGTGTACAGTTTGACGCCGCTGCCGGAGCGCAGCGGCGAGAGGCTGCTGTCGGGCGGCGAGAAGGGCGTGCTGCGCGTGCGCCTGCCGGTCGCCGCGAACGGGCAGCGCTCCAGCGGCGGCGAAATGGCCCAGGTGCTCGCCTCACTGGCCCCTGCCCGCGCGAAGCTGCTCGCGGCGCGCAACGCGCGGCCACAGCCGGCACGCGACGAGAAGATCATCGTCGCGTGGAACGCGCTGGCGATCGAGGCCATGGTCCGCAGTGGCAAGATCCTCGGCGAGGCCACCTTCATCGAGCTCGGGAAGCAGGCAGCAGGGCAGCTATGGGCCCTCGCCTACGATGCCAAGAGCGCAGAGTTGAAGCACGAGATCTTCCGCGGGCGGGCCCAGACCCCCGCCTACCTGGACGACTACGCCCTGCTTGGTCTCGCCTGCCTGAGTGTGCATGAAGCGACCGGGGACGGCGCCTGGCGCGATAAGGCGGTGTCGCTCGCCGCCGCCATGCTGAAGCGGTTCTCCAAAGCGGGGGCTCTCGCCACGACGGTCGCAGCCAGCGATCAGTTGATTCCGCTACAGGACGACGGCGACAACACGGCCCCCTCGGGAACCTCCGCTGCCTTGGAGTTGCTGGTGAGGCTGTATGGGGCTACGGGGAAGCAGGAGTATGCACAGTCGGCTCTGCAGATCCTGTCACGTCTCAGTGGCTCGATCCGGGAGAAGCCCACTCTTTGGCCGAGCGCCGTGGCCGCCGTCAACCGCTATCCGCTGCCGCTCGGCGCGGCAGCCTTGCGAGTACCTGGACCGGGAAGCGACAGCAAGCCGCCGGCACCGCCCAGCACGGCAGATCATGTGCACGCGCGCGGTGAGGT
>Ga0315283_10003823_pt1 | contig 12939 bp, 28 predicted proteins | sample YL17G09_0_MG_FD_204541 | JGI IMG/M metagenome (GOLD analysis project Ga0315283, IMG submission 204541) | Sediment microbial communities from Yellowstone Lake, YNP, Wyoming, USA - YL17G09_0 | ecosystem: Environmental > Aquatic > Freshwater > Lake > Sediment | place: USA: Wyoming | collected...
TTGCGGCCCGCGCTCGCCGCCTCCACTTCGAGAAGCTCTCGCGCGAATAGTATGGCATAGTGTCACGAGACCCATGCCATATGTCAACGAGCACGGCTACCAAGATCTGCGGTCACACGGTCCTGCTCCCGTCGGGGTCCTGCCCGGTCTGCTCCCAGCAGGTCCTGTACGCGATTGACGGCCGACCTCCGTTTCCGCTGACGATCATACGCGGGAGCCGGTTCCGGATCAGGTCACAGCGCGGAAGGTCGGCAGGCCCGAGGGGAAAGTTCACAACGTGCGCCGTTGTTGAGCAGACCGACCGCGAATACCTCACCGCCTGTGAGGACGTGGTTCGCGTCGGCTGCTCCGTCTGGTCGAAACCTCCTTCATGCGTCAAATGTAAACGCCAGCTGGAAAGGGCAGTGCAATGAGCGAGACCCGAAGCCTCTATGTGTGGATGCTGTACAACTGGGAGACGCGCGAGAAGCGGTTCCTGGAGAACGAAAGCAACGGTCCGAACAGTATCGGCGAGTTCTATAAGGCATGGACGCCTCAAGAGGGCGAGAAGTTATACCTCCTCGACGGCGAAATCGCGCTTGAACGGGAACATCCGGTCGGCTCCGTCCTCCTTTCGCTCGTCCGTGAGGACGACCGGACTCGGAAGAAGCTCCGTCCGGATCAGACGATCCTTGACTATATCAGCAGTCGGGCGCTCGGCTATCTGCAGAAATGCCTTCCGCCAGAGTCCTTCAGTCCTGAGATCGGAGCCATGATGTCAGGCTTCGTCGAGCGCACGGACGCGAAGGTCGTCTACGACCTGTCCGTTCCAGGCCACAAGTTCAGGATCACCGTGGAGGAGGTGTGATCACTTCCTGCCGCGGAAGTACCCAGCGATCTTCACGCCGTTCCGCACATAGCCCTTGACCCAGTTCGAGCGCCCCTCGCCCTCCTTGACGTACGACGCTTCTATCGCCGCGACGGACTGCGCCCTCGTCAGCTCGCCGGCCTGGAAGACGGAGATCGTTACCTGCTCGTCCTCCATCTTGAAGGCGATGGTCCCGCGCTTTCCTCTCAGCGTGAACCGGTAGACGTCCCACTCGCTCTTGACGGCCTTGACCGTGAAGGCAAAGTCCTCCTCTCGCAGGCCGGAGGCGATGGACCGCGCCGTCTCCTTCGAGCTCATTGGACGTACGTCCCGATGTGAGCCAGGTAGTCGTAAGCGCCGGGAGGGGCCTTGTCGAGCTCGGCACCGCAGAGCTGCATGACGCTCCAGCAGGCCTTCGCGACGTACTCGTCGTCCCTCTTCGACCGAACGGACTCGTATGCATCCCTGCATTCAAGGAAGAGAGCCTCTCCGCGCTCCGTCCGCTTCTTTACCTCGGGCGCCCAGAAGCGCATCCAGTCCGAGATCCTGGTGATCGTCTCCGCGTGCGTCATGCCGTCCGTTACGCTCTCCGTCGCCAGATCTCCGACGGTCGGAGGCTCTCATCCCGTCCGCGTATCGCGCACCGATGGCGAAACTCAAGATCACGAAAGAACAGACGACACCGGGTCATCCGGAGTGGTTTTGGTATAAAATGGGGCGGGAGCAAAGCAACGTCCTCCTCCGCTATTTGGTCAAAGGAGGTTCCGTACCTCCGGAAGTGGACACCGAGGATCTCCTGACAACGTGCTTGAAGGACCGGAAGAACGGCGGTAAAGGTCGTCTGACGACCGTCGACGAGAGGGTCCTCTTGAAGCTCCTGGGGGCTGGAAAGCTCCCGGATGAACAGATCCGGGACGTGCTGGTTCGCGGAAGCGCTTACGTGGTCATGGTCCTCAACAAGAAGAGGCCGGACCTTCTCCCTGTGGAAAATGTTGAAAAGCACATCCGCGAAGAGGCCCTCCAGCTCGTCCACTCTTACTTCGTTCGAAAGCAGCATGACGACAAGCGGCTTCTGGTCTTCATCCGATGGCTTGAAAAGATCCCCGGATTCACGGAGGTCATAGCCGTCTACGCGGTGCACGCGCGATGAGGGTCGAAGAACAGGACCTAAAGAACCCGGCCGTGACCGTCCGTCCGGGCGACCCCTGCTTCCACTGCGGAAACACCATCGCGTGCGCGCCGTACGTCATCTGGCAGGGCAACGACCAGAACGCAACCCAGATAGGACTCCACGTCGAATGCTCCCGAAAGCTGGCCGATCACCTGCAAGACGACTCCGAGCCGAGGCACTGACCGAGCTCCACAGCTTCACGGAGTCCGGCCCTCCCGTGTACGACGCCTACAACGTCGAGGACGGGCACCGAAGGCCAAAGCCCGTCGGGAACGGGGCCGTCACGTGCGAGCGATGCGGGCTCGTCCTCCCTACCCAGGACGGCGTCGTCCTTCCGGACTGGAACCAGTATATCGCCGGCTTCAATTGTATGGAGGCCATGGTCGATCACGTTCACGGACGGTAGGCCTCCATTCCCTCCTTTGGGGAGGGTGTCCAAGTGCCGGATTCCAACAGGCCGATTGAGACGACGGTGATGGCGCTCCTCGAGCAGGTTATCGTCGAGGCCGAGAGCGCCCAGCACCTCGTCCAAGACGACTCCCGCGTGACGGGCGAGTCCGACCGCCGCGCCATCCTGGACCACATCATGAAGATCCGGGTTCTGGTGAAGGACGTGGAGAGGGCCCTCGGTCCGAAGATCCTGGACCGCCGCTGACGAGCTCCAGCGTAATCTCGGCATGGCCGAAGAGAAGGGTCCCAGGCCCACCCATGAGCTCAAGGTGCTCGACCTTGAGACGAGCGACACCGCCCGCGTGGGGGTGGCGTGGGAGCGGGACACCGGGTTCAGCATCAAGCTCAATCCCGGCGTGGTCCTCTCGTACGACTCGATGAAGGGGAAGATCCTATCCCTTTTCAAGATTCGGACGGAGGAGGAATGGAAGGCTCGGACGACCGTCGGCCTCCCCGGGGCGCCGAAGCCTGTGAGCTTCAAGAAGCAGAACCCAGACTACGTGCGGAAGGTCCACTTTGGCCCCCACACGGCCAGGGAGTGTGGTAGCCGAGTCCTCGGACGCGCCAGCGTCTCGGACGACCCTGAAAAGGTCACATGCCGCGTGTGCTCCTACTGGCTGCAGCACCCGAACGCTGCGCATCTTCCCGTTTACCTGAAGGCGGCGGCCAAGGGTCCTGTTGGCAAGCCAGGCGACGGTGCGTAAGGCTACATATCCGACAGGATAATCCAGACCGCGAACCCGATGTGGACTGCCCCGGCCACGAGCAAGCACAGCGCCAGGCGAGGGTTGTCGTAGGCGAACTTCTCCACCATTCTGCGGGGCGGGTGCATTGCCTTTACGGGCTATTAGAGATCGTGGACTTTCTTCACAATCTCGTTTAGGCAGTTTGCGTCCACGCCCTGGCGCTTCGCCGTCTGCGTGATGCTGCCCTTGAGGGAGGCCTCCGGGATCTTGACGGGGCCGGCCCCGCACCGGCCGCAGGCGTAGACCTTCTGTCCCGCCTCCCTTTTTTGGAGCTCCCAACGGTGGTTCACTGGACGAGATTGCAGGGCTGAAGGGAACGTCCCGAGGCGCCGGTTACGGACTCGACCATTGGAGGTGGCGGATCCGAAACGCTCCGAGACGCTCCCTTCAGCCCTGCACGGTCAGGGCTTCTTCCACGTGCCGGACTGACGATCCCAGCGCCTGATGGTGAACTCCTTACCCGCGGCGCAGGCCTGGGCCTGCTTGAGGGTGTTGAACCGGTAGAGGGAGATGAAGCTCCCTGCCGGCATAAGCCACCCCATGGCCCACGGAGGGAGCCTATCCCGGTCCCCGGACTCTTCGACCATCCCTTCACAGCTCAACGGTTCCGCTCTCTGAGTTAGCGAAGGCGTCCTCTCCAGGCGGGAGAGGGGGGATTCCCCCGGCGATGAGAACGCCTTCTGGCTGAACAGTACAGCGACGATCCCGAAACTTACGGCGAACTTCCTCATTCTTCTTCCTTTACGTACACCGCGTCCGGATCTTCGAACTCTCCCTGCTTTAGCTCCACCGTGACCCCGGTGTGCCGGTCGTGGACCGACCAGACCGTCTCCCCGCGCTGGGGATATTTCGTCAGGCCCAGGACTGCCGCCGCTGCAGACCTGGCGTCGTGGGCGTCCTTGACCCCCACGATCAGCGAGACCACGAACCTGTGTCCCGGCCCAACGTAGACGCTCGAAACCTCATACCGCGCGAACGCGTCGCCCTGTGCCATCTTGGTGCCGTCGGGTACGGACCGTTCCGCGCGACTTACGGCCGCGGCCCGGAATTGTACGCCCGCTCAGGCTTGTCCAAAGGTATCTTCAGCCTCAAATTGTATACAGTTTACGTGGTCACATACCGGTTCACGTTCAAGGACGAGGCCGTGGCCCGGTCCTTCGTGCACGAGCTGACGAGGTCGTGCTCGCGCCTCTGCATTTATAGGACGGGGCGGGACGTGACCGTGCTCGACGGGTCCGACGTGGGGCAGCGCGAGGAGATATACTCCGCCGCCTGGGTTCACGGCGCGAAGACCGCCTAGAACTCGGACACTTCCTTCAGGCACTGCTCCGCACAGTTCGTCAGGACCTTCTGCTCCTTCATGGCCGCGTTCAGACTCTGTCGGGCCTTCACCCGAAGCTTGACCCCGCACTTCCCGCACTCGTACGCGGAGTCGTCGCACTCGTACAGGAGCTCGCGTGCGACCTTCCAGTCGTGCTTTTCGAGGGGGACGTCATCCTCTTCGGACCCCATCTCCTCTTCCATCTTGTCGAGGAGGGCCTCGAACTCCGGGTCGGACACTGTGGTATGCGCGCTCCGTCCCATGGGTACGCGCGGTCCGTCCATACTTCCGCCGACGGGCGAAGCCGTGTACTCTTCAGTTAAGCGTCCCCTGACGCTGGGACTCAAGGGGAGAGGTGGCGCCAATCCCGTAAGACCCGCCTCGTCAGGGGACAGGGGAATTGAAGCAGATCCGGCTTTCGGCGAAAACCCTTCTCAAAGCGTCCCCGTCACGTGACGAGCCCGTCACTCCGGCGTTGCCCGGAGAGCATAGGGTTTGCAGGACGGCTTTCCCGTACTAAAATTGTACGGGAAAGGCATGGCTCGTAGACCCGGATGGCCAACGCGTACTGCCCGTTCATGGGCCGAAGAGGTAAGCCGTGGGGTGAGCTGGACCTCGCGTCCATAGCCGGACGTGTGGCCGGCGTGCCCCCTGAGGTCGCCGCCGCGGCCCGGTCTCTCGTTGCCGCCTGCAGAGAGGCGGGCGTTGACCTTGAGCGCGCTCAGGAGCTCGTAGGCTATCTCTTCGAAGAGACGGTCAGTGCATCCTCATCGAAGCGAGCCCGTCGGTGACGGCCTGGCCGAGCCTTTCCTGTCGCTCGTCGAACGCGTCGCCATCCCCATCCCATGCCGCCCAGATCATGGCCTCCGCCCAAAAGCACGCCTCTCGAAGGAGCGGAGCCCACTGTCCGCTCGCCTCCTCTCTGACCCTCTGAAGAATGGCCGTCGCCTCGGCCACGCATGTGGCCGAGAACATGTCGACTCGCCGCATTTCCTCCGCCTCGGGCACCATGCCCGCTGCCTCCAGGAGTCCGGGGACCAAGTCTCTGACCGTCGAGTCCGTCTCTGCCTGCATCTTACCCTGACGGTACACCCGCCCGGCCCGGAGACTCGGACGCCCGCGGCGTACTCAGCCGGTAGAGGGAAGACCTGGATCTGTCTCCCTTTGCTTTATATTCTCTTTTCTCGGCATCGCGGGGGGCGTCCGTGTAGCCGCTTACGGCCGGTTAGACCACTGATCCAGTACTGACCGTAAGTTTAGTGCGTTGGAGCGTACGCTCCGGCAGAGGTGGCGGAGGACGGATGGCAAAACCTAAAGGGACGGGAACGCCCAGCTACGAGAGGATTTGCCTCGGGCTGGCGTCGACGTCAGAATTCCAGGAGTACGAACGAAGCTTCATTCAGCTCGTCATGTCCGCGCGCGTCGACGGTCTTTCGTTCGAGAAGCTCGCGGGATCGAGCCGCGAGGACGGACTGCCGGATCATCGCTACGAGGTGGCCTGCGGGCGGAACCGCGTGCCGGGGTTCCGGTTCCGGGAGCCCGGCGACCTGAAGATGAACGTGGACGCTCTCGTGACTCCGGACTCCCTTGCGCCAGTCCTTGCCGTCTTCGGGACGAAGGTCCGCACATACTTCTGCAAGGAGGACGCGGTGAGGGAGCACTTCGTCAAGTACGCGCGCTCTCTCCTCTGCGATAGGCACGTGAAGACCGTCCAGGAGGCGGAAGCGCGCATAGCCCAGCAGGCCAAGAACCTTGCGGAGTCAGGTCGGCTTGAGGAGGGTCGCATGGTCGCGTTCGAGAACGAGGCGGTCGACGAGATCCGCGACGTCCTCCTCAAGTTCCGGAACATACGCAAGGAGGCCCTCAGGAGGGCCCTCGACGAGTTCATCGTCGTGGACGTTTCCACATCGTAGAATCGCGGAAGCTTCTCGGGAGATCAGAGTGAAAGATGCCTGAAGACGTAAAGCCCGAGCCCCCTCGTCCATCCTGGACCGTCGTCTACAACCGGGTCAGCCATGGCTCGCGCTGGATTGGCAAAGGGTGGGAGTTCTTTGACGACGAGGCTTCCGCCAAACGGCTCTATGACGAGCTCGTGAAGGAAGGCCACTGCCCCACGAAGCGCCCTTACCACTCATCAGACCGTCAACACCTCGGCGCCGTGCACGCCATGAACGGGGAGGGCTGAATCACTCCTCTTCGGTCCCATCCTTGTCGAACTCGTCTGGGAGCTCTATCTCGTACTCTCCCGAGCCCTTCGTGGCCGCGTTCATCCGGCGCGCGAGGTCGGCGACGGACCGGACGGCCTGCTGCATGTGCCGGGGCACGTCCGGGGCCAGCGCAGCGGCGCGGAGGAGCCACCGCGCGGCCGTCACGGCCGAGACCCGCCACGGATCGACGCCCCGGTGCTCTGACACCACGTCCGTCCCGACGGCCAGCTTCAGGAGCGCGTCCTTCAGCTCTTTCGGCACCTGCGTTCTCTGAGGGTGTCCCATCGTCTTGTACATTACGGTCATGGACGATGAGACCCGGAAGGTCCTGCGTCGAGCCTGTGCCCGCTTCAAGACCGGAATCCGCACCCCGTTCAAGCTCGGGGATTTTTACGCCCGTGTTGAGCCTGAAAACTGGGATGCTGACAACAGATCTGGTGGGGCTGTGCTTTATTTGCAGCGTGACGCGCTCGTTGCCCACAACGTCCAGGTCGGTCTCAAGGAAGTGACCGCCGAGGCGGTGCATGAAGCCTATTTGCAAGCCATCGTCACGATCGTCCACTCGCTCTGATCGGCGGAAACTGCGACGGATGCGGCGTACAATTGGGTGAGCCGGCGACCGTGCCGGACCGGAGGTGGCAATCACATGCTCACAGGCGTGCACAGCATCGACATCGAGACCTACGAGCAGATGCTCGACATGATCTGCGTGAAGGGCGGTAACCTTCTCGCCATCGGCCAGGCCGGGATCGGCAAGACCGAGATCCCGTTCCAGCGCGCCATCAAGCACGGGCTTCGGACCGTGTACTGGAACCTCGCGACGCAGGAGGCCCCGGACCTCGTCGGCCTCCCCATCATCAAGATGGCCGACGGCGTGGAGGTCGTTCGGTACGCCTCCCCCGAATACATGCCCGTCGCCGAGCGCAACCCGGACCCGGTCCTCGTGATCGTCGACGAGCTGGACAAGTGCAAGAGCGAGCTTCAGAACCCGCTCCTCGAGATCTATCACTCCGTCCAGCGCGGCGAGGGCGGCACGCTCAACGGCCGCAAGCTCAATATCCGTGGCATCGTCTCCACGGGCAACCTGCCCGACGAGGGCGCGTTCAGCAAGCCCATCTCGCAGGCGCTCACCAACCGCTGCATGACGTTCAAGCTCGAGTCGAACTTCGAGGCGTGGCAGGCGTGGGCCGTCCGAAGCCACGTCAACCCGCTCGTCGTCGCATTCCTCATGCGGCACCAGGACTACCTGTCGATGAAGCCTGTGATCGGCGACCCGACGGCATACACCCGGGGGTCTCCCCGCGCCTGGACCGAGAGTGCCCGCGACCTCGACAAGCTCCTCGCGCTGAAGGCCGAGGGTGGCATTTCCTTCTCGACGAACAAGCAGGAGATCGCGTTCCAGACGATTACGATCGCCGGCCGCGTTGGCGAGGGTCCCGCGACCCAATTCCGCGTCTGGCTCGAGTACTTCAAGCGCATCGAGCCCAAGGTCGACGCCCTCGTCGCCAACGGGACCCTCCCGTCGGAGGCCGAGATCAGTGACATGGAGCTTGGCGAGGCCGTCGTCTTCTGCGTCGCCTCCACCCAGGCGATCGTCGACGCCGCCAAGAAGTCCAAGGAGCCGGAGGCTCAGAAGAAGGAGGTCCACCGCGTCGCGAACAACGTGGCCAAGCTCCTCAAGCTCGTCCCCGCCGAGCACCAGATCGCCGCCATCAAGTCGGTCCTCGAGTCCGACTTCGTCAAGGCGATGGACCTCACCAAGTGCCCGGACCTCATGAAGGTCTACATGAGCGTCCGCAAGGTCACAAAAGACTAGGGGGCTCACATACAGACAGTCATTGACGCACCAGGCGACCAGCGCGCGGTAGATCGGGCCGATCCGGGCGTACCATAGGGTGGAGGCGGCGACCAATGGGCGACAAGTTCTTCGACAAGCTATCAGGACTGCAGGACCCATTCGGCCTTGCGAAGGACGCGCGGCACCTGCGCACGCTCCAGGACAAATACTCCAAGTGCGTGTCGCAGATGTACGCCCGGCCGGAGAACGGCGGTGATCCGTTCATGTTCATGCTCGTCGGGTCCAAGCCGAACATCCTCGTCCGCGAGCTGAACGGACAGCCGATCCCGACCGCCGCGACCGACGGCAAGCTCTTCTACTGGAACCCCGACTTCCTGGACTCCCTCGATGCCAACCAGACGGGGACCGTGCTCAAACACGAGAAGGGCCACGTCTTCCGCTACCACTGCGATCCGAGCCGCGGCCAGGGGTGGGACCCCGAGCTTCGCAACATCGCGTTCGACTACATCGTCAACGGGAGCCTCGAGCATGACCACATCAAGTCGGGCCGCTCTCGGAAGTTCTCCCTCTTCGGAGGCCCGCTGGGGGACCCGCTCCGCCTGAAGGACCTATGTGAGTGGATTGACGGCAAGTCGGAGCTGCCGAAAGGCCAGACCTTCTGCTACTCTGACCCGCTCGTCATCCAGCGGACGGCGGACTCCATCTACCACGAGATCCAATCCCACACCAAGAAGTCCCCGCGACGTTGCAAGAAGGAGCAGGGCGGCTGCGACGCACTGACCATCGACCCTAAGATGGGCCAGTCGACCGTCCCGAAGCCGTGGGGCCCCGGGTGCTGCCAGAAGTGCGGCGCCAAGCCCAAGGCGGGCGGCGGCACGGGTGGCCTTCCCAAGACCCTCGACACCCACGTCCAGACCGCCGGGGGTCAGTCGAAGGAGGAGATCATGGCGGACCTGATGAAGGCCGCCGACTTCGCCAAGCAGCAGCGCGGCACCGTTCCGGCCGAGGTGGAGGGCCTCCTCAAGGAGCTCCGCGAGCCGACCCTCACGGCGCACGACATGGCCGTCAACTGCTTCCAGCGCAAGTGCAAGGACGTGGGTGACAACAAGGACTACACCCGCTTCATCCGGCGCCCCCAGTTCATCTGGACCCAGGACGAGTCCGGCGAGTACGTCCCGATGCACCGGCTCTATCAGCCGAAGACCTTCGACTATACGCCCAAGTGGGTGTGCCTCCTCGACACGTCCGGGTCCATGTCCGACGACGACATCGCGAACGGCGTCAAGGAGCTGCAGATCATCGCCTCCCTCCATGGCTCCCAGGGTTGGGTCGTCCCGTGCGACACCAAGGTGTACTGGGACAAGAAGATCGAGGTCACCACGACGGCCGACATCCGGCGCACCCAGGTCTTCGGACGCGGCGGTACCACCCTCGCGGACTTCTTCCGGGAGCTCCCCAAGGAGATCGGGACTGACATCGACCTCGTCATCGTCATCACCGACGGCGGCATCGACGAAATCCCGAAGGACCTCGAGCCGAACTGCGAGGTCATCTGGGTCCAGACGAGCACGGGAGTCTTCGTCCCTCCCTTCGGACGGGTGGCGCCTTTGTACCCAGGGGTGAAAGGCACATAGTCCCTGCCATATCGTTCAGATCTATGCCATATCTCGATGTAGCGTCCGCAAGGACATGAAGTCGATAGGGGAATACCGACGGGATCTTGCGGAAAAATTGGGGATCGAAGTGGAGAGCCTCCACTTCGAGGTGCAGCCCGGAAATCCTCCTCGCTTTGACGTAATGGTGGACGGGAAGGACCTGACGCCGGAACAGGAGCAGACGGTCATCGCCTTCGTGGGCGAGAACCCAGACGTCGGTAAGGCCAAGAAGGCGAGGGCGTCGGTCCAACCATCACAGCCGAAGGCCCGATGCCAGTTCTGCAAGGAGACGTCGGTAGACAATGCGAGGGTTGGCGAGAGCCTGCAGCGCATCCCGTATTGCGCAGAGCATGGTGAGAAGGCGACGACGGAAGCCGACCGCATCCTCAAGCGCGTCACCAGGCCGTGCTCCAAGTGCGGGGCTCCAGCCCCGTTCTATCCCCATACCCCGGACTGTTCCTATGTGAAAGGCCGTAGTTTTGGAAGATCCTGACGCCTGGAAGCCTGGCTACGACGAGGCCTTCGACTCCGAGAACGTGGACACGGACCCGGACTTCCGGGAGACGCTGCGCATTCTGAATGCGGCGGGCGTCCACACCGTCAGCTCATGCCAGGGCCATGCGCCGGGAACGCAGTATGACGACGTTCAGGAGTGGATGGAGCCGTATGTGACGGTCCGCCTTACCGGCAACGTCGCCCTCGCCTGCGAGGTCCTCCGGATCGCGGGCGGAGAGCTTTCCACCGCGTCGCCGGTCGGGAAGGCGCTCGCCCGGTTTCCCAGAGGATGGGAGTGGAGGAAGTCCGTCGACGCCCTCCGGTCAAGGTTTCCTCTGTACACGTAAGTTTCGCCCGCGCTCGTGTAACCTGCGTTATGGCCCGCAGGTTCCGCATGACCGTCGAGGTCGAAAGCCTGGAAGAGGACACGACTGCAAAGGAGGTCAAGGCCTTACTCAAGGACGTGCGGGGGATCATCACCGTCATGAAGGTGACCGCCGTGGACGAGTCCCCGAAGCCGGGAGTCCAGGCCGCCTTCATCTACAAGAATAGCGCTCACGCCCCATGCCACGCCGTCGTCAAGAAGAAGAACGGTCCGTGGAGCGAGAACCGCTTCGGGTTCTGCGGAACAGAGCCTGAGACAGGGCCCGTCGGCAGCATCGACAAACCGGACGGCGGACTCTGCAGCACGTGCGCCAAGTACGTCCTGAAGGGTGACGACGGACTCTGGTACGTGAGGGAGAACGCACCCCTTCCAGGTCCGAAGTTGCGGGCCACGGTAGACTGCAGAGGGTGCTTTGACGACGACTGAAATCCTGGTCGTGAAGGGTAACCGCATACGAGCCTCCTGGCTCGAGTGCTACCCAATATGCCTCTCCGGGATGCAGATGAAGCTCGGAGCCAGGGAGATGTCCGTCACCGGGGTCGTCCGGCACGTTCGCGGGGACGATCCGACGAATCCGAAGGCCGTCCGTCTGTACGTCGACGCGGAGTCCGGCAACTATGAGGGCCACACCGTAGAGTGCGTCAAGTGCGGACACGATCACGTTGAGGTCGACCTCAAACACGTCAAGGAGTTGTTTTGAACTACCACCCCTTCCATCACCCTGCGACCGCAGCACGCAACTCCCTCACCCGCGTGTTTTCCGAGCTTTCAGAGGCCGAGGCCGTGGCCGTGTACGACGTCCTTGCGCGGTGGGCGGACGCCGAGCGGGACGGCCTGGAAAGACGACAGGCTTCACACCCGAATGAGCCGCTTCCAGCGGACCGAGCGCTCGTCCTCGCCGAGGGCGTTGTCTCAAAGTTCCAGGCCGAGTTCGTGGCGAACGGTCGGCAGTTCTGGGATCCGAAGACCGGATGACCGAGGCGCCGTAGCTCGCCCGGCGCCGAGCGTACCAGGAGGTGGAGGTGACGGCGATGGCGTATGACAGCAAGTACAAGCACGGGATGAGCTGGCTCAACGACGAAGAGGAAGACGCCTGCGCCCCGAAGATCCTCAAGGCCCTTTACGCGGCCGTCTACGACGAGAACTCGGACGACGTGGTCGTTCATCTCCTCCTCCGCGCGTACGACCTCCAGCACCCGCTCGACAACGAGGGGGCGAAGGAGCCGAAGACCCTCAGCGGACAGGACGCATGGGCCTTCATGAAGGCCAAGTGGGCCGTGGTCTTCAAGCGAGAGCTCGGGCGGTACGGGATCCCGTTCGACGACGACGGCGTCGAGAACTCAGAGGTCTTCGACTGGCCGTCATCCCTCCCATACGACTATCCCGTCCGTATCGGCATCCTCAAGTCCGTGGGCGAGCGCATGGGCCGGGCGGACGCGTGTCTCACCAAGAGCCTCCGCGACGAGGCGGCGAGGAGCGCCGCATGAAGCCAGCCCTCCTGAAGGAGGACGCGTGCGCGTGTCCTCATGCGCTTGACGACGATGCTGGCCCGCCAGGGCCACCATCGGTCGTACACCTTCGTCTTCCGACGGGACGATCTGGACGTACGATACACCCCACATGCGTTTTTGGAGAAGCTGTGAAGCTGTACCTGCACGACAACAAGCCCGCCCGGGAAGGTGAAAAGCATGGGGAGCGCGGGCCCACTCACTGCGCCACCATCACCGTCGACTACGAGTACCAGGTTGAACAATGGGTCATCGAGCTGGAGAAGGACGAGCCCGACGTCGTACGCGCCGAGTGCCCGGACATTGGGCGAGAATGGCGCCGAAACGAGCACGGCAAGTTCGCTGAGACTGAGAGG
>Ga0315283_10003824_pt1 | contig 12938 bp, 10 predicted proteins | sample YL17G09_0_MG_FD_204541 | JGI IMG/M metagenome (GOLD analysis project Ga0315283, IMG submission 204541) | Sediment microbial communities from Yellowstone Lake, YNP, Wyoming, USA - YL17G09_0 | ecosystem: Environmental > Aquatic > Freshwater > Lake > Sediment | place: USA: Wyoming | collected...
TCAGGCATGAGTATTGACTTATGAGGACCACGGGGGAAACAGAGAACCCATTTGGGGAAAGAAAAGGGGTCGGGAGTCTTTTCCTCCGCCGGGCTGATGCGATCGATCACGTGGACGCAGAGCACAACGTTTTGTGAGGCCGCCATGATCTCAACGACCATCCCCCCGAGTCCCGCCCGCACCCACCGCTCCCACCCCTGCACGTAGGCCCCAATGCGGCTCGCCGCCGCACCTTGCTCATAAAGCTGGGAGATCCGTGCCACGCACCGCTCCACCGTCTGCCGCGCCACCGCCAGCCCGGCCGATGAAAACCGATAGCCCAGGAAATCGAACCCTCGCGCAATCCGCCCGATGATCGTCTTGTCCGGATGCTGCCGCACGCGCAGCTGCGCCATCACCTGATTCACCGTCCGGATGGCCGCTCTAAGCTTCCAGCGCGTGGGGGCCAGCACCACCCAGTCGTCCATATACCGCACATAAAAGCAACCGAGCGCCGCCATGCGCTCATCCAGCGGCTTCAGATAGAGCGCGCCCATCAGCGGCGACAGTGGACAGCCCAACGCGATCCCTCGTTCGATGGCCGTATAGTCGCCCCCATCCGACACGACCCGGGTGAGGTATTGCCAGATCAACGACAGGATGGCCGGGTCTTTCACCTCGTGCCGGACGAGATCGAAGAGGATCCGGTGGTCGATGCTGGCGTAGTAGCTTTTCACATCGGTGCGAAAGACAAAGGTCTGCCGGGCCACCTGCCCCGCCACGGCCCGCACGGCACCCTTGACACGATGAAAAGGGGTCGGGAGTCTTTCCTTGAGCGACTTGCACGAAATTAAGACTCCCGACCCCTTTTATTCCCACCTTTTATTCCCACTTCAAGCTTTAGAGGCCATGGTCCAGGCCGGCGCGTCCGGCTACATGCTGAAAGACGGCACCTTCTCCGACCTCACCCGCGCCATCCGCACCGTGGCCGCGGGCCAGAGCTATTTCAGCCCAGGGCTGGGCCTCCCCGGCTCCGGCGGAGAACCGCCGACCGATCCCAGAGCGGAGTCCTAATCACCGCCGGGGTCACGCCGCACACGTTCGGCCTTCGCACCAAACTCCACGCAGCCCCCCCTTGTTTCAAGGAAACTATTTCTGATGCCCGAAAGATAGCCTGACCTCTCCTCCCCAATCACCCTCTCAGGTTTTTTGAACCTCAAAATCAGCATTCGCCTGATTGTCAGCCCCTTGCAAAAGAATTACCCTGCGCACGAATCAAACTGTCGACCCTGACTTTATGATTCAGCGCTGCAGAGAATCTGGCAATCGTTGGGAGAACCCAATGCAGTGCGACGCGTGCGGCTCAAGGAATGAAAATGCATCGCGCCAAGCGTTCGGCGGGAGCCGCTACTAGATACCGCGGTGTGGCATAGCAGGACATGACCCCATGCATGATTACACAACCAAGGAAGCCACTTGAAAAAAATTTAAGGGACACCTTGACAACTCACAGAAAGGATGAGACCCCGTGAAAAACATTAAAACGTTGCTGGGCGTGCTATCCGCTATTGGACTGTCTTTCTTGCTGGCGGGGCCTGTTTCGGCTCAAACAACGCATCGCCCGACATTAATGGAGGCTTCGCCGGTCACGGCTGGCCCTTTCGCGGACAACAATGGTCAGATGCCTCTCCAAGAGCAGTATCCAGGCCCGCTTTTTAAATTGAACCCAGCCTGGCCGCAAAAACCCTTGCTGTCCCTGCAGGATCCGCCGTGGCAAGTCGCCATTCATGGTCATAAGATCACCACTTACAACGCCAGCGCTTATGCCAATGCGCTGAAGGCGTATGTCAGCCAGAACGCCAAAGATCTCATCATGAATTACGACTCATGGGATGCGAGCAAGGCGCGCTGGTTCAACGAGCCCTGGCTGGGCAGCCTTCGTGAGGCCATCCATGGCACGTATCCGGCAGGTGAGTTCGGCCCAGGCATCTTCCCAGAAACCGGGTTGCGAGCCACGTTCAATACCCATGTGCTGACCTATTACGACGAGCGTGCAGCCTATTCGCTCTATAAGCTGTGGGGCGTGTCAGCCATGAAGCCCAATATTCAGAAGGCAAATAGCCAGTTTGCTGAAGGCTCTGTGATCGTCAAGGCAGCGGTCTTTGCGCCGGTCTTTGCCACTACGGACACGAAGCCGCCGTCCGACTGGTGGGATGCCATGAAGGGCGCGCAGGAGTGGCCGCTCTTTATCAGTAGTACCCTCGACCCGCAGCCCTCACCCCCATCCAAGCTGTGGTCTGGGTATGTGGCGCAGTTCGACATCATCGTGAAGGACAGCAAGTCTTCGCCCAAGACCGGTTGGGTCTTTATGACTCTGGTCTACGACGGTTCGGTGCCGGGTGATGTGTGGGACAAGATGATCCCGCTGGGCGCGCAGTGGGGCAACGATCCGCAAGCCACCAAGCCCGGTCAGCCACTGGTCGAGAACTGGATCAATCCCAATGCGCCTAAATACTCGAAGCAGACCTTGGGTTGGGGTGGCCGCCTCTCCGGTCCTAACGATGGAGCCCACAGCGACATCGTGGTGAATGCCGATGATGCCATGACGCCCTATATACTTCAAATGAACGAGCCGAACTCATCGTGCATGAGCTGTCACAGCACCGCGCAATGGAATGTGAAGCAGCACAAGTGGGTCACTTTCTTGCTGCCATCGATTGCGCAAAGCGCGCCACCCTTCTTCCAGCTGTGTGGACACGACATCATCTGCTCGCCGAAACAAGCCTCTTCCCTATGGATGAAGTGGTATCAGAACCGCCTTGGTACGCAGCCCATGGATCCCGGATCCATTGCGATGGACTTTGACTTAGTGTTCTCGTTCAAGTCTCTGCCGATGTGGTGGAAGGCTATGAACCCCAACGGGAAGGATGAACCGATGTTGCTCAAGTCACCTGGGCAGTCGACGCGCTTCAATCAGTACACGGGGGCACCTATTCCCGGCTCATCTAGCGCGAAGTAAGGAATAGCACGGTCGGCGCAGGGCAGCTGGTTTGTTCGGCCGACTAGTGCTTCTCCCGCTCTCAATTGCGGATGGCTCTTTATGAATTCCCCCGCAGGACTTGGGGACCGACAGTTTTATATTAAAGGGCGAGCTTAGTCGGACGGTGTTTCCGACGAGGAATGTGGATGGAGATGGAACACTATAGCGCAAGCTGGCATGACCGGAATCACAAACGGCGCTCGATTACATAAGTGAATAGTCATGCCCGACACCATCTTTTGAGGGAGGGTAAATACCGATAGCGATGCAACGTGCAATGGTTTCCACGAAAGGAACTCCATTCAGAAATCAAGGGGGTATGCTGATTTGATCGAATATTTCGTTATCGCGGCATGTCGACTAGCAGGGCAATGGGACGACGGGATCAAATCAGAGGCAGTGAAGATGAGAAAACAGGGAACTAGGCGAACCCGCAAGGCGGGAAGGAGAGAATTATGCAACGTACAGGAGTCACTCTAGGACTTGTCGCGTTCGGCTTGTCAGTGTCGGCTTGTCAGTGGTTGGTTGAGGGGACAACGGCCTTCGCCGACTCCTCTCCTAACGTTGAGCAGGTTGAGCCGTCCGTTATCAAGGGCTGCGAGTACAACGACATCAAGATCGCTGCCTCAAAGGATGGAGGCTATGGCCAGGCGCCGTTTCAAAATCCCCCGGAGCTACGATCAAAAGACGGTGTGTTGAACACCGAATTGACCGTGCAATATACCGATGCCCCGACATCCATTGCCGGTTGTCCGGTAAAACTACGCTCATACAACGGCCAGTTGGTCGGCCCGACGCTGCGCATCCGACAAGGAGATGTGGTCAACTTGCTGCTTTCCAATAATTTGCCTCCGGAGACGGCAGATAAGGTGCAGGCGCAGTTTATCCAGGAATCCAAGGGTGTCTATCTTGGCACCACACCGGCGTCGTTTAACACCACCAATCTGCACTTCCACGGGTTGCATGTCTCGCCCACGGGTAATAGCGATAATGTCCTGCTGGATATCGTCCCGCAGAGTCACCTCCGCTATGAGGTCAAATTGCCGGCGACCCACCCAATTGGTACTTATTGGTATCATGCCCATGCCCATGGCTCGACCGCGATCCAGGTGGGCAGTGGCATGGCGGGAGCCATCATCATTGAGGATGACCCCACAACTATACCGCCATCGCTGCAGGCCGCTAATAAGGGAGAAAAGGTCTTCGTATTGCAGACCATTTTATACAACCAGGCTGGGCGGCTGGACCAAATTGCCGCGCTGTTTCCCGGGGACTGTAAGAATCCTGACGATAAAGACACTTGGTCATGTTCAAAGCGCCGAATCACTATCAACGGACAGCTCGTTCCCGTCATCACCATGAAGAGTGGCGAAGTACAGCGTTGGCGTTTGATCGACACCGCCTTCCGTGAAGGCATCGCGTTCGCGGTGAAGGGCCATGACCTGCACGAGATAGCCTTGGACGGCAATTATCTTGGCCGTGTCGACACGTGGAAAGCCGGGACCCCGATCGACCTCCAGCCGGGCTACCGTAGTGATGTCTTGATCAAGGCAAGCATGACGCCGGGCGATTACGATATTATCGACCAGCCTACCGCGAAGGATAAATCCTTGCGGGGTATTGACGAGCTTGAGAATCGGCTGGCCATTCTCAGGGTGACTAACGAGGTCGAGAATATGGCCTTGCCCACCAGTCTGGACATGGCCCCGCTGGCGCCGTTCGGCAACCTCGATCTGACAAAGAAAGCTTTGGGTGTGCAGGAAGTTGTTTTCAAGCTCGGCAACGACATGCAGGGTAAGAAGAAATACTTCCAAGTCAATTATCAAGCCTTCAGCCCGGATCATGTGCGCCAACTGCCGCTTGATGCGGTTGAAATGTGGGCGCTGACCACGGTGGGCGATCCGCTCGGCGTGCCTAATGGCATTAGTCAACCAGATCCATGGCTGACACCACCCCCCCCACATGTATTTCATATCCATGTCAACCCGTTCCAGTGGGTGCGGAAGGCGCCGGATGGCAGGCCTGAACTGGTGTGGAAAGATACGCTGCTGGTGCAGGGACCGGATGTCACCAACATCTACACCCGGTATCAGGACTATATCGGCAAGTTCGTGATGCACTGCCACATTCTCGACCACGAGGATCTGGGCATGATGGAAGTCGAGCAAGTCGTAAACTCGGCAAACGGCTTGGCGAGTCCGCACGCCCACTGAGGGACGTTACACAACTCGAATAAAGAGATGACCAACATGAGCGACCAAACACCCTCCTCAATCTCCCGTTACCAACGGGTCAAATACATTCTGAACGCTGCTGCCGCATCCAGCTGTGCCGACTATCAGGGCTATGGAAAATTCTGGGAACTGCCGCTTGCGCAGTTCCTCACCGTGGAAATCTACGGTGTGCGCATGATCGCACCGGGACCGGGAAATGATTCGCGGCAAGACGCAGATGCCCCTCCGGCCGTGGGTGGATGCTGCCACCATGACACCGCGACCGTGAACAATCCACTCCAACGCAGTCAAGGACGGGGTGCCGTCTCCGGGCTCGTCAAAGGCCTGAAAGGTCAATACCCGTTCGACGGTCGCCAATTCCCGCGCCTGCCGTGGGGCGGGGCACCCGTGTCCGTTTCCGACATCGCCTTCATCGAAGCCTGGATCGACGACGGCTGTCCGGGTGAAGATGAAGATTCTCGCGCTATCGAAGCCGCAAAATGCATGACCGCTGCACGGGCTTGCGGCGACGAAGAACATCCGCTTTCGCCGCGCGGGATCAACCATTACCGCCACGAATCGGGTGTGATCAAAGCGCGCAAAAACATCTCCTACCTGTCTTCGGATGAGTTGCAGCGATTTCGCAATGTGATTACGGAGATGCGGAAGTATGACGACTACTTTCAGGATGAGCGCAGCTACAATTTTTGGGCGCGTATCCATGGCAACTCCTGCCAGCACGGCTGGGAAGAATTTCTGACCTGGCATCGGCTCTACTTATATTACTTCGAGCAGCAAATGCAGGATATTGATCCCTCGGTCACCTTGCCGTACTGGGATTGGACGGACAGTCAGGACCTGTCTGACCAAGCGGATGTACAGGCGTCAATTCTAGATATGCGCTCGACGCAGCCGCTCGACAACGGCATCATTCCCATTCCCTATCGCTGCTGGATTACCAAGGATGCGATTGAGAATCTGAGAAAAGTCGGAGGGGTAATAGCAGGTGATTTGCACAAGCTGGAGAATATCGTCTTCGATCCCAAAAAGCAGAATGAGACGACCTACAATTCCGGCAACCGTTTGTTCGCCGCCGCTGGCATCCGCTATGGCGAAAATGCCGCCAGTGACGAGGCAATTCTTGCTGAGCTACAGCGTGTCAATCCACTCTGGCACAGGTTCCGGTGGCCGGGCGGCAATTCGTCACTAATCTTCGAGGCGTATCCGACGCCGATCGATATTGACAATATTTTGAAGATTCCCAACTTCTTCACGTTCGGCAGCGGCCCCAGCGACCACCATTTCTTTGGCGCGGTGGAAAACATCCACAACCTGTTTCACAACTTTTCCGGTGGGGCCAATCCGGCATTTGATTCACATAATCCGAATAACCTGAAGGAACCAAAAAACGGCGATATGGTTTCGCCCGGCCCGACGGCGTTTGATCCTATCTTCTGGGGACATCATTCCAACGTGGACCGGCTGTGGTGGGAATGGCAGAGCCTGCATCCCAACGCCAATCCCGACAATCTGACGGCGATTCTGCCGCCGTGGACGATGAACGTCGGCGAGACGCTGAACGTGGCCAAGCTCGGGTATGAATACGTCAAATCCGCCCATCTATACGAGACCGACAATAAGGTGCCGATCACGCGCTTCAAATCGGCGAAAGCGGGCGTGCATCCGGCCGTGCTGGCCCATCACAGCCACGCAGAGATTCGGCTGCACAAGGTCCAATATTCAGTCAACGGTGGCACCTTCATTCGCGTGTTCCTCAATACGGCAAACGCCGATGTCAACACGCCGACCAGGGACAATGACCATTTCGTCGGTCAGGTGCAACTCTTTTCGGGCGGGTGTATCGGCGGCCCCGGACATTGCGACCCGCCGCAGGACACCAAACGCAAGTTCGACCATCGCCCGCGCCATCGCAAAACGCCATTCAACATCCACCTCGATGCGACTGACACCGTCGGCAAGCTGCGCGCGCAAGGCGAAACCGATCTGCACATCAATCTGGTGGTGATGGATGTCACCGGCCAGCCCCTCAGCAATGCGCTGTGGCTGGATGCCGTCTCCTTGAACTTTTTTGATTGAGATAGCGGACCCCTATTTGAGAGGATTTGTTATGGCGACGATATTCAAGATTCATCCCGCGATTGGCATTGCCCGCGTCGGCGACAGCACAAGCAATTTTTATCTCTCGCCGGAAAAAACGGGAGCATTGCCCATTGCCTGCGATCAAGACGGCAACGCGATTGTGGACAAGGATGGCAACGAACAGACGATCTCGTCCTTCAAGGACCGCCAGCAGCGCGTGCTGCGTCAAGCCGCTCGCTTTCGCGTGTACACATACGACGATGCCCACCCCGCCGGACAGGAAATCAAAATCGGCGATCAGATTGAAGTGGTCAGCCAGCAGAGCGGCCAGGTACAGACCGGCACAGTGACAGACATACAGTGGACCGTGTATCTGGCGAACAAGAAAGCCAGTTGGTATGAGTTTCAGCAACTGGACGGCGAGCACGGGTATGCGCCGGATCATCCGCTACGCAACGCGGACATCACCGGAGCCGATGCCCGCCAACGTCTGATCATTGATCCGGGACCACAAACGGTTTCCCACGCGAAGCCACAAGCGCGCACCGCGCAATTTGCCGCGGGCCAGAATCCCGGTGTCGCCCAATCGTTCCCGCCACCGCTCACTCCGTTTTCGATCAGCACGCTGGGCGAGTTGAAAGCGACCGCGCACAACGGTTACAACCGGCTGATCGTTTTGGGAGGGCATGGTTGCTCAGGTTCCATGAAGACTGGCTTCGGCGAACCTCACATTGCGACGTACGCCAACAACGACGGCTGGTTCGATGACATTGCCGACGGACCGGTCACAGCGCAAATTTCCTTCGAGATACTGAAGATCAATGGCAACGACGTGCCACCTGATGTGACCACCGGCAAAGTGCCGACCAGCTCAGTGCCAGTAGATGCCTCGGCCTGGGTGATCGTCGGGTATCCACGCTACGCGCCGCAGATCGTCGATATCATTACGATGGACGACCTGGTGTACGACGTGGCGATTCGCTATCAGGCGTACAATATCAACATCTATGGCGTTCCGCCTTTTGACGGCAGCCAGTCGCCGCCGGACCGTCATGACCTCGACGCCGTGCAACTCTGGCGGGAGAACGCCACCTGGAATCCGAATTATTACCCCTATTTCTGGCGCGACATCTGGCCGATTCTGGAGCGTCCGAACCAGTATCAGTGGGTGCTGGATTTTCAAGCCTTCGGTGCAGGGGACCCGCACAGCACCGGACCGGGCCGCCCTCTGGATCAGACCGCGCTTTCCATCCCACCATTTCATGATGAAAAATGCGAGGATCGCCAAACACGATGGGGAATGCGTCAATTCGTGTACCGCATGTTTCGCAAACCTGGGCAGGAAAATCTGCTGGCTGTGCCGCCTGATCCAAGCCACCCTAAATACCAACCGCATGCTATGCCGTACCTGTGTGGAGACAATCCGCTTTCCAACGTCGCCGCTTCGAAGTTCCTGCGGTTGACTGACACGCAATTGTTCTTCCTCCGGCAATGGGCGGACGGCAAATTTATTAACGAAAAGAATGAAAGTCTTCCCGACCAGGCGGACCCTCCCGGCGTCGCGCTGGATCGCGGTGTGCTGGGCAACGTGCTGGGTGGAGCGTTCTGTCCAGGCGCGGAAGCCTGCTGGATCATGCGCAACCCGGCGATCTATGCCGAACCCTATCGCATCAAAGGCACGGCCCTCAGTAACCTGACGACGGGAAGTTTGAGCCAGCCCGCGATAGTCACCGGAGCTGACGACACCTCCGATATGGCGACAGGATTGGAGCCGGGCGACATCACCAAATACAGCGGTCTGCCTTGGCAGGCCGACTTCAATGAATGCTCAACGCAGGACATCGACATCACCTACGAACAGTGGAACACAATCTATCCATCAAGCGTCGGCGATCCGGTGAAACAGGTCCCGAACACAACGTACTGGTGGCCGTCGCATCGCCCGATGGGAGTCAATCAGCAGATACCGACTCCGCCGGGTAGCCCCCCGCAATACACATTGATGGAATGGTCCCAGGGCATTCCTCAATCAAATGCCGGAGATTTGAAAATGGTCACCGCCTGGAAAGGTTTGGGGTTCATCATCAACAACGCGGCTGATCCCAATGGGCCGGCGGCGTACATTCAGATAGAACGCAACGATGCGAACCTGTAGTGACATGGTCCAAGAGTGTCACGCGCACCATCATTGAGCACGAGGATAAACCAATGAGCGAACTACACAACAATCCACTCATCGGAACGTGGACGTATCGGAGTTTTCTGAACGACCAGGATTTGTCGGCGCCTTTTACTAACCTGGAATTCGGCCGCGGCAACATTCGTATTGATCCGTTGCCGATGAACGCATTCACAGGGCTGATTTACGGCCCCGGCTGGCAATTGACGCTGAACGGGTCGACCAATTACGGCAATCCCTTCACCGTGCGTTTTCAAGGCACCGGTGTCGTAGGCGGCGAAGAGTGGATATACGATTACGTCGGGTACCTGACATTGCCTTGGCCGAATGGCATTGAGCAACGTCCGGCCATCGTCGGTTCCATCGTACGCACCATACCGCATGCCAGCGGCAGTGGGGGAACGGCTCCGGCGGGTGTCGTGTGTTCGTGGATCGCGGTGAAACAGGACGACTGAACCATGCTGCCACGTTATGACATCGTGATCCTGGGTGGAGGCCCGGCCGGCGCCGCCGCCGCGATTTCGCTTCGCACGCATGCGCCGCAGCTTTCAGTGGCGATCATTGAACGATCGGCGTACGAGCAGCCACGCATCGGCGAAACATTGCCGCCGATCGTGCAGCCGCTGCTGGCGCAGTTGGGAGTGTGGGAAAGCTTTCTGACGGAAGAACACTTGCCGGCTTACGGAGCGTGTTCGGCTTGGGGCAGCGAGGGGTTGGAAAGCCATGAATTCATCTACGGCAAATATGGCCGCGGCTGGCATCTTGATCGCAGGCGGTTTGATGCCATGCTGGCGCGCGAAGCGGTACAGCATGGCGCGCAGCTTTTCATGCACTCCCGCGTCGTCGATGCCCAACAGACACGTGACGGCTGGCGGCTGGCGATGCGCCAGGGCAGCACCAGTTTGACGGTCGAGGCTGCCTTTGTGATTGATGCGACGGGACGCTGCGCCGCGTTTGCTGCGCGGCGCGGAGCAAAGCCGATTCGCTATGATCAACTGGTCGGCGCGTTTGTGTTTTTGAAATGTACGGAGATGCATGATAGCTACACGATGGTCGAAGCCGATGTCGACGGGTGGTGGTATTCAGCATTACTGCCTGACTCTGGGATGGTCGCGGCGTGGATGAGCGACGCCGACATTATCAACAAACTGCAGTCGACAAACCCTTCGCACTGGTTCGATCAACTGCTAAAGAGTTCTCATACGCGACGCCGCTTGTCGCCTGCCGAACCGATGAGTCAACCCGTTTTACAGGCGGCATGCTCGCAACAATTGGATCAGGTGACCGGCGACAACTGGCTGGCTATTGGGGATGCGGCGGCAACATTCGATCCACTTTCATCCCAGGGTGTCGTCAAGGCCCTGAGAACCGGTATTCTGGCTTCATACGCCATTGGTGATTGGTTTAAAGGCGATTTCTCAGGGCTGACAAAATACCGGTTACTCATCGACCGCGAATTTCAAGAGTATTTGAAAACACACGCCGAGTTTTATGGGCAGGAGCGGCGTTGGGCCACATCGCCATTCTGGCGCCGGCGGCACGCAGGCCTCTCGCCTGCTCCGATGTAAAAACTTCAGCAAGGGGCTATTGGGGTCGCGTCTTGTAATCATACATTTCACCGCTGGTGCCGCCACGTGCTTACCCCCAAGTCCCGCCCGCACCCACCGCTCCCACCGCCGCACGTAGTCTCCGATGAGGCTCGTCGCAGCATCAGGCTCAAAAAGGAGGGCGCGTGCGGGCGGCGCGCCGCACCGCCGGTCTGCCGCGCCACCGCCAGCCCGGCCGATGAAAACCGATAGCCCAGGAAATCGAACCCTCGCGCAATCCGCCCGATGATCGTCTTGTCCGGATGCTGCCGCACGCGCAGCTGCGCCATCACCTGATTCACCGTCCGGATGGCCGCTCTAAGCTTCCAGCGCGTGGGGGCCAGCACCACCCAGTCGTCCATATACCGCACATAAAAGCAACCGAGCGCCGCCATGCGCTCATCCAGCGGCTTCAGATAGAGCGCGCCCATCAGCGGCGACAGTGGACAGCCCAACGCGATCCCTCGTTCGATGGCCGTATAGTCGCCCCCATCCGACACGACCCGGGTGAGGTATTGCCAGATCAACGACAGGATGGCCGGGTCTTTCACCTCGTGCCGGACGAGATCGAAGAGGATCCGGTGGTCGATGCTGGCGTAGTAGCTTTTCACATCGGTGCGAAAGACAAAGGTCTGCCGGGCCACCTGCCCCGCCACGGCCCGCACGGCACCCTTGAGCCCGCCCCTGCCGGCGAGGTGAAAACAGCGGCGGGACAGATGGGGGTTCAGGTGCGCCGTCAGCACGAGGGCGAGGGCCTTGAGCACCAACGCATCCGTCGCGCACCAGATCTCCGACGTCCGTTCCCGCCCGCGCACGAGGCGGCATTCGCTCAAGCGATAGGTTCCGGCGCGGAGCTGGGCTTGCAGCAATCGCTGCTCCCGCGCCCACCAATGCCGCACGTGCCACACGTCGTCGTTGTAGTGGTAGTGGTTCCGCGTCTCGCAGAGCCAGCGAAACGCCTGGGTGAGCACCGATTGGAGGCGAGCTGGTCGAGGAGGGCGGGCATAGTCACATGGTACACATGTTCATGCCGGAATTCTTGACGTAGTGCCAATTTGGCACTACAATGGCCCATGGTTTACGAGTGGGATCCGGCGAAACGAGAGGCGAATCTCCGCAAACATGGAATAGATTTTGTGGATGCCGACGTCGTATTCGCCGCCGCATTCAAAATAACTCTTGATGTAACCAGACCGCAGGATCAGGAGGCCCGGGAGGCTGATTTCGCCGAGGTTGAGGGACAGGTTCTCAAGTTGGTGTACACCCTCAGAGGCGCGGTGGTTCGCTGTATCTCACTCCGCGTGGCAAGCGCGAAGGAAAGGAGACTCTTCTATGAAGAAAAAGCTCGTTAGGCGGACAAGCGCCCAGCTCACAGCACTACGGCACGCGGGGAAGAGTCAGACGGATTGGACACGCATTCGAGCGATGCGGGATGCCGATATTGATTTTTCTGATTCGCCAGAAATCACGCCGGACATGTTTGCGAGCGCGATGGTGATGCGAGGCGGGCACCCGGTCTATCGCAAAACCCAGCTGACCTTGCGCGTGGATCGAGATGTTGTCGATTGGTTTAAGGCCCAGGGCCGTGGATATCAAACACGGATTAATGCCCTCCTCAGAGCCTATAAAGAAGCGCATGGCAAAGCCGTCTAGGGTTGTGTGTTGGGGGCATCGTGGGAGTCGGCAACTCTCCTGACCGTCACACGTACCGTGACCATGAACAGGGGGCTTCCCCTATGTTTGGGGTCAAGAAACGTGGGAAAGGGGTCGGGAGTCTTTGTTTTTAGCAATTCTTCAAGCCTTCGCATTCGAATCGCACCACATGTGCCAACATACCTCAG
>Ga0315283_10003825_pt1 | contig 12937 bp, 14 predicted proteins | sample YL17G09_0_MG_FD_204541 | JGI IMG/M metagenome (GOLD analysis project Ga0315283, IMG submission 204541) | Sediment microbial communities from Yellowstone Lake, YNP, Wyoming, USA - YL17G09_0 | ecosystem: Environmental > Aquatic > Freshwater > Lake > Sediment | place: USA: Wyoming | collected...
CGGCGGCTACGGTGAACGTATCGATCGTTATGACGAAATCGTGCCCGCAGTGCGCCGCGCGCTAGCCTCCGGGCTGCCGGCGTGCATCAACCTCATCATCGATCCGGATGTCGTCCATCCAGTGACGCCGGCCATGGTCGGGAACGTCAAGGCCAAGGACGAAATCGCGATTCCGTATTACGAGAATCTGCCCAACAGGAAGTAGCAGCGGCGGGTCGCCTACCGAGACCATGGGGGAATCCCCTTATGTCTCGCCGGCTCGTTCGCGAGAACAATCGGTCCACGGCGCAAATTCATTGCGTCCAGCGAGGGGGTGAGACGTGGCAGACGAAGAACGAGACGATGCCGGGGTGCCGCTGATGCAGCAGGTTCTCGACAATCCTTTCATCCTGCTTTTTATAGGCATTCTGGTCCCGACGATGACGTACATCATCTGGGGGGTCATGGAGCTGATCTCGGTCCCGATCGCGCGATGATACGAACCGACAGGAGAGATCGATCATGACGAGTCTGTCGCCGCCCACCAAAAAAATCTGGTGGCGCGAACACATTGAGAAGAGCGAGCTGATCTGGATCACCGTGGTGGTGGTGTGGGGGATTTTCCTCACATTGATGATGCCGCTGTGGCACGTCTACGGTGAGCAGAACCTGTCGAGCGAAGCGTACCGGACCACGCCGGAGATGTACCTCGCCAAGGCAACGGCCGTGGTGGAGAAGTACACCATCCGCACTGAGGGGCAACTCGCCAAGCCGGTGGTAAAACCGCCGGTGGGCGCGGACATCTATCTGGTTGCTCGATTGTGGGATTGGTGGCCGGCATTCGAATTGGAGGTGGGGCAGAGTTATCGGTTGCACCTCAGCTCGATGGACTGGCAGCACGGCTTTTCGCTGCAACCGGCCAACATCAACGTGCAGGTGCTGCCGGGCTACGAGATGGTAATGACGGTGAAGCCGAACAAGGTGGGCGAGTACGCGATCGTGTGTAACGAATACTGCGGCATCGGCCATCACAACATGCTCGGCAAGATTCACGTGGTCGAGCGGGGAGATGGGCAATGAACAATGACGCCGCGTTTCGGATCTGTCCCGATACGGGACTGAAGTTTCATCGGCCCGCCGAAGGTTTGATCAAGGCCAACGCGGTGGCCGCGGTGGTGTTCCTGCTGGTGGGTGGCATTCTTGGACTCGGCGTCGGGCTGACGCGCTGGCCCGAAGTGCACCTGCTCGACGCGAACATGTTCTACCTGTTCCTGACGGGGCACGGCATCAATCTGCTGATCTTCTGGATCATCTTCTTCGAGATGGCTGTACTGCATTTCTGCTCGTCGACGTTGCTCAGCTGCCGGATTGCGACGCCGCGGCTGGGCTGGGTGGCGTGGGCCATGATGGTGACAGGTGCGCTCCTCAACAATTACGCGGTGCTGTGGGAAGGCAATTCCAGCGTGATGATGACGTCGTACGTACCGATGCCGGCGGGTACGCTGTTTTACGTGGGCCTGATCCTGTTTGCCGTGGGCGCGCTGATCAATTGCTTCATGTTTCTCGGCACGCTGGTAATCGCGCGCGCCGAGCGGACCTATGAAGGCTCCATTCCGCTGGTGACGTTCGGCGCGTTGACCGCGTGCATCATCGCAATTTTCACCATTGCCTCGGGCGCGGTAATCCTGATTCCGACGTTGCTGTGGAACTTAGGCTTCGTCAGCAATATCGACGCCGGTGTGTATCGTTTGATCTGGTGGGCGTTCGGCCACTCGTCGCAGCAGATCAACGTTTCCGCACACGTGGCCGTCTGGTACGCGATTGCAGCGATCGTGTTCGGCGCCCGGCCGCTATCGGAAAAAGTCAGCCGTTTTGCGTTCCTGCTGTACATCGCCGTATTGCAGATTGCCAGTGCGCACCACCTGCTGGTGGATCCGGGTCTTTCGTCGGAGTGGAAGATCTTCAACACGAGCTATGCGATGTATCTGGCCGTGATGGCCAGCATGGTGCACGGCCTGACGGTGCCGGGTTCCATTGAGGCGGCGCAGCGTGCGCGGGGTTACAACTCCGGATTGTTCGAGTGGCTTCGAAAAGCACCGTGGGGTAATCCGACGTTCTCCGGCATGTTCATGTCCTTGGTCGGATTTGGCGTGCTGGGCGGTATCACCGGCGTTGTGATGGGCACCGAGCAGATCAACATCATCGTGCACAACACGTTGTACGTGCCGGGTCACTTCCACGGCACCGTCGTGGTGGGCACGACGCTTGCTTTTATGGCGCTGTCGTTCTGGCTGGTGCCGATTCTGTTTCGACGTGAACTCATTCTGCCGCGGCTGGCCAGTTGGCAGCCGTATATCTTCGGTCTCGGTATGACCGGTGTCGCATTGTTCCTGATGGGCGCCGGCACGCTGGGTGTACCGCGTCGCCATTGGGACATCTTGTTCTCCAGCGCGGTCGATGGCGGCTATGAATTCTCGGCGGCGGCATTGACGATGTTGAGCCTGAACGGTATGTCGGTAGTGCTCGCCTCCATCGGCGGCGCCGCGTACATCGTGATCATCGTCGGTTCGCTGTTGTTCGGTCGTAGGCTCGATGAAAACGAGAAAGTCGGACGCCCGATGATCGCAACACCGCCGCCGGATTCAGCTTACGAAGGGATTGGCGTCGGCACGATCACGATCCCCGGTACGCTGGTCATGGTGTTCGTGTTCTTCGCGGCGTTCGTGCTGTATTACTTCATCAACTGGAAGTATCTGGCGCAGACCTGGGGTCTCAGCTGATTCCGGGGACGCACGCATGTTTTCGCAACTGGTAGACATCTTCAAGCTGCGCATCGGTCTGTTCATGGCGCTGACCGCGCTGGCGGGTTATGCGGTGACGCCGGGCGTGGCGCTCGACAGCGGGCAACTCGCATTGCTCGCGCTGATTGTATTGGGTGCATCGGCGGCGGCCGGTGCGTTCAATCAGTTCGCCGAACGTGATCTGGATGCGCGCATGCCGCGTACCCGACAGCGGCCGTTCGTGACCGGTGCGGTCGGTCACGGTGTGGGCTGGCTGTGGTCCATCGGCGCACTGCTCGTGGCGTCGGTCGCGGCCGGCGCGTGGCTCTTCAATGCCGCGGTTGCGGCTTATCTGTTTCTCGGCGCCTTTTTTTACGGAGTCGTTTACACGCTGTGGCTGAAGCAGCGTACGCCTCTGAACATCGTAATCGGTGGAGCGTCGGGCAGTTTTGCCATTCTTGCCGGCGCTGCTGCCGCCGATCCGGGCCTGGGCGCGGTGTCGGTGATCCTGGCCGCGGTGCTGTTCCTGTGGACGCCGCCGCATTTCTGGGCGCTCGCGATTGCGATCCACGACGACTACGCGGCGGCGAATGTACCGATGCTGCCGGTGGTGAAGGGTGATGCGGCGGCGGCGCGCGCAATTCTCGCGAGCACCGTTGTATTGGTCGGCGTGTCGTTGCTGCCGGTGTGGTTCGGCCTCGGTGCGATCTATCTCGCCGGCGCGGTTTGCGGCGGTGCGTACTTCCTCTATCGCGGTATGATGTTGGTAAAGGAAACGTCTCGCGCCAATGCGATGGGCTGTTTTTTTGCATCGATCGTGCAGCTCGCCGCGCTGATGATCACCGCGGTGCTGGACGCTTCGTTTTGACGGCAAGATGGGTGATCGGCCTGCTGGCGCTGGTGTGCGCCCAGGCCAACGCAGCAGCGCCGTTCGATCGCGAGCAGGCGCTCGCGCAGAGTCAGGCCGCGATCGGGCGCAGCGTCTCCGAGCACCTGTTTTATACAACCGACGGTACGGTGCGCAGGCTCTCGGACTACGCCGGCAAACCCGTCGTGATCAGCCTGATCTTCACGAGTTGTCATCACATCTGTCCAACCACGACTCAGAATCTCGCCAAGGTCGTTCGCAAGGCGCGAAATGTACTCGGGGACGCCAGCTTTTCAGTCGTGACGATCGGCTTCGACACGGTGCACGATACGGCGGATGCGATGCGCACGTTCGCGCGTGAGCAGAACGTTGCAATCGACGGCTGGGATTTCCTCGCGACGGATGCCGCGACGATCGACGCATTGAGCCGCGAGCTCGGCTTTCAGTTCCAACCGACCGGCGGTGGCTTCGATCATCTGATCCAGAGCACGATCGTCGATGCGAAGGGCGTCATCTATCGCCAGGTCTACGGCATCGAATTCGACACGCCGCATCTGATCGAACCGCTGAAAGTGCTGGTGTTCGGGCCGGACCCGACACAATCGCTCGTCGAGCAGGTCACCTCGCGGGTGCGACTTTTCTGTACGGTTTACGATCCGGCGTCGGACAGCTACCGGTTCGACTATTCGATTTTCGTAGGTCTTGTGGTCGGTATCGTGATGGGCACGCTGTTCGTCGTACTGCTGCTGCGTGAATGGCGGAACCGCAGACGGCAGATGAGTCACGCCGTGGTTCGCGGCGAGCCCTAACCCCATGCTGACGAGCCTTCAGAGGGGCCTGCGCCGGCTCGAGGCGGTGTTCAACGTCGCGTTCGGTGCCGCCTGGAACCCCTGGTACCAGTTGGGCGCCCTCGGGTTTTTCTGCTTCTGGCTGGCGACCGTGACCGGCATCTACCTGTTCATTTTTTTCGACACCAGCATACTCGGCGCTTATGCGTCGGTGCAGCGGATCACCGATGTTCAGTGGTACCTGGGCGGCGTGATGCGCAGCCTGCACCGTTACGCATCGGGCGCGATGGTGATCACGGTGACGCTACATCTGGCGCGCGAGTTCGTGCTCGGACGGTTCCGCCACGTGCGCGCGTTTTCGTGGATCAGCGGGGTACCGCTGCTGTGGCTGATGTTCGCGGCCGGTATCGGCGGCTACTGGCTGGTGTGGGATGGTCTCGCGCAGTACATCGCGGTGGCGACGAGCGAGTGGATCGGCTGGTTGCCGGTGTTCGGCGACGGCCTCGCGCGCAATTTTCTGACCAACTCCGCATTGAGCGACCGATTCTTCTCGTTGCTGGTGTTCCTGCATATCGCGATTCCGTTGTTTCTGCTGCTCGGCATGTTCATTCATATCAAGCGCATCAAACTCGCGCGCAGCACACCCGCCCGCGGGCTGATGGTGGGCACGCTGACGGCGCTCGTCGCATTGTCGTTGCTGCGCCCCGCCGCCAGCATGGCGCCTGCCGATCTGACGTTCACGGTGGCGCGAGTCGATCTCGACTGGTTGTTTCTGAACGTCTATCCGCTGCTCGACACGCTGGGTCCGGGCCCCGTATGGGGATTGTTGGGGGGCATCACGGCGGGGCTCGTCGTGTTGCCGTGGGTGTGGCCCGCGCGCGCCGCGGAGCGAGCCCTCGATCTGCCTGCGGTGGTTGATCCGGCCAACTGCAATGGCTGCAGCTGGTGCTTCAAGGACTGTCCCTACGAAGCCATCACGATGATTCCGCACAGCTATAAAGCGGATCTTCGTCAGGCGGTGGTTGATCCGGATCTGTGTACTGCGTGCGGTATCTGTGAAGGTTCGTGTCCGTCGGCAACGCCATTTCGCCACGTCGAGGAACTGGTCTCCGGAATCGAGATGCCTGGATATCCGCTGGATCGGCTGCGCCAAGAGACCGCGCAAGCGCTCGCCGGCACCGACACCCGCGCGGTGTTCGTATTCGGTTGTGATCGTGGGCTCGACATCACGGCGTTGGCCGCCCCCGGCGTCAAAGTGGTGAGCCTGCCGTGCATCGGCATGCTGCCACCGTCGTTTGTCGATTACGTGGCACGTCAGGCGAACGTGAGCGGCGTGATGGTTACGGGCTGTCATCCGGCGGAGTGTTTTTTCCGCAAGGGCAGCGAGTGGACGCAGCAGCGTTTCAGCGGCGAGCGCATGCCGCACCTGCGTACCAGCGCCGGCAAGAACAAAGTGCGCATTCATTGGGCGGGGCCGCATGAACGGGTCGCGTTGAAGGCGGCGATCGAGTCCTTTCGTGAAGAACTAGAGGCGGTGTCGGCGTGACGGCGGTGTGGGCGCGGTATCTGGGGCAGGCGGCGGCATATGCTGCATTTGTCGGGACCGTAGGCCTATTGGCCCCGGGACCCACGTATCAACATCTAGCGCCGGACCTGGCCACGATCAAGCTGAGCTTGCGGCACGCAGGCGAGCTGGTTGCGGATTGCCACGAGCGCACCGCAGCGGAACTGACCGCACTGCCACCGAACATGCGTGCGCCGAAAGTCTGTCCGCGTGAGCGATCGCCGCTGCAACTCGAGTTGCGACTCGACGAAGAACGCGTCTATTCCGAGACGTTGCCCCCGCGCGGCTTGCGCAGGGACGGGCGCGTGTCGGTTTACAGGCGCTTGTCCGTACCGGCCGGCGACGTGCGCGTTGCGGTGAAACTCAAGGACGACGTTCGTGCCGACGGATTCCAATTCGAACGCACGGGTACGGTCACGCTTACGCCGGCGGAGGTGCTCGTGATCGACTTCGACGAGCAGGCCGGCGGCTTTGTGTTCCGTACCGCTACCCAAGCGGCGCGCCTTGCAGCACCCGCTGGATGATCTGGAAGCTGACGATGGTCACGACGAACATGATGGCGAAGAACACGAGATTGCGATTCGGCAGCGGCCTGCCGCGATAGTGTTCGATGAGCCGCAGAATCCAGTCGGTGAAAAAATACAGTCCGACCGCAACGATGGTGAACAGCAGGATTTGCACGACGTGCTGACTCGGCGACGACAAGTGTTGCAGTCTATCAACGATCGAAGCGGCCCGACTGCCGTTGCGTACAACTACCTAGTTACGAGGCGATGACCCGGTTGGACAATACCGACATTACAAAAGCAAAACGGCTGATCGTATGCATCGCGCTGCTGTTGGCAACGACGTTGGCAATGAATTTGCTCAGCGCGCTGATCCGGCATCAGGAGGCCGGACTCGGCTGCGCCGAGTGGCCGCAGTGTTATGGCGTCGTCGGCAAGGCCGCGGTACCTGCGTCGGTCGCCGCTGCGGCGGCCTACGCGCTGACACCCACCGCGACGTTCAAACGGGCGCACCGAGTCATCGCCACAGGGCTCGTCGTGTTGGTGTTGTCGATCGTTTATCTGACCCGGCAGCGTGCACCGCTGCCAGGGTTCGGGCAGTTCCTGCCGCAGCTGCTGATCGCGGTGGTATTGCTGCTGGCGCTGATTGGACCGGCCACCTACCGCAAAACACTGCCGGTAATTGCCACGGTGAATCTGCTCGGCGGAATGGCATTGCTGGCGCTGGGCTATTGGTTGTGGCTGGTCGTGCGGGCCGTGCCGATGCGCTATGCACCGACTCGGTTGCCATGCTGGGCACTTACGATCGTGATCGCGCAGGTGGCCCTGGGCGGGTGGGTGAGCGCGAACTTCGCAGGTACGGCCTGCACCGGGCTCTGGCAGTGTCCGGGGGCGGAATCGGCGGGCGCAGGAATGCATGGTTTCTCGTTCTGGCGCGAACTGGCGCTCGACAAAGTCGGTCGTGTGGCCATGGATAACAGCCAACTGTTCATTCAAGGGGCGCACAGAATCGTCGCGCTGCTCTGCGCGGCGACGGTCGGGGCGCTTGGCGTGTCGTTGTGGCGACGAGGCGGCGCGTTCGCGAAAGACGCGATCGTGTTGTTCGGTTTGCTTGCTCTGCAGATCGGCCTCGGCGTCGTCGCGGCGACCCAGGGGCTCGCGCTGGCGGTGGTGCTCGCGCATAACGTCGTGGCATCGCTGCTGTTGCTGACGGTTCTGCGCTGCGCGCTGCTGAGCCGGGGCACGCCGTCATGACTGTTCGCAATACCACCCAGGCCGATCGAACCGTTGGGATCTGGTTGCTGGCGTGCGCCGCGACCGTATTGGTCATGGTGGTGCTCGGCGGCGTCACGCGCCTGACCCACTCCGGATTGTCGATCACCCAGTGGCAGCCGGTGGCGGGGGTGTTGCCGCCGCTTGATGAGGCCGGCTGGCTGGCGGAGTTCGAGCGGTACCAGCAATTCCCAGAGTACCGGCAGGTGAACCACGGCATGAGTCTCGCCGGATTCAAATCGATCTACTGGTTCGAGTATGCGCACCGCCTGCTGGGGCGTTTGATCGGTGTCGTTTTCCTGGTGCCGCTGCTGTATTTCGTGATCAAGGGTTATGTGCGGCGGACGCTGGCACCGAAGCTGGTGATCGTCTTTCTGCTCGGCGCGGCACAGGGCGCAATGGGCTGGTTCATGGTCAAGAGCGGTCTCATCGACATGCCGCGGGTCAGCCACTTTCGACTCACCGCGCACCTCGCGCTGGCCGTGATGATCTACGGCTATATGTTGTGGATCGCGTTCGCGTTGTTGCAAGGTGCGCAACCGAAGCCGACCGCGGATCGGCTGGGCTTCCATGCGCGCGCGATCGTCGCGCTGCTGTTCGTGATGATTCTGTCCGGTGGTCTGGTCGCCGGTACACGAGCGGGCCTGTTGTTCGGCACGTTTCCGCTGATGGGTGACAGCTTTCTGCCGGCGGGGTTGTATGCGGCGTCCCCGTTCTGGGTCGCCGCCGTCGAAGACCCTGTGACGATCCAGTTCAATCATCGGCTGCTGGCCTACGTCGTCACAGCGGTGGTGCTGTGGTTCGGCTGGAGCGCGCGACGCCAGTCAATGGCGGCGAGTGCGCGCCGAGGAATACACCTCCTGCTCGCGCTGCTGGCGGTGCAGGTTGCGCTCGGCATCGGCACGATCCTCTATCGCGTGCCGGTGATGCTGGCCGCCGCGCACCAGGGTGTGGCGATACTGCTGTTCGGCAGTGCGCTCTATGTAAGTCACCAGCTGCGCGGCAGCGCCGTCGCAGTTGCCCACGCGAGGTACGCGACATGAGTCGCGCCAACGCGATCGTCATAGCGGTGTTGATCCTGGCCGGAGTTGCCGGATGGCAGAGTTTACGAGCGACCGCCGCGCCGCCGTTGCCGGTGCTGTACAACCTGGGTGGAGATTTCGCGCTGCCGAGTACGCTGGGGCGCGCGGTGAGCCTCACCGACTTTCACGGCGAGGTGGTGCTGCTCAATTTCGGCTATACCAGTTGCCCCGACGTCTGTCCGACGGCTCTGGCGCGAATCCGCGATGTTCTCAATGCGTTGCCGGACGCGCCCCTGCAGCCGGTGTTCGTCACGCTTGATCCCGAGCGCGATACGCTGGATCGGCTCGCGCCGTATGTCGGCGCATACGATGCGCGTTTTGTCGCGCTGACGGGTAGTGCCGCGCAAATTTCCGATGCGGCTTCGCACTACCACGTTTACAGCGAAAAGCGGACGGCCGATTCGGCGCTCGGGTACAGCATCGATCACAGCGGCCAGATCTATCTGCTGGATGGCGACGGTCGGGTCCGCGCAACCTTTGGTGAGAGCGTGACGGTACCCGCGATGGTGACGACGGTGCAGCAGCTGCTCGCGGAGGCGCTCTGATGGACGCGCTGACGCAGCATCTACAATCGCTCGATGCCTCGGTGAAACACCGTGCGGTCGCGTGGTTGTGGCTCGGCATTTTCGCGTTGCTCGCCGCGGGCGTGCTGTCGCTGCTGCTGGTGGTCGCGCGCACACCGGTGCTGCAGAACCTGTTGCCGGGTACCGACTTCTTCCACGTTGCACTTGTAGTACACGTGGACCTTTCGGTGCTGGTGTGGTTCATGGCGTGCGCCGGACTGGTGTGGACGCTGTTCGGCGGCGCGGCGCATCGGGTGTGGCACGACGCGGCCGTGCTGCTGGCGGTCATCGGGACGGTGATGATCAGCGTTGCGCCGTTCGTCGGTGCCGAACAACCGTTGATGAACAACTATGTGCCGGTGTTGCAGCATCCGTGGTTCTACGCCGGTCTCGGTGTGCTGGGCAGCGCGCTGCTGTTGCAGGCCGTTGTGTTCCTGTGCGACACAAGATGGCCGGTGCGGTCTGCCAACGACATCGATATGGTGCGTTGCGCACTGGCGGTGGCGGCGATCAGTGCGATCGCGGCGGTGCTGTGTGTCGGCTGGGCCTATTGGCGGATGCCCTCGGCGCTTGGCGGGCAAGCCTACTTCGAGGCGTTGTTCTGGGGCGGCGGCCACGTGCTGCAGTTCACCAACACGGTGCTGGTGCTGCTCGCTTGGCTGCTGTTGGCGTGGGCGTCCGGCAGTCACGTGAGGGTGTCGCCGCGAGTCGGCGCCCTGCTGTTCCTGATGGTTGCGGTGCCGCTGGTCACAGTACCGTGGCTGTTCGCGGACGGTGTCGACAGTGAAACCGGCCGGCGCGGCTTCACCGAACTGATGCGGTGGGGCGGGCTCGCGGCGTTGCCGCTCGGGCTGGTGTTGCTTGCGGCGCTGTTCGGCAGTCGGCGTGGCAACGAGGCCGCGAATCCGTTGCGCACCACGCTGCTGTGTTCGATGTCGCTGTTTGCCGCGGGCGGCATCATCGGCTTTCTGATCAAGGGGTCGAATACGATGATCCCGGCGCACTATCACGGCTCCATCGTTGGCGTGACACTGGCGTTCATGGGTGTTGTCTACTACGTGCTGCCGCAGCTGGGCTACACGATCCAACGTACGCGGCTGCTGGCGTTTCAGCCGTACGTGTACGCCGGCGGGCAACTGCTGCATATCTCGGGCCTCGCGATGTCGGGCGGGTATGGTGTGCAGCGCAAGGTTGCCGGTGCGGAACAGGTGTTGGACGGCGTCGCGCAAACCATCGGCATGGGCATGATGGGTCTTGGTGGACTGCTCGCGGCGCTCGGCGGGCTGTGTTTCCTGATCATCGCGATCAGCGCGCTGCGTGGTGTCCGGCGCGCGCCGGCGCATTTGGTACGGTCGAATGCTCTGCGCGACGACCCGTTGACTGCGCGCGCCTGAGTTGAAGTGTTAGTTCACGCTGACGTCACGTCAGTGCCGGCCAAGCCGAAAATGGCGCGATTGAAATAGGCGCCACGGCGCTGATACCCGGCTCCCTCATCAAACCCGCATCCCGCCGCCCGGAAACAGGATCTGCCCGGTGAAGTACGACGATTCGTCGCTCGCGAGGAACAGCGCGGTGTTGGCGATTTCGAGCGGTTTCCCCAACCGCCCCATCGGCGTCATATCCAGCATACGCTGGCGTCCCAGTGGATCGTCGCGCATGCCCTGGGTCATCGGCGTTTCGATGAAGCCCGGACCGATCGCGTTCACACGAATGCCGTGGCCGACGAGTTCCATCGCGAGCACCTGGGTCAACATCTCGACGCCGGCTTTGGAAACGTTGTAGTCCGCGCCGCCCGGCAGCGGCACGCGCGCCGCGACCGACGCGATGTTGATGATGCTGCCCTTTATGCCCGCCTCGATCATGTGGCGCGCCACTGCGCGGTCGGTCAGCATCACGCCGGTCAGATTGATCTTGAGCACCTTCTCCCAATCCGCGACGGGCTTGTTGATCAGGTGGTTGGCGGTGAGGTCGGCTGAGCGCTCGCGCACTTCACCACTGACGTAGTGCGCGTTCGATACCCCGGCCGCCGCGAGCACGCAGTCGATCCGGCCGAACTCGTCGACGGCGCGACGGACCAGCGCGTCGATGTCTTCTTCGCGGCCGACGTCGCATTTCACGAAGATCGCGCGCCGGTTGAAACTCGCTTCGATCTCGCGTTTGGCTTCCGCGCCGCGGTCCGGATTCAGATCCGCAAGCACCACGTCCGCGCCTTCTTCGGCAAACCGGCGCGCCGTCGCGCGACCTAAACCGCTGGCACCGCCGGTGATGACCGCGACGCGGCCTTCGAGTCTGAGACTGGACATGGATACTTCGCCTGCGTTGATTTGATTGGCGACACGATGAACGGCGAACGACGGCAAATCAATGTTGTGGCGTGGGCCGCGACCCTTCCTGGGCGCCGAATCGTTCACCGGTCAACCGAGTCAATGGGTGAGCCAGGATCAACTGCTCAACGACGTGGAGTCGATACTGAGTCAGTGATCTGCGGATCGATGAACGCGGGTGGATCGCAACGAGCTGCTCGTGACGCTTCGTAAGGTGGGCGATCGCGTCCTCGCTCGGTGATCTCGAGGTCGGCCGACGCGAGTGACTTCACTGTGCCGTCCGAGGATCCGCTCGGACGTGGGGATTCGCTGATGGCGGCAATATGTATTGGCGTACATTACGATCAGCGCCGAACCCTGCATTCGCGGAAGAGCATGCGGTATTCAACTCCCGGGGCAATTAGGAGTTGGTCATGCGCACGCCCGGGGCTGCCGAAGCTGCACCAAAATCCGACAACGGCAGCGCGCTTACCGCGCCATCGGAACGAGTACCTGCCTGGCGCCAGGCCGTCGCGTGGATTCGTTCGAACACGCTGATCAGGGAGATCGTCGCAGCGTTCCTGACCGGGTTGGTTTCGTTCGGCCCGATCGCCGGCGTACCGCGCGTCCGGTCATTCAAAGATCGCGCGGACGATTGAGCTGAAAGGTGAGGTGCGCTTTTACGGTGGGCCACTCGCTGGCCACGATGCTGTAGACACACGTGTCGCGCAGCGTTCCGTTCGTGGCTCGCTGATGATTGCGCAGGATGCCGTCGAGTTTTGCGCCGAGGCGCTCGATCGCGCGACGACTCTGATGGTTGAAAAAATGCGTGCGGAACTCGACCGCGATGCAATCGAGCGACTCGAAGGCATGCGTCAACAGCAGGAGTTTGCATTGTGTGTTCAAGTCGCTGCGCTGGACGCGTTTGCGATACCACGTTCCTCCGATTTCGAGGCGCCGGTTTGTCGCGTCGATATTCATGTAGGTGGTCATCCCGACTGTCTGTGCGGTCGTATTGTCGATCACCGCGAAAGGCAACATCGACCCTTCGGAGCTCAACTTCAGGCGCCGCTCGATTTCCGCGGCCATGTCTTGCGGCCGCGGCACGCTGGTGTACCAGAGCTTCGAAAGTTCGCCATCCGCGACGGCCTCGAGCAGAGCGTCGAGATGGGCTGACTCGAGTGGCGCCAGCGTGACGCGCGGACTGCACAGGGAAACGCTCTGAAGCCAGA